>Ga0082335_1005687_pt1 | contig 16909 bp, 18 predicted proteins | sample Subgrocontami58m_FD_72375 | JGI IMG/M metagenome (GOLD analysis project Ga0082335, IMG submission 72375) | Subsurface groundwater microbial communities from S. Glens Falls, New York, USA - GMW37 contaminated, 5.8 m (SPADES assembly) (version 2) ... | reverse complement strand
CCGAAATCAATGAGCGGCTCGGTCGCAACACGTGAATCTTCGGCAATACGGAACTCCGGTGCGTCCAGGTCGGGCGCGGCAATGCTAAGCCGGTAAAACCGCTGATCGGCAAGCCAACGCTCCACAAGACGACCCGTCAGCCAACGGCGCCAAAGTATCTGAAGACGCAGGCGATATACCAATTGCAGCACCGCGACCAGGGCCGCTGCATCAACCAGACCGAGAAATAGTGCAATTGCCTGGTAGACGAATGAAACATCCCGCGCGTCGAGAGCGTTAAAAAAGGCGCGGTTCCACCAGTTGATCCAGAATTGCACGATAACGTTAAAGATGACCAGCAGCAGTCCGATTACCGTCAGGCTCCATGCCTGCACCGCGGTTGGGCCTCGCCAGTAGCCGCCGGCGATCCGCCAATAATTTCTTATCCCCCCGGTTCGTATCACGTGCTTTTCGTTGTCTGTCGGATCAAGCGCCGGATCGGTCATGGTTTCAACTTCACAGAAGAAACGTTGCGCTTATGGACTTTCCGCTCGGCCCCAGGAACATGCGCATATGGGGATCCGAAAGCATCTCCCCGCGCGAGCCACCTCTAACCCGACGTCGTACCGCCGAGCAGCCTGTGGACAGTCGTGAGCATATCCTCGGGCCCGTAGGGCTTCGACACGAATGCGTCGAGCGACCCCGTCATCTCCGGGCGTTGTTGCCCTGTCGTATAAATCACGGCGATCTGTGGCAGTCTCAGCCGTGCCTGGCGTGCCAGCGCGACACCGTCAGAGTTCCCGTGGAGCTGAATATCAGTGATCAACAGATCGAAAGGCGGTCCGCCTTCAACCAAAGCCAACGCGCCATCGCCAGTCGCCGCTTCATCAACCGAGAATCCTTCGTCGCGGAGAATCTCAACCAAAAACAGCCGGATCATCGCCTCATCGTCAACCACCAAAATGCGTTTGGTCATGACTTTTATTCCTTTGACTTCGCTATTCCCGAACCGGATCATATGGATCGAAACGCACCTGTTTTGCAAACCAGACAGCAGCCCGGTAGCTTGGGATTGCAGTCGCTGCCCGGCTTACAACCAGTTGTCGGTGTTGCGACCCGTCTCTAATGTTGCCGCCAGAAATCAAGACATTAAACTGTACCGTCATTTATCAGAATAGACTGGGGCAACCACTGACAGGTGGCGACCATGTCGGGTATTGACCTGTCACCTAGCTTGGTAGTGCGGAATGGGAAAGCCGAAGGGTTCGTATCCAATTACATATATCTAGCAGAACCCGGACTCTCACAATTGGTTCCCGGTCCCCAATCGCGGTTTCCCTCAACGGTTTGATATATAGCAAGTCCAAGGCCTGGGAGACCGCGTATCGGCCTGCAATCAAGGGTGGTGGCGCCGCGGGTCAGGACATAGGCGATGCGGCATCCTGTTGCGACGATACGTGCGCGGGTGCTCGACCTGCCAGCAAAATCGCAATGACATCACCCAACTCCTCTACCGTTACCGGTTTTCGTAGGATTGCGTATGTTGCTCCGCCCGTCGACAGCGCCGCAGTATCCCCGGCGTAGCCGGTCACGAGAATGGCGGGCAAGAGGGCCCATCGTGCCTGGGCGTTCCTGATGACTTCCAGCCCGCTCATGCCCGGCATCGACAGGTCGCAGATCATCACATCGACCGGCGGTCGCGGTTCGGTGCCGCTCACGTCCAGGAACTCCAGCGCATCGGGACCGCCTTGCGCAATACTCACATCATATCCGATCGCCTCCAACTGCTGGCTCAGCGGTTCACGCACCATCGGATCATCGTCGACCAGCAGAATCCGTAACGATCCAGGGCGACCGGGGAAGTCAGGCGACGCGTCGGTCCGCGCACGCACCTTGACGTCGGCCTGCGGTAGCCACAATGACACAGTGGTACCGTCACCCAGAGCGCTCTTGATTGCCAAGGCGCCTCCGGATTGCGCCGCAAATCCGGCGACCATCGACAGACCCAGACCAGTACCATGACCATCTCGCTTGGTCGTAAAGAACGGCTCGGTCACCTGGGCCAGAGTCGCTGGGTCCATTCCGGTGCCGTGATCGGTTACCGAAAGACGAATATACCGTCCTGGGGCGGCACCTCCGGGATGACTGAGTTCGTCCATGACCGTTTCCTCCGAGGCCGACAGGGTGATGATCCCGCCGTTCGGCATCGCGTCGCGTGCATTGGTGGCAAGGTTCACCAACGCGGTCTCCAACTGGCCACGGTCTGCGAACAACGGAGGAAGATCCTTTGACGCGTCGACCACACAGGTGACGTGGCCGCCAAGTGTATGCAGCAGAACCTCCACCAAGCCCGACAACAGCCCAGCCGGGTCGATCGCCTCAGCCCGCAAATCTGCTCGGCGTGAGAATGACAACAGCCGGCTGGTCACCGCGGCCCCCCTCTGGGCCGCCTCTGTCACCAATCGCGCCAGACGACGCACCCGGTCCGGGTTATGAGCCTCCCGGGCGGCCAGGGAGGCCCCGCTCGTTACCGCCTGCAATACATTGTTCAGGTCGTGTGCAATGCCGCCGGCAAGCTGTCCCAGCACCTGGATACGTTCCGCGTGAGCCGCGCGCAATTGGGCGTCCTGGCGTTTCGACACCTCTTCTTGCACCAGGACTTCGAGCTTGTGGTTCAGTGCTTCCATCTCCAGGCGGGTCTGAGTCAACGCGGTGACATCGGAACAGGACTCCATAACGGCGATACCGCGGAGATCGCTGTCCCGTTGCAACACCTTCCTGATCGCCACGACAATCTCGTGGCCGTCACGATGAACCTGCCGCAACTCACCGACCCATTCCCCCGTCGTGAATAGCGATTCCTCAATCACGGCAAAGGGGGTGTAGAAGGTCGTCTGCAGCAATGTATGCGCCGGCTGCCCCACAGCTTCTTCGGCAGTCCAACCGAACAGGCGTGTACAGCCTTCTGACCAAAATTGAATTGTTCCGTCCATACCCCGAACAAAGACCGTCGCCAGGTCAAGTGTTGCGACCAGGTTGCGCAGGCGCTCCTCGCTCTCTTGCACCGCCGCTTGGGTGTCCTTGCGCGCGGTGATATCCATGACGACGCCGACGAGCCGCGGCGGGACCCGACCGGCGCCTGGGATGGACTCACCGAGTTGCATCAGCCACTGCGTCCGCCCATTTTGCGTTTTCAACCGATGCTCGATCGCAAAACTGCCTCCCTCTGTTGCCAGGCGATCATATTCTGCCATTACACGCTCTTGATCATCGGGATGAACACGGGCGAGCACGGCACCAACCTCGATCCGTCCGTTCGGCGGCAAACCCCATAGGGCACGAAAAGCATCATCGCAAACAACAGTGTTGTCAGGCCCTATCTCGAACGACAACGCACCACCGGCGGCCTGTACCCGTCGCAACCTGGCGTCCGTTTGGCCAAGCTCCCGCTCCAGTCTTTCGTTGTTATCGGCCAAGCTCAATTGATTGCGTCGGACGAGCAGGCTGAGGATCAAAAGCGAAACCGTTGCTGGGATGCCAAAGATGAGATGCTCTGCCATCCTATCAACCCAATCATCGAAGATGGCCGAGGTTGGAATCGAGACCAACACGTAGAGTGGAAGACCCTCCACCCGACCGGCAAAAACCAACCGGGGGACAGGACCGCTCGTCTCGATAAAGCTGGCGATCCTCGCTTCGTTGGCAACCACGCCGTTGAATGGGGATGACGAGGCAATCGGTGGCCACGGAGCCTCGGACGGGGTGGTAGATCCCAACACCTGCCCGTCAGCCCGCGCCAAGGTGATAACCTCGCCCTCCCGCCGGATCAGTCTCTTCAGACCGGACATTGCGATCTCTGGTCGCACCAGAACATTGACGATGCCATTGAATTCGGTCGTTGGGCGTCCGACGACAGTGCGCCGGCGACTGACGGCGAACGCGTGGATTCCCGTTAGCCGGGAGAGGTACAGTTGGCTGACATGAACCGGACGTGGTGAACTGCTCGACAATGCAGCAAAGAAATCCCTGTCTTCGATACCCGGGCGGTCACGCGGCACCGGGAAGACCGCTCCGTTCACCAGAACACGGCCGGCTCGATCAAGAATATTGGCACTGTAGGCGGCGGGTAGTTCGGTGAAGAGATTAAGCATGGCCTGGTGGAGGTCGCCCTCGTGAGCGACGATCTCCTGATCGGACATGGGCTTCGTCAAATCGTCCAGCCGCCCTGCGGCGACCACATAACTGGACATGACACGTGCGGCGTACTCGACTCCGGCTTCCGTGGTCTGCTTCAAACCGGTCTCTGCCTCGGTCCAGCTTGATCGCCAACCGATCCACCCGCCGGCCGAAATCAATGTGAGTGGAAGCAAGACAGACATGGCCGGCAACAGGGCAAACCGAAGGCGCTGCGATGTCCACAGCGACCTTCGCCACGTCATTGATCGGTCAGACAATCCTATTAAACCAATCGAAACCGTCCATGTTATGCTCGCCTCGCTGCTGCATCAGGGGCCATTCGAAACCCACTAAGTCCGAGGCCACGGTTCATCCCAGCATGAATCGAGCCTACTTCAAAGGCCCCTGTCAACGACTTTAAGGGCCATGCCCAGAGTCTTCCGCACGTTATGGACGCGCTGTCTATCCAGAAATGCGTGTTGTCGTGCCTTAGCCGGGAACCATCGGTGTGATGAAGCATTCACCGGATATGTCGGTTCCTCCCCTGACATACCCCCCAACCTCAGCCAGCACCTCCGATGGAGGTGCTGGCACTTTTTTGATTTCGGTTGGGGCAAGCGCCGGCACCGGACATCGGGAAGCCGGTGATTGGGTGGGATCAAGACGGCGAACGTCCACACGCGATCGATAAGCTGGCGAGGCGGCGTTCGCGGTACGGATGGAACCGGCGGCGGGCAGCCCGGAGTCATGGCGCACGAAATCCAAGCTATCCCGTCCCGCCATTGGATCGCGGGACAGGACATGAAAGCGACATTCCTGGGACGGACATCGATGGAATGTCCCTGTTACGGGTCAGGGTCATAGCCGCTGACCGGGGCCGCAATCACTCTCAACTCACGGGTCGAGCTTTTCATTGGCGATTTCCTCCTCAAGCTCGTCGTCCGGTGCCCGCTCGGTTGCGTCCGCCGGCGCAGCGCCCGCAATGTCCAATTCCTCCAGGGCAATTCGGGCGAGCTCCAACGCTGAGATCGCGCCGGTTATGACCGCGTGTGCCGGTTTCCCTTCGGTATCAGGAAGCTTGCCCTGTAGAATCTGACTGACTGAGGCAAACGCCGCATCGCGAGGTGAAAATTCCAGCGTCTCCTCCGCGACCAGCACTTCTCGAAGATTTGACACTTCGCCGCCGCCCATTCCCTCGGCCGACGCCGTGGATAACTGCCTGGCATCCTGTTCCATCGTCGCAAGCGCCGCCGCCTTCTCCGCTTTGGACAGCGACGGATCAGCCACCACCTCGGAGGGTTGGTCGAATTGCGCGTGCGGCCGCTCTATCTTTGTCACGGTATCGGTTGATGTGTCCTGTGACTTGCTCTCTTCGCAAGATTGCGTGGATGAATCGCTCATGACGCGATGGTCCTTATGACGTTGCCAACTGCCAATTCCCAAGCGGTCTCATTGGTTGCGTCCCTCGCCAGGAACTTCCGTCGCATCGACGGATTATCTTTTCGCCGGCCGAATGCTGGTCCTAACATGACGGAGGGTTCAATGCCTGATCAAACCGAGCGAACCGATATGGCGAGTCCCAAACATCCGAATGACGCGCCGACTGGCACGTCGGGACCCAATGAGGGCGAAGGAAGTCAGACCGGCGCGCGCGAGTACAACGAGGCGACCCGCAAGTTCGTTGAACGCGGCAAGGGCGGTATCGGGCCCCGAGGCGGATGAACTCAAGGAAGCCGAAGCAGAGGGAAAGCGTCGCAGTCATGGCGAGGATCCCCTTCTTTGCAAGAGAGTCGCTCCTAGGCACGGTCCATAGCAACACATACGACACCAGCGGTCTCGGCTTATTAGCGGCGGATGATGACGTCTGCCCGCTTTGCGCGCGCTGGAAAACCCGGTCATGGCGAGTGCGCCCCGCCATGACCGGGCCGCCTGCGCTCGCTTCCGATCGGATCAGGTGGACGTGCGCGATAATCTATTGTTTACTTGGTAGTTGATTCGCGTGCTGTGGCGCATGTCGCCCGATCAATCCAACTTCCATGCACACCACCTACTGGGCGAGCGGCATACGGAACTCAACTTCCGACAAGTCCGAGTCTGACAACTTCTCCGCGTTAAGATGCTGGATATAGGCCGCGTCCAGGCGGCGGCGAAGCGCATCAGGTTCGGCACGCTGTCCGCGGATGGACATCGACAACATCACATCCTCAACAGACGCAGAAATTGACACGACCTGAGATGTGCGCGCCGCATGGTCCAGAAATGGTGGCAGCACGACCGCAAGATAAAGCCCAAATGCGATCGCTTGATCGAGTGTCATCGTTCGCTCAATGTCGCCGCCCGTCAACACCACCTGCCCAATTCCAAGACGAGCGATTTGCCTGAGTTCACCGATAACTTCTTGCATGAGTTCGCCAACCGGCACTTCTGTCATGCTCCCGGTCGCGTAAACCAACCGGTATGCTACGGCCATCGACTGAACATGCTCTTGGAGGAACCGGATATCCTCCTGTCGGTCTATCGGCAGCGTCCTCCGCTTCAAATTCATCAGGCTCACGATGATCTGGAAGTTGTTCTGAACGCGGTGGTTCAGCTCACGCAGCAGGGAATCAGTCGAGGTCATGCATCGGCGCCCCAGGGGTGTGATGAAGAATCGCGCGAATCGATTTCGCTCGCTCTCAACCGATGCCCGGTTGGGATTGCCAACGAACATGGAAGACTGCACGTTTGTCATCGAACACAGCAACGAAGGTCGGCCGCCCCTGACATTTGAGACTGCCCACTCCCATGAAAACCGTCAAACATCACTTGTCACCGCGGCCGGTGCCGACCACGATGCGTCCACCGCTGCCACCCACTTTCCGTCATCGATACGAAGTGCGGCAACAGGTTCAGACAACAGTTCGGCCAGTTTCGCGCGGCCGCGGTTCACTCGGCTTTTCATTGTGCCGACCGCGCATCCGCAGATTCGGGCTGCGTCCTCATAGGACAAGCCCGACGCACCGACGAGAATGAGTGCCTCTCGATGGTCAGGAGCAAGCTTGCCCAGAGCATCCCGGAAGTCCATGAAATGCATATGCCCCTCCTGCACCGGGCGCACCGCCAGACGAGCCGCATACTGCCCGTCTGTATCGGCAACCTCGCGTCTCGCTTTGCGGAATTCCGTATAGAAGACGTTGCGCAGGATTGTATAGAGCCACGCGGTCATATTGGAGCCTGGTTGGAACGAGTGTAGGTTTGCCCATCCTCGCACGAGCGTTTCCTGCACCAGATCGTCGGCCTTCGGGGTCCGGCCGCAGAGCGACACGGCGAAAGCGCGCAGTTTGGGCACGGCTGCCAGTAGTTCAGCTTTCGGATCGAGGTGCTCTGTCATGGCTGTTGGTCCCGCTTGCGTTCAAGCTCCGACAGCAGAGTCAGGAAGCGCTCAGGCACTGGTTCCTCGAGTACCTCGTTGTACAACGCCTGCAACTGCCGACCGATATGCTCCTGCAGCTGAGGGTCTATGTGTCCCTGGGACACAGGCGGCAACGGAGCATCATTCACAACCGGCTGAGCAGTTGTCATCTTCCTGGGCGGATTTCGCACCTTGCGCTTAGCCATCTACCACTCCACACGTATGGACCCGGTTCGGTTCCCGGGCCATCTCTCGCTTCCCCCGTGACCGCGCCCGAATACCCAGTGACCAACGTCCGCTCGCGACCCTAGACTTTATGCAACGCGCAGCCACCGGATTAGTTCCGTTCGCCGGGAACGTTTTCCAGGCTGGCGTGTTTAATAGGGTGTTACCTGAGTCAGATTAGAACTCATCCCAATGGAATCAGGGGGTTAACCAATGTCGCTCTCCGCACTGATTATGCCGCATCTGCCCTATCTGCGACGCTTTGCCCGCGCGCTGACGGGAACCCAGGCCAGCGGCGACGCCTATACAATCGCAACCCTTGAGGCTATCGATGTTGCATCGGGTTTCCCTTCCGACAGCGCGGCTGCCAAGCGGCATCTTTTTACAGTCTTCCTGAAGATTTGGTCGTCGATGCCAATCAATCAAAAGCCCAGCGGCCTACCCACCGGATCTCAGATCGAATCCGCTGATCGGACGCTGGAGGCATTGACCCCACTGCCGCGTATGGCGTTCCTGTTACGTACACTTGAAGAGTTCCCAACCAGCGAGATCGCTGAAATGCTGAATCTGTCACCCGGTGAGGTGGTCGCCTTGCTGGAACGTGCCGGTCAGGAACTCGCCACACAACTCAGTACCGATGTGCTGATCATCGAGGATGAGCCGGTGATCGCCATGGATCTCGAAACGCTGGTTCTTGACCTCGGTCATCGGGTCACGCGGATCGCGCGCACGCGCCGGGAGGCGATAGCTGCTATCGCCGATCAGGCGCCAGGACTTGTCTTGGCGGATATCCACCTTGCAGATGGCAGTTCCGGCCTTGATGCTGTTAATGACATTTTGACAGAGTGCCAGGTCCCGGTGATTTTTATCACCGCATTCCCCGAGCGACTGCTCACTGGCGAGCGGCCGGAGCCGACATTTTTGATCACAAAGCCATTCCGCCGCGAAACTGTCATGGCAATCATCAGCCAGGCACTTTTCCTCAATCTTCGTGCTTCGCTGGCCGCGCGATAGGCATGGTGCGCTGGTTCGGGAACCAACGGACGCCTCCGAGGTTACTCCATTACCGTGACCGTTAGGGCGGCGGCTCTCGTCGCCCGCCTTCGCAAAGTCTCGGTATGTCGTCGGTAGTCTTCCTCTACGGAAAGGTTTCATTATGGACAAAGATCGGATCATTGGCAGCGCCAAGCAAATCAAGGGAAGCATAAAAGAAGCCGTCGGCAAGGCCACAGGTGACGCCAAGCTGCGCGGCGAAGGAAAGGCGGACAAGGCGGAAGGCAAGATCCAAAACGCGATTGGCAGCGCCAAGGATGCGTTGAGGCAGTAAGCGGATAATCCTGAAGTCTTGCCGTTGGCGCGGGACTTTCTGCTGACGAGGGAAAATACCATGAACCGTACGCTGAATGTCGCACTTGCGGCGACCATTGCGTTGTCCTTGGCTACACCGGCCGCCTTCGCCCAGGGCAAGCCGCAGACGGTGGCTATCGTCAAGGTCGACCCGCAAACGGTTGCGACGGGCTATAGGACGTCGAAAGTGGTGGGCGCCACGGTCAAGAATGAGGCGAACGAGACCGTCGGCACGATCGACGATCTGATCGTAACTCCCAACGAAAAGGTGCCGTTCGCGGTTCTTTCGGTCGGAGGATTCCTGGGCATGGGATCGAAGTATGTGGTGGTCCCCTACACCTCGCTCCAACTGAGCGAGAACCATATCACTTTGCCTGGCGCCACCAAGGATGCGTTGAAGGCCCTGCCGGAATTCAAGTATAAGTCCTGATTTCGGCAACATTATGAAGGCGGCCGCCTGGAACCCGCCTTCGCCCGGTGCTCAGACGACTGCAATTGACTACGATAGAATGGAGCAGAAAATGGTAGACAGCGACGGCAAGCAGGCAACCAAGACGGTGCAGGATGCGGTCGATACAGCGGCCGCGGCGGCAGGTAGCATCGCCCAGGATGCCGGAAACGCCGCGAGTGAAGCTGCTGCGAGTGTTCGTGAGGCGGCGCGCAAAGTTGGCGCTGCAGCAAGCGATATTGGTCAGGAAGCCGTCGCTCGTGGGACGCGCTATGGCAAAACGGTCGTGGAGGAGGTCGAGGCCCAGCCTATGACATTCCTCCTTGTCGCCGCCGCGGCTGGCCTTGTCGCGGGGTGGCTTATCGCTCGGCGGTGAAGGGCAGGGGGCCCCTATGTTGCACCCGAAAAGCCATGAAGCGGTCGCCCGGCACGATGCCATCGTGTCGGGCGACCGCATGACCGGTGATTCCCTCGGTCAGTTCTGCTGTCCTTGCTTTTTGCGGTACTTCGGTGGCAGTTCGGCGGCGAGCGCCGGGTACCCTTTGGCCTATCACCTTCCGATGAGTGGCATCGGATACCCAGCGTCGCCAACCGCGTCGACGACGTGCTACTGCTCGTAAACAGGGTACGGCCCGATACGGCGCGTGTGGGAGATGGGTCTGCCTGTTCAATCAATGTCGGTCGGTCGTCGGTACCGCCACCGTCACGGTGCGACGGGACAGGAAGATGACGAAGTCGTTCATATCGGCCGCTTCCAGGAAGCAGGCGTCGACGGGCATCGGGTTCTGTCCCGGCTATTCACTGTGCGGGTACACGCCACGCAGCACGACGTCAAAGTGGTCACGCACTGCATCGTTGCACGCGCAGGATCGAGCGTGCAGGGCATCCTGGTCCAGCACCACGACCGATCCACGTCGAGTCTCCACAAGGCCTCGGGCCTTGAACGAGTGGATTACGCGGCTGGTATAGCTGCGCCCTACCCCGAGCATGGCCGCTAGCTGCTCATGGGTCATAGGTACCACTTCGCCGCCGGTACGGTCCATTGCCGCCAGAAGCCATTTGGCCGAACGCTGCTCGATGGAATGGCTGGCATTGCAGGCGATCGACTGGAACAGTTGAGCCATCAGGCAATCAGCATATCGGGCAAACAGATAGGTCAGGGACGGTGATTTGGCCTTGGCAGTTTCAAGATCCTTTGTGCGCAGCGCCAGGAAAGCCCCGCCGAACTTCACCAGCATTCCGCAGTAGGCTGGCAAGTGACCGAAACTGACGACGCCGCCGATGGCGCCCTCGCGGCCAACGAGACTCACTTCCACCTCCCGTCCGTCCTCATTAGTCAGAACATAGGACGCCAGTGCAGACCCGCAGGGAAGGTACACGACATCGACATCGTCGCCCGGCGCATAGAGCCGTTCGCCTGCGCCGGCTTCCTTGAATGACAAAAATGGTGCCAGCAAGGCATAGTCCGCCGTCCGAAGTGCACGAAGGAGATTATTGCACAGACGGTCCTCGGCAGGGCCCGCAGCGGATATGGGGTTACGCACAGCTATCCTCTCTTTCATGCCTGAAGGATTTCGGTCAGCCGGGAGGGGAGTGTTCAATAGTGTACTGACAGGGTCGGACACATATGGTTGGTTTGAACCTCGCCGCTGGTGACGGGTCATGGCGAACGTCTTGCCGCCTACGTGGCAAGGGAGGAGGCAATGCGACGAGCTGTGCCGGACTGGTACCAGAGACTGACTTTTTTCACGAGGACGCCGGATGAAGGGATACAACAGGCTGATCGGGGACGCCCCTTTTGAATGCGTTGTCCATGGTGGTGGCAGACTTATGACGCTGAGCGTGTCTGAAGCTCCATCCGACGAAGGTGCGCCGAATCCAGGTGCATTATTGCAGACGTCGGTGGCCGCGGAACGTGGCACCGCTCGTCCAATGCCGACCGTTGTCCTCCTTGTCGAGGAGAACGAGATTTTCGCATTGGATGCGACCGATATCATGCGAAATATTGGCGTGAGGACGGTCATGAGCACTAGCAACCAACGTAAAGCGTTGGAGGTTATTGCCAGTGTCCGGCCGGACCTGGTGGTATTGTCGGTTGGATTGCTGCTGCATGAATGCTTCGACATTGCGGATCGGCTGCTTGAATTGAAAATCCCATTCAACTTCGCTGTTTGGTACGACGAGCAGGGCATCATTCCAGCTCGTTTTAAGGGTATTGCGATACTGCGTAAGCCTTACAGCGAAGAGACACTTCTAACGGCACTGACACGGTGATGGAGCGTGAACGATCGGCACCAACCTCAATCCGACGGACCATCATCGTCCCCCCTTAGTCGGCGATGCACCAGGTCGTGGACAATCCCCAATTTGGCGATGACCACCGGCGCGAGAATGAACGGATAGAGATCCGGCTGGCCCATACACCGGTTAATACTGTTCACGGCATACGTAACTGGTAACCATTGGGAGATGAGTTCGCCGATATCTGCTGATTCCAGCTTGGTTGTCTTCAGGTCGACCGTCGGCAGACCATCGGCCAACTCAGAGGATTTGATTTGCAAGCCGAAGGAGGCGGCCATCTCAAGCGTGTCGAAGATGTGTAGATAGTGAGCCCACGTTTCCGCGAAATCCTCCCACGGATGAGCGGAGGCATAGGCGCTGACGAACGTGTTCTGCCACTCCGCAACGGGCCCGTTTGCGTAGTAGATCGCCAGCGCCGAATCATAATCGACACGCTCATCGCCGAAGCTCGCTCGAAATACTTCAAATTTTCTGCCACGATCAACCAATTTGTCCCAGAAGTAGTGTCCTATCTCATGACGAAGATGACCGAGCACTGTACGATACGGTTCGGCCATTTCTTGCCGGATCTGCTCGCGGCGTCCGTCATCCGCCTCGATTAGATTGAGCGTGATGACGCCGTGATCGTGTCCCGTCAACACCGGTGCCGCTGTGCCACATTCCGGGACCAGAAGGTCGAACGCGAGGCCGAATTCCGGGTCGTCCTGCCGGTTCCGTATGGTGAGTCCCAGCCGCATGAGTGTGTAGAACAGGTGACGCTTGGCCCGTTCGACCACACGCCAACGCTGTAGGTTCGTGGGGTTCGAAACGTCGGCGAGCACGCGGTTTGTCCTACAGGCAATGCAATACTGCCCCTCCTCATCAGAGCGGATCATCCAATTGCAGACGCCATTTTCCGAGTTGGCACATCGCCGATAACGGCCTACCGGCTCACCCATTGCCACGACTGAACTGCCGTCGCCCTCGACAACAGACAACACCTCAGCCAGCGGAAGGTAGCCCAGTTCCGCGTGGCACTTCTCGCAACGATCATTTTCAAAATAGAGCAACTGCATGCAATTCTGGCAGGTAAACAGTTTCATCGCCTATGGAGATCCCAACTGTGTTGGATGGCCATTCCGGGCAACGCAACAGCGACCGGATTGTTCCCGGTAGACCAAGGAAGAAACCCGCATTGCTGGGATGCGGGCAATCGCCGGGCGGACCGATCTGCGGGGCCGCTGATGATCCTGGCCGGTGCGTCTGGTCATCGCCGCTTTTCCTGGCAGGGCGAACCCTCACCGACCCCAAACTGGATTGTCGGCAATACGGCTGCGGGGGGAAACAACAAGCCGAGGCCGATAGCGGCCCCGCCTCGCAGCACAAGTTCTGGGGCGGTCGCGAAGTGCAGGTCTTTGAATGGACCATAGATCCGCAGCGGCGTCGCAAGGGTTCCGATGGTAAAATGCTTTGAGTCCGTTCGAAGGTGCATATCCAGCACTTCTCTGAACAAATCCGCCCGGCCGCCTCCGGTGATAAGGTGGTCGCTCGTATTGACGACGAGTGTGCGGCTGGCGACGACACCGCGCATCAGGACCATGTCGGCGACCAGGCAGCGAATGCTTTCCTTGTCGGGAATGCCGATGGCCGCGAGAAAGGCGCGTCCGAGTTCTCCGCCTGACAGCGTGGCGAGAAGCGAGTTCACCTCTCCGCCAAGGGGCATCACTATATCCGCAGCGCCGTCGCCGCGACCCAGAATTTCCGACATCGAGCGGCCGCGCCCCTTAATCGTTGCCGTTCCGCTGATCGTGCCGCGCCCGCTTCCGAGTCCAGATACCGCGAGGAGTTTGCCGACATCAACGCGTTGGATCTTGACCGCCGCGTCGGTGTCCAGTTCCTCTCCGACCGGATTGAGCTTGATCATCCCGGTGACCGAACCTCCGCCCAGGTCAAGGCGGAGGGGCGACAGTGTTATTCGACCGTTGTCGATATCCAGTTTGGCCGCGATCGAGTCGAATGGAACGTTCCGGCCAACGATCTTGTCGCCCTTGTAAGTGATATGGATATCCATCGATTGAATTTTGGGAATGCTGATCGGCGTGGTCGGCAGCAGCCTGGGATGGTCTTCGGCCCGTTGGACCTGACGTACCTGTTCCGGCGTCTGTCCGGGAGTTGTGGTGCGGCCCGGTTGTGAGCCGATAAATCCACCAAGATCTTCCAGGTCCACAGAGCGTGATGCCAGTATGCCCGAAAGGATTGGACGGGTGCCACGCGGGTCGATCGCCAGCGCGCCATTCAGATCGCTGCTGCCCACCTTTCCTTGCATGTGGGTAAACCGGATCCGTCCGCCTTCGAAATCCAGCTTGCCGCTCACCCGATAGGGCGGGGTCTTGGGAATAGGGATTCCGGTCAGCGGGTAGAGCAGCGCCATATCCTGGCCGGAGAGCATGAGATCAAGGTTTGCTCCTGTCAAAACGAGCGGATTTTGAATGGTACCTTTGAGGGCGATCCGGGTAGCCCCGTTCGCCAGCGAAAAATCAACCGAATAGGGTATGTCCGCATTTCGCAACGACAACAGCGCGTCGCCTATCGCATGGGCAGTGATCGGTTGGCCCGCGTAAGTGCCCTTCGCGTCCACTATCAGCGTCTGTCGGCCGCCGTCAGAAGCGGTTGCGATGGCAAATTCCACGTCCGAGCCTGATGGCACGAGGCGGGCTCGACCGGTTCCGTTCCGAATAGAGACGGTCCCGACCTCTATCGCCGGCCCGTCCGTTTCGGCTTGTGGCAAGGCCAACGTCCAATTGTTTTCCTCTGTCGCGGTTTCAAGCACTGTGAATACAGGCTGCTCGACGACGATGGTCGGCAGCACGATCCGGCCGGAGCGGATCCAGGTTTCGGCGCTGAATTCCACCGCGACGCTCGACGCGGTTGCCAGATCCGACTGGTGAAATCCAGCGGGACTGGCGATCCGCACATCCTCCGCGATGATTGTGGTGACCCGACCCAGTTGAACCCGAAGCCGCTCCATACTGACCGAGCGCCCCGCGTAGGCCGATAGCCGCGCTTCGACAATAGGTTTGAACCAGTTCCAGTCCCATAGGAAGACGACGGCAGCGCAGACTGCCATAACCGCGACGAATGCAGCCGAGATCCAGCGACTTCGATTGAGGCGCGACCGGCGGGCAGCGGCGGATGCGGCCGGGCGTCCATGAATTTGTGATAACTCCGGAACTGAATGGCACGTCACATTTGTTCGATGGTGACATCCGTCCATGCCTCCTGCTGGCGGCAGCGTACGGTTGTAACCCAGTATTTTTACAGATTGGGAAGCCTTAGGGCGCATAATGTTCGCCACCTACGAGGGCCCTTGCAGAGCGTCACACGATTTGGATGATCAAATGCGGCCGAGCAGCAGGAGGATTACCACCACCACCAGGATTACACCCAACCCGCTGCTTGGGTAATATCCCCAATTGGCACTATGTGGCCAGGTCGGAAGAGCCCCTACAAGGACCAATATCAAGAGAATGAGTAGTATTGTCCCGAGACTCATGTTTTCGCTCCTCTTGTGCAGTATCGGAACGCAGGTCCTGGATGGACAGGAGGATCAGACCGTCGCTTCCAAATACCTTGGGTCACCGCAGTGACGGCCGGCGCGCTACGGTACTCGGACCGTGGTGTCTTTCCGCTTTCTTTTTCGAACGCGCCGTAACTCTATTGGTTCCATGACAACCGGCGCTTTGCTATGCTGGGGCGTTGCCCAATGTGACGATCCAGGACGTGCCGCATCTTTGCCAGTCGCTATACTTGACCTCGAGCATACAGACAGTAAAGGTGGCCTCGCTGACAGGGTCCATGTGAATTCGGCTCTGCCCTGGGCGGAGCACCCATGGCAGGAGAAGTCATCATTCGTGAAACGGTAGCGATGTTATTCAGGCCAGCATGCGGAGCGAAGGCTCCCGATCCCAGTATCGCCGAACCGCGGCCTTCGGAAGGAAGTCAAGTCGCACAACGCCGTCGCCCGCAGTGATGCCGGCCTTGTCGAGCAGCGGCTTGGCAGCCGGATTGAAGCCGATGGCTTTCAAGTGCCCGAACGCATCCATCACCCACTGTACCGCGGCCGACTCGGCCATAAGCTTTGCCGTGGCGTCGGCGCATAACAGCACGGCAATCGCATCATACAGCGGCGACGGGCTTCCCTGGAGTTGCCCGTCTGCTGTCATTTGCACCCCGTCAGACAGCACCACCGATCCAACCTTCGGGGCAACCACAAACAGTCGGCCCTTTGCTTTCTCTACGGCTCCGCGGAGCGTCCCCAATGCCGCCGCATCGCTGCCATCGGCAATCAATACGGCGACGACGTGGCCGTCAAGCGTTTCTTTCATATTCGCATGAATGCTCAATGCCGAGGATGGCGCCATGTCGATCGGCTCCTTGGCGGCCTTGGCCTTTGATGGCAGCTTCAGTCCAAGACCTTTGGCGACGCGCTGTGCCAGCCCTTCATCGACATTCCGGAGGTTGGCCAACATCCTGACCGGTACCTGGGCAAGCTTGATCTTGGACAGTTCAAACACGAACGCCGAGGCGATATGCGCCTGTTCGGACGGCTGCTGGGACTTCCAGAACATGCGGGCTTGGCTGTAGTGGTCGGCAAAGAGCGCCGGTCGGACGCGAAGTTTGTCACCGGTCTCCAGGCTACCTGTCGCGCCCTTCACGGTCCGGAACCCTATTACCGGACATTCGCGTGGACCGGGATCCTCTCCGTGCATGGCGAGACTGTTCGGTTCATAGTTTGCTCGCCCCTGGGGAACACGCATTTGCATCTGGCCATCACGCTGGAAATTCATGACGGGACATTTGGGCGCGTTGACCTCGATCTGATGGAAATTGGCGGTTCCCAATCGCGATTTCTGGGTATCGAGGTAGCTGAACAACCTTCCCTGCAACAGTGGATCATTAGTGAAATCGATGCCAGGAATAATGTTGGCTGGACAGAAGGCGACCTGCTCCGTCTCGGCAAAGAAATTATCCGGGTTCCGATCGAGGACAATACGACCGACGAT
>Ga0082335_1005685_pt1 | contig 16911 bp, 9 predicted proteins | sample Subgrocontami58m_FD_72375 | JGI IMG/M metagenome (GOLD analysis project Ga0082335, IMG submission 72375) | Subsurface groundwater microbial communities from S. Glens Falls, New York, USA - GMW37 contaminated, 5.8 m (SPADES assembly) (version 2) ... | reverse complement strand
CAACAAAACCGCCGGGCCCCATCCGCCGCAGCACACGCTGGCCGTCGCGCGCCTCGAACGCGCCGTCGTAGATGAGATAGAACCAGTGGTTCCGCTCGCCTTGCGTGAGCAGGGCGGTGTCCGCGTCGACGTGCACGCTGCGGCAGCGGCGGGCGAATTTCACGAGCTCGGCAAAGGGCCAGCCCGCGGTGAACGTGAGCCGGCCGAGGAAGCGCGCATGCTGCAGCAGCTCGCGGATGGGCGCGGTGCCGATGCGCGCGACGACCAGCTGCTCGAAATCGCGACGGCCCAATTTCAGCAGCCGCGTCGGCCGGCTCGCGACAATCGTCGCGGTCCGCGTGGTCTTTTCGAGCAGGGCGATTTCGCCGAAGCACTCGCCCGGGCCCATCCAGCCGATTGGGGCGGAGTGGTGCTTCCCGGGCAGCCGCTTCCGCACCTCGAGTTCGCCCTCGATGATGACGTAGAAATCCTCGCCCGGATCATCCTCGCGCACGACGACGTCGCGTCGGCCGCACACCACGAGTTCCATCGCCGCGGCGAGGGCGACGCGGCTGGGTTCATCCAGTTCGTGGAAGAGCGGCACCTGCGCGAGCATCGCGGCGTGATCGCCGGCGAGCGGCGGCCGGCTTGGGCCGCGGGCCCCGGCGCCGCCCAGCGGCTTGACCCACGCGCGTTGCAGGAACCAGTGTTTCACCGCAACCCACACCCACACCAGCACGCCGAGCGCGATGGCGGCGAGGAGCAGATATTCCGCGCCGAGGTGAACGGGTGGCGGCGCTCCCTCGAGCCACGCCTTGATGGTCGCAGCCGTCTTCGGCATGCAGTGCGTGAAGGCCACGTACAGCCACCCGACCCAAATCACCGTCCAAGCCACGCCGAGCCAGCCGAATTCGGAGACGAACGCGCGCCAGCGGGCGGCCCCGCGCGTCCAGAGATCGATCCGCACCGGCTCGAAGAGGAAATCCGTGCGGATGGAATAGCGCGGAGCCTTGCGCCGTGATGCGAGCCACTGGCGCGCGGCCGAGTGCCCGAACGGCGCCAGCACGTAGATGGCGCCGCCGCACAATGCTGCCAGCCACCCCGGCGCTTGCCACGCCGCGACCGCTGCGCCGACGAGGATGGGCGCGGCCCGCAATCCGGCCACAGCGACCTCGCAGGTGCGGCCCCCCATGATGGCTTCGGCCGTGTCGATGCGAAAATGGGGGAAACGCGTCCGCCAGAAAACCTGGCTCGCGCGGACTTCCCCGCTCGCCGCGATCGCGCAGGCGGCGAGCACCTGGCCCAGGCTGAGCAGCAGGCACGCCACGGCCCAGCCCGCCACGACGTCGACCCAGCTGGCGGGCCCGCTCCAGCGCGGAATCGCCACCGCCAAGAACACCGCGCTGATCGCTGCCGTGGTGCCGGTGAGAAAGGCGGCGGGTCCCGGCGACAAGCGCACGGGCCAGCGCAACGCCGGTGGCTCCCCGGCCGGCAGCGGTGCGCCCAACAGGATGCCGGCCGCGTGGGCCTGCACCACGAGTTCGTAGAACTCGCGCAGCGGCGGGCAGCGATTCTCGGCGATCGTGCGGACGAGGACTTCCGGCACGGTTTTGGATTCGGCAAAATCTTCCGTGAGAATGTCGGCCTGCGCCGGGCTGACCACGAGCCGGCGGGTGCCGCCGACCGCGCGGAGAATGACGGCGCTGGGTTCCGGCTGGCCGCGCAGCAGCCGCTCGTTGATCCGCAGTTTCGCGGATGACAGCAGCTCCACCTGCGGTGTCATCGCGGAGGCCACGATGCCTCCGGTTGGTGGCGGGCGGCGCCGACGCGCGCGGTTGGCCGGGCGCGTCGTCCGCGCCAAGACGGCTGCCGGGCGGCTCGCTCACCGCGTCCCGGCGCGGGGTCGCTCCATTCGATCAGGGCTTCGCCGTGCATCACGAACGCACGGTATTGGAATTGATTGCGGCGATACAAGCGCGCGGCACTCCGGAGTCGTCGCGCGTTGTCAGGAGGCTGTTCGATCGTGATACCGTTGCGGCGCCGTCGCGGAGCAAACTCGTTTGCCACCATCGACTTTCTCGGAATGGCGCGGTCCGGGTGTCGCGGATGATTTTGTCAGGATGATTCCGGGCGCTTGCGCCGTGACCGGGCTCTGCCCAACTTCTCCCTTGTGTCTGCCCCCATGAGCACTGCTGCCGCTGTTCCCCCGCCCGCCCCCATGAAGCCACTCCGCGTTCTCGGCTGGAGTCTGGTCGCGCTCGCCGGCGCAGGATCGGTTGGCGTGCTCGCGTGGTCGCGCGGCGAGCCGGTCAACGCGCTGTGGATGGTCGTGGCCGCGCTCTGCTTCTTCGCCATCAGCTACCGGTTTCATTCCGCCTGGTTGATGGCGAAGGTGCTCACGCTGGATGATCTCCGCGCGACGCCGGCCGAGGCGAACGCCGACGGCCGCGATTTCGTCAAGACGAACAAGTGGGTCGTGTTCGGCCACCATTTTGCCGCCATCGCCGGGCCCGGTCCGCTGGTCGGTCCGGTCCTGGCGGCGCAGTTCGGTTATCTCCCCGGCATGCTCTGGATGCTGATCGGCGCGACCCTCGGCGGCGCGGTGCACGACTCGGTCATCCTGTTCTGCTCGACGCGTCGTCGCGGCAAGTCGCTCGGTCAGATGGTGCGCGACGAAGTGGGACCGTTTGCCGGATGGATCGCGCTGGTGAGCGTGGTGTCGATCATGACCATTCTCCTCGCGGTGCTCGCGCTCGTCGTGGTGCGCGCGCTCGCGGAAAGTCCGTGGGGACTCTTCACCATCGCGGCGACGATGCCCATTGCCGTCGTGATGGGCATCGCGATGAAGGGCGCGGGGCACAACGGCAGGGCGCTCGGGTGGATCAGCGCGTTCGGCGTCGTGGCGCTGCTCGCCGCCGTGTGGGGCGGACAGTACCTGAAAGGCACCGGGCTCGAGGCGGCCCTCACGCTCCACGGCACCACGCTGGCGTGGTGGATCATGGGATACGGATTTCTCGCCTCGGTGCTGCCGGTCTGGCTCCTGCTCGCGCCGCGCGACTATCTCAGCACCTTCATGAAGATCGGCACCGTCGTCGCGCTCGGCGGCGCGGTGATCGTCCTGGCGCCGACCTTGAAGATGCCGGCGCTGACGAAGTTCATCGACGGGAGCGGCCCGGTCTTCGCCGGCCCGGTGTTTCCCTTCTGCTTCATCACGATCGCGTGTGCCGCGATTTCCGGTTTCCATTCGCTGGTGTCGTCGGGCACCACGCCGAAGCTGCTGGCGCGCGAGTCGCACATCCGCGTGGTCGGCTACGGCGCGATGATCACGGAAATGTGCGTCGGCATCATGGCGCTGATCGCCGCCTGCGCGATGGAGCCGGGACAATATTTCGCGATCAACATGGCCGGCACCGCCGAAGCCGTGACGTCCCGGGTGACCGCGCTCGGGTTCCCGGTGACGCCGGCCGACATGCAGGCGTTGGCGGACAGCGTCGGCGAGAAGACGATGGTGGGGCGGACCGGCGGCGCGCCGACGTTCGCCGTGGGCATGGCCCACATGTTTGCCGGCCTCGTCGGGAGCAAGGCCGCGCTGGCGCTCTGGTATCACTTTGCGATCATGTTCGAGGCGCTGTTCATCCTGACCACCATCGACGCCGGCACGCGGGTGGGGCGCTTCATTGTCCAGGATCTCCTCGGGTCGGTGTATGAACCCTTGCGCGATACGCGCTCGCTGGCCGGGGGCCTGATCGCCACGACGCTGTTCGTCGCCGCATGGGGCTGGTTTCTCTACCAGGGGGTCGTCGATCCGCTCGGCGGCATCAATTCGCTCTGGCCGATTTTCGGAATCGCCAACCAGCTCCTCGCGGTCCTGGCGCTGGCGCTGGGCACGACGGTGCTGATCAAGATGGGCCGCGCCCGCTACACGTGGGTCACGCTGCTGCCGCTGGGCTGGCTGCTGAGCGTCACGATTTCGGCCGGTCTGATGAAGATTTTCAGTCCGGCGCCGCTGGGATTCCTGGCCATTGCGCGCAGCTTCGAGACGAAGATCGCCGCCGGCGGTTCCGCGGAGGAACTGAAAGTCTGGCAGGCGCAGCTTTTCAACAACCGCGTGGACGCCGCGGTGACGGCGATCTTCCTCGTGCTCGTCACGATCGTCGTTGCGGCCAATGCGCGCGTCTGGTGGCAGTTGCTGGCGGGCAAGCGCGAGTTGGCGCTGCGCGAGGAGCCTTACGTGCCGGTGGCCGCGACGGACGCGGCGTAGGGTGGGGAGCACGCGGCCAGGGCGCCTGCCCCTGTCCCACCTTTCATTTGGCTTAAGGGGACGTGTAACGTATTACGTTACACGTCGGCAGGAGTGTGGCCAATTGTCGCGAGAGCTGGCCCACCGACCCGGTCAATGCAGCGATCCAGAAGTTGTGTCCGAAAAGTGCGGGCAGGTTGCCCGCGCCACGTGGCATGGGCAATCTGCCCGCGCCAGGACGTGTAACGTATTACGTTACACGTCGGCCGGGTGATTTTTGCGCGGGGCTGTTACGAGGTGCCAGGCGCCGCGATGCGGTGACGGCACGCCGGATGGCGGCGTAGTGGTTTTCCAGGTAGTACCGCAACCAGTACGCGTAGCGCCGTGGATGGCGGCGGATGTCGCGACGGAGCTCGGGCAAGGTGAGGTGCGCGACGGCGCCCACTTCAGCGGGATTCGGCGCGAGCGTCGCGGGCGTTGCGCCGAAGTACACGTAGACGATTTCATTTTCCGTCAACCCGTTCGGCAGCCGGGTGCAGTAGCGGGCGCGAAATCCGAACCGCAGCCTGGTGCTGGCGCCGAGTTCTTCGCCGAGCCGGCGCCCCGCGGCCGGGAGCGTGGATTCACCCGGCCGGGGATGACCACAGCACGAATTGGCCCAAAGCCCGGGTGAGTGATACTTGGCGCGACTGCGACGCTGCAGCAGCACTCGACCGCTTGGGTCGACGAGGAAGATGGAAAACGCCCGGTGCAGGAGCCCGCGCTGGTGAACCGTCCATTTTCCCGCGGAACCCACCGCCCGGTTGCGTTCATCGACGACGATCAGCGTGTCCTGCGTTGCATCGCTTGCCTCGTTGATTTCCACGGTCAGTCATGTTTGTTTGCTTTGCCTCGCGTTCGTCAATTTGAGTTTTCGTCCGCCCAACATTTCGTGCCCAAATCGCGTCGAGCTCCCGCTGGCCAGCCTTCCTCCCCGGCCGCTGCGCAGGCCGTGGTCGATATTGGGTTTATCCCCGTCCGCGCGAAGTTGATCGATCTCGCGGCGTTTTTTGACCGGATCGAGCGGCATGGCGTGGCGGATGACTTTCGCTGCGTCGCGTTGCGCAAGGCGGCGGCGCTGCTGGTCGACGGCCGGCCGGAGCGGGCGCGGCGAATTCTGGAGCAGCTGAGCGATCCCACGACCAGGCCGGAGGAAAAGTCTTCGGGCAAGGCCGCGTTGGGCGCATGGCGGCCGGCGCCGCGGATGGGCGGAGTGAAAGGGAAGGGCGCCGGGCCCCTTTCAGCCAAACCGAAGCGATCGCCGTAGCCGGAGGATTGAACGCGCCGTTCACTCTCACACTCACTTTCACTCTCACTTTCACTTTCACCTCCCCGATGCGTTACATCGAGCCGCACGGCCACATGGTCAGCCGCACCACCGACGACTATCAGGCGATGGTCACGGCCGGCTGCGTGGCGGTCTGCGAGCCGGCGTTCTGGGCGGGGTTCGATCGCGGATCGGTCGAAGGTTTTCGCGACTATTACCGGCAGCTGACGGAGTACGAACCGGCGCGCGCGGCGAAATACCTCCTGCCGCATTTTTCGTGGCTCTGCCTGAATCCGAAGGAGGCCGAGAACCTTGCGCTCGCGCGCGATGTGCTCGCGCTCATCCCCGAGTTCCTCGACCGGCCGAACGTGCTCGGCATCGGCGAGATTGGGTTGAATCGGAATACCCGCAACGAGATGACGGTCCTGGAGCAGCACGTCGATCTTGCGGTGAAGCATGACCAGTTGATTCTGGTGCACACCCCGCACCTCGAGGACAAGCTGAAGGGCACGAACCTGATCCTCGACGTGTTGCGGGCTCACCGCGGCGTGAAACCGGATCGGGTGATCATCGACCACGTCGAGGAGCATACGATTCAGCGCGTGCTCGATCGCGGATTCTGGGCGGGGATCACGTTGTATCCGGATTCCAAGTCCTCGCCGCCGCGCGCGGTCGACATGCTCGAGGTTTGCGGCCGCGAGCGGATCTGGATGAACTCGGCGTGCGACTGGGGGCACAGCGATCCGCTCGCCGTGCCGAAGACCGCGCTGGAGATGCGGCGCCGCGGTCACAGCGACGACTTCGTCGATGCGGTGCTCTACCGGAATCCGCACCGGTTCCTGTCGCAGTGCCCGAAGTTTCGCATCGGCGAATCGCGATGTTCATGAATGTAGGGCGGGGTCGCCCGACCCCGCCGGTCTTAGGATCCGTGCGGCGGGGTCGGGAGACCCCGCCCTACAAAAAGCCAGTTCGGGCATGAATCTCTCCAGCGGCCTCCATCTCGCCTACTGCACCAACGTGCATCGCGGCGAAAACTGGGCGGAAACCTTCGCGGCGCTCGAGCGGCACGTGCTGCCGGTCCGTCGTCGCGTCGCCGCGGGGCGCAGCTACGCGATCGGCCTGCGGCTCGGCCAGCGCGCGGCGGCGGAGCTCGCGCAACCGGCCGCGCTGCGGGCGTTCCAGCGCTGGCTCGAGCAGCACGACTGCTACATTTTCACCGTGAACGGATTTCCGTATGGGAGCTTTCACGGCACGCGGGTGAAGGAACAGGTCTACGCGCCCGACTGGTCCACGCCGGAGCGGGTCGCCTACACGCAGCAACTTTTCGAACTGCTCGACCAACTCGCCCCGCCCGGTGCGGCCGGCAGCGTCAGCACGGTGCCTGGTTCCTTCAAGGCCTTCGTGGCCGCGGAACCGGCGCGGCGCGCAGCAATCCTGGCCAACTTCACGCGAATCGCCCGCCACGTCGGCGCGCTCGCCGCCAGGACCGGCCGCGATTTGCACCTCGGACTCGAGCCGGAGCCACTCTGCCTCATCGAGACCAGCGCGGAAACCGTCCAGCTCTTCCACGACTGGCGCACGCAGGACCGCGCGGTCGAGGCCGAGGGACTCATGCGGTTCGTCGGCGTGAATTACGACTGCTGCCACCTCGCGGTTGAATTTGAATCGGCGGGCGCGGCGCTCGATCGGCTTACCGCGGCGGGGATCCGGTTGAGCAAGGTCCATCTCAGCTCGGCGCTGCGCGTCACGCCGGACGCCGCGGGCCGCGAAGCATTGCGGGCCTTTGTCGAGCCCGTGTACCTGCACCAGGTCGTGGTCGGTCGCGCCGGTTCCCACGAGGTGCGGCGGCGGTTCGTGGATTTGCCGGAGGCGCTCGCGGACCCGCAACCGGCGGCGCCGGACGAGGAATGGCGGATTCATTTTCATGTGCCGTTATACGCCGCGCCTGGCGCACCGCTGTTCGACACGCGCGATCATGTGACGGGCGCGCTGGACTGGCTGCAGGCGCACCCGGGAGCCTGCGCGCAGCTCGAGATGGAGACCTACACGTGGGAAGTGTTGCCGTCGGCCTTGCGGCTGCCGATCGAGGATCAGCTGGTGCGCGAATACGCCTGGACGCTCGGCGCCCTCCGCGAACGGCGGCTCGCGTGAGGTCGGGGGCGGAATGTCCTTGGCTTTGGAGACCTGGCTCGTGAGAGACCGTGTGAAAACACCAACAACTCAGCATGTCATTCTGAGCGAAGCGAAGAATCCAGTGGCGCGGCTCCTTGCGTGCGTCCAATTGGATTCTTCGCTGGCGCTCAGAATGACAGAAAAGAATGTTTGGAGCGTGTTTTCACCCATTCTGGCTGAGAGCAGGAACTTCGTGAGCAATCGTGCGCAATTGTCCCGCCTCTCCCGAGGCGGACCGCGAGGCAGCTGCCCGTCATGAAAGGTTCGTCATCGACGCTCCGCGTCTGGTTCGACCTCGCTCGGGCCGGCAATTTTCCGTCGGTCGCGAGCAACGTGCTGGCTGCGCTCATCCTTTCTTCCGCCGATGATCGCGGCTGGCCGGCCGCGCCACTCCTGGTCGCGATGATTGCCGCCGGCTGGGTGATTTATGCGGGCGGCGCGACCTTGAACGATGTGGCCGACGCGAAGTTCGACGCGCAGCACCGGCCCGAGCGCGCAATTCCGCGCGGAACCATATCCCGCGGATTCGCGGCGGTCGTCGGATTCGTCGAGATATTGTTGGGTCTCGGTGTGCTGATCGTGGCGGGCGCATCGGCACGGTGGGCGCTCGCGCTTGCCGCGACGATCCTGGCGTACGATTGGGTGCACAAGCGCTGGATCGGCTCGGTCGTCCTCATGGCCGGATGCCGCGTGTTGCTGGCCGTGAGCCTCGCGACGCTTGCCGGCCACGCATTGCGCCCGGCATTCCTCGCGTGGATCAGCGCGCTCTTCGTCTACATCGTGGTGCTCAGTCTGATTGCGCGGTGGGAATACAAAGTAGCGCCGGCTTCCAGCCGGCCACCACCGGACGGCCGGCAGGATGCCGGCGCTACTTCGGCTGGAGCCGTGAAACTCGGCCGCGCCGTCGGCCGGCTGCTGGCATTCATTCCATTAATCGATGCGGCCGCCTTGCTGCTGGTCGGCGCGTGGCTCCCGGCTCTGGCTTGCGCTGTGGCGGTTCCTCTCGGACGCTGGGCGCAACGCCTCGCTGCCGCCACCTGAGCATGTCCGATCGCCCCGACCATCTGTCCTTCGCCCTCACGCTGCGGCACGAGCACCGGCTGATTTTCACGCGCGACGTCTTTGCCGAGAACAACGCAATCCTGGCCGAACTGCTCACGCCGCGCGAGGCCGGCGAAAATGTCCGGGTGCTGGTGTTTGTCGATGCCGGCGTTCAGCGGGGGTTTCCGGACATCACCGGCCGGATTCAACGTTGGTTTGCCGTGCGCAGCGATCGCTTCGCGCTGGCGGCGCCACCCCTCGTCGTGCCGGGTGGCGAGGCGGTGAAAAACGATTTCCACCAGCTCGAGCAGGTGTGGTCGGCCATCAACTCGGCCGGGCTCGACCGGCACTCGTATGTCCTCGTCCTCGGCGGCGGCGCCGTGCTCGACATGGTCGGCTTCGCGGCGGCGACGGCGCATCGCGGAATCCAGCTCGTGCGGCTGCCGACGACGAGCCTGAGCCAGGGCGATGGCGGCGTCGGCGTGAAGAACGGCATCAATTATTTTGGGAAGAAGAACTGGCTGGGAGCCTTCGTGGTGCCGCACGCGATCGTGAACGACTTTGCTTTTCTGCACGCACTGCCGGAACGGGCGCGGCGCTGCGGGCTGATTGAAGCGGTGAAGGTGGCGCTGATTCGCGACGCCCGGTTTTTCGAATTCATCGCCGAACGCGTCGACGCCCTTGCGCGCTTCGAGCAGGAACCCTTCGAGGCGGTGATTCGCGAAAGCGCCCGCCAGCACGTGGAGCACATCGCGACTGCCGGTGATCCGTTCGAGCACGGCTCGGCCCGGCCGCTGGATTTCGGTCATTGGGCCGCGCACAAGCTCGAACAGCTTTCCGAGTTCCGCGTCAGCCACGGCGAAGCCGTCGCGGTCGGCATCGCGATGGACGTCATCTACGCGCGTCGCACAGGTTTGCTGGCGGAGCCGATCGCCGAACGCATCCTGAACGTGATTCAGCGGCTCGGTTTCGAGTTGTTCGCGCCCGTACGGGAAATCCGCCGGCCCACCGGCCCGCAGGACATGCTCGATGGACTGGAGGAGTTTCGCGAGCACCTCGGCGGCCGCTTGAGCATCCCGATGATCACCGCGCCGGGCCAGCGGCTCGAGATCCACGAGATCAACGGTCCGGTGGTCAAAGCCGCGTTCGACGAATTGCTTGCACGCTATGGCTGAGTCGAGTCGCAACCTGAACTGGAGCCGCGGCGCCCTCGCCGCGGCCGATTGAAACGCGGCGAAGGCGCCGCGTCCCCAGGAATGGCTTCGCATCAACGCACCGCGATCCTTAACATCGTCGGCCTCACGCCGCGGTTGCTCGGCGCGAATACGCCGCGGCTGGCGCAGGCCGCGGAAGCGGGCGGGTTGATTCGCGTTCAGCCGGTGCTGCCGGCCGTCACCTGCACGGCGCAGAGCACGTACCTCACCGGGTTGCCGCCCTCGGGGCACGGTGCCGTGGCGAACGGCTGGTACGATCGCCAGCTGGCCGAACACCATTTCTGGAAGCAGTCGAACCACCTCGTCCACGGCGCGAAGCTCTGGGAAAAGGCGCGCGCCGCGCAGCCCGGGTTCACCTGCGCGAAGCTGTTTTGGTGGTACAACATGTACTCGACCGCGGACTGGTCGATCACCCCGCGGCCGATGTATCCGGCGGACGGACGCAAGGTCTTCGACGTCTACACGCAGCCGCTGGCGTTGCGCGACGAGATCAGGCGCGAGCTGGGCGAGTTTCCCTTTCCCGCGTTCTGGGGGCCGACGGCGGGCATCGCCTCGTCGGAGTGGATTGCGCGCTCCGCCGAGTGGATCGAGAAGCGCCATCATCCGGACCTGTCGCTTGTTTACCTGCCGCATCTCGACTACAACCTGCAGCGGCTCGGTCCGGCCGATCCGCGCATCGCGGAGGACTGCCGGGCCATCGATCGCGTCGCGGGCGAGCTGCTGGATTTCTATGAGAAGGGTGGCATCCGCACGATCGTGCTTTCCGAATACGGCATCACGACCGTGCGGCGCTCGATCGCGTTGAACCGGGTTTTTCGCGCGGCGGGCTGGCTTGCGGTGAAGGACGAGCTGGGCCGCGAGTTGCTCGATTGCGGCGCGAGCAAGGTGTTCGCGATCGCCGATCACCAGGTGGCGCACATCTACGTCAACGATCCCGCGCTGCTCCGCGCCGCGCGGGACGCGGTCGCCGGCGTGGAGGGCATCGGGCAGGTGCTCGGGGCCGATGAAAAGCGGGCGGCCGGCCTCGATCACCCGCGCTCGGGTGATCTCGTCGCCTTCTCGGCGGAGGATGCGTGGTTCACGTATTACTACTGGGAGGACGACGCGAAGGCGCCGGACTTCGCGCGCTGCGTCGACATCCACCGCAAGTACGGTTACGACCCGGTCGAGTTGTTCGTCGACCCGGCGCTCGCGGCGCCGAAACTGACCATCGCGGCGAAGCTGCTGCGAAAGAAGCTCGGATTCCGCGTGCTCATGGACGTGATCCCGCTCGACGCCTCGCTGGTGAAGGGTTCGCACGGAACCTGTCCGAACGATTCGAGCGAATGGCCGGTGCTGATTGGCACTGGCGTGACGACGGGCAACACGCCGCTGCAGGCGACCGCCGTGCACGAGCGGCTGCTGGCCGCGTGCGCCAATCAATCGTAGCACGGGCAACCTGCCCGTGCTTCTGCGGCTTGGACGCGCGATGAGCGCGGCGCGGTCAGGCTTGTGCGCCTTTGGCGCATTGACCGCGCTACTTTCTCACACTTCGTACGCGGGCAGCTGCTTGTCGACGCGCACGCGATCCAATCGCGCGAACACCGGCACGCCGGTATCGTGGGGGATGACGACTTCGCCTTGAATCAGCGGCTGCGCGTAACGCAGGAACTGGAAATTCATGCTCACGCCGTCCTCGTTGATCCATTCGCGCGGCAGCTTCTTGACGGAGTTCGCCACGTCGCTGAGCGGGGCAAGGCCCGTCTCGCTCGTGTAATGATCGCCGTCGCCCCGGACGATGGTGACCATCTTGTCGGTCTGGCCGTCGATGGCGGCCTTGACCGCGGCCTGGCCGGCGAGAAAGGCTTCATCCACGTCGGTTTTCGACGCGGCGTGAGCGGCGCAACGTTGCAGGAGTCCCGGCTTCGCGACGCGAATCTTCACGCCCGGCAGGTGCTGGCCGAGGATTTCGGCCAGCGCGTCGCCGGCGCCACCGAGCTGCGCGTGGCCGAAAGCGTCGGTCTGCGCATCGGCCGCCACGTAGTTGCCATCGCTGTCCACCAGGCCTTCCGCGACGACGATCTGGCAGAATTTTTCGCGCTTCAGCACCCGGCGGATGTCTTCCACGACTTTTTCCTGGTTGAACGGAATTTCGGGCAGGAGAATGAGGTGCGGCGGATCGTGCGGGTGATCGCGGCGCTTCGCGAGCGCGGCGCCGGCGGCGAGCCAGCCGGCGCTGCGGCCCATGACCTCGACGATGGAAACCAGGTCGCCCTGGCCCATCGCCTCGTTGTCGCACGCAAGCTCGCGGACGCTGGTGGCGATGTACTTGATGGCGCTGGCGTAGCCTGGGGTATGGTCGGTGATCGGCAGGTCGTTGTCGATCGTCTTGGGCACGCCGATCACGCGCAGTTCGTAATTCTGCTGCTGGGCGAGTTTGGAAATCTTGTCCGCCGTGTCCTGCGAGTCGTTCCCGCCGATGTAGAAGAAATAGCGGATGTTGTGGGCCTTGAAGACTTCGAGCACGCGCTCGAAGTCCTGCTGCTTCTTCAGCTTGTAACGGCAGGTGCCGAGCGCGGCGCCCGGAGTGTGGCGCAGGGCGCGGATCTGCTGCTGCGATTCCGAGGCCAAATCGATCAGGTCTTCGTGCAGGATGCCCAGTACGCCGTTCAACGCGCCGTAGATTTCCTCAATGCACTCATGGTTTAGCGCTTCGGAGATGACGCCGGCCACGCTGGCATTGATTACGGAGGTTGGGCCGCCTGATTGGCCCACCAAGACATTTCCTACGAGTTCAGCCATGACGGAGGTGTGGTAAAGGTTTGAGAGAACGTGAACGGTAAGGAAAGCGTACAGCGCCGAGTGCTGGCAAACTCAAATTTGGCGCGGACCACGCCAAATCGGTTCAGGAGGTTGCGTTTCACCTCAATCCGACTCCCCGGAAACACCACCGTTCGGGTAGCGGCGAGCACCAGCGAGCCGGGAGCGCGCAAGACGACTCGCTGGCGCTCGTCGCTACGAGCCGGTTGGTTCTTGTCCGCAGCAAGCCGCGTTTTGCGGTGCGGGCTGCATGGTTGGCTCAGAGCAACCGGCCCGGCTTGTACTCGGCGGCGCCGCGGTGCTTTTTCGCGAGCGGCTTCACTTCGGCGAGGAACGCATCGACCTGGTGCGGAGCGGCGCCGACGAACCGCGCGTTTTCGGCGAGAATCGACTGCAGCGCTTTCTTCCCGAGCCCGATCCGCCGATCCCCGGCCAGCCGGCCGAGCAAATCGGCGTCACCATCGCCCGAACGCAGCGCCTTCGCCGCCGCGAGCGCGTGCTCCTTGATGGCCTCGTGCGCGGTTTCGCGACCCGCGCCGTGCTTCACCGCCTCCATGAGGATGGTCGTCGTCGCGAGGAAGGGCAGGTTGCGCTCGTTCTCCGTCGCGATGGCGGCCGGGAAGACTTCCATCTGCCGCAACACGGTGAGGTAGGTTTCGAGCGATCCGTCGATCGCGAAGAAGGCGTCCGGCAGCGCCACGCGCCGCACGACCGAGCAGGACACATCGCCCTCGTTCCATTGATGCCCGGCCAGCGCGGCCGTCATGGCCACATACCCGCCAAGGATGGTGGAAAAACCGCAGATGCGCTCGCAGTTGCGCGCGTTCACCTTGTGCGGCATGGCCGACGAGCCGACCTGGCCATCCTGGAAGCCTTCGGTCAGCAGGCCCGCCCCCGCCATCAACCGCAGCGTGGTGGCGCAACTCGCCGCTGCCGCCCCCAGCTGGTGCAGCGCGGTGGCGACCTCGAAGTCCAAACTGCGCGGATACACCTGGCCGACGGCCGACAACGCGGCGTGGAACCCGAGGTGCTTCAGCACGCGGGTCTCGAGCTGGTCGACCTTGTTGGAATCGCCGCCGAGCAGCGTGAGCTGATCGAGTTGCGTGCCGACCGCGCCCTTCAGTCCGCGGACCGGATAGCGGGCGAGCAGTTCCTCGATCCGCGTGAACGCGATCTGGAATTCCTCGCCAAACATCGCGAGCCGCTTGCCGAAAGTCGTGGGCTGCGCCGGCACGTTGTGCGTCCGGCCCGTGATCATCAGGTCACGGTGCGCCTCCGCCTGCTGCGCGAGCGCGAGCAGCACGGCCGCGGCCTTGAAGTGGACCAGTTTCAGCGAGCGGAAAATCTGCAGCTGCTCGACGTTCTCGGTCAGATCGCGGCTCGTGAGCCCGAGGTGAATGAACTGGCGCTTGGCGAGCTCGGAGAACTCCTCGATCCGCGCCTTGACGTCGTGCAGGGTCACCCGCTCGCGCTTGGCGATGGCCGCGAGATCGATCTGCGACTTCACCTTTTCGTAATCCTTGATCGCATCGGCGGGAATCGGCACGCCGAGATCCCGCTGGCCCTTCATCACCGCGATCCAGAAATCGCGTTCGAGCGCGACCCGGCCGTGTTGCGACCAGATGTCTTTCATCGCCGGCGACGCGTAGCGTTCGGCCAGCACATTTGGGATCGGCGCAGCAGCAGGGGAGGGCGTTTCGTTCACGGACAAGGGGCGTGTGTTATGCGCCGAACGGCGGGGATGGCGAACGGAAAAGAGATCCCCGATGCCCGCCGAAGATCTATGTCGGGCGTGGTCTCCCGACCTGGTCAGCAACCCCGCCCTACATCGATCCCAAGAAGCCGCCGTGGCCGCCTCACCTGTGCTCCCGTCATTTGTCTCAACTTGAACGCAAACTGGATTTGACCGGGCGGGTTTCGATTCACCACGTCCCCCGCAAACCGCCCACCACCAATCGCGGCGTGCCGACATTGACGATGCCATCGGCGCTGCGGCCGGTTTCGATCCGGGCGTTGCCGAGGTTTTCGCCGGAGACATACAATTCGAGGTGCCTCGAGATCGGTCGCGCGATGCCGAGGTCACCGATGACGGCCGCGCCGAGCGTGAGCTGGTTTTCGTCGTCCTCGAACTGCCGGCCGATGTAACGCAGGCGCGGTGTCAGCGTGAACCCCCAAGGCGCCCGCCACACGGCGCCAAGGGACGCGCTGCGCCGCGGCACTTGGGCGACCCGATTGCCGACGAGCGCCGGGGCAATCCCGGCGCGACGAACGGTGGCATCGTTGAAAAGGGCATCGCCGCTGAGGGTCAGTGCGGACGCGGGAGTCCACTTCGCGGACAATTCGACGCCGCGCACGCGCGTCCGGTCGAGGTTGAGCCGCTGCCGGCCGACGCCGCCGGCCGCGATCGTGCCGACGAGGGGAAACGTGCCCGGCCCGCGCGCGATGGTCACGTTGCCGACCGCGTCGTGCAGCTCGTTCGCGAAGGCCGTGACGCCCAGCGTGAGTGCGTGCACCGGGTTCGGCTGCCGCGCGGACGGCCGGCCCGGCGGCGTCGGCGGCGCCGGCGGCTGCCGCAGGGTCGTCCACTCCGTTCCGACTTCAGCGCTGTCGACGCTTTCCGTGTGCAACGCCGCATTCGCCTCGGTGACATTGGCGCCGACCCGGAAGGGCCGGTACAATTCGTTCAACGTCGGCCGGCGAAAAGCGTGCTGGACGCTGGCCCGCGTTCGCCAGGTCTTCGATGGCCGCCACACGAGCCCCGCACTCGGACTGAATTCCACATCGGCGAGGGCCGGGTAGCGGTCGTTGCGCAACACCACGCCGGTCACGCGATCGGTTTCGCGACGGTGCCCGTCCGTGTCGCGCCACGCGTCCACGCGCGCGCCGACGGTGGCGCGCCACGTCTCGCTGAGCGACCGGTCGTGCGCGCCATAGATCCCGCCCACGAGCTGCCGGCCGCCGGCGACGCGCTGCCGCGTGAAGTTGCCCGCGACGAACGTGAAATTTTCCCGCGTCTCGCCGCGCACCAACCGCACATCGGCGCCCAGACTCGTGCGGGGGCTCAGCGCGTCGCTGATGCCCGTGTGACGCCACGCGCCATTCCACGCCGCACCCCACGCGAGGGCGGGCACGGCGAATTGATCGCTGGCGGGCGTCTCCGCGGTCCGCGCCGCGTTGACCCCGCTGAACGTGCTGGCGAACGACTGGTCCTGCGCGTAGACGACGCTGTCCCACGTGAACTTCAGCCCGGACTGGCCAGCCGTGGCCAGGGAGGCGAATTTCTCCCGCGAGCCGTTTTTCTGATACGGCGTGCCGTTGCCGCGTTGCTCCTCGAAACCGCGGACCGTGGCGGTGAGCGAGACATTCGCGCCGAGCGGTTGCTGCCACCGGGCCGTAAGCCAGCGGTGGCGGCTCCAGGCCGCGATGTCGATGGGGCCACGACGTTCCGGTGCCACGAGGGCGAAGCCGTCGGTGGCAAAAACCCGACTGAGCAACTGCAGCGTTCCGTGCTGTTCCGGATACACTGCGGAAAACTCCAGGCTGCGCGTGCCGTAGTCGCCGATCTCCGCTCGCGTGTGCAGCGTCGCCCGCGTGCCCCAGACGAGGTTGCCCTCGACGGTGGGCGCGCTGCCAGGGGGTGGGGGCTGACGGACGACCATGCGTTCCCCGCGGGCGCGGCGCGTGAAGAGCTGGATGGTTCCGCCGAGCGTAGCGTTGCCCCAAGCGGTCGCGCCGCCGCCGGGAATCACCTCGGCGCGCGCGAGCCCGTCGCGCGGAATCTTGGTCCACGCGATCCAGCCGCCGAAGGGATCGTTGAGCGGCACGCCGTCGAGCAGCACAAGTGAACGGCTGGCGCCGCTCGGACCGAGCCCGCGCAGCGACACGCCCTGTGCGGTGGGATTCGCGGTGAAGCTGTCGCTGCGGCGAAACAGGCTGAATCCAGGGACGCTGCGCAACGTGCCGTCGATCGTCAGCGTCGGCGCACTCCGCAACTCCTCGGCGAGGATAACGCGGGCGGTGGGTGCGACGTTTTGCACCGCCTGCGGTACCCGCGCCGCGGTGACGATCATGGGGCTGAGCTCGTAGGAAAACGAGGGCGGCTCGAAGGGTAGTTCGATCCGAAAGCCCAGCCGTGGCATCGGATAAAAGGGATCGATGTA
>Ga0082335_1005684_pt1 | contig 16911 bp, 17 predicted proteins | sample Subgrocontami58m_FD_72375 | JGI IMG/M metagenome (GOLD analysis project Ga0082335, IMG submission 72375) | Subsurface groundwater microbial communities from S. Glens Falls, New York, USA - GMW37 contaminated, 5.8 m (SPADES assembly) (version 2) ... | reverse complement strand
CATCAGCCACGTATGCATTATCATGTGCTCGACCGAAGTCACGTCCCAGGCGAGATAGATGATGGGCACGACGAACACCGACACGAGACCCACTGCGAACAACAGCACGGCAACGCGCGGCGTGAGCGGGATGCGCGCTCCGCACAGGCTCGCGAGCCACAGCCAGGCGACCAGCATGAACAGCGTCCAGGTGAACTGGATGACGTGTCCCCCGCCCCAGAACAGGACCTCGTAATAGGCCTTGCCGAAATACCCTGCGGGAACGGAATGGTAGGACCAGGCCAAGGCCATCAGCGCGATCGCCGAGGAGACCGCGGCGGTATTGAGCCCGAAGCGCAACGCCCCTCCGCCATCCAGCGGCAGCCCGACACGCGCGGGGACGAGCAGGCTGCGCAGCGTGAGCAACGCGAAGCCGCCGCCGAACACGACCAGACCCGCCAGGAACATCGGGTCTTCGAGCACCGGAACGTAATTGCTCATGATCGGGCCGCCGCGACCGAGAAACGGCGCCGCGAGCATCAGTCCCGTTCCTGCGGTGCATAGCGCGAGCGCCAATCGCGCCAGGCCCAGAAGTGCCGAGGTGCTGTTCAGCGTCCACAGCACCCCTGCGAACGCGACAAACCAGACCAGGACCGAGAGGTCGACATGAACCACGAGCGCGACGTGGAAGAAGTCCGCGAGCGGGAAAAGGTCCTGCAGGTAGGGCGCCCTGCTGAGGACCAGGAGCATGGAGAGCAAACCAGCCCCGACCAGGGCCGCGAGCCCCAGCACCAACCAGGCCGCCGCGACGCGCCGGCGCGCGCCGTCCGGGACCGGAAGGGCGAAATGGCTATGCCGATCGGCCGGGAATGCCGCACCGAGCCCGCCCGGCAGGGCAACGTCGAGCGCAGCGTCCTTCTTCATCGGATGACAATCCCTCCCTGATCGGGGGCGAAATCGATGAGCACGACCTGGCCCGGCTTGGCGTCGACTTCGTGCTCGCGTTGAAAGTTGAAGCCGGCAACCCGCACGTCGTCAGCGAACTGCACCTTGAGGTGATGGCGCCCCGCCACGATGGGCAGGCGCCTGTAGCCCGTCGAGGCTCCGTCCTTCGACAATCCACTCGGCGGGAACGATTCGTCGTAGAGGTCCTTGCCGTCCAGTTCCACGCGGACCCTCACGGGCGAACGCTCACGAGGGCAATCGAGCGCCTGGCGCATGTTCGCCGGAACTCTAGCCAGCTCCTCGGGGCTGCGCTGGCGACAGTCGGCCTTGGTCTTGCCCGGGTGCTTGAAGGACAGCCGCAGCAGCGCCTGATCCGGTTCCAGATGCTGGTACATCGGCAGCGTGGAGAAATAGCCGACGACCGCGGCAAACAGTGCGTACAGGGCGCCCTGACCGGCATATTTCGCCAGCTTATGCATGCGTCGTCTCTCCCAATTTGCGCTTGGGCGCGTGACCCGCCGCGGCGATCGTCGCCCGCAGTTTCCTCCGGAACCTGTCCAGCGCGGCTTCGAGAAGTTCCTCCTCGTCGTGGTAGGGCCGAAGCACGGTCACTCGCTCGCGCGGCACGCTGGGCCGCAAATGCGGCTCGCGAGCGCCGTCGATGCGCTGGCGGGTCCACTCCGCGCCGCAGCGAAACTCGCAGTCGCCCTCGGCGCAGCCGACGACCATGATGCCATCGGCCCCGCCGCGCAGCGCGTATTCGATGAACGATGGCGGAAGCATTCCGATGCATGGAACGCTGAACGCCGCCACCGCGGCCCCCTCCAGCCCCTGTACGGGCGCTCCGCGATCGCATCCGAACACGACCACCCTTGCGCCTCCGGCGAGCCTCCCGACGGCCCGTTCCATGCGCGCCCGCAGCTCGCCCACGGGGAGTTGCGGCATATCGATGCCCGTGGCCAGCGCGTCGACGCTGCGAAACGGCGTGGAAGAGGGGCAGGCGCCTGCGCACACGCCGCAGCCTGCGCACAGGTCCGGCAGCACCACCGCGAGCTTGAACCGCGAGCGCGCCCCTTCGCGCGGCTGAAGGAGCACCGCCTCATACGGACAGTCGGCCAGGCAGCGCCCGCAGCCGTTGCAGTTGGCGGGGTCCACCCTGGCGATCGCCGGACGCGGTTTCGGGACCAGCCACGGCAGCGCGCACAACAGCAAGGTCGAGCCGCCGAGAAAGAGCCACATCGCTCCAGGAGACAGGCGATGGATTCCCGGATAGGCGAACAGGTAGAACCAGTCGAACCCGATTCGAGCGGGCTCGATCCCCAGATCGACCGGCGCCTGCGACAAGGCAGGCTTCGCGAGCGAAAGGAGGACGAGCGCGCCGAGCGTCGCCCAGCCCAGCCCTGCGTCGGGCTGGGTACGCGCGCGCGTGATGCGCTGGATGTGAATCCACATGCCGAGCAGGAGCAGGAGCGGCAGGCCGATGTGCAGGAACACCAGCAGCGAGAAGAACCGGTCCGAAAGCGTTCCGGCGTCCAGGAAGTTGCGCACCATCGACACTTCGAATCCCGGGAGCGCGCTGAACCATTAGGAGCGGCAGGCCGATGTGCAGGAACACCAGCAGCGAGAAGAACCGGTCCGAAAGCGTTCCGGCGTCCAGGAAGTTGCGCACCATCGACACTTCGAATCCCGGGAGCGCGCTGAACCATTCGGTGGTCGCGATGCCGATGAACTGGGCGAGCTGGTCCCAGACCAGCCAGTAGCCGCCGATTCCGCAAGCGATGGCGAGCCACACCAGCGGGACGCCCGAGAGCCATGAAAACCAGCGGAATCCCCGGAAACGCCCGTAAGCGAGCTCGCGAACCAGGTGCAGCGCCATCACGATGACGAACGCGTCGGACGCATACCGGTGCAGGCCGCGCATGATCCCGCCCGCGTACTGCTGCTCGCGCGCGAGCGCTTCGAGCGATTGATACGCACCGACGATGCTGGTGTCGAAGAAGGCGTAGATGTAGACCCCGCTCACGGTCACGATCCAGAAGAACCAGAAGCCCAGCGCCCCCAGCTGGCGCAATGGGTTGGCCCCCGGACCGAATACGCGGTCGAAGCCTCGTTCGAGCGCGTGAAAGGCCCGCGCAAGCGCGCTGCGCCCCGACGCTGCGTCCGGCGCCTGCGCTGTGCTCATGCGAGCGGCCTCGCTCACGCGTCCTGCTGCTTGGCCTTCCGGCGCTCACGGATCAGGAACCACGCGACGCTGACGAGGACGCTCGCGCCGGCGAAAATTTCCACGAACAGGGAATAATTGACCCTGTAGCCGCCGGTGCCCGGATCGTAGACGGTGCAGAACAGCTTCACTTTCGTCCACACGGATTCCAGACCGCCGGAGCGCGTCGCCTGGCCGGAAAGGAGTTCCTTGAGCGGCCCGACCAGCATCGGCAGATCGAAGCTCTCTCCGTAGATCTGGCGGTAGACGGCCCCCTTCGGATCCACAATGGTGAATTGCGCGATGTGGTCGAAACCCTTCGGAGTTGCGTAATAGGTAAACCCGAAATCGCGCGTCAAGGCTTCGACGATCTTGCGATCCGGGCTGAGGAATTCCCAGTTCGGATCGCTGATTCCGTTCTGCCGGGCAAATGCCGCCATGGCCTCCGGCGAATCGAACGGCTGGTTGAAGCCGACGCTCACGACGTTGAAGGTGTCCGCACCCAGGGCCTGGCGCGCGGCCTTGACCGACTTGGCGAGAAACTGGGTGGTCGCGGGGCATGCCTGCGAGCAGCTCGTGTAGACGAAGCTGACGACCAGCGGTTTGCCGAGAAAGCTCGACAACTTCACCTCGCGCCGCAGCCTGTCCTGCAGGGTGTACTCGCCGACCGGCTTGTCGATCGCGTCCAGGCTCAGCCGCAGGGCGCGGTCGTAATCCAGCGGCTCCTGCGCCATCGAGGCCGCAGACGCCGCGCAGAGCAGCGCACCCAACGCCACGGCGCGTCCTGAGATCACGAATCGGTCCACGGCCTATCCGGCGACGGCCGAATCGACCATCGCCGCGACGAGCAGCAGGGACAGTTGCAGAAGCGAAGCATGGAAGCACGCCATCGCCGCGCGGCGGCCCGGATCCGCGACCAGCTTCAGGCTGTAGCGGATGAAAATCCCCCCGCCGACGACGGCACCTGCGACGTAGATCCAGCCGGAACCGAACAACGCGGGCAGCAGCGAGGCGAAAACCAGAAGTATCGTGCCCGCGAAGATCGCCTTCGCCGCGAATGCGTTGCCCTTCACCACCGGCAGCATGGGCACGCCGGCGCGTGCGTAGTCGTCGCGATACGCGATCGCGAGACTCCAGAAATGCGGCGGCGTCCAAAGGAACAGCACCAACGCGAGCAGCAACGCCTCGGAGGAGAGCCCGGGCGTCACTGCCGCCGAACCGGCGAGCACCGCGAAGCTGCCCGCCAGGCCGCCGATCACGATATTCCACCAGGTACGGCGCTTGAGCCAGACGGTGTAGACCACGGCGTAGAAGAATGCGCCCAGAAAAGTGAACAGCGCGGCGACCGGATTGACGGCATGCCACGCCGCAGCCACGGCGGTGGAGATCATGAGCGCGATCAACGCAAGCCAGCCGCGATGGTGGCGCAGAACGCCGGTCACGAAGGGACGCGTGCGCGTCCGTTCCATGGTCCGGTCGAGCTCGGCCTCGTAGTATTGATTGAACGCCCCGGCGCTCGCCGAGGAAACCAGCACGGCGAGCGCCAGGATGACGAGCTGCCACGCCGGCGGCGCAGCCCCCGGCGTAATGGCGGCTCCGGCGAGCGCAGTCAGCGCAATCACGATGCCGATGCGCAGCTTGAACAGGTTGAAGACCAGCCCGATACCGCGAGTCGTCATGTCCGCTTGCCTCTCCGATCCTGCCGGACAGCCGCCACTGTCTGTCCGGCCGATCCCGCCGGTCCTGTCCCTGTCAGCTCATACCCCAAACCGTGGACAGGTACTTCCAGTTGACGAAGTAGTACAGCACGAATGCGGTCAGGAACACCATCGCGAACACGAAGGTGCCGGGAGCCGCGAATCCGGCGGCTCCCCCGTGCCCGGTGAGCGCGGTCGCCACCGGCATCCTCAATACACTGCGTTTCGGACTGTAGGCGCCGACGTCGAGCCGCTTGCCCCACAGCAGCGAGCCCACGGTAACATAGATATAGATAATGCCGCCGATCACCGCAACGAGCCCAGCGACGCCCATGATACCCAGCATCAGCCAGGCGGTGCCCGGGAACTCGTAGGGCATCGATGCGCCGGCAAAGGTGATGTCCCAGTGGCGCCGCGGCACGCCGAGGGTTCCGGCGCCCATCATCGCGAGACAGAACGCCGCCATCCCGAGGCCGAACAGATACGGCTGCCATCTTGCCAGGCCGGGGTTGATCACTTCGCGGTTGAACAGCGACGGGATCAGGAAGTAGGTGAGCGACATGAACGCAAGCGTCGTGCCGATCACCACGGTGGCGTGAAAGTGCCCGGGTACGTAGATGGTGTTGTGGATCAGCATGTTGAGCTGCTCCGTTCCCATCATCACGCCCGAGATTCCGCCCAGGAAGCCGAAGCCGACCAGCGATATGAACATCCCCGAAAAGACCGGGTTGCTCCACGGCGCCTTGCGGATCCACTCGAACAGTCCCTTGGTGTAGCCTTTCGCGCGCTGCGCCACTTCGATCGAGCCGGGGACCGTGAGGCCATGCACCATCGATGCGAGCACCGCGAGGTACATCGCGTAGCTGGTGTTGAAGATCTTCCATTCGGTGCTCAGACCCGGGTCCGCCAGCAGATGGTGCGCGCTCGCCAGCTGCAGGAACAGGATATAGAGCAGGAACGCCACGCGGCTCACCCGTTCCGACATCGGTTTCGCGCCGAATGCGATCGCCGCGATCGCATACCAGACGGCGACGTGGGCCGAGACATTGATCTGCTGCGAGGAGTGCCCGAACGCCCACCAGATGGTCCGGTACATCAGCGGGTCGATCGACTTGATGTAGCCGACCGACCAAAGGAGGGTCGGTATGAGGATGATTGCGCCCGAGGCGATCGTGAAGATCGCGATGATGCAGGCCGTCAGCGCGCCGAAGGTCACCAGTGGAATGGAGCCCTCGTAGGTCTGCTCGGCCTTCGCCACGACCAGCGTGCCGAGGAAAACGAAGCAGCCGATCAATGCGCCCACCGCGAACAGGATCAGCCCGAGGTAGAACACGGGGTGGCCGGGCAGCGGCACGTACGAGGTGAACATCACCGTCGCCTCGCCCATGAATACGATGACGTTCACCAGCACCGCACCGGCGACCATGAGCGCAAATCCCGCCCACGCCATTCCCGGCGTCGCGAGCCGCGACTTGAGCAGCGTCGAGCTGCAGAAGTACAGCACCGCGATCTCGAAGAAGATGATCCAGAACGCCAGCATGTCCAGGCCGTGCACGGTCAGGAACATGTAGAAGTTCTCGGCGTCGATCAAGTGGATGGCCTGCCAGCGGGTCAACAGGATCAGAAGCGCAAGGATCCCGCCCACCAGCAGCGAAACGACCCCCGCGACCGCGTTCAGTTTGATCAATGCCTCGGCGGACCGGTGGTACTGGAGCCCGGTGCGAGGACAGACCCGGAAAAGAGCTGCGACGTTTGCCATCTGGGCCCCCTTATTTGACGTAGAGCTTGCTGACCATCTTGTGATGGCCGATGCCGCAGAATTCGTTGCACACGATGGCATAGGTGCCGCTGCGATTGGGCGTTACCGTCACCACGTGCTCGTAGCCCGGAAGGACCTGGATGTTGATGTTCTCGGGCTGGAGCGAGAATCCGTGCTGATAGTCCATCGCGGAAAGGTGGAGGCGATACGTCTTTCCGTTCTCGAGCTCGAGGATCGGCCACCACGCCCACAGGCGCCCCAGCAGGTACACGTCCGCGCCTGCGGGTGGATGCACCACGGGGATCTTCTCGTCGGTCTCCTCGCGGACCTTGTACTGGTCGGTGAACGCCTGCACCTTCTTGCCATAGGCGTCCGGAGTCGTCTTGTAGGTCTCGCTGGACAGGTTCTGCTTACCGTAGACGTGCCAGTAAGGCATCATGAAGAACATGACCAGGCACCACGTAAAGGCGATCAGAATCCAGGTGCCCTCGACCTTGTCCAGGGGTTGTTTCCACCATATTCTCTGTTCGGGCGGCAGAATGGCGCTCATACGCGGCTCTCCTCGATTCGCTGACGGCTGCGTTTCATGGTCATTTCGCGATCGGGATGTTGACGATTTCCATCACGCCCCAGACGATGTAGATCACGGTCGGCATCGCGACCCCGAGAAAGAGCAACAGGAAGGGGTTTTCGAGCAGATGCTGCATCGCCGGGATGCGTTCTTCGGCGTCCGGCGTAGTCGATTGCGTGGTTTCGGGCATGACTGTTCTCCTTCATTCAAACTGAATGCGACGAATCATCGCTGCGCGGAAGAACCGAACGGGATCGAACCAGGAAGCGCATGCGTTTCCGACCCCCTTTATTGTTGTAGCAGCATTTCCGGCCAATGCACTGCAACATGCAGTGCATTGGCCGGAAATGTACGAGAGAACGCCCCTCGGCGCATTTGATACAAGTTAAGAATTTCCGGGCTCGTATTCCCGCGTCGTTCCGATTTGCGCTAGATTCCTGCGATTCGCGGGGATGCGACGGACGTTTCTGCGCATTATTATTTCAGCAACTAATGATGTTCCCCGGCCACGCCACGCGGTGAGGAAGGAAATATGACGAATACTCGTGACGCCATCATGGATATCGATCGGACGCGCATGCAACACGCGCCGCATCGGGACGAGCGCTGGATCGCGGCCTGGCTGCTCGCGTGTTGCGCACTGGTCTTTGCGATGATCGTCGTCGGCGGCGTGACGCGCCTGACGCATTCCGGACTCTCCATCGTCGAGTGGCAGCCCCTCGTCGGTACCCTGCCCCCGCTCAACGAGCACCAATGGCAGCAGGCGTTCGACCTCTACAAGCTGACGCCGGAGTACAAGCAGGTCAATTTCGCAATGAGCATTTCGGACTTCAAGGGAATCTTCTGGTGGGAGTACATCCACAGACTGCTCGGGCGCGCGATCGGATTCGTGTTCTTCGTTCCCTACCTCGTCCTGCTGGTGAAGCGGCGGCTGCATGGACCGCTGGCATGGAGGTTACTGGGAATCTTCGTGCTCGGCGGCCTTCAGGGTGCCATGGGCTGGTACATGGTCAAGAGCGGCCTCGTCGACGATCCCCGCGTGAGCCATCTGCGCCTGACAGCGCATCTGGCAATCGCGTTCGTGATCCTGGCCGCCATGTTCTGGGTGGCCCTTGACCTGCTCTTCCCCCGAACCCCGGGGCGTCACGATCCGCGAACCGCCGGTCTTCGCGGGATTGCCGACATCCTCGTGTTCCTGGTCTTCCTGCTGATGCTCACCGGCGGGCTGGTCGCCGGCATCCGGGCAGGCTACGCCTACAACACCTTCCCGCTCATGAACGGCCATGTCGTGCCGCCCGAGATCTTCATGCTGGACCCGTGGTACCTGAACTTCTTCAACAACATGGCCACGGTGCAATTCGATCACCGCCTGCTCGCCTGGATCCTGGCGTTCCTTGTGACCTGGTACGGGTGGCAAGCCATTCACGCAGGCCTGAACGCGCGCGCCCGGCTCGCACTCCACCTCCTGCTCGCCATAGTGGCGGTGCAGATCGGGCTCGGAATCTCGACGCTCCTGCTCGTGGTTCCGATTCCGCTGGCGGCGGCGCACCAGGGCGGCGCCGTACTGCTTTTCGGCGCGGCGCTCTTCAACGCGCACGCACTGCGTTCGACCTAGGGCCGGTCACGAAACCTTACGCGCGGATCGCGTCCCGCCGAGGGACCTGAAGGCCAGCCAGGTCATCGCAATCCAGAACGCGCTTCGCAGCGTCATTGCGACTGCGGTTCGCGATTCGAATGAGCCGCCTGCCGCGATGTGGATGCCGAAGGCCGCGAAAAAGACCAGCGTCCCTGCCGCGAGGGCCAGCGCGAGCCATGCCGACCAGGCGCGCTGCAGCCACAGGCCGATTCCCGCGGCGACGTACGCAAAGCCGGCGAGGAAGTTGAACCAGAGCACGAATCCGACGAAGTTTCCCGCGCCCTGGGCACCGTCACCGAAGAGCACGCCGCCCCCTGTGCGCAGCGTCAGCGCGCCGAACACCACCGCTGCGATTCCCGCGCCGCGCATAGGCCAGACATAAGGTTTTCGCTCGTTCATCACTGGACCTCTCCGGATTGGAGTCGCTTGAGCTCAGAGTACCACCCGTCTTGCGGATTGTTCCTCAAAGCTCGGACGCACGGCCGGCCGCGTCCGATTTTCTTGATCCAGCACAAATTCAAGGGCGCATGCGAGGAACGAAACGCCTGAAGACCACGACAGATTCATGGTCTTGACGGCCTGGATCACCTGACTTGAGTCAAATGCATTCGCAGGTGCCCTCTGCTATGGTGTCGCTTGCCATTTCATCGATCAGATCGTGCTCAAGCGTATCCACTCGGCCGGCCAATGGCTGTTCCTGCACGTCGAGAACGCGTTCAACGCGCTGTTCGGCGAGAAGCTCAATCCCTTCTACTACCTCGGCGCGATCAGCTACTGGATGTTCTGGATCGTCGTCGCGAGCGGCCTGTACATCTACGCCTTCTACCAGACCGGCGTCGAAACGACGTACGAGTCGGTGGAGGCGATCACCCACGGTCAATGGTATCTCGGCGGGGTGATGCGCAGCCTGCACCGCTACGCCTCCGACGCGATGGTGCTGACCATGCTGCTGCACCTGCTGCGGCACTTCGTTTTCGACCACTACCGCAGCTTTCGCGCCTTCTCGTGGATCACCGGGGTCGCACTGCTCTGGATGGTTTACGCGTCCGGGATCAACGGCTACATGCTGCCGTGGGACAGGATGGCCCAGTTCGTGACTATCGCCACCGCCGAATGGCTCGATGGACTGCCCGTGTTCAGCGGCAACCTGATACGCAACTTCATCTTTCCCGAGGCGATCACGGACCGCTTCTTTTCACTGCTGCAGTTCATGCATATCGGCATACCGCTCGCGGTCTTGGTTGCACTGTGGATTCACACGCAGCGCGTCCCGCGCGCGAAGACCTCGCCCCCGCGGCCGTTCGCAATCGCGGCACTGGTCGCGCTGCTGGCACTGTCGGCCATCAAGCCGGCAGTGAGCCAGGGTCGCGCGGATTTCGGCGAGGTTCCGGTCTCGCTCAGCTTCGACTGGTTCTATCTCGCCGTCTACCCGTTGCTCTACCTCTGGTCACCCATGAAAGTCTGGCTTCTGGTCGGGGGCCTTACCGCCGTGTTCCTGCTGCTCCCCTGGCTGCCGCCGAAGCGGCGCACCGGCGAAGGCACCCTGCACCTCACGGTGCATCCCGGCAATCGGACCGTCGCGGTACGGGAAGGAGAAACCCTGCTCGACGCGGGGCTTCGGGCCGCGGTGGCCCTGCCCTTCGAATGCCGCAGCGGCGGCTGCGGCGTGTGCAAGGCCGCTCTGCTGAACGGCCAAATCGACTACGGTGTCTACCAGAAAAGCGCGCTGTCGGACGAGGAGCGCTCGCGAGGCAGGTTTCTGCTGTGTTGCGCCACTGCACTCACCGACGTGGAAGCGGAGTACCAGGAAGGCGCCGCGGTGCGCGAGCTGCCCGTGTACACGGCGCAGGTGGAGTCGCTGGAAAGGCTTGCGCCCGACGTCATGCTGGTCGGATTGCGACTGCCTCCGGGGCGGTCCATCGAATTCGAGGCCGGCCAGTACATCAACATCCTTCTCGACGACGGAGACCGGCGCAGCTATTCCTTCGCCTCGGGCCCCCGCAAGACGGACCTTGTCCAGTTGCATGTACGGAGAATGCCCGGGGGCAAGTTCACCACCCACGTGTTCGAGCGCATGCAGCCCGGCGACAGGCTGCGCTTCGAGGGACCGTCGGGAAGTTTCGTCCTGCGCGAGCCGAGCGACAGGCCGTTGATCTTCGTCGCCGGCGCCACCGGATTCGCGCCGGTGAAAAGCCTGCTCGAGCATGCCTTCGAGACCGGGATCCAGCGGCCCCTGTATTTCTACTGGGGCGCCCGGAAGCGCGAGGACTTGTACATGGCCGATCTACCCGAGCGCTGGCAGCGCGAGCACCCGAATTTCAGGTTCGTGCCGGTGCTCTCCGAGCCCGGGCCGGAAGACGAATGGCATGGCCGCACCGGGCTCGTCCACGAAGCGATCCTGGCCGATTTCCCGGACCTCTCCGGCTATTACGTCTATGCCTGCGGCTCGGTGAAAATGCTCGAGGCCGCCAGGCCGGCCATGCTCGCCCAGGGCCTGGCCGACGAGGCGTGCTTCTCCGATGCCTTCATTCCGGCAGTTGGAAGCGCTGCGCCCGAAGTGGAGCGGCTCCGCGAATCGAGCTAGGCGGTGCGCGGCGAGTCAGGGGCCGTCGGCGAATCATCGCGACGGCCCCGGATGCTTACTTCGAGAGCACCCACTCGACCATCGCTTTCAGATCCGCATCGTTGATCTGGCTGGGTGAGTTGGGCGGCATCGGAATCTGGCCGTACACGCCGGCGCCGCCGCTGCGAATCTTCTTACTCAGCACGGCCGCCGCGTCCTTCTGGCCCTTGTGCTTCTTGGCGACTTCCTTGTACGACGGGCCGACGAGCTTCTTGTCGACGTGATGGCACGCCCCGCAACCCGCCTTGTTCATGATTTCCTGCGCCTTCTTGTCGTCGATCGCGGCGTTCGCTCCAAAACTCAACAGCGCGAGCGCCCCGGCCACCGACACAGCTACAACACGAATCTTCATGCAGACCTCCTCGTTGAGATTTTAACGGCTCAGGCCAAGAACGCGCGTCCTGCCCGCCCGTTGACTTGCGGTGACCGAGGTCGCGGATTATCGCGCGGCACGATCGACCGAGCGCCATCATTGTACCGCGTCAGCGGCGCATCGCTCCAGTCCGGCCGTTCCGCGCCGCCCTGCGGCGTTTCCACCATACGCGGGTGCCTCTTCGACTGCATTTGATGTCGATCAAAGTCTTTGGCAGTGCGCCGCCACATCATGTGCCCCGCTCAAGCGGCTATCCTGCTACGATGAATGCGTTACCTTCCTTGATTCCCTTTCCCGCACCTTCATGCCCAGCAGCCTCGGATCGGTAGACGGGCGGCCCCCCGAGCTGGTCTGCCCCGCCGGGTCGCTGCCGGCACTCCGGGCGGCCGTCGACAACGGCGCCGACTGGGTGTATTTCGGTCTTCGCGACGACACCAACGCACGCAATTTCGCCGGCCTCAACTTCGATTCCCGCAACGCCAGCGACGGGATACGCTACGCGCACGAGCGGGGCGTCAAGGCGCTGCTCGCGATCAATACCTACCCCCAGGCAGGGGCATGGGCGCGCTGGGAGCGCGCCATCGACGCCGCCGCCGGCCTCGGCGTGGACGCCGTGATCCTCGCCGATCCTGGCCTGATGCGCTACGCCGCGCGCAAGTACCCGGCCCTCGCGCTGCAGCTCTCGGTGCAGGGCTCGGCGACCAACTGCGACGCGATCAATCTCTTTCGCGACCAGTTTGGAATTACGCGCGCGGTGCTGCCCCGCGTGCTCTCGATCGCGCAGGTGGAGCAGGTCATCCGCAACACGAATGTCGAAATCGAGGTGTTCGGCTTCGGCAGCCTGTGCGTGATGGTCGAAGGGCGATGCGCGCTTTCCTCCTTCGCCACGGGGCAATCGCCGAACACTTTCGGTGCCTGCTCGCCGGCGAGCGCGGTGCGCTGGGAACCCAAGGGCGACCACATGGACGTCCGGCTCAAGGGAATCCTGATCGACCGCTATACGAACGACGAGAATGCGGGGTATCCGACGCTGTGCAAGGGTCGCTTCGAAGTCGCGGGCGAAACCTATTACGCGATCGAGGAGCCGTCGAGCCTGAATGCGATCGAGCTGCTGCCGCAGCTCGTGGCGATGGGCGTCGCGGCGATCAAGGTGGAGGGACGCCAGCGCAGCCCCGCCTACGTCGCCGAGGTCACGCGCATCTGGCGCGCCGCGATCGACGAATGCGGCGCGAACGCCGCACGCTTTACCGCGCGCCCCCAATGGAAGGCCGGTCTCACCCGCCTGACCGAGGGCCAGCAGTACACGCTGGGCGCCTACAACCGGAAATGGAAATGACATGAGGCTCAGCCTGGGCCCGGTGCTGTACTACTGGCAGCGCGATGCGCTGCTCGAGTTCTACGCCGACCTCCCCCACGCGCGGCTCGGCACGGTCTATCTCGGCGAGGCCGTTTGCGGCAAGCGCCACGGCATGCGCCCGGACGACTGGATGGGGCTCGCACGCGACCTCGCGCGGACAGGGCTCGAGGTGGTGCTCTCGACGCAGGCGCTGATCGAGTCCGATGTCGATCTGCGGGCGATGCGCCGCATCGCGGAGAACGGGGAGTTTCTCGTCGAGGCGAACGACATGGGCGCGGTGCACGCCCTGGCAGGGCGGGTGCGCTTCGTCGCGGGTCCCCATCTGAACGTCTACAACCCGCAGACGCTGGCGTGGCTCGCCGAGCTGGGCGCCCTGCGCTGGGTGATGCCGGTGGAACTGGGGCGCGACGCCCTGGCGCAGCTCCTGCGCGAAAGCCCCGATGGCGTCGAGACCGAAGTGTTCGCCTACGGAAGGCTGCCGCTCGCGTTCTCCGCGCGATGTTTCACGGCGCGCCACTACAACCTTCCGAAGGACGACTGCCAGTTTCGCTGCCTGGACCATCCGGACGGAATGCCGCTCACGACGCGCGAGGGCCAGCCGTTTCTCGCGCTGAACGGCATCCAGACGCAATCGGCGCAGGTCTATGACCTTGCCGGCGCCCTGCCGGACCTTCGCACGCTCGGCGTCGGCCTGCTTCGCATCAGCCCCCAATCATCCGGGACGAACGGGGTCATCGAGGCGTATCATCGTGGGTTGGAAGGCGAATTGAGCGGCGCAGATCTCGAGGCCGCGCTCGCCCTGTATCGGCTCACCGATCCCTGCAATGGCTACTGGTATGGCAAACCCGGAATCGAACGCGCCGCAGCCTGAGTTCAAGGCTGCCCGAACGTTCAGGTTGCCGCGCCTGATCGCGGCGGTGGGCGAACATCTGCCGCAGTTTCCGCACTCGATCGCGTTCTCCCTGGGACTGAACCTGGTATTGCGGCCGTTGCTCGCCCCCGACACCCTCGACATGCTGCGCGGCCGGACGATCGGCATCCGCATCGAGGACGCGGGCATCGACTTGCGGGTGCGGCTCGGGGAGCGCGGATTCGTGCCGGTAGGCCGGCATACCATGCCCGATGTCGTGTTCGCCGCCTGCGCCTACGATTTCTATTTGATGGCCCGCCGCGTCGAGGACCCGGACACGCTGTTCTTCAACCGGCGCCTCAAGATCGAGGGGGACACCGAGCTCGGCCTGGTCGTCAAGAATGCCCTGGACGCACTCGACCTCCAGAGTCTGCCGGCGCCGCTGCGTGCCCTCATCGAACGCGCGGGCACCGTGCTCTCCGCGATGCGCGGGCGCATCCCGCAGTAAGCCGGTCGCTAGCGCGAAAGCGCGCCCCGCACGAACCGAACCACGCCTTCCTGCACTTCGGGCAGATCGCCCATCGCCGGCAGCAGCTCGATCGACAGGTCTCCACGGCCTGAGCGGGCCGCTTCGACCAGCTGCGGCAGTTCCTTCCTCAGGTGAGAACCCTCGCCCACGAATACCGGCAGGACCGCGATGTTGCGGCAGCCTCGCCGCCAGAGCGCGTCCACGCACTCGGCAAGCGTCGGACGCATGAACTCGAGGTAGGCCGGTTCGACGTCGGTTCCCGGCAAGGCACTGCGCAGGCGCTCGCCGAGCGCGAGCACGGTCTCGGCCCACAGCGGGTCACGCGAGCCGTGCCCGAATACGATCAAGGCGGCGCTCATCGGCCCACCGCCCGTCTCTCGCGGCCATGGGGCAATCGGAAATCCACTACCGGGCCGAGGGGCACGATGCCGGTCGGATTGACCCGCGTCTGGCTGCGGTAATAGTGTTCCTTGATCTGCCCCAGGTCGACGGTCGCGGCGACTCCGGGAATCTGGTAGAGCTCACGCGCATAGTCCCAGAGGTTCTCGAAGTCGGTGAGGCGCCGCAGGTTGCACTTGAAGTGCGCGTAGTACACCGCGTCGAACCGCGCGAGTGTCGTGAACAAGCGCCAGTCCGCTTCGGTGATCACGTCCCCGCACAGGTACCGATGCCCTCCCAGGTGCTCGTCGAGCGCATCCAGCGTGTCGAACAGTTCGCGAACGGCCACCTCGTATTTGTCCTGGGCGGTGGCGAAGCCCGCCCGGTAGACGCCGTTGTTGACGGTGCGGTAGATGAGTTCGTTCCAGCGGTCTATCCGCGCCCGCAGCGCCTCCGGGTAGAGGTCGTGCAGCTCGCGCTTCGCGAACGCGTCGAACTCGCGGTTCAACATGCGGATGATTTCGGAGGACTCGTTGTTGACGATGGTCGCGCGGGCCCTGTCCCAGAGCACCGGCACCGACACGCGACCCGTGTAGTCGGACTTCGCCTTCACGTAGACCTCGCGCAGGAATCTCGTTCCGTTCACGCTATCGGGCGTACAGCCGGGCCGGTCGGTGAAGCCCCAGCCGTCCGGTCCCATGTAGGGATCGACGATGGATACGGATATCGCGTCCTCCAGCCCTTTCAGCGCGCGCAGGATGAGGGTGCGGTGCGCCCAGGGACACGCAAGCGAGACGTACAGGTGGTAGCGTCCCGGCTCGGCGGGAAATCCCGAAGAGCCGTCGGCGGTCACCCGATCGCGAAATGCCGACTCCCAGCGCACGAATTCGCCGGTTTTCGTGTCGTAACGGGCGTCCTGCCAGACCCCCTTGACCAGGATGCCCATCGACCGCTCATCTCCTCATGACGCCCCGACGCGAGGCCCGAGCGCCTATTCTGACACAGCCTTCGAATTGCTCGCGCCGCGTGATCCGGCCGCGCGCAGAGCGCAGCGGCGCAGCGGTAAGATGCTGCATTCGCAGAGCGGCATTCTCGCGCATCGCGCTGCCCACCGCGTAGGAGTCGCATGCCGGACACGATGAGCCGCGCCACGTTGATCGCCGCGTTGCAGGATCCGCGCTGCTATCCCCACGCGGTGGAACACCTGCACGTCGCGGAGACGCACATCTCCTGGATCGTGCTGACGGGCCCCTTCGCGTACAAGATCAAGAAGCCGGTCAATCTCGGCTTCCTGGATTTCAGCACCCTGCAGGCGCGCCGGTTCTACTGCGAGGAGGAGCTTCGGCTGAACCGGCGGCTGGCGCCGGACCTGTATCTGGAGGTCGTGCCGCTCACGGGCAGCCCCGATCGGCCGATCGTCGGAGGAGCGGGTACGGCGATCGAATACGCAGTCAAGATGCGTCAATTCCGCGAGGACGACCTGCTCGATCGCGTGCAGGCCCGAGGCGAGCTGCTCCCGGCGCACATCGACATGCTCGCGCGGACGATCGCGGAGTTTCACGCATCCTGCGACCGCGCTCCGGCGGGTGGAGCGCTCGGCTCACCCGAGAGCGTCGCCGACCCGGCCCGGCAGAATTTCATCCAGATGGCTCAGCTGGCCGTGGAGCCGGAGGACCGGGACCGCTTGGATCGCCTGCGTCAATGGAGCGAACGGCAGGGCGATGCGCTCGGGCCTGTCTTCGCTTCACGCCAGCGCGACGGGTTCGTCCGCGAATGCCACGGCGACCTGCATCTCGGCAACGCGTTCCTGGATGACGGCGTCCCCCGCCTGTTCGACTGCATCGAGTTCAACCCGAATCTCCGCTGGATCGATGTAATGAACGAGGTGGCCTTCCTGGTGATGGACCTCCACCACCGCAACCACCCCGATCTGGCGCGTCGGTTCCTGAACGACTACCTCGAGTACACGGGGGACTACGGCGGGCTCGCGACGCGGCCGCTCTACCTCGTCTAT
>Ga0082335_1005683_pt1 | contig 16914 bp, 12 predicted proteins | sample Subgrocontami58m_FD_72375 | JGI IMG/M metagenome (GOLD analysis project Ga0082335, IMG submission 72375) | Subsurface groundwater microbial communities from S. Glens Falls, New York, USA - GMW37 contaminated, 5.8 m (SPADES assembly) (version 2) ... | reverse complement strand
CTAATGAATGGTAGAGTTCTTACACACAACTTGAATAGTGAAGATATAATTGTATATTGTTTTGCAGAGATAATATTTAATATTAACATGGATTCTATTTAGATTATGCAGTTCCGACTTATCAATTCAGGAAAATTATCTCCTGCGATGAACATGGCAATAGATGAGGCACTTCTTGATGGTCCTCAGCCTGTATTAAGATTCTACCAATGGCAGCCGGCAGGAATATCTATTGGATTCTTCCAAAAAATGAAAGAAGAAATCAACATAGCTGAATGCAAAAAACAAGGCATTGGCTATGTAAGAAGATTAACAGGAGGAAAAGCAGTTCTCCATGACATGGAATTAACATACTCGATAATTCTCGACGAAAAAACAATGCCGAAAAGCATAATTGAAAGCTACAAGATAATCTCGCAGGGAATCTTAATCGCATTAGAAAAACTCGGATTTAAAGCGCAGATGAAAGAATCTCTCGAAAAAAAACCTTCTTCAAGCATATGCTTTAATGAGTCGTCATACTATGAAATAATCGTCGGAAATAAAAAAATAGTTGGCTCAGCGCAGACAAGAAAAAAAGGGAAACTCCTTCAGCACGGCTCAGTATTAATTGACATAGACATAAACAAGCTCTGCTCATTATTCAATTCTGATTCAGAACAAACAAGAAAAGAAACAGGAAAAAGAATTACATCCCTGAAAAAAGAACTCCGTCGGGAAATAACATTTGAAGAAGTTGCAGAAGCAATGACATTTGGCTTCCAGACAAATTTTGAATGCGAATTTCGCATTGACAATCTTACAAAACAAGAATTTCTTCTTGCAGAAAAACTTGCAGAGAAAAAATACTCAACTGATGAGTGGAATTTTATGAGATAATCCTCAAACCGTGCTTGCTCCAGACTTTGCTCCAGATTCCTTCAAGGATGCCTGAGCAGCAGCAAGCCGCGCAATCGGAACTCTGTAAGGAGAACAGCTTACATAATTCAATCCAATCTGATGGCAGAACTCGATAGAATTAGGATCTCCGCTATGCTCTCCGCAAATTCCAATCTCAAGCATTGGATTTATTTTTCTGCCTTTCTCGATAGCAATCTGCATCATTGCGCCAACGCCATTTCTGTCAATTGTCTGAAAAGGATCCTCTAAGAAAATCCCCTTCTCGATATATATAGGAATAAACTTCCCTGCATCATCCCTTGACAAGCCATAAGTTGTCTGCGTCAAATCATTTGTACCAAAAGAAAAAAAGTCCATGCCTTTGGCAAACTCATCAGCTGTAACACAAGCCCGAGGCAGTTCAATCATAGTGCCAATAGTATATTCAACCTTTATACCGGACTTCTCAATCAAGTCATCAGCAATTCTCTTAGTTAGCTCCTTCAAAATATCCAGTTCCTTTACATTGCTCGAAACCGGAATTTCTATCTCTGGAATTGCCTTGAATCCAGATTTGTTAGCTTCAATAGCCGCCTTCACAATTGCATTAACTTGCATCTCAGTAATCTCAGGAAAAACAATTCCAAGTCTGCATCCTCTGAACCCTAGCATTGGATTAAACTCATGCAGTTCAGTAATCTTCGCCTCGATTTTTTCAGAAGAAACTTTCATGTCGCGAGCAAGCTCCTCAACATCTTTCTTTTCCTTAGGCAAAAACTCATGCAAAGGCGGATCCAATAATCTTATAGTAACAGGCAGTCCGCTCATTATCTTGAAAATCTCCAAGAAATCATTCATCTGCATCGGCTCTAATTTTCCAAGAGCTTTTTTCCTTCCATCAAGAGTATCAGAAAGAATCATTTCTCTAACAGCTTTAATCCTCTCTCCCTCGAAAAACATATGCTCTGTCCTGCACAAGCCAATTCCCTCTGCGCCAAAATCACGAGCAACCTTTGAATCATGCGGTGTCTCTGCATTTGCTCTTACTTTCAATTTCCTAAACTCATCAGACCAAAGCAAAATGCTCTTGAAATCTTCGCTAATCCTTGTATCAGTAACAGGAACCTTTCCAAGAATAACCTCGCCTGTTCCTCCGTCGAGAGTAATATAATCCCCTTCCTTCACAACAACATCCTTAACAGAAAATTGCGCTTTCTCCTCGCTGACAGAAATTTCCTCACAGCCGACAACACAAGTTTTTCCCATCCCTCTGCCGACAATAGCAGCGTGAGAAGTCATTCCTCCTCGAGCAGTAAGAATTCCCTGCGAAACATTCATTCCTTGAATATCCTCAGGAGAAGTTTCCAATCTAACAAGAATCACATTATTACCTTCCTTTGCAAGTTCAACAGCTCTCTCTGCAGTAAAAGCAGCAATGCCAACAGCAGCTCCTGGCGACGCTGGCAAACCTTTTGCAATAACATTTGCCTTTTTCTTTGCGATTGGATCCAACTGCTTATGCAAAAGCTGATCCATCATTTTCGGCTCTATTCTTAAGAGAGCAGTTTTCTTGTCAATAAGCCCTTCATTCACAAGCTCAGTTGCAATTCTCACAGCAGCCTGTGCAGTTCTTTTTCCTGAACGTGTCTGCAAAATAAAAAGCCGTCTATCTTGGATTGTAAACTCAATATCTTGCATATCTTTGTAATGCGTCTCAAGTTTTTTCGTAAGAGAAATAAACTCATCATAGACCATTGCATTCTCTTTCTTTAATCTGTCAATCTGCTCTGGAGTTCTTATTCCAGCAACAACATCCTCGCCTTGTGCATTCATCAGATACTCTCCATAGATAACATTCTCTCCTGTTGACGGATTCCTCGAGAAAGCAACTCCTGTTCCTGATGTCGAACCCATATTTCCGAAAACCATTGCTTGGATATTAACAGCAGTTCCCAATAAACCTGTTATGTTATGAATCTGACGATATGCAATAGCCCTCTTATTCATCCAAGAATCAAACACTGCCTTGACAGCCATCTCAAGTTGGTCTTTTGGATTCTGCGGAAAATCTTTTCCTGTCTTTGCTTTAACAACTTTCTTTGACTCCTCAACAATTTTCTTCAAATCATCTGCATCCAATTCAGTATCAAACTTCACGCCTTTTGTTTCCTTAACCCTGTCGAGAATATGCTCGAAATCACTATGCTCCAAGCCAAGAACAACATTCCCGAACATATTAATCAGCCGTCTATAAGCATCATAAACAAACCTTTTATTGTTAGTCTTCTTAATCATGCCTTCAACAGTCTCGTCGGACAACCCCAGATTTAAGATAGTATCCATCATTCCAGGCATAGACATAGCAGCTCCTGAACGAACAGAAACAAGAAGAGGATTCTCTTTGTCGCCGAGCTTTGCGCCCATCTTAGACTCAAGCTTTATCAAATTCTCGTCAATCTGCGCCTGCAATCCATCAGGATACTTGAAATTATTTTGATTATAATAATCGCACACCTCAGTTGTAATAGTAAATCCAGAAGGAACTGGAATTCCCAGTTTTGTCATCTCAGCAAGATTAGCGCCCTTGCCTCCCAAAAGCTCCTTCATTCCCTTATCTCCTTCGTCGAAAAAATACACGTGCTTATTAGCCATTATAGTATCACCCAGCACTTGGAATTTTAGGAGATTTATAAAAGTTGCTCTGAATGAGTTAGGATTGGTTAGTGATAACATTTAAATAAGATAGAATCTCCCTTTTCTGATATGAGCAATAATCTGAGAAGTGTCATAATCCCAAATACAGGAATACAGAACTGGATAGGAACATTCGGAACTGAGAAGTTGCATGATTACGGACTTGAATTTCTAAGTGCAATTAGAGAGGGCAAAATTAAAAATCCTCCGAACAATCTTATTCTCCCCTCTTCGGTTCTTTCAAGTGATTTAGAAGATAAAGTTGCAGAACTTGTCAATGCAAGACATGAAAATTTATCAGAACAAGAAAAAAGAATAACTGCAAGAGATATGAAAAAGAGTGTCAGGAAAACATGGACAAATGGAGGCATGCCTCCAAGCATTAAAGCTCTCTTATCATTAATGGAATATCCAATTAGAAATTTTGCAGCTGATTTGCTCAATCCGCTTTCTTATGACGGAACAAATTCGCAGGCAGATGGAATTCCTTTGAGCCTAAAAAATCTCGGAGAGATTGCATATCTAACTGGCTCGGCAATTGTTGCTGGAGATATATCTAACCCGCATTATCATTTAGCCATATTTTATCCGAGTCATACAGACGCAAGACAAAGAGTATATGAAAGGGTTGGAATTTTTTTTTCAGATATGAATCCTGAGAATAGAAATTTTATTTCTTTCCCGACCCATTTTGGAAGATTATTATCCATTCTTGGAATGAAACCTAACAAGCTTAGAGATGCAAAATTTTATGAACTTGGAGTTGATTATTTGTCCATGCTTGCTAAGTATTTAGAAAAATGTGATTTGAGGACAATGGACAGAAATGATTATGAACATGCAAAAAGTGTATTAAAAGGGTTTGTTGATTCTGTCCTTGACCATAGAGCAAGAACTTCTGCCAAAGATAAAACTCCTATGATTGATTTACCTGCATTTACTATTGAAGATACTGATTTTAAATTTGCAGCACTCTTTGATAAATCATTGAGAATAACATATCCAACTTTTGATTATGGTATTCATGCCGAGAAATGGACGATGAATGGCATAACATATCACAGAAGCAAATTTTATTTTTAAAGAAATGCAAAATCCTTAAACCCTCAATGCCTTCAATCTCTTAACCCTCTCAGCCATCGGCGGATGCGTCGAGAGTAAATTAATAAACGCCTGCCCTTTGAACGGATTCACAATAAACAAAGAACTTGTTGCTGTGCTGCCAAACCCAATAGGATGCGCTTTTGCATTATTCTCAAGTTTCTCAAGCGCACTTGCCAGATAATTTGAATTCTTAATTATTCTTGCGCCTGTTTCATCCGCCAAATATTCCCTGCTCCTTGAAATCGCAAGCTGAATCATCATCGCAATAATCGGAGTAATAATTCCAATAAGAATCAAATAAACAATATTCCCTCCCCGATTATCGTTGTCTCTCGAGCCAAAAAAAGCAGAAAACCTTGCCATTGATGCAATAAATGAAATTACTGTTGCTATGGTCGCAGCAATAGTTGAAATTAAAATATCCCTGTTTCTGACATGAGCAATCTCGTGAGCAATGACTCCTTTAAGCTCCTCCTCAGAAAGCAGATTCATTATCCCTCGTGTGCAAGCAACCGCAGCATTCTTCGGATTCCTTCCGGTAGCAAACGCATTTGCATTCTCAGAAGGAACAATGAAAACCTTCGGCATAGGAATCTTCGCAAGCTGAGAAACATCCTTCACAATCGCATAAAGTTTTGGCTCATCCTTCATGGTAACTTGTTTCGCTCTATAAATCCACAAAATCAACTTGTCAGAAAACCAATAGCTGAAAGCATTAATCACAAGTGCAAAAACAAACCCGATAACCAAGCCCTGCTTCCCGCCAATAAGCAAACCTATCACAAGGAGAATCCCGCCTAAAACAGCCAGCAAAATTCCAGTTTTCATCCAGTTCTTAACTATTTCAGACATAAAAACAAGAGAAGAAAAACTAATTTAAAAATCTATCGGATTCAAAAAATAAAACGCCACGACCCGGACTTTCAGTTTCTTTTGGAAATTTTGAACCGGGAAATCCTTTCGGAAACTGGCTCTCAAGGCTAGCGCACTACCAGGTTATGCGATCGTGGCATATTTCGAGAGAAGGAACAATTTTTTTATAAATGTTTGGGACAAAAGGCAAACTATTTTAATTAGCAATCATTTTTCCAAACACCAATGGCAGAATTCAAATTCAAATCAACTGCAGAGCTCGACGTAAAAAAGAGCTTAATAAACCAAGTTATCGGTCAGGAAAACGCTGTCGCGATAATCAAAAAAGCTTCTGAGCAGAGAAGACACATCCTCCTTATAGGAGAGCCTGGAACAGGAAAATCAATGATAGGCATGGGACTTGCGGAACTGCTTCCAAAAGAAAAGCTTGTTGACATCCTTGCATTTCCAAATCCCAACGACGAAAACACGCCGCTAATAAGAACAATGCCAGCAGGGACAGGGAGAGAGTTAGTAATGAAAGCTCGTCTCCAGCAAATGAAATCATTCAGCAACTACACAACTATCATGATTATAATCTTGTTTTTATTCAGCTTATATACATTTTATCTCTGGCGGAAGCAAATTATTTCAGATATTGTATTCTCAGCTTCAACAATTGTCAATGTAATCCTTCTTGGAATTTTGATAATTTCAATTAATATCGGCAGAAGAAGCAGTGACCAAAAAATCCGTATTCCAAAAGTCGTTGTGGATAATTTCAAGAAAAAACAAGCTCCATTTTATGACGCAACAGGCGCACACGCAGGAGCATTGCTTGGAGATGTACTTCATGATCCTTTCCAATCCGGCGGCTTAGGAACACCGGCGCATGAAAGGGTTGTAGCAGGAATGATACACAAGGCAAACAAAGGAGTCCTGTTCATAGACGAGATAGCAACTCTTGAGCCGCATACTCAGCAGGATTTATTATCAGCAGTCCAAGAAAGAAAATTCTCAATCACGGGACAGAGCGAACGCTCAGCAGGAGCAATGGTAAGAACAGAAGCAGTTCCATGCGACTTTATCCTTGTCGCAGCAGGAAATGTTGACACAGTAAAACATTTGCATCCTGCTCTTAGGTCGAGAATTAGAGGATATGGATACGAGATTTACCTCAAAGACACAATGAAAGACACTCCTGAAAATAGGATTAAAATAGCGCAGTTTGTTGCACAGGAAGTTTTCAAGGACAAAAAAATACCTCACTTTGCAGTTGACGCTGTTGAGGAAATCGTACTGGAAGCAAGAAAGCGCGCAGACAGAAAAGGCCATCTCACACTCAGATTAAGAGAATTAGGTGGAATAATCCGTGCGGCAGGAGACACCGCAGTCGAAGAATCTGCAAAAATTGTTACAAAAGAGCATGTCCAAAAAGCAAAACAGATTGCCAGGACATTAGAACAGCAGCTTGCTGATAAATACATCGAGAGAAAAAAAGAATATGAAATCATAATAACAGAAGGGAAGAGAGTAGGAAGAGTAAACGGTCTGGCAGTAATAGGAGGAGAAAGTTCATTCTCAGGAATAATTTTGCCGATAGAAAGCCAAGTAACTCCCGGCGGAAAGTCCTCAGAAATAATCGCAACAGGAAAGCTTGGAAAAATCGCAAAAGAAGCCATAAGAAATGTCTCAGCAATCATCAAGCGCTATTTCGGAGAAGACATCAAAGGCGCTTACGATATTTACGTCCAGTTTTTGCAGACTTACGAAGGAGTTGAAGGAGATTCTGCCTCAATCGCAGTTGCAACCGCAGTTATTTCAGCATTCAAGCAAATCCCGGTCAAACAGGACACTGCAATGACAGGAAGCTTATCAATCCGAGGAGAAGTCCTTCCAATCGGCGGCGTAAGCGCAAAAGTCGAAGCAGCAATTGACGCTGGATTGAAAAACGTAATTGTCCCGAAATCAAATCTCAAGGACATAGTTGTTGACCAGAAAAAACTCTCTAAAATCAACATAATTCCCGTCGAAAAAATCTCGGAAGTCCTCAAATACGCACTGGACTGGACAGGAAAAGAAAAATTACTTGTGAATATTGATGAAGATTAGATTCAAAGGCTAAGAATGAGAATATACATTATCCGTCACGGACAGACAACTGGAGACATAGAAAAAAGATTTGGTGGAGATTACGATGATCCCCTCACTTTCCTAGGAAAATCTCAGGCAGAAAAACTGGCAAAAAAACTATCAGATAAAGGCATAAAAATAATTTATCATAGCACTAAAATAAGAGCATCACGGACAGCAGAAATATTGAACAATTTTCTAAGAGCAAGACTGCAGACCGCAACAGATTTACGGGAAAGAAACAATTACGGAATTCTCACAGGTCTTACAATCGAAGAAGCAAAAAAGAAATTCCCGGCGGAAGTTGAAAAGCTGAACAAAGACAAAGTAAATCATGGAATATTAGGCTCAGAAGATTACAGCGTATTCAAAAAAAGAGTCATTAATTCTTTTATCTCCTGCATCAAAAAAGAAAAAGTCTCAGCAATCACAATAGTAACGCACAGCGGTCCAATCAGTGTTTTGCATTCAGAATTTTTCAAATTTGGAAAATTGTCAGAAGTAAAAGACTGCGGGATTTTAGAGATTGATTATTCAGACGATATTTTTAAGTTGATAAACAAAGAAGGAATGAATTAAACCAGATTAATCACCCTCAAAATCTCCTCTCCATACCTTCTTATTTTCGTCGGCCCAAGCCCGTAAATATTCTCCAAATCCTCTATGCACGATGGCTTGAAAGTAGCCAGCTCAATTAAAGTCTTGTCATTAAAAATCATGTAAGGAGGAACTCCCAACTCAGAGGCAGTCTCGGAACGCCATTCCCTCAAAACATAAGCAGGATCGTTGCTTTTGGCAAGCTTATGATTAGTCCACTGAATCTCAGAATATATCTGCATATCCTCTCTCACAAACCTTGTAATGCTCTTTGCAAAAGACACAAAAAGATTTTTTCTTGCTCGGCTAACAGCAACATAAAACAATCTTCTTTCCTCTTCTTCCTTATCATAATCATCACTCTTGAGAATATCCAAAACAGGATGCTCAGATGCCCTGCACGGAAAATTATTAGGCGTTGCGCCTATGAGAAAAACTGTATCTGCCTCCATTCCCTTGATTGAATGCACAGTTGCAAGAGTAATTTTGCTTTCAGCATCTTCAGAATATCTCTTGAAATCCTCTGTCCTTACAGTATGTGCAATTCCCAGAGACTTCATCTTCGCAGAAAGCTCGAGAACCATCCTGTTAGTTCTTCCTAGCACAAAAATTTTCCCAAGATCATCTGCCTTGTGCTGAAGACACTGAATCACAAACTCAAATTCTCCATCATCGCTGTCAAACTCAATAATCTTAATCTCTCCGTCAGGAGATGAATGGCTCTCAAGATTCGGTAGATTCATCGTCGAAATAACCTCATTCATCAGAGAAACAATCTTTTTCGAGGAGCGGTAATTGACATTAAGCGGAATTATCTCAGAGTTTGGATGCTTCTCACTGAAATTAATAATATACCCAATCTTCGAGCCTCTCCAGCCGAAAATAGACTGCCTTGGATCCCCGACGCAGAAAATATTTCTGGGAGAAAGCATCTCAACAAGCTGCTCTTGGATAAAATTTATATCCTGATACTCGTCAATAAGAATATGCTCGTACCTTGGCATAACACCAGGAAAATTCTTGAACAGTTTAATACACTCAACAATCTGGTCAGCATAATCCCTCAGCCCATTCTCGTCCATTGATTTTTGAATCTTGGAGCATACTCTATAAACCAATCCAGTAATCAAAGAATTATGTCCGTTTCCCTCAAGTTTTGAAAAAACCTCCTCGAGTTTCTTGTTATAATTCTTGCAGAAATCAAGAACTGCAAAACAGTCATTCATAAAAATTATCTCAAGCTCATCAGGCGTCTTGTTTCTTCTCTCGCCGTAAGTAAAATAAGTTTCAATTGCCTGTGAAGGACTCACCTTAATGCTGTTCAAAGCCGCTCTTGTAATACGAATTTTCCCAGCAAACTCAATCAATCTCCGCTTGCCGGAATAAAGCAAATCATTATGCTTTGAAATCAGTTTCTCCGAGAAGGAATTAAAAGTCTCAATCTCAACAGCATTGCATAAATGAGCTTTTTCCAGACGAGAAATCATCTCTCTCCGAGCTTTTTTCGTAAAAGTAACCGCAAGAATTTTCTCAGCAGGCACAGAGCGAAACTGAACAAGAAACTCAATCCTTTTTGTAAGAACAGCAGTCTTTCCAGTTCCGGCTCCTGCAATGCACAAAATTTTTTCAGCTCCGCAGATAATCGCTTTTTTCTGCCCGTCATTATATTTTCCGAGGAAAAAATCAAAATTCCTGAAAACCTCCCTGTCAATATCAGTAATATTCAGCTCTATTTTTTTTATCCCAAGATTTGAAGTAGAAGTTTTAGAAGGATTATCAAGCGCAGACTTTCCCTTGACAGTCAGAGACAAAACTTTCCCATAAGAATTCCCGTTCAAGGATTTCTGCTCAATCAAGCCGTTAGAAACAAACAGATTAATCGCACTAAAAATCTCGTCCCTGTTATTGACTTTTACAGAACCGAAAGACTCAAACAAAGCAAGATTATTCTTCCTTATCGAAGGATTAGACTCATCTCCGAGAAGAAAATCCGCAAGCAGGTTTTTGCCGACAGAAAATGGAATCTCCTTCAATGCCATCAAAATCAGAGAATAATCAAAACTTCTTTCATCAGCCATGAAATTTTGTAAGAATAATTAATTTAAGAAAGTTTTGTTTTTACTCTCTTCTTTTACCAATCCTAACCATCCATCCCTGCTCAGTCTTAATCATCTGCAATAAATCAACATCAACCTTTCTTTTATTCAGCAGGGATTTTAGCTTTGATGTATTTATCGTCGAAACATCGCCATAAATCCCTCTTTCCTTCAGCATAAAAATAAACTCCTCAGTTTTAGGATATTCAATCTTATCATAAGCCGCAATACTTGCCTTTGTCTCTGTTCCAAAAACAACCTCAAGACCTTTCTGCTGCGCAAATTTTATTATCGCGTTCTTCAATATATCCAAATCATCCTCGATTTTCTTCTTTGTATCATACAATGTTGAATAAGCATCAACCAATCTTACTCCGTCATCGTCCTTAAATTCCGTCGGAGTTTTCTGCTCTAATTCTATTTCATGCTTCCACGCAGGACACATTGGCTTATATGAACAATAATCGCAGAGAGAAGAAACATTTGTTCCAAACTCGCTGCACAACTCAATCTGAGAAATTAATTCCTCAATCTCCTTTTTCAGATTCTCAAGCTGCACATCATTCCTCTCAGAAACCATCTCCTTGTCAAAAGCCAAAAAAAACCACACAAGCTTCACAGACTTTGCATCAGGATATTTTTGCTTAACCCAAAGAGAATACATAGCAAGCTGTCTGTCCTCGTCGAGTTCTTCCTGTTCTTTCAGAGAATTATTTGTCTTATAATCGCAGATAAAATAATTCCCTTCCTTGTCGGAAGATAATCTGTCAATCCGGATGTGATATGAATTCTCACTGTTCAAAGCCAGAATGTCTTGCGTCTCCAAGTCAATTAATGTTGTCTGTGAAAACGGCTTGTAATGCTCATAATAATCAGAAACAAACTTCCTGCCCATCTCTTTATAATTTTCAGGAGAATAATCCTTCACAATAAAAATATTGTTGTGCCATCTCTCAGCCCATTTCCCGTCGAAAAAAGCCAAAAGCTCTTCCTTTGAATTAAGCTTCTGAAATTTCAAATCATTGTAAAGCTTCTCAAGAGTTTCATGCACAATCTTCCCCATAAACGCTTCAATGCTCTCCCTGTCAGTTTTTACTTTGTCAATATACTGGAGCTTGTATTTGTATCTGCACTGTAGAAATGTGCCGATTTTGGAATGAGAGTATGCTGGCATTTTATATATAGAAAAATCCTCTGAGGATATAATAGTTGTGAAAATGTTTCTTCGGATTCAGCAGAAATCCTGTAAATTTGCTGTATTATAAAAGAAATGCCCAAAATTAAGACCTCCACCATGTTGTGTGCATTATCGCCAGCATGACTATAAAAAATGCTGCAAATATAACCCACACTACAACATTCTTAATTTTCTTTTTGTCTAATGACATTTTTTATCCTCTCCATCTTTCTTATCGCCATGCATGTATTTCATCATAAGATAATGCATTAATGGACAGAGCAAAAGTATAAACCAATACAGATAACTCTTGCTTAAGCCAAAAAAATATACTGCTCCAATTAATAAAAGCAAAGGCAGGCCACAACATATTATCATCATTAAACCGTGGTTGTGCCTGATTTTTCGGATTTTTTCTTTTATGCTTGTATTAAATTGTTTCATACTTTTTCATCATTCTCATTTATTTTAATTCTCTTTAGCAACGCAGAATTCGAAACCACTGTTAACGAGCTCAATGCCATTGCAGCAGCGGCTATTATCGGATTAAGCAAGCCAAATGCAGCTATTGGTATTGCAAGAGTATTGTATGCAAATGCCCAAAAGAGATTTTGTTTTATTTTTCTCATTGTTGCCCTGCTTAATTTTATTCCAAGAACAACATCTCTTAAATCATCTTTTAGAAGGATTATTCCACCAGTCTCTTTTGCAACATCTGTCCCAGAGCCAATAGCTATTCCTATATCTGCTTGAGCTAGAGCAGGAGCATCATTTATTCCATCTCCAACCATTGCAACCACATTGCCTTCAGACTGCAGTTTTTTTATTACTTCAAGCTTTTCGTGGGGAAGAACATTTGCAAGTACTTTCTTTATCCCTATTTGAGATGCTATTGCCTTTGCTGTTCTTTCATTATCTCCTGTAAGCATTATTGATTCTATTTTTAATGCTTCAAGTTCATGCACTGCTTCTGCAGAGTGCTCTTTTAATGCATCAGCAATTGCAATTAATCCAATTAGTTTTTTATTCAATGCAACTATTACTACTGTTTTTCCCTCAGCTTCCAGCGAGCTTATCTTTTTTTCAAATTCATAAATTTTTACACCCTCTTTTTCCATCATTTTTCTATTTCCAATAACAATATTATTTCCTTCCCATGTCGTTTTGATTCCATACCCAGGCACTGCTTCAAACTTATCTGCGTCAGGCACCTTAATTTTTAATGAAATGGCTTTCTTCATTATAGCATCTGCAAGTGGATGCTCTGAGCCTTTTTCCGCAATCGCTGCTATTTTTATAAGTTCTACTTCATTTTCCGATACAACATCAGTTACTTCTGGTTCTCCTTTTGTAAGTGTGCCTGTCTTGTCAAATACAACTATTTGCAGTTTGTGTGCTCTCTCTAAGTATTCTCCGCCGCGGATTAATATGCCTGCTTCTGCTCCCTTGCCAACGCCAACCATCAATGCTGTAGGTGTAGCGATTCCAAGCGCGCATGGACAAGATATGATTAGAACTGCAACAAATGATAATATAGCCATTGTTAGATTTCCTGCAATAAACCACCACCCTGCAAATGAAAGCAAAGCAACTGCAACTACTGCAGGAACAAAATAAGATGAAACCTTATCAGCAAGTCGTTGTATCGGAGCACTTGATGCCTGCGCTTCCTCAACCATTTTTACTATTTGCATTAGTGTTGTTTCAGAGCCAACTTTTGTTGCTTTAAATTTTATCATTCCGTTCTTGTTTATTGTTGCTCCAATAACTTCATCACCCTTTCTCTTTGTTACAGGAATACTCTCTCCTGTTACCATAGATTGATCTACTGAACTCTCACCTTCTATAACAATTCCATCAACTGGAATTTTTTCTCCGGGCCTTACAACAATTATCTCACCAATCATTATCTCTTCTGCTAAAACTTCAACTTCTTTTCCATCTCTTATCACTTTAGCGGTTTTTGGTTTAAGATCAAGCAGTTTTCTTACTGCTGCAGAACTCCTCTTTTTTATGTAATCTTCCATGAATTTTCCAAGTAATACAAATGCAATTATTACTGCAGAAACCTCAAAGTAGACATTTTTCTCTTCAACAGGAAGAACTCCTGGAAAGAAAATAATAAATACACTATAAAAGTATGCTGTTAATGTTCCCATCGCAATAAGGAAGTCCATATTCATGCTTTTATTTTTTATAGCATTGTATGCTCCTTTATAGAATGTCCATCCACCAATAAATTGAACAGGAGTAGTTATTATAAAAAGCCAGATTCCCCATGTGAAATAAGGCAACGAGGGAATTGGAACCCACGTTATAATTGATACTCCTGCTGCAAGTGTAAACATTGCTATAACACGCAATGCGGCAAGAAAAAGAACTCCTGATAAAGCTATGGCGACTCTTCTTTTCATGCTTTTTAACTCTTCTTCTGGGGATTCAAACTTTCTTACACACTCTTCGCTGCAGAAATAATGTATTCTTCCATCAAATTGTTTTTTTATAGAATTTACTTTGCTTACTCGCATACCACACACTGGATCTGTTGCAAACTCTCCTAAATCTTGAACTTCGAAAAAGGCCTTATATCCTAATTTGTTTATTATTTTGACAATTTTTTGCCCATTTATTTTCTCTGGGTTAAATTCAACAGAAGATCTGCCTGTTGCATAACTTACACTTGCATTCATTACTCCCTCTTCTTTCTTTAGTTTTTTTTCTATTGTTTGAGCGCATGACGCGCAGTGCATCCCCTTGATAGGGAGGATTATTTTTTCAGACGAGCTTTCAAAAATTTTATTAGCTTGTTTCATCTTGATTTATTCTCTGTACAGAATATTTTAAAATCTCAATATTACAGCTATTATGGTTTTTACACCACTCTTCGCACTTATCTGCTAAAGATTTCTCTTTGTAATATATCTTGCAGATTTTACACTGGAAATATTTCATTCTCATTTACTCTTAATTTTACCGTCTAAAGCGTTATAAACTAATGCAAAAATATAACCAGCCAATCCTGCTATAATAAACCAACTCACAGAACTGATTATTAAGCCGACTGCAGAAATTTCCTTCCTCACAATATTGGAAATATCCATGCCATGAGTTAAGCTATTTCCCATCGATATAATTGCATTTAACGGCAATACCACTATAACTATAAAACATAAAATAGAGAGTATCCCGACAGTAATTCCAGATGACAATCCAGTTGTTAGTGGATTTAATTTTCCCATTTTTACTTACCTCGTTGTTTCATTATTCCGAATAAAATAAAAATAAATTAAAAATTATTTCTGTAGATTTTTCAACAACATCCGCCTTTCTTCTTTCCGTCCATTTTTCCCTCCTTGGATTATTAATTTATCCGATATAGTGTATTAAAATCTGCCCAAATATTTAAACCTTTCTAAATATATCTAAATCCGATATATCAAAATTGTTTAGCAATTTTGGGATGCTCAGAAATCTAACGATTTCTGACATGTCAAAAAAAGAAATATATTTATAGGGAAAAATTTATTTATGAAAATATGCCAAAAATCAAGATTACAAACCTTCTCAAATTCTACACCCTTACATTGCTCTCGTGCAAATCACTGCATGGGTATGATTTGATAAAAGAACTCACCGAAAAATTAAGCAGAAGAATCAGCGCAAGCAATGTCTATCCATTTCTTAGCCAGCTCAGAAAAAACAAGCTCATAAAATTCGACAAGATAGAAAACCGCGAGAAGAAAGTCTATTTCTTAACACCAGAAGGAAAAAAATTCACTGCGCAAATGTTCTCAAAATTCGGAGACTTAATCGCAATTACAATCGAGCCAAAGCTAACTGTCTGCGCACACTGCGCCTGCAAGGTCTATGAAGGAGGACACACAGAAAAAATACAAGGGAAAATTTTTAAGTTCTGCTGCTGCCACTGCGCGAAAAGTTATATCAAGAGCATAAGATAGAGTGCGAAAATAATGTCAAAAATCTACAATTCTAAAATAATTATTTGTTCGTATTTGTTGAGTTAATTCCTCTTGGGTTAAAGATGATGAAAACTCTACTGATCTTGAAGTTGCCAATGAACCAACTGCCAGAATTATATTTGCTTTCAGATTTTCAGTCAAATAACGCGTTAGTCCATACAATCCGCCGGCTAACCTTTCATCCTCTGCAATTTTTTCAGGTGAAGCTTGCGCGCATAATGCATAAGTATTTGTGGTTGGAACATATCTCAAAGTACCTGCCACACCATATCTCTCAATAATCTGCTCAGGAGTTTCTTCAATATCCAAATCTTTTTTCTCGGCAATAGTCCTATACATATCGTCTATGAATCCCTGCGGATCTTTCAGCCCTCTGATATCAAGCTCAAAAATATCAATTCCCAAGTTTAATGATTTCTCTTTTCTATCTTCTGTAACATAAATATCAGTATGCCCTATGGTAACATCATGAATGTAACAAACACCTGCAATTCTCCATAACAATCCTTTGAAATCAGGAGAAGCGACAATTAACTGCGCCTTATTCCTTGTATAAACAGGATTAAACGCAACAAAAGGCTGCTTGTTATCAATAACTTTAGCAAAATTATCCAAATATGTAGGGAATTCTTCAGTTAATCTCCTTCCAAAATCCTCTTTGAAATCACGAATCATAGCTCCAATATTTTCTCCTTGATAACTCTTCCTGTATAAATGACGAGGAATTCCAATAGTTTCAGCAGCTAAACTCTCATAAGTATTTCTTAGCTCTTTCCATCTATTCCTCCATGCTGTACGCTCTTTAGTAGTTGTTCCTCTGTCATATGACCTGTCTGCCCATGTAAACAATAAAAGAGAACGCAATGAATCCATATCTCCTTGTAGAATTACATCAATGCTTGATTCTTCTGGTCTTCTGGAAGTGGCATAATTAATAATCTCGACTAAATCACCAACATTGCCGTTTGAATATAACTTCCATGCAAAGTCTGAACCTTTGCCATGTGTTATCCTGTCTATCTCAGTTATTAAGCCGGTTGTTGAGTTGCCTGTACTTGCTTGCTGCGCAACATCTCTTAGGTATTTCCTCTCGGAATCATTGAGGTTATTATTCATCAATGACCTTACATTTACAATTCCTTCTATCCCATATTTTTGTATTAGGGAGTCAATAAAAGCGCCATTCTCTATCAAATCTTTTCTTGCGGAGATTAGAAATTCAGCATTTTTCAATGTAGAATCCAATACCTCAGGATATGATGACCTTAATGTTCCATACAGTGCGTCGTGAATTCCATTTTGAGATGATGCCGCTGCCCCTTTTAGAAAAAGCGCTAATTTTAATGCAGTCCTCTGCTCAGGATTCAATAAGAGAGATTCACCTCTATAGAATCCTGAGCAG
>Ga0082335_1005681_pt1 | contig 16919 bp, 13 predicted proteins | sample Subgrocontami58m_FD_72375 | JGI IMG/M metagenome (GOLD analysis project Ga0082335, IMG submission 72375) | Subsurface groundwater microbial communities from S. Glens Falls, New York, USA - GMW37 contaminated, 5.8 m (SPADES assembly) (version 2) ... | reverse complement strand
TGATGCGCCTCGCCGAGGAGGGGTTCGCGGTACTGGGGTTGTTCGCGGTGGTCAATGTAATTGCGTTGGCGGTTGCAGCGGGAATCTGGAGCTACCACGAAAATATCGTGTTGCAGGATTTCACAAGGCTGATCGGGAAGACGCGGGATTTCGATTATTCCAGCGACGCTGAAACGCGCCGGCAGCATGAAGTGCTTGCGCTTGCCGTGGCCTGGAGGGCGCGAGAACGGACTCGTTTCGCCGCGATACGCGATCGGGTGGCGAAGCTGGGGGCCGCCGTGGCGGCTGGAGAATCTCCGCAGGACATGCGAAACGCGGTGGAGAGCTTGAACAAACTCTTGTCCTGAGCCTGCTTGGGCGCCACCAGCGCCCAAGTATCTATTGGCTTACGCGGACCAGTTCTCCGCTTTCAATCTTATCGAAGCGTTTGTGCCGAAACGCCCTTCTCCGCCCCATTGCTACAGACCTCTTGCACGCCTAGTTTGCAGCTCCGTGCATAGTCCAGCCGGGCAGCCTCCTGGTTGCCCAATGCCTCGTGTACCTTGGCCCGGCCCAGATATGGATTGTAGTAACTGGGATCGAGCCAGATGGCCGCGTTGTAATCTTTCAACGCCTCCGTATACCTTCCAGTGAATAGGTAGGCAACCCCCCGGTCGTTGAATATGGGACTGTACCTTGGCAAGAGCTTGATCCCTTCGTTGAAATCCCGTATCGCCTCTTCGTAACGCTGCCTGTTTGAATACACCAATCCCCGGTTGTGATAAATTCTGCCAAGCTTCGTGGGAGCGTCTTTGTTGTCTCGTGCAAGCAGCAAGGCATCGCTCCAAAGCAGCAGCGGATCGGAAAAGCTTGTCAGACGGTTCCAGCTCGCGGGAATCAGGGCCAGGATCGTTGCGGCCAGGATAATGACCGAATGCCTGGAGGTCAGTTTTTGAAACAGGAACGGCAAGGCGGCGAAGATGCATGACATCCACAGATAACTTCGATAAATCACGAATATTTCCTGGATCCTGACCGTCGAAAGTTCCGTTACGAACAATAGCCACGGGCTGAGCAGGGCAAATCCCAGCAGCCCTTTTTCCCCACGCTGCCACAGCAGGCGGATGGCTGCCACGGGATATAGGACGAAGGCAATCAGCCCCGCTGTTTCCGGCCACGCCCACAATCTTGGGGCGAATCTTTCCAGCATGTCTATCGACATCCAGGCAGGGTTGGGTACTATCCATAACAACAGGTATTTGAAATACAGGTAGCACTGGGTCAACACCGACAATGGATGAGCATTGCGCGGGTCGATGTGCTTCATCAGCAACATGTAGACGCTATCGGGTTCATAGGCATTCCCGATGACTCCGTAGGATTTTATCGGGAACATAACGACCGCCGCAGTCGCCCCGTACAGCAAAAATATCGGCCAGACCTGCGCGAACAATTGCTTGCCGGGCTTGCGGACCAGAAGGAGCAACACCACTGCCACGGCTGGCACCATGATGGCGTGTTCCTTGGAGAATACTGCCAGAAGATAGGCGACGGCCGACGCCCATAGCCAGCGGCGTTGATTCCGTATCAATCCTTCGAGGAACAGGATCCAGGTCGATAGGGTGAACAGAGTCGCCATCAGGATGGTGCGTTGGATCAGGTAGGCGACGCCATATACGGCGGCAGGATGCAAGGCGAAGAGCATCGCGCCGGAAAAAGCCAGCCAGGGCAAGGACAGCCTGTCGCTACCGGAAGGGATATTAACGGTGGAGGTTTCTTCCGGGAGTACGCTTTCAAACAGCTTGCTCAGGAATAAAAATAACAGCAGAGTATTGGCGATATGTAGTGCCAGATTTCCCAGACGCAGCCACGGCATGTCTTCACCCACAAGGTCGCACGTCCATGCGATAGTGGCATACGGCAGCCAGCGCAGGCGGACATTGAAAATCGTCTGCAGATATTTGGGGAAATGCTCTCCGCAAAGATCGGTATCATCAAACACCGGAGGACTCGATAGAAAATTGCCGTAAAGGGCAGCGGCTGCCAAGACAAGCATTGCAAATCGCAACAGGCCCGTGCCGACAATAGATTGATTACCAGAGCGATTCATATTGATCATTGACAATCGAAGTAACCGATCGAATATCCGAAAGCCGCCGCAACATTGCGCAAGAAGATGCCATCAGAAGAACAGAGATAGCGCGCCGAAGTCTAACTCTGTTACCAGGGGTGTGGCAACGGCGACGCCGGATCTGTCCAATGACTGCATTGTCCATTGCCAGAATTCATCCGCCTTCCCGATGAATGATCTGCATGCTAGCGTTGGAACGCTTGTCGGCATAACCGTACCGAGCGGGGATTGGACGATAGGGTTGACGCTAGAACGGCAGAATCAGCGCCTGCTCATGCGCTTGATCTTTCGCGAGGGAGAGGAGGCCTTCATAGCGACCGAATGTTGTATAGACAAATCCTGCCGGTAGCGCATGCAGCGGCGACACGCCGCTGCAGTCGGAGATCATGAGATCGGCCCGGCCGATCAAAAAGTCGCGGATGTCGGAGAAATCGTCGTCCCAAAGCAGCGATCCGCATGCGGGCCTAGCGCTCGATACCAAGTTCGATTTGGGTAGCCGCGTAAAGCGGCCGTTCGATAACGATTGGTTTGCACCGGCATCGGGAAAGCGTTTCGGCGCCCATCCGAAGCGCGGCAAACTCAATACGGGCAACATTGATCTGAAACGTCGTCTATCCTCGGCAATCGCCGAACTCAAAAAGGCGCATCGGCCGGCAACGCTCGACATGAGTTCCAAATCGGGTCGCGGGAAGAAGGATAAACCGTAGTACACGGTGCTCCTCGTTCGCGCCCCGCTTCCTCTGTCCCTCATGCTCCCCTGAGTCAGGGACCGTTTCGGCAATTCTGAAACGGCCTCTACGTTACTCGGAAATTGCGGAACTGCCACGGATCGGAGGCATCGATGTCGTCCGGATACAGGACGTCGCGGCCAACGAGCGGCGTCCAGTCGGTATAGGCGCCTACCAGTTTGCCCAGATAAGGCATGCAAAGTTCGAGGATCGCCCGGTAATCGAGTTCGTCGGGCTCGACAATGCCGGCGTGGGGATTCTTTAGCGCCCAGATGATGGCTGCCGTGAACGGAGCGTTCACCTGCAGGCTGGTGGCGTTGTTGTGCGGGCACAGCTTGCGCGTTTCCTCGATGCCCAACTGCGAGCCGAACCAGTAGGCGCCGCGCTTGTGGCCCATCAGCAGCACGCCCAGCTCATCGAAACCCGCATCGATTTCCTCGCGCAGCAGCCGCTGCCGCGGCGGGAAACGCCAGCCGTTGCCGGCGAACTCGTCCAGCGACAGCACAGCGTCGTCGCAGGGGTGGTAAGCGTAGTGGCAGGTCGGCCGATATACGGGCTTGCCGTTCTCGCGCAGGGTGAGATAGTCGGGAATGGAGATCGCCTCGCCGTGGGAGATCAGCCAGCCATGGAACGGCCCCTCGAACGGCGCCCAGGAACGCACTCGGGTGGCCACGCCCGGCCGGTCGAGATAGATCGCGGCGCCGCAGCCGAAGCCGTATTCGCGTGCGTCCCGCGGCCAGTTGCGCTCGTGCGTGCCCCAGCCGAGTTCAGCCGGTTGCAGCGACTCGCCGCAGAAGGCTTCGCTCGACCAGGTGTTGACGAATTCGCCGTTGCGCTTGTGCACGCGACTGGTCTGATGGTCGCGCTCGGAAACGTGGATCACTTTCACCTGCAGCTCCGCGGCGAGCCGGGCCCAGCCTTCGCGGCCGGATGGCGCCGTGGCGTCCATGCCAAGCTCGCCGGCGAGATTGAGCAGCGCCTGCTTTACCAGGTGGGAGACCAGGCCCGGATTGGCGCCGTGCATGAGCACGGCTGTCGGCCCCCCCGGGTACTTGCTGCGCAACGTCAGCGCCGCCTCGCGATGGGCGTAGTTGGAGCGGCGGCTGGCCGGCAGCGACAGGTCGGTATGGCCTCCCTGCCAAGGTTCGAGGCAGGCGTCGATGTAGAGCACGCCGTGCTGCTGGCACCATTCGACCACCGCGATGCTGGAAACATCGAACGAGACGTTGACCAGAAAATCGCCTGTGCCGAGCTCGCGTTCGAGAATGGAAATGTAGTTCGCGCGCGTCAGCGGCTCGACCCGGAATTTGATGCCGTATTCGGCGGCAATGTCCTTGCCGAAGTCATTGGCGGTGACGATGGTGATCTGCCGCGGGCGCAGGTCGATATGGCGCAGGATGAGGGGCAGCGAGCCCTGTCCCACGGCGCCAAAGCCCACCATCAGCATCCTGCCCGGGAAGGCGGCGTATTTCTTGTGCGTGCTCAACTTCGCCTTTCGAATGTCGTGACAAAGAAATTGCCTGAGCGTTTATATCCGAAAGCGGCCGCCATCGCAACACGCCGCGCCGCGCAACCCCACCTGCCGCGGAAAATATTTAGTCGCTTACGAATCAAGGGTTGACACAATTTGCGAAGAATCTCGGTACTTTTGGGTTTCCATAGGTCTTCTGATTTCTTGCTTTGCAAGCTTGCAAAGCAAACAATCAGGAGATTGCGGATGCAATAGCGAGCGACCCTGTTTGCTTCCGGCTTGGCCGGCTTAAGACCGCCGCTCGAGCTGCAGGCGCACTTCGTCGCTGCGCAGCGTGAGAATGGTCACGCCGCACAGCGCGATGAGCGGCAGCGCAACCAGCATCACGCCCGCGACCGCGACGACCCAGCCTCGTGGCGTCAGTCCCTGCCCCTGCGGGTGCCGGCGATAGGTCGCCAAACGCGTGCCGCCGGAGAGCAGCGTCAGCGCGATCAGCACCCAGCAGAAATATTCCAGACCGGTGCGCCCCCAGGAAAAGCCATTTAGCAGGCCGAACGCCGACACGAGCCCGATCAGCCAGACCAGGAGCAGCGCAAAGTCGCTGATGATGCGCGATTGCAGGTATTCGGGCGGGATTTTTCCGCTGCGGAAAAGCTGGTGCAGTAGCAGTATGCCGATCGCCAGCGCGGCGAAGGACGCGATCGCGAAGAACCAGCCGATGAAGGCCAGCGGCAGCGTCGGAATGTTCATGCGCGGCTTTTTGGCCTAGTGCTGTTCTCAGCCTGCGGGAGGGGCGCCGCGGCTGATTGCAGTGAGTATCCCCTGCATCAGCGCAATCGGTGTCGGCGGACAGCCGGGCACCGCCACATCCACCGGGATGACATTGGACACACGGCCGCAACTGGCGTAGCTCTCGCCGAATATTCCCCCGGTGCAGCCGCAGTCGCCGATCGCGACCACCAGTTTCGGATCGGGCGTCGCGTCATAGGTGCGCTTGAGCGCAAGCTCCATGTTGCGCGATACCGGTCCGGTCACTAGCAGCATGTCGGCGTGGCGCGGACTTGCGACCAGTTTGATCCCAAGCCGCTCCAGGTTGTAGTAGGGCCCGTTCATGGTGTGGATCTCCAGCTCGCAGCCGTTGCAGGAGCCCGCATCGACGTGGCGGATGGTGAGCGCGCGCCCGAAGTGCTTGAGGATCACCGCGCCCAGACGCTGCTCGATTTGGCGCAGCGCCTCGTCCGAATGCGGCGGCGGTTCGCTGACGATGCCGGTTTTCGCGATTTGCCTGAGCATCTGATACATGTCAGAGGTCCTGTCCGCTATAGGAAAGGTTGAAGGACTTGTTGATCAGCGGAAAGTCGGGAACGATATTGCCGATCACCGCGCGCTCGAGCACCGGCCAGTTCTGCCACGACGGATCGTGCGCATGGGCGCGATGGATGCGGTTGGCATCCGCGGTTTCAAGCGCGATCAGCACTTCGCCACGCCAGCCTTCGACCCAGCCGACGCCGCATTTTCCGGCGTTGCAGTCGGCAAGAGGAACCCGAATCTCGCCCGGCGCTAGCTCACTGGCGAGCGTCTGCACCAGCCGCAAGGACTCGAACAGTTCTTCGAATCGCATTAACACACGCGCGGAGACATCGCCGCGAGTATGCAAAGCGATGCGCACCCCGGCCTGCTGATAGGGCGGTATCGGATAATCGACGCGCAGGTCGTGTTTGAGGCCGCTCGCGCGACCGGCGAAGCCGGCGAGCCCCATCTTTTCGGCCAGTTCGGGCAGCACCTGTCCGGTTATGATGAACCGGTCCTGCGCGCCGGCGTGATCGTCGTAGATCGCTTTCAGCGTAGTGGCCTCGGATTGTATCCGCGCCAGTTGTGTCAACAGGTGCGCCGCCCGCTCGCGCGGCAGATCGCGCGCGACGCCGCCGGGAACGACTTGGTCCATGAGATAGCGATGGCCGAACAGCTCGCCCTGCAAACGCAGCAGGTCTTCCTTCAGCCGCCAGAACTGAAAGAAACCGAAGGAAAGCCCGACATCATTGGCCAGATACCCGAGATCGCCGAGGTGGTTGGCGATGCGCTCGAGCTCGAGCATGATCCCGCGCAGACCGAGCGCGCGGCCGGGCGGCTCGGTGCCGCTGGCGCCCTCGACTGCCATGGCGTAGGCCCAGGCGTAGGCGACGGTGGAATCACCGGACACACGCCCGGCAAGCTTGGCGCCCTCGGCCAGGGTCATGGTCTCGAACAGCTTCTCTATCCCTTTGTGCGTGTAGCACAGGCGCTCTTCCAGGCGCAGGATTTTCTCGCCGACGATGGAGAAGCGGAAATGCCCCGGTTCGATGGTGCCGGCGTGCACCGGGCCCACCGGTATTTCGTGCACGCCTTCGCCTGCGACCTTGACGAACGGATAGCGGTCGTCCGACGCGGGGAGGCTCGTGCCGATGTCGAATTCCTTGCGCAGCGGAAATACGCCGCCGGGCCAGGCGCGGTGGCGCACCCACTTGCGGTGATCCGGGCTGTCCTGGGCGTGGATGCCGAGAAGATCGTAGGCGGCGCGCTGCATTCGATTCGCGCACGGATAGATATCGGCGATGCTGGGATAGCGCGGGTGCTCGCGCGCAAGCGGCAGGGTCAGCCACAACAGGCCGGAGCGAAGCGCAAGCGCGAGGTGCAGCGCATAAGCGCCGCCGCGCGTGGTTTCGTCGCTGCCCCAAAGGGCGACCAGGCGCGCTTTTTGCGCTTTCGCCTTCTCCACCACTGCGCGCAGGGTCCCGGCCTCGATCATTGAGCGGAACGCGGGCATGGCGCCCGGTATGGGTTCGGTTTGGATCGGAAGATCGGTCATCGCCTTTTGCCCGTTGTGCCCGTTGCGTCCTCAGCCGATGAAGGCGGCCGCCTGCCGGTACCATTCGACCAGGTAGGGCGGGATGTACAAGCCCAGCATCAGCACGATTGCCAGGTGTACGAATACCGGCACCAGCGCCGGCGGATGAGGCAGCCGGCGCAGGTTGGTTTCGCCGAACACCATCGGCTGGACTTTGCCGAAAATCGCGGCAAACGCGACTCCCAGCGCCACCAACAGGAATGGCGTCGCCCAGGGGTGCTCGTGCATGGCGGTGGTGAGCACCAGGAACTCGCTGGTGAACACCCCGAAGGGTGGCATGCCGAGGATGGCGAGGCTCCCCAGCGCGAGTCCCCAGCCGATGGTCGGGCTTTGCTCGATCAAACCGCGGATGTCCGCCATGTTCTGCGTGCCGGTTTTTTGCGTGGCATGGCCGACGGTGAAAAAAATCGCGCTCTTAGTGAGCGAGTGCACGGTCATGTGCAGCAGGCCGGCGAAAGCGGCGACCGGGCCGCCCATGCCGAAAGCAAAGGTCACGATCCCCATGTGCTCGATCGAAGAGTAAGCGAACATGCGCTTGATGTCCTTCTGCCGCGACAGAAAGAACGCCGCCACCACCACCGACAGGAGACCGAAACCCATCATCAGGCCGCCGGAGAAATTGCGCCCGAGGGCGCCATCGACCAGCACCTTGCTGCGCACCACCGCGTATAGCGCGACGTTAAGGAGCAGCCCCGAGAGCACCGCCGATACCGGGGTCGGGCCTTCGGCGTGCGCGTCGGGCAGCCAGTTGTGCAGCGGCACCAGGCCCACTTTGGTGCCGAACCCGACCAGCAGGAACACGAACGCGAGCGACAGCACCGTCGGCTCGAGCTGGTTGCGCACTGCGTACAGGTGCGTCCACAGGAGTGAAGTCCCGCCCGGGCCGAGAACTTTTTCCGCGGCGAAATACAGCAGGATGATTCCGAACAGCGCCTGCGCGATGCCGACCGAGCACAGGATGAAATACTTCCACGCCGCCTCAAGGCTCGCCGGCGTGCGGTACAGGCTCACCAGCAGCACGGTCGCGAGCGTCGCGCCCTCCAGTGCCACCCACAGGATGCCGATATTGTTCGATAGCAGGCACAGCAGCATGGTAAAGGAAAACATCTGGTACATGCTGTGGTAGAGGCGCAGGCGTGCCGCGTTCAGGCGCCCGTGGTGCTCCTCGATGCGCATGTAGGGACGGGAAAAAAGCGCCGTGGTGAAGCCGACGAACGCCGTGAGCGCGACCAGGAACACATTGAACGGGTCGACGAAAAACTGCTCCTCCAGCGCTGTCATCGGGCCGTCGGTGATGACGCGACGGGTCAGCGCCGACGCGGCGACGAGGGTGGTGAGGCTCATCAGCGCATTCAACTCCGGCGCCCAGCGCTTGTGGCCCGCGAGCGCCAGCAGCAGGCCGCCGAGCAGGGGAAAACCGAGGACGAAAGCGATTTCCATGCGTCCCTAGTCCTCTTTCAGCTTTTCCATGTGCCCGATGTCGAGGCTTTCGAACTCGTCGCGGATATGGAAGAAGAAAATGCCGAAGATGAACGTGCCGACGAGCACGTCCAGCGCCACGCCCAGTTCGACCACCAGCGGCATGCCGTAGGTCGCGCTGGTGGCGGCGAAAAACAGGCTGTTCTCCATCGCCAGGAAACCGATTACCTGCGGCACCGCCTTGCGCCGCACGATCATCATCAGGAACGACAGCAGCACGCTCGCCATCGCGATCCCCAGGGTCGCGCGCGTCAGGCCGCTCGCCATCTCCGAGATCGGAGTGGCAAGCGCGAAAGCGAAGATCACCAGGCCGATGCCGATCAGCATCGTGGTCGGAATGTTGATCAGGGTCTCGATGTCCCAGCGTATCTGCAGCCGGTCTATCAGACGGTGCAGTATCCATGGGATCAGAATCACCTTGAGCAGCAGCGTGAGCGCGGCCGAGGAATACAGATGACCCTGGCCGGTTGCGTACGCCATGATCAGCGTCGAGGCGGTAAGCGCGGCGCCCTGCCACGCGAACAGCTTGATCAGCGTCAGCACACGCCGCTGTGCCAGCATGGCGAAAGCGAGCAGCAGCAGGAATGCCGCGAGCAGGTTGACGAGCTGGCTGGAGAGCGATTGATCCATGGCGTTCTCAGCCGCGCGTGAGGAAGTGGGTCAGCATGCCGAGCACGCCGAGCAGAAAAGCCGTGGACAGGAACTCGGGGGCGAGGAACAGGCGCAGCTTGGCGAGCAGCGTCTCCAGCAACGCGAGGCCGGCGCCCCCGAGTACAAGCTTTATCGCGAGCGCCGCGAACGCGAGCGGCAGCGCTCCCCAGTTGCCCGCCTCGGCGATGCCCCAGGGCAGGAACAGCGCGATGCCGATGCTCATGTAGGCGAACAGCTTGATCGCCACGGCCCATTCGATCAGCGCCAGGTGACGCGCCGAGTATTCGAGGATCATCGCCTCGTGGATCATGGTGAGTTCCAGGTGCGTCGTCGGGTTGTCGATCGGGATGCGGGCGTTCTCGGCGAGCAGCACCATGAGAAAGGCGACTGCCGCGAAGGCGAGGCTGGGGTAGATTGCGAATTCACGATGGGCCAGCGTCTCGACGATGGTGTTGAGCTGGGTCGAGCCGCTGATGAAAGAGGCGGTGAACAGGATCATCAGCATCGCCGGTTCGGCGAGGAAGCCGATCAGCATCTCGCGCCGCGCGCCCAGCCCGCCGAAGGCGGTGCCGATGTCCATCGCCGCCAGTGCCGAGAACACCCGCGCCAGGGCAAACACGCCCACCAGCGCGATGATGTCGGCCGCCGGCGCGAACGGCAGGTCGGTGGCGAGCACCGGCACGATTCCGGCGGCGAGCCACATGCAGCCGAATACCACATAGGGCGTGACGCGAAACACGGCGGAAGCGTTGCGCGCGATCACCGCGTCCTTGTGAAACAGCTTGGCCAGCGTGTAGTACGGCAGCAGGATGCTCGGCGCCGAACGGTTCTGCAGCCAGGCTCTGCACTGATTCGCCCAGCCCATGAGCAGAGGGGCGGCCAGCACCACGAACACCGATTGCAGGATCTGAAACGCGATTCCGGGGGCGTCGATCATAGGTGGGAGTCAGTGCGCGAAAGCCATCGGACGAAAGTCAGCGGACGAAGACCAGCAGCGCGATCAGGGTGAGAAAGCTGTAGAGCAGGTAGATGCTGATCTTTCCCTGCTGCAGCAACGCGATCTTCGATGAAATGTATTCGGCCAGGCGCGCCACCGGCAGGTACAGCCAGTACCAGTGGCGGTCCTCGATCTTGAGCGAGAACCGGGGTGCCGGATCCTCCGGTCCGGGCATATGCCGCTGCATCAGGTAGAGCGGGCCGAATACATGCCGGATCGGCTGGCCGAACGCATCGGCGGTGTCCTGCGTGCGCGCGGTCAGTTCGGAATAGCCGCAGCCCCAGGCCTCGGAGTAACGCAGGCGGCCGTGGTAGAAGCGGCGCACCAGGATAAAAGTGAGCAGGGTCACGCTGACGATCACAATCAGAAACACAATCGGGCTGTAGCTCGCGCGCTCGGACTCGACCGGCACCAGCCACAGCCAATTCGATTGCACCGCGCCCTCGCGCAAGCCCTGCCCGGTAAGCGAGACTGCGACCCGGTTCAGCATCAGCAAGAACGAAGTCGGAAACAGGCCGAGCACGAAACAGCCGGCCGCAAGCCAGGCCATGCCGAAGCGCTCCAACATGCCGGCGTCGTGGCCATGCTCGCCGGCTGCGTCCGGCGCCGCATGCCGCGCCTCGCGCGGCCGCCCGAGGAAAGCGATGCCGAAGACCTTGACGAAGCACATGCCGGTGAGTGCGCCGGCCAGTGCCAGCGTCGCGGCGAACAGCGGCAGCAGGCTGCGCACCACCCCGTTTTTCAGGATCGATGCCTGCAGCGCGGTCTGGAACGTGAGCCACTCGGACACAAATCCGTTCAGCGGCGGCAGCGCCGAAATGGCGAGCGCGCCGACCAGAAAATAAAAGGCCGTCTGCGGCATCTTGTGGATCAGACCGCCCATGTCGTTGAGATTGCGCAGTCCGGTGGCGTGCAGGATCGAGCCGGCGCCGAGGAACAACAGCCCCTTGAACACCGCGTGATTGAGCGTGTGGTAGAGCGCGGCGATCAGCCCGAGCGCGCCGGCCGCCGGGTGGCCGAAGCCGATGAACACCATGGACATGCCCAAGCCGAGAAGGATGATGCCGATGTTTTCCACCGAATGATAGGCGAGCAGGCGCTTCAGGTCGTGCTGCATCAGCGCGTACAGCACGCCGAACAGCGTCGTGCCCGCGCCGATCGCCAACACCAGCATTCCCCATTCCCAGCGGACGTTGCCGATCAAATCGTAGATCACGCGGATCATGCCGTAGATGGCGGTCTTCAGCATGATGCCGCTCATCAGCGCCGAAACCGGCGAAGGCGCGGCCGGATGCGCCTCGGGCAGCCAGGCGTGCAGCGGGATCATCCCGGCCTTGGCGCCGAAACCGAAAAATGCGAGCACGAACGCCACCGTGGCCCACTGCGGCTTGAGCTCGGCCGCGCGCAGCGCGTCGAAGGTGTAATCACCGTGACCGCCGTTCATCACGCCGAAACACAGCAGGATCGAAATCGCGCCCAGGTGCGCGATCAGCAAATACAGAAATCCGGCGCTGCGGATCGCGGGCAGCTTATGATCCGTGGTCACCAGGAAATAGGAGGAAAGTGCCATCGTTTCCCAGGCGACCATGAACAGGTAAGCGTCGTCGGCCAGAATCACCAGCGCCATGCTGGCCAGAAACAAGTGATACTGCAGCGCGATCAGCATGAGCCGTCCAGCGGTCTCGTCGTGGAAATAGCCGATGGCGTAGATCGACACCCCTGCGGAAACCGAGCCGAGCAACAACAGGAAAAAGCCAGCCAGCGGATCGATGCGCAGATGAAACGGGAGGTCGGGTAGCCCGAGCGGCAGGGTGAGCTGCGCGGCGTGCATCCAGATCGCCTGCAGGCCGGCCGCAGCCAGCGCGAGGCCCGCCAGCGTCCCCAGCGCAAAGGCGCATTTTCGCGCGAAAAAGGCATTGCCCGACGGAACCAGCGACAGCACGGCGATCGCGAACCAGGCCGCGGCAACGATAAGCGAGCCCGATAGCGGCGAAAACATTGTTATTACGTGCATTGCTTTCAGAGGGAGCGGCGGGTGAACTGGCGTCGCTCGGCTGCGCACATGCGCAGGCGCGGCGAGACCGCTTGTCTTTTGGCGATTATACCAGATCGATGTTGCTTCACCCGCGGAATGATTTCACTTCCATGCTTGGCTGCGCGCCATTCCCGCCGCCCGGGTTGAACGCGAAGGAAATCCGGAAGAAGAGATTTATGCTAATCTGAATTCGCCTAGTGTTGCGCAGCAAGGAGGCAGCTTATGAAGTGGAACGAACGCATTAACCGCCGGAAATCGAAAGGATAACGACATGGCAATCTCGATGTATGCGGCCTCGGCGCCGACCTTCGTGCAATTCCTCACCAGCCTGTTGGCCAATCTCGACAAGACCGCCGCCCACGCCGCCGCCAAGAAAATCGATCCGGCAGTCTATCTGCGCACACGGCTTTATCCCGACATGCTGCCGCTGGCGACGCAGGCGAGCCTCGCCAATCGCCAGGCCATCAACGCCTGCGCGCGCCTTGCCGGGGTCGACCCGCTCGCGCTGCCGAGCACAGAGCCGAACATGGACGAGCTCAAGCAGCGTCTCGACCAGACCATTCGTTATCTCAACGGCTTCACCCCGGCGCAGCTCGACGGCACCGAGGACAAGGAGATCGTCGTCAAATATCCGAGCGGCGTCGAGCGGCGTTCCACCGGGCAGGCGATGCTGCTTAGCTTCAGCCTGCCGAACTTCTATTTCCACGTCACCGCCGCGCATTGCATCCTGCGCCATTGCGGTATCGACATCGGCAAGAAGGACTTCAACTCGGCGCAGCGGCTGTTCAGCGGCGCCTGCGCCTGCCAACCGGTCAAGGCGTAGGGCCGGGCGCTGCCGGCGCAGCGCCACTTTTCGGTCCCGCAGCGAGGCTCGAACCACCCACACGCGTGAAGGTCTTCGGCGTTGACCCCGAGGCCACGCGAAGCGGCTGGGCCCTGGTAGCGGGACCAATCCACGGCGCCCTAACGGCTAGATGCTAGATTTCGGTTTGCTCCGAGATCTCAAGCGCGTCATCGACCTCGGTCCCGAGGAATCGGACAGTGCTTTCCAGCTTGCTATGCCCAAGCAAAAGTTGAACGGCCCGAAGGTTTTTATTTCGCTTATATATTAGCGTGGCCTTGGTCCGACGCATGGTGTGCGTGCCGTAGAGACCGGCCGGACTTCGGCCACTGCTGCCGTTCGCATTGTTTTTTGGTGATATGGATACTAAGAACTGCCGGGTTGAGTGTCCGCTGTCCGGAACTCTCCGCAAGTTGTTAAGTTCATCTAAAATTAGAGTACAAGGAATTAGTCGCCGCGTGAAACGCCCTCATGGCAAATTCTCTTCGATTCTTCGAAGGATCTCTGAGAAAACCGCCCTACATAATGTGTGATCTGGATTTATAGCAGGAGAAGGCAGTTTTGGTGGAGGCCGCATTTCATTCAAAACCTCAATCCGCGGTCGTAAATTTTCGTCATACTGCTCCGCCACCAAAAGCACCTCATTCCTCCATGCCTCATACCTTTTTTTCCAATTCGGATAGTCTCTTTCAGACGCAACAGGCTCGTTTCTTAATGGCACTCCTTCTTCTCTTAGCCTCCAGAGTTCCTTCCTGGCGTCGCCCTTGGATAGACTGGCTATTTTGAACGCGGCATCATGTTCCGCCCATTGCTGCTCTACAGACCGAGCAACAGGAAGCGCTGCCGCCAGAACGATGATCTGATTCACAGCGGTGTCGCGGTCACTTGCAAGTATGGAAATCTCCGTGAACTCCGCATCATCGTTACCGTGCCGATGGAAAGAGCCGTTCTCAAAACGCCCTGTTTTGAATATTGAGCGGTCAAGCTTCTCCCATTCGATTGATGGTGGATGTTTACCGAAGATAGAGACTGTTGTGTCGGCGATATAAGTCGCACAAACATCCAGCACAGAGCTATGTCCTAGCTTCCCATTCCGCGTGGCAACGGACTCAATAAAATTGCAAAGCCCGGTGCCACGCGTTTTCCCATAAACCTCAACCGCTACATCATTGATGGGAACATATTCAACAACACGCTCCGATATGGCTGGCGGAGTTGGCGTCTTCACCATCGCTCTCTCGAACAGGTGGAAGCGATCGAACAAGAAAATGGCTGTCCATGCTAATAACGCAGCGGCTACCAATATCCAAAACCATGGCAACTGACTGCTATATCCGGCAATTGCTGTTATAGCGGCCACGACGCCGCCGAGGGTAAGGCCGCCGAATGAGGCGACTTGGATAACATCTGCCAGACCAGAAAACGCCTTCCAAATCTTGCCCATGCGCCCCCTTTTGAACGCGTCGCAGAACTACCGCGTTCATAGCGAATGGTAACATCTCGAAGGTTCGCCCGTTCTTTCACCCTCTTGGGGCTATGGGTTACTTTGCGTTTTTTTCCACCCAAAAGGTTGCTCTCGGTTGGTATGTTGAGCTCTCCGAACACCAATACCGCATGGCTGCGCGGCCAAGGGTCCCACCCGGAACCGAATAGACGTGGGCTTTCCAGAACCACGAACGACGGTAGGGTCGAAGATGTGAGTTCGCGTCTTCCGGGGGCGGACGCTCGCCGGTGCAGTCCTTATTATCCCTATCAGAAGTGCGAACGGCAGCAGTGGCCGGAACGAACAGTCCGCTGCTCGGCCTAACCGGCCGCTCAGAATGATCGAATTTCGAAATCAGAATGGAGTCATCGTATGGCCGCTATTAAGTTCGCTGGATAGCGTCGATCCTAATGTTATTGTGTTATTGGTCAAAACGTGACCACACTTTGACGCAGATTGCGAGACGTTGTTGGCAAGTATAGTAGGATTTCGATGGAATGCTGGATTGATCCTCCAGCTTTGGATCAAGTTCAGATGGCCGAACAATTGATTCGAGCGAGCATCAACCAAACCTCTTTCTTACCGGGGGCGACGGTAACGCTGACCCTGCATTTTGACGTGGCCGAGGCAGGCCTAGATGCGGTAAGTAACGTCAGTGTCGATTTCCATCGTATTGAGCGTGAACGGAATCAGTTTGCCTTTGGCTTTGGGGTAGCGCCGATAATAAAGGAAAGCACGGTTGAAGTAAGTCAAACGCTGCCCGCAGACTTCCGTATCGGCTTGTACGTAGTCAATCGCGCAGTTCTCGTTTGGGGCAATGATCCCGGAGCCAGACAAGAGCAGTTCGCTTTTGACCCCATTGTCTTTGCCGTGCAAAGTGCCGTAGAGAAGCCATACTCACTCCAGGAATTGGATGTTCGAGTAAATGAAATCAACCGCCAACGCGGCGACTATGTGCATCGAGTTATGAAGACTGTACTCGCGCAGAACGCAGTTACTGCTACCCGATTCCGTGTTTTGATTTTTGGCGTTGGCTGCCTATTACATGCTCGCCAACAACTGGAGGGGTATTCAATCTCACCAATTGGGCTTGGCCTATCTCACCGACCGATGCATGACATCGTCAATACCGCTCTCCAGCGTGAGGGCGTCGGGCCAATCGATTTTGACCCACAAGCAGAAGCCCACTTTGAGTCGACAACGCCTACGTTTATGGTGTCTTATATTGCGGTCGAAGCGCTAAATCATCAAGACGCGCTCGATCACTGCCGCTTGCACGCTAACGAGGTCTTTCAAATTCTTGGACTCGAACGCGGCCAAATGCCGCGGGAATTCGCGGCGCTCGTATTCCAGTATGGCTCCCCTGCATACCTGAGGTCGTTTCAGATGCCCGGATATCGAGGAAATCTTGTATCAGACTTCAATCCGGTATCGACCGCCAACGCAATTGAAAGATTGCTGCCAAAGCTAGCGGCCAATCCTTTTCTTAGGCTGCTCTCAAGAACTTATGCTGACGCAACCGCGGAGACTAATCACGGATTTGCCTTACTGCGTTATTGGGCTGTCTTGGAATTATTGGCTGACAGGTACGTCACAAGGGGTACGCGGATTAGTCGTCCGGATGGATCAGTGATTTCGAAAGCCAACGGAAAGCCCGAATTGACCGATACAAAGCTCGGTCGAGTGTATACACATATACTCGGGAATGGCGTCTTTGTGACTCAAGGAAGCTACATCGACAACGGAAAGGAGCGAAGATTTATTATTGGTGGAGATTCCACCCATCCGGGCTACACCGCAAATACTGAGCTAATCTCCCTTTGGGACATGGTGATCGCCGCTTATGCAATAAGAAATGCGATAGCTCATGAAGGTCAATTTGATGTTCTCACGGCAGCCTTGGGCGGTCGGAACAAGCAACTCGCCGCGAAGTTGGTGACTTCAGGATACGCAGACCCAATGGGTTTCCTTAAACAGCAGGCGCAAATAGCGTTTTGGCGAGAATCCAACAAACCGTAATCAACCATTAAGCCCGTGCGACCACACAATCAAATTCGGGAGCGGACATTCCAGCCGGCCGCCCGGATTGCCGGTTGTGGCGAACGCGAGTGCCCGCTTAGGCCGAGGAGCGGACCGTCATGGCGACGTGGCTCACAGCCTACAACGGCTCGAAATTCGCCGTCGACCCTCGGCTCCCCATTCACCTCCAGCTCCCGCGCCCCCCGGGGCCTCCCTCGCCA
>Ga0082335_1005680_pt1 | contig 16923 bp, 19 predicted proteins | sample Subgrocontami58m_FD_72375 | JGI IMG/M metagenome (GOLD analysis project Ga0082335, IMG submission 72375) | Subsurface groundwater microbial communities from S. Glens Falls, New York, USA - GMW37 contaminated, 5.8 m (SPADES assembly) (version 2) ... | reverse complement strand
TAATTTTCTAAAAGCTTATTTCTCAATGAATTCGGAGGGTTTTGCCAAATTTTATGGAATATTCAAATACGGGCTTGAATGCCTGCCTTGTCGGTTTGCAATGGGGTGACGAGGGCAAAGGTAAGATTGTTGATATTCTCACGGAATCGTTCGATATAATTGTCAGATACCAGGGGGGTAGTAATGCAGGTCATACGGTTGTCGTAAACAATGAAAAATTTGTATTGCATCTCATTCCTTCAGGCATCCTCAGAAAAAACAAATACTGCGTCATCGGCAGCGGAGTAGTCCTCGATCCTCGCCAGTTACTGGAAGAAATCGATGAGTTAAGAACGAAAAATATTGAAGTTGGAAACAACCTCCGCATCAGCGAGATAGCACACCTTGTATTTCCCTATCATAAAAAATTAGACGAACTTTCCGAATCTGAAAAAGGTGATGAAAAGATTGGCACGACCCGCAGGGGGATTGGCCCGTGCTATACCGATAAAATGGCTCGTAACGGTATACGGGTAGCTGACCTTTTCCATCCTGAGCACTTCAAACAGAGGCTAAAAAACATCGTAGAGGAAAAAAACAGGATATTCGTGCGTTTGTTTAACGCCGATGAATTATCATGGAAGGATATTTATGACGAGTATTGCGGGTATGCAGAGCAGATAAAGCCTTACGTATGTAACACGGTGGTATTCATGGATGAGGCCATAAAAGGCAAAAAGAAGATATTATTCGAAGGCGCTCAGGGATCGATGCTTGACGTGGATTTTGGCACGTATCCCTTTATTACTTCGTCGTCTGTTACTGCCGGCGGTGCAACGATTGGGGTGGGTGTTTCCCCCAAGCATATTCACAAAGTACTTGGTATAATGAAATCCTACACAACCCGCGTTGGCAGCGGTCCTTTTCCTACAGAACTGAATGATGAACTGGGTGAATTTTTAAGGAAAAAGGGGGGCGAGTATGGCGCTACCACGGGAAGGCCCAGGCGCTGCGGGTGGTTTGATGCAGTTGCCGTAAAGCATGCCATCATGATAAACGGTGTGGACGGCGCTGTCCTGACGAAACTGGATGTGCTGGATGAACAAAAAACGATAAAGATATGCGTTGGGTATAAATTCGGCGACAAGGTATACGATGTATTCCCCATGGATTTAGCGGCGCGGTCCGGATGCCAGCCGGTATATAAAGAAGTGCCGGGCTGGCAGAAGGATACCTCCAGGATACGCAATGTGAAGGATATCCCTCTCCATGCGAGAAATTATATCGATACGCTTGAAAAGATTCTTAGCGTCAAAGTAGAAATGCTTTCTGTCGGTCCTGATCGAGGTCAGGTTGTGAGTCTCGTATGAGTGAAAAGGGGCATATACCTTCGCATATTGCGATTATTATGGATGGGAATGGACGATGGGCAAGACGCAGGGGATTTGCAAGATTCCGGGGACACAGAGAGGGCGCCGAATCCGTTCGTGAAATAACGCGCGAGTGCGCAAAAAAGCACCTGAAGCAGCTAACGCTGTATGCATTTTCTCAGGAAAATTGGAAAAGGCCGCAGCGAGAAATCAATTTATTGATGAAGCTCCTTAAGGATTTCCTTATTAAGGAACGGAAAGAGATTAACGACAATAATATCCGCGTGACAGCGATTGGCCGGATTAGGGAACTCCCGGAAGACGTGCAAAGAGAACTTGCCATTACCATGGAAGGAAGCAAAAATAATACCGGGATGGTACTCTGTCTTGCGCTCAATTATGGTGGGCGCACTGAGATTGTAGATGCAGCAAGAGAAATTGCTAAAAATGTTAAAAACGGAAAGCTGAGTTTGGGTGAAATTACGGAGGATACCTTCAAAAAATATCTGTATATGAGTGATATGCCAGATCCTGACTTGCTCATAAGGACAGGCGGCGATATGCGGGTGAGTAATTATCTCTTATGGGAAATTTCGTATACGGAAATTTGGGTTACTCCTGTTTGTTGGCCCGACTTTAGAAAGGCGCATCTTGAAGAAGCGCTTAAAGATTATGTGCGTCGGGAACGACGTTTTGGCGGATTACGAGAGTGAATACACTTCAAACTAGAGTCGTGCTCGGCGTTGTCATGTTCGCAGCGTTTTTTGGCATTCTGTCGCTTGATTCCGTAATCGGTACGGATATAGGATTTGGATGTTTGGCGACCTTAGCCGGCATTATCGGTTTACATGAGTTTTACAATATCGTAGGCAAGAACGGGTTCGCTCCATTTCGCATATCGGGTATTGTTACGGGTGTATGGATGTTTGTAGCGTATTGGTTAACCGTACGCAAGAATTTTTCGGTAGATTACCATTTTTTCAGGCAGGAAATCTTTGTTGCACTCATCTTCTGGCTCCTGCTAATCCAGGCCCTTAGGCGCGGTACAAAGGATGCCATAAAAAACATCTCGGTAACCATATTTGGAATTTTCTATATATTCTTTCTTTTAAGCTTTGCCGTTACTCTCCGTTACCTTCATAATGGTGTGTGTATACTCGTTATGGTCTTGTTAGTCTCTAAGTTTGGCGACATAGGTGGTTATTTATTAGGCCGAAAATACGGAAAACACAAATTAGCAAAGGTTATTAGCCCGAACAAGACGATCGAAGGGGCGTGTTTCTCTCTTTTATTTAGCGTTCTCATTGCCGTAATTTTCAGTCTGATTCCTGCGACCAGGGTATTCAGTTTAAAGTGGTCAGTCTTGTTGGGAATAATTGTGGGTTCTTCAGCACTGTTGGGTGATTTGGCAGAATCGCTTCTGAAAAGGGACGCCAATGTGAAGGATGCGAGTAACCTGGTACCCGCTTTTGGCGGGATACTGGATGTTATCGATTGTTTATTAATCAGTATGCCGGTTGCATATTATTCCCTGGTAATTTTTAAATTCATTTAATATGAACCAAAAAGTTAAAATCCAAAAACTTCATGTGAACAAAGAATATCTTCAAGAATCCCCAACGTATCACAACACCCTTATTCTTGAAAACGACACAGAGGCGTCTGTTTTGTATGGCAGCCATGACCGGCATCTGCGTCTGGTCAGGGACGCCTTCCAAATACAATTAGTAGCGCGGCATGGCTTGCTAAAACTGGAAGGGGAAAAAGAACGGGTAGATACGAGCAAGGAAGTGTTGAACAAATTGCTGGAAATTGTTCGTTCTACAGGAAGATTAGACATGGAAGACGTGGAACAAGCCATTATCGATGCAAAGAACGAAACGACGGAAGAATCCATCCAGGCTATCGATGTCTTCCAAAAAGGTATTTTTATAAAACCGAAGACAGGCGGGCAAGCGAAATACCTGGAAGCGATCAAAAAAAATGATCTGGTTTTTTGCATAGGCCCTGCAGGAACAGGGAAGACTTATTTAGCCGTTGCCATGGCACTTTCGTATCTTAAAAGCGGTCGTATCAGAAGGATTGTACTTGCAAGACCGGCTGTTGAAGCGGGTGAAAAACTTGGATATTTACCGGGTGATATCAAGGCGAAAGTAAATCCCTATCTGCGTCCGCTCTACGACGCTATAGCAGACATGATGGATGTTGCACACGTAAAAAAATATCTTGAAAGCGACCTGATAGAAATTCTCCCTCTTGCATATATGCGTGGAAGGACTTTGAATGACGCCTTTATTATCCTGGATGAAGCGCAAAACTGTACGGTAAAGCAAATGAAGACTTTCTTAACAAGACTCGGTATGAAATCAAAGGTGGTGGTAACAGGAGATATTACACAGGTTGATTTGTCAGCAGGAGAGATATCCGGCCTGATTGATGTACAAGAAAGGTTAATGAACATCAATAATATTTCCTTTGAGTACCTGACTAAAGCAGATATCGTCCGCCACAAGCTGGTACAGGATATTGTCGAAGCCTATGAGTTGTAACAGTGCAAAAATATATAATAAACTGGAAATTATAAACCTGCAAAAACACTATTCGATTGACAAAAATAGTATAAAAAAAATTGTAAGAAGCGTCCTAAAAGTCGAAAAAAAAGATGCAGAACTTAATGTCGTTTTTACTGACAACAAGCGGATAAAAGAAATTAATAAGACCTTTCTGGGGCATAATTATGCAACCGATGTAATTACTTTTGCTTACCATGAACCGTCTCTCAATGAAGATAAAGCGTCGTATAACCTTGACCGGATTGCATCTCCCTGTAACAAAAGGGGAATTAAGGGAGGGGACCAAGAAAGGACAAAAAAAACAGCCGGAAAAAAAGGGGCTGTACGCGGGAATACTCTAACGGGTGAAATTATCATCTCCGTTGAAATGGCTAAGAAATTAGCACAAAAGCACGATTGTACGGTTGAAGGAGAAATTGCACTCTACCTGGTTCATGGATTATTACACCTGTTCGGATATAATGACGAGCAAAAAAGTGCGGCAAAAAAAATGCATCAAAGAGAAGGAGAACTGTTGTCGAGTCTTGGGTTGTGTGTCCCTATACCTCATTAATCAATGTTTCCTTACATGATATGTCTGTCTCCAAAACAGAGGCAATTGCACTGGGAAGGACAGATTATAGTGATTCCAGTCAAATAATTACTTTTTACACCCGTGACTTCGGGAAGATCCATACCATTGCTAAAGGGTTTAAACGTGCGTCCGGAAGGCACAGTTCAAAAGCAGTCGACCTTTTAACGTACTATCAAATTCTCTTTATTAAAAAAGAACATACTCAACTTCATACCCTTACGGAGGCTATTTTACAGGAGAATTACCCACTACTCCGAAGTAATCTGGATAAATACTATAAGGCTTCGTATGTAGCTGAGCTTGTGGATAAGTTTACTGAGGAAAATGACCCCTGCGAACAACTCTTTGACATCTTTCTCAACACGTTAACGGGGATATCGACAGATACAGATGCAACAATACGATCATTGGTTTTTGAGATAAAAATGCTGCATATCCTTGGTTATTTACCTGAATGGAGACATTGTGTAAATTGCAAGAAAAGTATTCAACACATATCTAAAGTGCTTTTTAATGCAAAAGAAGGCGGAGTATTGTGTAGAATATGTCAGGTAAAGTATAGGAATGGAATTATTGTCCCTGCTGGTATTGCACTGATTGCAGGGCGATTAGCAGAGCTTAATTTGCAAAAATTGGAACGGGTAAAAATACAATTACCTATTTGTATTGAAATAGAAAAGATGCTGAGATATTATATCACTTCAATACTCAACAAGGAGTTAAACTCTTGGAAATACATCAAGTTATAATAATATATTTGGAACGAATAAGATGAGAATCCTGAAATACGTCATTCCAATAGTATTCATAGTCTATGCGATGGCAACACCCTCCGACGCTAAATGGGTATGGAATAAGGAAACGGGTTGGATGGATACCCCATCCACTGCCGCGACTACGCTGGAACAACGTTACAAATATGCGTTATCTCTTCTTGTGGAACAAAAGTATATCAACTCAGTAAAAGAATTCGAGTCGATTATCGATGCCGATCCCCGTTCTGAATACGCAGAAGTTTCTCAAATAAATATTGGATGGGCGTATTTTCTGAATGGTGATTACAAAAGGGCTTTAAAGGCGTATGAGAAGGCATTGCAAAAATATCCCGGTACAAAAAGGACAACGGAAATACTGGAAAGAGAGTATCAACTGGGTATTGCCCAAATGGATACCAATGAGGAAGCGGCTATAAGTGTCTTCGAAAAGATCATAGAAAAGCACCATCTGGGCCCCCTTTCCCCTGAGGCACAGGTTAAAATAGCGGATTGTTATTTTAAGCTTGAACAATATGAAGAATCTCTTGATGCGTATGATAAATTTTTGGAAAATTATCCAAAAAACGAATGGGTCCCTTACGTTCAATACCAGATACCCCTTACGAAGGTGTATCACGAGAAACAACAGGAACGGAACTACGGACTTCTGATCTCTGCGAGGGAGGGCTTTGAAGAATATTTAGTCTCGAACCCAAATGGCGTCCATGTGGAGGATGCGAAGAGATTGATCGAAGAAATAAGGATTATTGAGGCAGAACGGGAATTCAATATCGGTGAGTTTTATCTCAGACGCAAAACCCCTTCTGCTGCCGCTATGTATTTTGAGTACGTTAAGAGTGATTTCCCCGGTACTATCTGGGCGGAGCGGGCTAATGAGAGATTGGAATTCCTGAGAATGATTGAGGCTATAAAATAAGAAATGGAAAAGGTACAATAACCATGAAAAAATATTCTCATGTGAATAGTCGCCGAAGGAGACCTAATTTAACAACAATTTTTTCATATATCGTTTTGTCGTTACTTTTTATTTCACTGGGAAGTTGTGGTTATAGTTCTAAATCATTGCTCCGTTCTAATGTTCGGAGTATTTATGTGCCAATCTTTGACAATAATACCTTTCGCAGGGGATATGAATTTGATCTTACCAAGGCCGTACGAGACCAAATATTATTAAGGACGCGTCTTAACATCGTTGATAAAGATGAGGCCGATTCTATCTTGTTTGGGAAGGTCTCCAGCGTCAATGAAAATGCAATCATAGAAGATACGAGGGATAACATCGTTGAAAGCCGGGTTTCCATTGGAGTAGATATTCGATGGGTCGATAAGCGGACGGGAAGGACAATTATTGAACGGAAAAATATCAAAAGACCAACGGAGTTTATTGTTCGGAGAAATGAAACGCTTAGTTCTGCCAGTAATGAAGCCTTTGTCGGAGTGGCTCAAAGTATTGTGGAAACGATGGAAGAGGATTGGTGACAATGCGAGAAGTTGTTGAAAACAGTCCGCGAGTGGTTGGGTATAGTTGTTTAGAAGGAATAAAAGGTGAGATTCAAAATAAAAAGAATGCAAGTAAAAAGAAAAGACAACTATTGTCACAGGGGGAGTTTTATGTAGTAAAATTTGATAAACTGTCTGCCCGGACTTGCAAATTACTAAAAAACTATTCGTCGTTGCCACACAATAATAAAAACTTCCCCCCACTGTTTGATCACGAAAACAAATTGCTCTATGCTACCCGATGGCAGTTAGAACATATTGCATCATGCGAAGAGACACCGCTCGGTGGATTCATTGAGCATGTTATTGAAAATCCTATTGATAATTTTAAAAGAGAACTGTTTGATGTCGCATATCCACATGGCAAATTGCATCTTGGCAGGAGAACACACGTCATGGGGATACTCAACGTAACCCCGGATTCATTCTATGATGGTAAACGATATAGTACGATGGAAAATGCCGTTAATCATGCATCGAAAATGATAGAAGAAGGCGCTGATATCATTGACGTAGGCGGCGAATCAACGAGGCCAGGCGCGCATCCTGTACCGGAAGCCGAAGAATTGAAGAGGGTAATCCCTCTTATAAAAATATTATCGAAACAGACCAGAAAACCTATTTCCATTGATACCTATAAGGCAAGCGTCGCAGAAAAGGCCATTGATGCAGGGGCTTCGATTATAAATGACATTGGCGGATTGCTCATGGACAAGCATATGGCAAAGGTTGCCGCAAAGGCAAAGGTACCTGTTATCATAATGCATAAGAAGGGTAACCCAAGAACGATGCAAAAACACCCGGTACGTGGAAATGTACTGTCAGAAATAATGTCTGCTCTGAGGAAGTCCGTTATCCATGCGATCGAAGCCGGAATAGATGAAAGTAAAATTATCCTGGATCCGGGCATTGGCTTTGGTAAGACACGGCATCAGAATCTGGTAATCCTGAAAAGATTGAGAGAGTTTAAAAGTATGGGATTCTCCTTACTCATTGGCACGTCACGAAAAAAGTTTATTGGCGCTATCTTGAACCGTTCAACCGAGGAGCTTTTGTATGGAACACTTGCAACCCTGGCTGTTGCAGTCATGAATGGCGCACACATTGTACGGGTTCACGATGTGCGTGAAGCTGTCCAGGTTGTAAAGATTTGCGATGCAATCGGGGGTAGCTAATGTTTGGAAGAATATTTGAATTATTTGAAAATGTAAATGCCTGGATGATTGGCAGGTCACTGGGTGAGATATTTCTTATCTTCATGGTGGTGTATGTTGTATTAAGGATCATGCAGGGCACCCGTGGGACAAGTATTTTAAGGGGGCTGGCGTTCATTATAGTCTTGATCTCTGTAGGCGTGCTATTCTTTGTCAGAAAATTACAACTCTACACAATAAACTGGTTGATAACAGAGTTTGTACCGGTATTCATTATCCCGATAATTATTCTTTTCCAGCCAGAATTTCGACGCGCCTTGTTAAGGCTCGGTCAAAACCCTGTTTTTCGGGTGTTTCTGAAGCCTGAATACAAAGTGACGAATGAAATTATAAAGGCTATTGGAACTTTATCCAAAAACAAAATCGGCGCGTTAATAGCTATAGAGAGAGAGGTGGGTCTGGATAATTTTATAGAAACCGGAACGAAATTAAATGCGGATGTGACCAGCGAATTGATATGCACCGTGTTCTGGCCTGGTTCTCCTTTGCATGACGGGGCCGCCATTATTCAGGAACAGAAAATGATTGCGGCGGGTTGTTTGCTCCCGCTTACTGAGAATATGGAGCTTTCAAAGAGCCTTGGCACACGCCATAGGGCAGGTATTGGGCTGACAGAAGAAACCGATGCCATCGTTATTATTGTATCAGAAGAAACCGGCGCTATCTCAACCGGGTTCAAGGGTGCTTTGAATCGAGACATCGATGAGAAAGGATTGAAAAAGATACTCGACGAACTCTCTACCGAAAGATTTGGTATCGCCAGGAGCCAGCACGCGTGATCAAAGAAATATTTACCGGCAATATCCTCACAAAATTCATGGCCCTGGTTATGGCGGTTGCGCTCTGGCTTTATGCAATTAACCGGCAGACAGAAGATGTGACGGAAGTGGTTAAGTTGAACGTTTCTGTTCCTGAAGGTATTACCGTACTCGAACAGAGCTTTGAGGAGATAACTGTACATCTGCGGGGACCGCAAAGTATAATCGAAAGCGTTGAGGATATGATAAAAGACCGGAAAATCCAGGCTCGGTATATCGTACAGGAATCGCCGGAAGGCATAGAAGACCAGGTAAAACAAACAATCCCCATTACGAGAGCGCACATGAACCTGCCGAGTGCCGTTAAATTAGTGTCTGTGTATCCTGATAGAGTCGATGTATTACTCGGTAAATTACAGCAAAAAAAATTAAAGGTCAATTTACAAAAGAAAGGTGAACCAGCCATTGGATATGCGATTTCAAATGAATTCGTATTTCCGGGAGAAGTCGAGGTCGTTGGTCCTCTCAATATGTTAAAAGAGGCTTCTTTTATTAATACGGTGCCAATCGATATTGGAGGAATTACGATAGACCAGAACCGTACGTTCCCCTGGAGGATTGGAATTGACCAGAAAGTAATCGTAAAACGAGGCGATAAAAACGTTTCTGTGCCCGTTACGTCTAACGAAGAAGTGCAAGTTTGGTTACAAATCGTTGAACAACAAGATACACGATTCTTTGAGAAAATAAAGATCAAGGTAATGAGACCTGCGGAATATCCCTATGAGATCAAACTACAGGACGAATATGCCAATATAAGGGTAAAAGGTCCCAAACTTGTATTGGATAAGCTCAATACTGAAGACGTTGTATTATATATTGATGTTACCTCATTAAAACCGCCGGGACCTTACAAACAGCCAATAAAATGTGATTTACCAAAAAACGTGGAACTTGTTGATAAATTACCTGAAGTACGTTTGGACATCCGCGAAAAAATGCGTTCTTTGGAGGCAAAATGATACAATTAGGTGTAAATATAGACCATATTGCCACGATACGACAGGCCAGAAAGACATTCGAGCCTGACCCTGTTACAGCCGCCTCGCTTGCAGTCCTGGGAGGTGCAGATATTATTACCGTGCACCTGAGGGAGGATCGAAGACACATACAGGATCGTGATGTCAGATTGCTCAGAGAAACGGTATTTACCAAGCTGAATCTCGAAATGTCAACAGCACAAGAGATAATAGATATTGCGATGAAAACAAAACCTGAACAGGTTACCCTTGTACCGGAAAAAAGACAGGAGATTACGACAGAGGGCGGATTAGACGTTATATCTCAAAAAAAGACCATTATGGATGCAATCAAGAGATTTAAAGACGCCGGCATCCTGGTCAGTCTCTTCGTCGACCCGGAAGAAAATCAGATAGCCGCATCAAAGGATGTGGATGCACAGTACATTGAATTGCACACGGGAAATTATGCGAATGCAAAAGATATAGCTGCCAGGAATAAAATGATTGAAAAACTTCAGGCTGGCGTGAAGGCGGCTCAAAAATTGGGATTACGAGTGAATGCAGGACACGGCTTAACCTATCAAAATATTGGAGTGCTTGTAGAGTCTATCGATGTCGAAGAATTGCATATCGGGCACAGCATTATATCGCGTGCGGTCTTTGTCGGCATCCAGAATGCCGTTTCAGAGATGAAGGAGTTAATTTTTAAACATAATTTAGCAAGAAAATTCACGGTGTGATGAAAATAGGAAAAGAAGAAACCGCAGATTTCACGGATTACGAAAATAAAAAAATAAACCACAGCGGTCGCCGAGAAAGACTTAAAAGACAAAGAGAAAGGGAAAAGAAGCATTGTTTATACCAGTTCCTGCGCGATCTGAGCAGGGGAAAGAGCACAATCAACAGTAATTTTGAAAGGAGAAACAGAATGAAATCTCTGTTCATTGATTTACCAGATACCTTAGCCATTGCTGTGGAGAGTTATGTAAAAGCAGGTTGTTTTCGTTCTGAACCAGATGTCTTATTAGCAGCACTCTCTGAATTTGTCAGGCGAAACAGGATCGATCTGATGGAACGTTTTGCCCGTGAAGATATAGAGTGGGCAAAAAAAGAAGCTATAAGAAACAAATGAGAATAATCATTTGTGATGCAGGACCGATTATACATTTACATGAAGCTGGTATACTATCGATACTCAGGAATGCAGGTGAGATTTTTTTACCACATAGTGTATTTGTGGAGGTTATAGCTGCCACAAATCTTGCTGACAATTGGCCAGAATGGCTGCAAGTGGAACAACTTGCTTCTTCTGAACTGAAAGAAGCTGAGACGTGGGCGAAAACAGGGGATCTCCACAAAGGCGAAGCGGAAGCATTCGTTTTGGCGAGAATAAAAAAAGCGGATTGGTTGTTGACAGACGATTCTGCTGCGAGATTATTTGCTACTTTGTTAGGCCTAGAAGTACATGGTTCTTTGGGTATCGTACTTTGGAATACAGCCCATAGACATTTATCGAGAACAGAAGCTGAACAAGCATTGTATAATCTTGAAAAGTCGTCTTTATGGCTTTCTGCAAAGATTTTTGATGAGGCTCGTAAGGCGCTTATTATTATGACATCCTAAAGGAGAATAAATATGTTTACGGGCTCCCTTGTAGCATTAGTAACACCCTTTAAAAATGGAGAAGTTGACTATAAAAAGCAGAAAGAACTCGTCGAATTCCATATAAAAAATGGAACAAGCGGGATCGTTCCTTGTGGCACAACGGGTGAATCCGCCACCCTGTCGTTTGAAGAGCACGAACGAGTGGTCGGCGAGATTGTTGGCATAGCGGCTGGGAGGATAAAAGTCCTGGCTGGAACAGGCTCAAATAATACAGCAGAGGCACTGCGCTTGACAAAACATGCAAAAAAAGTAGGCGCAGACGGCGCACTGCTTATTACTCCTTACTATAATAAGCCTACCCCGGAGGGGCTTTACAGGCATTACAAACTTATTGCGGAGGAGGTGGATATCCCCATCGTAATATACAACGTTCCCTCAAGGACAGGTATTTCCATTTTACCGGAGACGGTGGCAAGACTTGCTGAGATGAAAAATATTGTTGGAATAAAAGAGGCCAGCGGAAATATTGATCAAACGACCCAGATATTACAACTATGCAGCATAACAGTCCTTTCAGGCGATGATTCGCTTACCCTGCCTATTATGTCCGTGGGTGGGAAAGGGGTCATATCAGTAGTGGCAAATATTGTCCCTGCGGATACCGCCGCGTTAACCAAATATTGTCTGGATGGTAATTTTGAAGCAGCCAGGAAATGCCACCACAAACTTTTTCCGCTGTGCAAGGGTATGTTTATCGAAACCAATCCAATTCCTGTAAAAACCGCCATGAAGTTGCTGGGGAGAATAAATGGGGAAATGCGTTTGCCGCTTTGCGATATGACGAAAGAACATGAGAACCAATTAGTCAATATATTGAAGAATTATGGCCTCATGCCCTAATCTGAACGAGTCGGAGCGGGTAGCGCGGGTGTTGTCCCCCGCTGGCGGGGGTTAGGGGGTGGACTCCAATGCCTTCGGATTTCGATATTTGAATTTCGGGTTTTACGAGATATTTTGAAAAAGGAGTTTTATTTTGATAGACAAAAAAAAGATCATAGAATCTGTTCGTTTGTTTTTAGAGGGTATCGGTGACGATCCTAAACGGGAAGGCCTTTTGGAAACGCCCGAACGGGTTGCCGATATGTGTGAAGAAATATATGCAGGTATCGGGCAGGACTCGCACACGGAGATCAAGGTATTAAAATCTGAAAAGTACGATGAAATTGTACTCTTAAAAGACATCCCCTTTTATTCAATGTGTGAGCATCACCTCCTCCCTTTTAGTGGTGTTGCGCATGTAGCCTATATTCCACAGGGGAACCGGGTAACGGGGATCAGTAAACTGGCAAGGGTTGTTGAAATAGAGGCAAAGCGACTGCAAGTCCAGGAAAGACTCACCACAGATATTGCAGAATCAATCATGAAGGCATTAAAGCCCAAAGGGGTACTTGCTATTATCGAAGCCGAACATCTCTGTATGACCATGAGAGGCATTAAAAAGCCAGGCACAAGGGTGCAGACCTCGGTAGTGCGCGGTATCTTTCGTGACAACCCGGCGACTCGCGCAGAGGTCATGGCGCTCATCACAGGACATTGATCTGTATACGAGACACTCACCAAAAGTTGGGATTGTCCAAAAAGTAATGTTTGTAATACTCCCCGCTATTAAGAGTGGCTGTGGGTGTGTCAAGCACAGGTTCCGCACCCCTTTTATCCCCTCTTTCTCAAGGGGATAATAAGATACCAGTGCTTTTATTATGTCTATCCACAAAGTCTAATTTCAAATTCTTACTTTTTTGTTAAGGAATTTCAATCTGGTAGGGGTAATTCATGAATTACCCCTACATGCAAATAGAAATAGTTGCCAAAGGTCTGATTTTAAAAATATTCCTCACGATGATAACTGCATCATATAAAAGAAAATGTATCGTTAGCAGGGCCTATTTACCGGTTGCCTTATGCATGGTTTTGTACCTGGGGAGTGTTTCCTTTGGTGGCGAGGGTAAACCTAAGGTACAGACGCCTTCCGCAACATCTCACACACCGCCGGAAAGTATCGAAATGGGATCGAATTTAAAGTTTCTTAGCCTGAGCCTGAAGGATGGTATTGTCTATGCCCTGCGCAACAATTTTGATATCGAGATATCGAAGCTCAATTCGAATGTGAAAGATTATGAAATTACCGTACAAAAAGCAAAATACGACCCCACAATGAAATTGGAAGGTAAGATCGAAAATGACGATATACCCATTAACAGTAAACTGGTCGGTGGTCTGGAAACAAGCTCTATTAGCCCTTTTATTGAACAGGGAAAGACGGCAGACGCTGTAATTCAGTCGATGATCCCCACAGGTGCAACTGTATCCCTGGAATACAATATATTCCGTGATTATGTAGACCCAAATCCTTTCCGGTTACTCAATCCAGCCTATGAAAATTATGTGGAGGCAAAGATTACACAGCCTTTGTTAAAAGGCGCAGGTTGGTTTTATAACAGAAGTCTCATTTATATTGCAAGAAACAACAAAAAGATTTCCTTCGCGCAATTCAAAAGTAAAGCATTAGAGATTTCCAATGCTGTTCAGGAAGCATACTGGAATCTTGTTAAGGCAATCGAGGATTTAAAGGTGGCAAATAAATCCAAGGAACGCGCAGAAGACTTGTTGAGAAAGAACAAGATACAGGTAGAGACGGGCACCCTTGCGCCTATCGAGATCATTGATGCAGAAGCCGGTGTGGCGTCGAGGGTCGAGGCAATAATTTCTGCAGAAAATGCGGTTAAGGATAAAGAGGATGAACTCAAAAAAATCATGAATTTTGCCGATAACGAAATTATCTCTGATGCCTCTGTTATCCCTACGGATAAGCCTGACTTTATACCGAAAAAGGTCGAATTGAAAGGAACCCTCAAAGTAGCCATGGAGAAACGTCCCGAATTACAGGCGTTGCAGCTCAAGACAGAAAATGCAGACATGCAGAGCAAGAGGCGAAAGAATGAATTGTATCCTGCGCTTGATTTTACAGCCGGTATGCGCTACACAGGACTTGGGGAAGACGTAGAAGATGTCAACGACTCTACATTCTCAGAGGAATTTCAGGGAGAGTTTTTTGCCCTCGCCTTAGAGATTCCCCTGGGGAACAGGTCGGCAAGGAGTAAATACAATAAATCGAAGCTCAAGAAACAACAGGCCAATTTAAATGTCAAAAGAAAGGAACTGGATATTGTCGTAGAGGTACGGGGGTCTGTTCGGCAGGTAATGACCAACATTGAAAGGGTCAACGCCACGAGAAAGGCCAGGGAATTGGCGCAGAAAAGGTTAGAGGTTGAGGGAAAAAAGTTCAGCGTAGGAAGGTCTACCAGTCTTGAAATCTTGCGTGCACAGGAAGATTTGGCGACTGCGGAAGGTAATGAGGCAAAGGCGATTATTGATTATGAGATATCGTTAGGAAATCTGGAGAAGGCGAAGGGAACGATCCTGGATAGTTATGACATCAAGCTGGAAGAAGAGGAGACAAAGACCTGAAATTATAAACACCTAAAACTGTGTTACTAAGTTTTTGTTCATTAAAAACCGCTAAGTCCGAAGCACGAAATCCAAAATTAGTATTCTTTCAGTCCAATTGCCTGTAATTCCCTCAATCGTTGCATACGGTGCTGCTTTCTCTGCTCAGCTTCAGCCCAGCGTTTCTTCTCCACATCGGTTACAGGCGTAAATGGCGCAAGAAGTCTGGGTCTGCCGTACTCGTCTACCTTAACGCAGGTAGAAAAGGCCGTACAGGCATGGTAGACGGTGTTGTTTACCGGGTCTTCGGCCAGTACCTTTACGCCAATTTCCATTGAAGACCTGCCTACGTAATTCAAAGATGTTGCCAGTACAAGAATATTACCAACATAGATGGGGTGGTAAAAATCCAGGGCGTCAAGGGACGCGGTTACAATAGTGTCTTTGGCGAACTTCATGGCCATGATGGCCATAATCTCATCAAGTATGAGGAGGAGTTTTCCCCCATACATGAGATTGCCATAAATAGCATCTTCCGGGAAGGCCAGCCGATACACCCGAAGGCTTAATTGCCCAACATCTTCCAGATTTGTATCTCGTACCTTTTGCTTTCTTTGAGCAATTCGCGCAAGCCTTCTTTCCCTTATTTCCTTTGCATACTGATACATTTTCATTTCTTTTTCATCAGCAGGTTCAATGTGCTGTTCTATTGAAATTGGCTTGCCCTGAACATCGCTGGAGACGAAGGACATCCTTGCACGGGTGCAGAGTTTTTCTTCTCCGTTTAACGGTTTACAAAATACCACGGCTTCCACTTCCAGAGATGTTTTTCCTACATACTCGACCATAGCCTTGACGGTAACTACATCACCAATTCTCACTGGCTGGATAAAAAATAGGTCCTCGATAGAGGCAAGAATGAGGGGTTTCCTGGTCAATCGTGAAGCAGCGAGATTCCCTGCTGTGACGATCCAGTTCATCATCCACCCCCCATATAAAGTGCCTGCCGGGTTAGCATGCTGGGGAAAGACGTGGTGTAACATTTCTATAACGGTGGATTGTATGCTGGGCATAGAGAAAACTAAACTTTTATAATAATTATTCCTTAGTGGTCAACAGCTTTATATCACGATTAAGAAAAAAGGTCAGAACAATTCGGATTGCAACAATGGCGCCGAGTCTTTCAATCTCTTGCCAGGTCGGACTCAGGATCGTTGCAACAATATCCTTTCCGATGAATATCTCAAGACCCAGGCTCAGATATTTACCCAGCATCAGCCGTATCTGATCCAGAGATTTGTTGTGCACATCTTGTTTTTTGTAAAGTTCTGCCTGGAAGAATTGGTACAGGGATTTTAGTATGCCCCAATAAATAACGACATACCCGAATAGCCCAATGTAAAAGGTGAAACGTTCTATTATGTTTATCAACATATATTATTCCTTTATAAGTGAATACATTTGTAATAAACAAAAAAGGCTTAAGGTTAGTTACCTTAAGCCAAAGGACTCAAATACTATTTTTATGTAGATTGTTCTTTTAAAAGAAATGCCAGAGAAGGGAGTTGAACCCTTACCCCCTGTGACGGGGACCAGATTTTGAGTCTGGCGTGTCTGCCAATTCCACCACTCTGGCATAAATAAATTCAGTCGCATAAAATTAAACCAAATTCCCTAAAATAATGCAATGAGAAAGTATGCCACGATGTGTGGGCAAGAGTTTTAGTTTGTAAAAAAGGCGACTCGGTAAGAAAATCTCTTAAACAGGTATTTCGAGGAGTATCTTATCATAATTCACGAGCGGGGTTATCTTTTCTCTACCCTCTTTTGTCTTTTTAAGTTCATTGTATAGGAATTTTCATTTTATTTAAGCGGGTTCTTGGTAGTGGCAGACAAAAAATCCCCCTTTCCTAAGGGGGATTAACTCGACCCCTGCATATAATCTCATAGCTAAAGACATAACCTTGACTGCAAATGGCGAGGATGTTACAGGAGAATTTGATGGTTATCTGAATTACGAAGAGGCTCTGGAAGGGGCACATGAGTAT
>Ga0082335_1005679_pt1 | contig 16926 bp, 6 predicted proteins | sample Subgrocontami58m_FD_72375 | JGI IMG/M metagenome (GOLD analysis project Ga0082335, IMG submission 72375) | Subsurface groundwater microbial communities from S. Glens Falls, New York, USA - GMW37 contaminated, 5.8 m (SPADES assembly) (version 2) ... | reverse complement strand
ATGCCAGTGTCACACCGACCGCCGTGTCGCCGCTGGTCGTCGCACTCAGCGTCTTGGCATCGATCTGCGAGGAATTCTTCGCGTCGACCGTGACGGCGCCGGACCCGGTCGTGGTGACGCTTGAATCCTGGATATAGGCATTGGCCTGGCTCAGCACCAGGTTGGTCGCAATCGTCCCGTTGACCGCCAGCACCGACCCCGTGCCGTAGGCGCTGCCCCCCGAGGCCTCCGCCGAGCTGTCCGCCACCGCCCGCAGCACCGCATCCTCGAGTGCCGTCACCGTGACGCTGCCACCGCTCACCGTCGCGTCTTGGATAAACGACTCGACATCGCTCCTCACATCGTTTCGCACCACCAGCCCGCCGAGCGCCATCGCGTCCGAGTCGCTGATGTTGTTGCCCTGCGGCACCAGGTGCGTCTCCTGCTCCGGCTTCCAGAATCGCAAATCTGTGTAGTCCTGCGTCGAGAGGTCCAGCGTATCGGCAGTGCCCATGTACTGGTAGACGCTGCCGGGAGCACCCGCGAGCATGGTCCAGTTGTTCGTGTCGTTGTAGTCCTGCAGCCCCAGATTCAGGCTGCCCGTCGTCCCGATATACCGGTACGCGCTGCCCGCCTCGCCGGCAATCAGTTTCCAGGTGCCCGCGTCGGTGTAGTCCTGCGCCCCCAGATCCAGCCGCCCGTTCGGCCCAAGGTACTGATACACGCCGCCCGCAACTCCCAGCAGCGCGTCGTAGCCATCAGCCACCAGCACGTTGTCACCCGCGACCATCAAGCGCTTGCCCGAGTCGGTGGTGAAGTTCTCCGCAGCGTAATCATCCGCAAGCCGCACGATCTTCCCGTTCGCGACCGTCTGCGTGCCATCGCTCGTGTTGAAGTCATCAACAATGAAATCGTTCGCCAGCCGCACCTTCTCGCCGAACTGGATGGTGCGCGTGCCTTCGCTGGAACTGTAGTCTGCCGGCAGCAACGTGTTCACCACACCCTGCAACAGCGCCGCCCCGCCGTCGCTGGTGGTGATCGAAGAAGACACCATCTTGCTGTTGGCGTGGATCCCGGCGTGATCCTCCGCGCTCACCGTGATCGCGCCCGTTGCCGTCACCGTCCTGATGCGCGGTGCAGCGATGTCCTCGATGTACGCCTTGGCCGTGCTGCTCACCATGTTGCTCGCCAGCACCCCGCTGGTGGCCGAGCCGCTCGCACCGTAGAGCGCCGAAGCCACCGAGCTCGCCGCATTGCTCACCGTCGCGTTGAGCTGCGCATCCGAGTGCGCAGTCAGCGTCAGGTCTCCGCCCGCGGTGACCGTCGAATTCTTGATGTAGGCCTGGACTTCAGCCGGCTGCTCAGTGCCGATGTCGGTGCCGATCAACGCGTCCAGACTCTGGAACAGCAGGTTGGTCGGCGCCCAGCCGATGGTGTTGAACGCCAGCGTCACCCCCACCGCCGCGCCGCTCGAGTCGGTGGCGCTGCTCACCGTCGAATCGATGGTCGAGGTGTTCTGCGCATCCAACGTGACGTTGCCCGATCCCCCGCCCGCGGTGCTGGTGGTAACCGTATCATCGCTCAGATACGCGTTCGACTTGGAGAGCACCGTGTTGGTGGCGATCACTGCGTTCACCGCCAGCTGCGAACCCGACCCCCAGGCGCTGCCGCCCGAGGCCGAAGCCGTGCTCTCGGCGTTGGCCTGGATCACCGCATCCTCCAGCGCGGTGATCGTCACTGCGCCGGCGTTCACCGTCGCGTGATGGATGTAGGCCGCCACATCGCTACGCACGTCATTCCTGACCACCAGCCCGCCGATGCCCATCGCATCGGAGTCGCTGATGTTGCCGATGTTGGGGATGAAGTCCGCCGTCGACTCCGTGATCTTCTGCCAGAAATCCTCGTCGGTGTAGTCCTGCGTCCCCAGATCCAGGTTCGCCGAGGGGCCCAGGTACCGGTATACGCTGCCCGCATCGCCCAGGATCGGGTTATAGTCAGCCGACACCCGCACCAGGTCAGGCAGATACCCGCCGGTCAGCACCTGTTTCCACTTCGACAGGTCGTTGTAGTTCTCGGTGCTCAGATTGTGTGTGGCCGTCCCGGTGTCAGAGGCGCCGATGTAGCGGTACACCGCGCCGGCTATGCCCTTGTCCGCGTCGTAACCGGATTCAAGCTTCACCTGCTCGCCCGCCACCAGCGCCTGGCTGGTCGCAGCCGAGGTGTAGTCATACGTCGGCGCACTCAACCCGATAATATCCACCGTGCCCGACTTGGTCGTATACCGGTAGTCGTCCAGACGCGCCAGATACGCCTTCAATATGCTCGCCCCACCATCATTGACGGTGGTCGATGAGGATACGAGGTGGCTCTGCGCATTCACTCCCGCGCCATCCTCGGCACTGATCGCAATCGCACCGCCCGCCGTCACCAGGCCCGGCGCCGTGCTGGTGTAATCGATATACGCCTGGGCCTTGCTGCTCACCATGTTGCTCGCCAGCACCCCGCTTGCGCTCATTCCCGAGGCGTTGATGATCCCCGAGGCCGTGGACACCGCCTGGTTGTCCACCTCCGACTTCAACTGCGCATCCGAGAGCGCTGTGAGCGTCAGGTCACCGCCCGCAGTGACCGCCGCATCCTTGATGTAGGCCTTGACTTCGGACGGCTGCTCCGTGCCGAAACTGGTGCCCACCAGCGCGTCGATGGTGTTGGACAGCAGGTTCTGCGACTGCCAGCCGATGGTGTTGAACGCCAGCGTCACCCCCGCCACCGTATCTCCGCCCGTCGTCGCGCTCAACACCGTCGCGTCGATATTGGCGATGTTCTGCGCCTCGAGCTTCAGATCACCGCTGCCGCCGGTGGCTACCGAAGCGTCGGTGGTCACCTCGGCATCATCGATGTAGGCGTTCGCCTGCGCGAGCACCAGGTTGGTCGCAATCGTGCCATTGACCGCCAGCTGCGACCCACCGCCAAACGAATTGCCGCCAAACGCTTCCGCCGCACTATCGGCCACCGCATCGATCGCCGCGTGCTCCAGCGCCGTCACCGTCATCGAATCCACATTCAACGCCGTGGCGTGATGGAAGTAGGACTCCACGTCGCTGCGCACATCATTGCGCACCACCAGCCCGCCAATCGCCATCGCGTTGGACTCGCTGACATTCAGCCCCGTCGGCAGCAGGCTCGTCGGGGAGAGTTCCTTCCAAAAACCGTAGTCGTTGGTGTAATCCTGCGTTCCCAGATCCAGCGTCGTCCCGACGGCCAGGCTCGCGCCCATGTACTGGTAGACCTTGCCCGCTGCGCCGTCCACCAGCGTGTCCAGGTCCGGCCCGTCGTAATCGTCCGCGACCCGCACCCGGTCGCCAAACTTCAGTTCTTGCGCCCCCGAGTTGCTCGTGTACTGGTAATCATCGAGCAGCGCATTCACCAGGTTGTTCAGAATGCTCACGCCACCATCGTTAGTGGTCTTGGAGGAAACCACCAGCTTCGAGTTCGCATCGATCCCCGCGTTGTCCTCGGCATCGATCGTGAGATCTCCACCCACCGTCACCACACCCCGCGCCGTGGTGGTGAAATCGATATACGCCCGCGCCTCGCTGCTCACCATGTTGCTCGCCAGCACCCCGCCGGCCGCCGCGCCACTCACCCCATACAGCGCCGTCGCCGCCGAGGTTGATTCGTTGCCCACCTGCGCATTCAGCTGCGCTTCGGATTTCGCCGTCAGCGTCAGGTCCCCGCCCGCAGTGATCGTCGAATTCTTGATGTACGCCTGCACCTGCGCCGGCTGCTCCGTGCCGATGTCGCTGCCCACCAACGCATCGAGCGTGTTGTACAACACGTTCTGCGATTCCCAGCCGATGGTGTTGAACGCCAGCATCGCACCGACCGCCTGGCCCGCGCTCGAGGTCGAACTCAGCGTCTTCGCATCGATCTGCGAGGTGTTCTGCGCATCCAGCGCGATCGCACCGCTGCCCGTGCTCGTCACCACGCTATCGAGTATGTAGGCATTCGCCTGGCTCAATACCAGGTTGGTCGCGATTGTTCCGTTCACCGCCAGCTGCGAACCCGTCCCCCAGGCGCTGCCACCGACCGCCTCCGCCGTGCTGTCCGCCACCGCCCGCAGCACTGCATCCTCCAGCGCCGTCACCGTGACGCTGCCACCGCTCACCGTCGCGTCGTGGATAAACGACTCGACATCGCTCCTCACATCGTTTCTGACTACCAGCCCGCCGAGCGCCATTGCGTTGGTGTCGCTGATGTTGTTGCCCTGCGGCACCAGCTGCGTCTCCGGCACCGGCTTCCAGAACCCCAGATCGGCATAGTTCTGGTTGCCCAGATCCAGCGTCGCCGTCGTGCCCATATACTCGTAGACGGTTCCCGGTTTTCCGCCGATTTCCACCCAGCGCGTCGTATCGCCGTAATTCTCGGCTCCCAGGTCGACGTTCGAATCAACCGTCGTGCTGCCGATGAGAAACCGGTATGCACTCCCGGCGTTGCCGCCGATGACTTTCCAATTGGCGGTGTCGGTGTAGTCCTGCACCCCCAGTTCCAGCCGCGCGCTGGTCATCCCCACATACTGGTACACCTGGTCCGCGTCGCCGAGCAGCACATCGTACCCGGCAGCTACGCGCACCTTGTCGCCGTTGGTGATCAGCCGCTTGCCCGAGTCGGTGGTGAAATCCTCGACGCCATAATCGTCGGCGAGAATGACGACGTCGTTGGTCCGGATGCCCTCGGTTCCGTCCGAGGAGTTGAAGGCCGGCGTCGCCAGAATGTCGCCCGATCGAATGTGGCTGTAGAAGTCGTTAGCCAGCCGGACACGCTTGCCGAACTCAATCGATTGCGAACCATCCGAGGAACTGTAGTCCGCCGGCAGCAGGAAGTTGCCTACGCTCTGCAACAGCGCCGCTCCGCCGTCGCTGGTGGTGATCGAAGAAGACACTACCCTGCTGTTGGCGTAGATCCCGGCGTGATCCTCGGCACTCACCGTAATCGCGCCCGCCGCCGTCACCGTCCTGGTGCGCGGTGCGGCGATGTCCTCGATGTAGGCTTTTGCCTTGCTGCTCACCATGTTGCTCGCCAGCACCCCGCTGGTGGCCGAACCGCTCGCGCCGTACAGGCCGGAGGCCGTGGAACTCGCGGCATTGCTGACCGTGGCATTGAGCTGGGCATCCGACTTCGCCGTCACCGTCACGGCACCGCCCGAACTGACTGCGGAATTGGTGATGTACGCCTGGACGAGTTCCGGCTGCTCGGTGCCGATATCGGTGCCGATCAGCGCGTCAACCGTCTTGAACAGGGCGTTCGACGGGGCCCAGCCGATGGTATTGAAGGCGATCGAAGCGCCCGCCGCGGTCGCCACCTGCCCAAGTTCCGGGAAGGTCGGGCCCGCGTATGCGCTCGACTCGGACATCGCGTAGATGACCGAAGTGTCCGCAGCCGCCGCACTGACGTCGCTGCCTGCGCCGGAGGTTGTAATCGTGCTGCCCGAGATGTAGGCATTCACGTCGCCGAGCACCACGTTCGATGCATACGTTCCACCGATGCTCAGCGCGCTATTGCCAAGCACGCCGGGTACGCTGTTGCTGATCGCCGAGGCTTTCGCATTCGCCGTCAGCGTGGCGTTTCTCAGTGCTTCCACTGCGAGGTCGCCGCTGACCGTCGCAGTCGAATCCGTGATGTAGGCCTCGGTATTCCTGCTCAACTGATTGCGTGCGGCAGACACCGATATATCGACCGGACTGTGCAGGCCCAGAACATCGAATGCGCCGGCAGTAGATGTCGCGGCAACGGTCGAAGTATCAGTTGCGGATACCGACACCCCGGCCGCTCCAGCCGTAATCGTGCTGCCTTCGATATAGGCCTTGGTATCGCCCGCAATCTGATTGAACGCGGATCTTGACGTGGCAGCGTAATTTGTGGAGCTAATGGCATCCAGCTGCAGGCTGCCGACGTTGATGTTGGCGCTGTTCGAGATATGCGCAATCGCGCTTTCGCTGAACTCGTTGGTCGCAGTCAGCCCGGTAATGCCATCGGCCGTAGCCGTCACGTTGCCACTGGTCTTGGCCATAATGGCAAGGTTGCCTGCCGTCACCACGTTGCCGCTGACAGCAACGGTCGCGCTGGATGAGGAATTCACCGACGCCGCGATGGCGTCAGTGATGGCGACGTCCCTCACCACCTCTGATGTGAGAGTGACATTGCCGGTGGTCGCGGTGATATTGCCGAGCACCTGTATGGATGCGGCTTTCGCGGCGACCGTGCCGCTGGTCACCTGGGTTGCATCCTGGGCGAGCGCAGTCAGTGTTACGTCGCCCGCACCGGTGGCGATGCTCGCGCCCGCTTGCAGCGTAATGCTCTCCGCGTCCATCGTCAGCGCCCCGCCGGCGAGCAACAGATTGCCGCTGATGTCGATCGCATCGTTACCGGCGCCGCCGCTGACCGTCAGCGAGACCGGTTTCATATTGAGGAACTGGAAGAGGTCGTCGCCGCCCAACCCGTCCACAACGATGGTCTGCACGCCCGTCGTGCGGGAGCCGAAGCGCTGCGTCTCAGCCCCGACGGTGAGATCGACGATAATGCCGTGGTCGCTCGAGGTCCCGACCTGGCGCATCACCACATTGTCGGCGCCCTCCGTTAGGTTGGCAGTCAGCGCGCCGGCAGCAAAGGTGGCCAGCGGGTCCCCCGAGAGCAGCAGGCGCTGCTCCATCATTTCGAACAGGACTTTGCGCCGGAATGGTGGTGGCGCCGGTCGCTTGAGCGTGCCCTGGGATACGCGCGATGTTTGCCGGCTTGCGGCAGTCGGCTCAAGACTCAGATTTTCGGCGCGAAATAAGCCTCGCAACGGCTCGACAAAACTCATAGCCAGTACCCCGGTTAACTACGTGCTGCGGTCAACAAACCTTGCGGGCAAAACGTTTGACAGCAATGGTTGCTGAACGAGATTAAGCGGCAGCCGCTGCTTGGTGTTTCCTGCGACGTGCCGCGAAACCAAGCAGGCCGAGGCCGGCGAGCATCATCGCGTAGGTTTCGGGTTCGGGTACGGGCGCCGAGAAGGTCAGGTAAGAGGGTCCATTCAGTCCGCCGCTGCCGGCGGTGACGAACGAGTCAATGAACGCTCCGCTCGTTCCGTTATAGCGCAGCACTTCGTTGGAACCACTGCTGACGTAGAGGTTTCCGTCCGGTCCGAACCCCAAGCCGATTGGTCCAGTCAGGCCGCTGCCGGTGGCGAAGGTGTTGATGAAGGCACCGGTCGTCCCGTTGTAGCGCAGCACGTTGTCAGTGCTAAAACTGCTGACGTAGAGGTTGCCGTCCGGTCCGAACACAAATCCGGCTGGTGCACTCAGCCCGCCACCGGAGGCGAAGGAGTCTATGAACGCTCCCGTCGTGCCGTTGTAGCGCAGCACGGCGTTAGTGAGGCCGCTGCTGACGTAGAGGTTGCCGTCCGGTCCGAACCCCAGGCCATCGGGTGAATTCAGTCCGCCGCCGGTGGCGAAGGTGTCAATGAATGCTCCCGTCGTGCCGTTGTAGCGCTTCACGTTGTTGGAACCATTGCTGCTGACGTAGAAATTGCCGTCCGGTCCGAACGCCATGCCGTACGGTCCGCTCAGCCCGCTGCCGGTGGCGAAAACGTTGAGGAAGGCGCCGCTTGTCCCGTTGTAGCGCAGCACGTTATCAGAGGTATAACTGCTTACATAGAGGTTGCCGTCCGGTCCGAACCTCAAGTCGTTGGGTGCGCCCAACCCGCCGCCGGAGGCGAAGGTGCCAATGAACGCGCCCGTCGTCTCGTTGTATTGCAGCACGGAGTTGGTGCCTTGACTGCTGACAAACAAGTCGGCCGAAGCATTCGGCGCGGCCAGCAATGACATGACCGTGGCAAAGTACAGCGCCGCTGATAAAACAGCCCGGCGATTTCGTTTCATAGCCGAATTCCTCTTAATGCGAGTCCAAAGCACAACTTCCGGGCCACTCATTGCGCACACGGTCATCGACATGAACATGGTGCAATGCGTGACTTTTGGCACATTGGCAGCGATAGTAGGCCCATGGCGTCGGACTCATGCGTGACATAAATCACCTATCCGGTGTGACTTTGGTCACGTACAACCCGGCATTCGCGACTCTTTCTTGTCACGAATCAAAAAACATCATCATGGGGTTATGCAACTTGCTCGGAGGCCCGTTGGCATCCGGACCGAGGCAATTGCGAACTGCGAAGCAGCACGGCTCCGGACTATTGAGAATTACATATGTCCGTGACAATTTTCCAACGTGGATGAAACGAGTTCGTCAACCGGCGATCGAATTGTCGCGCAGTTGGAGGGACGAACAGACACGCCGCGAGACAGCGGCTGCTATTGAAGCTCAATCCGCCGGCCGCGCTGGCCGGCCGGAATTACCTTTGGCGTTTTTTGCCGCCCGCCGGGCCTTTGTCAGACCCTGGGCGCGCGGATTTTTCCGCTTTTTTTTCGGCGGCCGCGGGTGCGCCTTTTGCAGCAGGTTTTCCTGTGACCAGGCGCTCGCGGATCGAGGTGAAGTGCCGCATCGAATGCAGGTGCGCGTAGATCAGTTCCAGCCCATCGTTCTTCGCCAGTTCGGCCAGGGTATCCGCAGGCAGCGCCTTCAATTTCTCCTTGTTGACCGCCATGAATCCGCTCAGCGAAACACGCGCGCCGTCGCCCAGGTTGACCTGTGCCTGCATCGGCTCGAACAAGTCGAGCTCCTTCAGGCGGCCGCAGAAAATCCGGGTGCGCTGAAATTCGATCTGATATTGCCGCAGAAATTTCAGCACATTGTCCACGTACTGCGTCGGCTTGCCCTGCTCATCGAACAGGCGCTCGCCGCGGCCTGCGGCGTTGAGGCCGGGAAACGATTCGTCGATGCAAAGCGTGAACGTCTTGCCGTCATCGGCGCTGGAAAAAACGAATGGGTAACGGCGCGCGAATGCCGGAATATATCGCGCAGACCAGGCGCCCTTGGCGTCGAGGAACACGTTTTCCTTGTCGCGCAGTCCGAGTATTGCCGCGGGCATGACCGCGCTGCCTTCGCCGGCAAACACCACCGGGTACTCCAGCGCCGCCTGCAGGATTTCAACCGAGGTGACCGGCAGCGAATTCACTTCGCGCGCGAATCCGTAGTCGGCGCTCGCCTGCAGCGAGTGCCTGGCATGCCGCGCCGCGGAAATCGGCACCACTGACTCGTATATGAGTAATTGCGTCGCCATGCTCTGATACCCCTTCTCTTAATGGCGCGTCAGTATACGCCCGCCCGATCAAAAATAAAATTGCCTTGGGCGCGCAATTGGGTGGGCCCCGGGCACGCGTCCGGCAACCGGTTCATCACTGCTCGCGCGCTTTGCTCGCGGGCGGTCGCTGAATTTGCGGCGCCACCGCCGGCCTGATCTTCTGCCCCGCCTTCGCTTCTATTTCCGGAAAATTCGCCTTGCATCGTATCCCCGCGAAAATCTGGTTTCGGGGATTGGGCAATTCCAGCCTCACGCCAAAAGTGCCGCTTGCCGCGTCGAGCACCCTGTCGATCACCTTGAGCGTCGCCCGATAACGTGTAGCGGCTGGTATTTCAGGGACCACCTCGACCACCATGCCGCGCCTCACTTTCCCGTACGCCTCGGCAGGCAGCAGCACTTCGACGTAAAGCTTGCCGATTTCAGCAAGCTTGAAAATGGGCTTGCGCCCCACACCGGCCTCGGCGAACTCCCCCTGATTGAGGATGCGCTCGGTCACGACGCCGTCGATCGGGCTCCTGATGGTCTTGAGCCGGATGATTTCCATTTGGCGCGCGTAATCCAGTTCCGCCAGCTTGCGGTTGTCGCGCGCATCGCGCAGTTCCGCTTGGGCAAGCCGTCGTTCGGTGACCGCCTGTTCGAGCGCCTCGGTCGAAACGAAGCCCTCCGGGTGGAGGCTTTCGTCGCGCGCCGATTTCTTGGTGGTAAATTCAACGCGCGATTCACCGGAGCGCACGGCGCCCTCCATTTCGGAGCGATGCTTCGAGATCGCCGCCTGGGCCCGGTCAACCGAGGAATCCAGTTCGGCGAGCACCTGGCCCTTGGCGACGATATCGCCGCGATCCACCGTGACGGTCTCGACGAGTCCATCCAGCGGACTGCGAATCTCGAGCACCTTCGAAGGTTCGATTATGCAGTCGAACTCCGCCGCGCTTGCTTGCGGCGGGCCCGCGATGCTGAGGGCAAGCAAAACGATCAAGCAACAGCGCTGCATCATCGGCTGCCGTAGTTTCGTTGTTGGTATCCCCACCTGCCCGCTTTCATTTCCGCGATTCAATTTAATTCCGGCTACTCGGCTTTGCCGGCGAATGCTAGCACCGAATCGAGCCGCTTGTCCTGTGCCACGGTCGCGCGCCGCAGATGCGAATTGGCGCTTTCGGCCGCGCGCTGCGCCAGTGCCTGCAGCGAAAAAACAGCCCAGGCCGGCAGCGGTTGGGACTGCCCGCCATAACGCGCTGCAAGCGCTGCCGCGGTACTGCGCGCGTGCCTGCGGAAGATATCATCCTCCAAGCTCGTGATCGCCTCATACGACCCGGCATCGCCCTGCCGGCCGCCGCGCCCGAACAGCTGCCGGTCGATGCGTTTCGATTCGTGAAATTCCGTGAGTATGACGTGCAACCCGCCGTTTTCCGCTACCGACGGACCCAGTCGGATATCGGTACCCCGGCCCGCCATGTTGGTCGCGATCGTCACCTGATGCGCCTCGCCGGCCCGTGCAATGATCTCAGCTTCTTCCTTGTCCTGCCTGGCGTTGAGCAGTACATGATCGACGCCGTTGGCGGCAAACAATGCACCGAGTTCCTCCGACGCGGCCACCGAGCGCGTGCCGATCAGCACCGGACGCCCCGCTCTGGTGATGCTGGCAACCGTGTCCGCCACCGCCTGCCATTTTTTTTCGCGCGTGGCATAGAGCCGTACACCGTGATCGCGGCGCGTCACCGGCCGGTTGGTCGGAACGCGCAGCACCTTCAGCCCGTAGACAGCCTCCAGCTCCGGCGCGACCTCGCTCGCCGTTCCGGTCATGCCGGCGAGCCTGAGGTAGCGCCGGAACAGGCGCTGGTAGGTGATGCGCGCGAGCGTGGTGCGCATGCCCGTCACCTCGCATCCCTCCTTCAGTTCGATTAACTGCTGCAGACCGCGTTCCCAAGACCGGTCCGGCATTACCCGTCCGGTGTATTCGTCGATGATCAGCACCTTGCCCTCGCTCACCAGGTAGTGCACGTCGGGCTCGTACAGGTGCAGCGCCGAGAGCCCTTGCTGGGCAAGTTCCTCGCGGCCGCGCGCGGAACGCCATTCCGGCGGCAGCGATTGCGCCAACTCCTTCAAACGCGCGCGGCCATGTTCGGTCAGCGTCACGCTCCGCTCGCGGCGGCTGATGAGAAAGTCCGGGCCCGTCTCAAGCTGCCTCGCGATCTCCAGGGCGACGCCGAACAGCTCGGCGGCAGCCTCGTCACCCTGGCCGCCCGCAATGATCAGCGGGGTGCGCGCCTCGTCTATCAGCACGCTGTCGGCTTCGTCAATGATGGCGAAATGCAGGCCGCGCAGCAGCAGCGTGTCCAGCCGCTCGCTGCGCTGGAGCAGCTTTTCCAGCAACAACCGCCCGCGGCCTTTGCGCGTTTCCAGCGCCAGCGAATCGCGCAGGTAATCGAAGCCGATGTCCTTGTTGGTGCAGTAGCTGATGTCGGCCGCGTAGGCGGCGCGGCGCTGGACCGGTTCCTCTCCGGACTTGACTACTGCGACGCTCAGGCCCAGCGCTTCGTACACCGCACGCATCGCTGCGGCGTCGCGCTCGGCCAGGTAATCGTTGACCGTGATCACATGCACGTGCATGCCGGCGAGCGCCGCCGTTGCCGCCGGCAGCGTTGCCGTCAGCGTCTTGCCCTCGCCGGTCTCCATCTCGGCCAGCATGCCTTCGAGCATGGCGTGGCCGCCGATCAGTTGGACCGGAAAGTGGCGCATACCGACAGTGCGGCCTGCCGCCGCGCGGACCAGCGCAAAGCAGCGGGCGACCAGGTCAGGCACGAAGCCCTCGCGGCGCAAACCGGCTCGCAAGTCCTGTGCCGCCTGGCGCAGGCCCTCGTCGCTCAGCGCATCGACTTCCGGCTGGATGCGCTCGACGCGATCGGCAATGCTCCTGCCTCGCCGCAGGCCGAGGGCAAACGGCCGGCGCAAGCGCGCGAGCACAGCCAGCAGCAGAGCGTCGATGCGCCCCGGCGGCTCCTCGTTGCGCTCCGCATAAGGCGCCGCGGCTCGCGCCACGAGCCGTGAAAACGGATGGACCAGCTCAGGCATTGAAGCGCGCCAGAAAAATCTGCCGCAACCGCCGGAACCATTGCTCCGCAAGTGGTTCGGGCTGGTGCACGAAGCGCACATAGGCGCGCCCACCGAAGCTGACCGCGGGCGTCCCGGCAGGCAGTTCAAGATCGAACTGGAAGGTGGTGTTCAGCGACTTGCCGCCCTTGGGGTCACGCGGGTCCATCTCCAGGACGCCGCCGCCTTGGCTGGAAAGGACGGCGCTCGGCAGCGTATCCATGGCCGCCGGCACCTCGCGCACCAGCGTCGCCCGGTACACCTCGGCAGGGCGCTCGGCCAGTCTCACTTCAGCCGAAATTATCCGGGTGCGGACCAGATCGACGTCGTCCTGCGGGACCACGGTGCGCACGATCTTCGGCGAATTTTTCTGGATGACGTAACCGATCAGCTGGCCTTTCTTCAAAAAGCGCCCCGGCAAGTCGTCTGGCTGCTCCAGCACCACCCGTCCGGACACCGCACTGCGCGCGATCAGGTGCGTGGCCCGTTCGAGCGCGCGCTCGTACATGGCCCGCTCGCGCGCGAGTTCCTGCCCGGTAAGGCCGGCCTGGACCCGGTCGGCGAAAAGTTGCACCGAAAGCTTCGCTTCCAGTGCGGCAATCCGCGCTTCCTGTACGCGCAACTGCGCATTCAGGTTCGGGTCGTAGCTCTCGACCAGCGGGATATCGGCAGCGACGATGCTTCCCGTGCGCACCAGCACTGCGCGCACAAATCCGTCGGCGCCAGTGCGGACGTTAGCCTGCTCCGGCAGCCAGACGACGCCTTCGGACTGAACGCGCAGCGGCATCGGCACGAACCACACGAATCCGACCGCCAAGGTCAAGACGCCGACTGTCACGGCGATTGCGCGCTGCCTGGCCCTGGCCTGGCGGCTGATGGACTGCAGGTAGCCTGCCAGCTTCACCAGCGGCAGGAAAAACATGGTCGCGGCGCCCCAGATTGCGAGCACGACTCCGATGAAGAACCATTCGCTCGCGATGAACAGCACGATTGCCACCAGCACCAGGGTGCGATAGCAGAATGCGGCCGGCGCGTAAACGGTAAACCAGAGACGTTCCCCGGGAGCAAGCATCGGCGGCTCCGCCATCTTCATGCGAAACAGGTAGCGTTCCAGGAGGTAGCGCCAGTACTGGTTGCCGCGCTGGGTCAGGTTCGGTATTTCAATCAGGTCAGACAGGATGAAGTAGCCGTCGAAGCGCAGCAGCGGGTTGCCATTGAAGAAGACAGTGGAGACACCGGCGATCAGCACCACGTTGTACGCCGCCGCGCGCACCCAGCCGGGCTCGACCGCCACCCACAGGATCATGAATAACGCCGCGACGAACATTTCCACGATCATCCCGGCGGCCCCCACAAAGGCGCGCTGCCACTTGTTGCGGAACCCCGCCGAGGCGGTGGCGTCCACATAGGGCACGGGCATGAACACGAGCAGCAGGATGCCCATTTCATGCACCTCGCCTCCGCCCGCCTTGGTTGCGTAGCCGTGCCCGAGTTCGTGCAGCAGCTTGACCAGTGGAAAACAGATCCACAGCAGCAACAAGTTGTGCGCGGACAAAACCTTATCGCTGATGTTGGTAGTGAGCTCGGGCCAGTGCAGCGCCGCGAGCACGACCGCCATACCCACGACCACGCAGTAGCAAGCCGCTCCGGCCCAGCCGAGCAGCGGCCGGACGTAAGGCAGGGTGCGGGTGAGGAACCGGTCCGGATCCCACAGCGGGATGCGGATGCTGAAGGGGTTCTTCAGGTTGCTGCCGCGCCGCGTCCGGTGCTGGCGGGCGAAGCGCTCGAAGAGCTCCGCTGCATCCGGAGTCGCCTCACAATGCAGCAGGTCGGCTGCGTAGAGCTGGGACAGCAGCCGGATCACCTCTTCCTGACTGGGCGTATCGTCGCCCAATTGGTCGATGGCAATGTTCCACACCTCGTCCATGGTGCGCTGGCCGTCCAGTAGTCCCAGCAGCTGGTAGGCCGCGGGCGTGAAGCGGTTGAAACGGCCCGATGCCGGATCCTGGATCACGTACCAGACCTCGCCGCGAAAACGATGGCGCCGGATGCGCGCTTGCGACTTGAGCGCCGGTTTGAGCGAGGCCAGCCGGTACCACGATGGGCTGTGGAAGGCTTCGGCGCTCAGGGCAGCCAACTCCAGAGTGAAATGCGCAACCAGCTGACGAAGTTGCGCGTCCAGATCCAGGCGAGCCTCTCCTCGCCGACTTTGATCTTGCCCACACCCTGCATGCCGGGGCGCAAGCGCGCGGAGGTGTGGTCGAGCTTCGCTTCCGCGCGGAAGAAGTTGCGTCCCTCCTGGGCAGTCGAAACCGAGGTGATGGTCTTAAGCGTAAAGGGCACAGTGGTTCCGGCGAGGCCCGTAAGCGCCAGTTCGCCGTGCTGACCGGGAGCGACATAACCGATGTCGCGTTCATCGATCTCGAGAATGACGCGATAGGAATCGAGCGGAGCGAGCTCGAACAGGATTTTGCCGAGTTCGAGCGGGGCTCCCAGCAACTGCGACAGATCTCCCGAAACGACCACCGCATCGAATGGCGCGATCAAGCGGGTGCGCGCCAGTTTTTCTTCGGTGAGCGCGAGCTGCGCGTCGGCCTGAGCGAGCTGGGCTGAGAGGATCTGCGATGCTGCGCGATCGTGCTTGGCGAGGGCCTCGTGATACTTGCGCGATGCAGACTCGCGCTCGCTGTCCCACCTGACCCTGTCGAGCTTGAGGTCGCGATCATCCAGCACCGCGAGCACCTGCCCCTGACGGACCGTATCGCCCGCGCGCACCAGTGCCTCCGCAATGTAACTCTCGAAAGGCGCGACGATCGCGCGTTGCACCGCGCCCTCGACGCTGGTGCGCGCCGATACGCGGAATTCGCCGTTCACAAGGCCGACAAACAGCGCCGCCAGGCACACTGCAATCGCCCCCAGCTTGAAGGCCGGGTGCCGCGGGCCGACCAGCTTGTCGCGCAAATCCGCGAGTTTCCTTACCAGCTTTCCGGCAACCCAGCGCTCGCGCTCCAGTTTTGCCAGCAACACTGGCCCGAGCAATTGGCCCACCACTTCGCACAGTTGTATGGTGGCCGGATCGAATGCAGGACCCCCCGTGCGCTCGAGACTCAGACCCCCGACGGGACGCCCCAACGCGACCAGCGGCACGCTCAGCACCGCACGAGCGCCTGCCCGCAGCGCCAGGTCCCGCTGGGCGACGATGATCTTGCCGTGGGCGTCTGCACTCGCCGGATACGCGACCGCCGCCTCCTGGTCAATGGCCTCTTCCATCGCGTTCTCGATCGACCCGATCAGCTGCGACCGGCGGTCGAACCAGGCAGTCCGCGATATCGCCCGCAACCGAAGCTTGCCGTCGCGTTCCATGCCGAGGCTGATGCGGTCGGCCGCAGCCGCCGTCGCGAGTTCGTTGACCACGACCATGGCGGCCTCGTCCAGGTCTGCGTGCTCCTGCGCCGCCTGCACCAGGTCCAGGCCGATGGCGGCGCGCCTGATGACTCGCGCATCGCGTTCCTTCTGAGCGCGCCGCAGCAGCACCTCCAACCAGCCGGCCCCCCACAGCAGTTGGCGCAAAACGGCCTTGAGTTGGGCCTCCGGCCTGGCGAGCAGGTCAAGCACCACCGCGCCCGCCAAATCGGCATCAACTTCAATGGGGAAGGCAACATGCACGCTGCCCGCGGCGACGTGATCCCGCTCCGCGGCATCCAGCCCCAGCACCGCGCCTCGGCGCTGCGCCAGCGCCCGCTCGACCGCCTTGGTAAGATAACTCAGGTCGCGCCGCGGATCGGGCCAAATGGCCGCAGGAACGTAAGCCTCGGCGCCGTCCTCCCGCAACAGTAACAGCCCGGCACGCACTCCGGGAATCGCCGCGCATTGCAGTGCGAGCCAGGCATCGCAGAACGATTCCCTGGAGGCGGCGGCGACGAACGCTGACCAGGTACTCGCTTCGGCGTCCTGCTCCGGGACATTGGCCGCGACCCCGGGCGCGTCGGGCGCGTCTGCGCTCCCGTGCGACGACGAAATGACCGAGTTCATGCCCGTCCGGCGGCCGGGAGCGGCTCAGCACTGATCCACGTTGGCGACGCAAGCGAGTTCATCAAATGGATACGCATTGATGGAGAATCCTGACTGTCACGCTTAGGCGTCCGCCCTCCGCGATGCCGCGATTAGTCTGCACGCATTATCGGTGGATTGTACAAAAGAGTCCAATGCAAGCCGGGTGATCGGGTCGCCGCACTCGTCACCCGAACGCAGGTCGGCGATAATGCGCGGAGTGAGCAATGAAATGTTTACGAGCGGTCTTGGCAGGGATGACAGCAACTTGAACGACCCGGGTTTGAGCAACCATACTCCGATGATGCAGCAGTACCTGCGCATCAAGGCGCAGCACCCCGACATGCTGGTGTTCTACCGCATGGGCGACTTCTACGAGTTGTTCTACAGTGATGCCGAGAAAGCGGCACGGCTGCTCGACATCACGCTCACCCGCCGCGGCGCTTCCGCCGGCGAGCCGATCAAAATGGCGGGGGTGCCGTACCACGCGGGCGAGCAGGACTTGGCGAGACTCGTCACGCTCGGCGGATCAGGCCGAAACCTCGGGCAGAACCGCGGCCCCCAAGCAC
>Ga0082335_1005676_pt1 | contig 16936 bp, 13 predicted proteins | sample Subgrocontami58m_FD_72375 | JGI IMG/M metagenome (GOLD analysis project Ga0082335, IMG submission 72375) | Subsurface groundwater microbial communities from S. Glens Falls, New York, USA - GMW37 contaminated, 5.8 m (SPADES assembly) (version 2) ... | reverse complement strand
CACCGCGACGGGGTCGCCGGGCCGCACCTGGGCCACGCTCGCCACGGTCGTGCCGTCGCGCTCCACCACCGCGTACCCGCGCGACAGTGTGCGCGCGGGGCTGAGCGAGGCGATCTGGAGCGCCAGCCCGCGCACCCGCTCGCGGCGCAGCGCCAGCGTGGCGCGGAGGTGCGCCGTCGCGGAGCGCAGCAGGTCGTCCACGCGCTGGCGGCGCTGGGCCACGTCCGGCACGCGCGCGGCCATGCGGCCCACGGCGTGGCGGAGTTGCTGGCGCCGCTGGGCTATCGCGTCCGCCATCGCGGCCACAAGGCGCTTCTCGTCGGCGGTGATGGCGGCGCGCAGCTCCAGCCTGTCGGGCACGACCATCTCCGCGGCGGCCGACGGCGTGGGCGCGCGGCGGTCCGCCACGAAGTCAACCAGCGTCACGTCCGTCTCGTGGCCCACGGCGCTCACCACCGGCGCGCGGCTGCCGTACACGGCGCGCGCGACCGCCTCCGCGTTGAACGCGGAGAGGTCTTCGGCGGAGCCGCCCCCGCGAGCGACGATCACCACGTCAATGTCACTCAGGGCGTTCAGCGCAGTGAGCGCGGCCACGATCTCCTCCGCCGCGCCGTCGCCCTGGACGCGCGTCGGCGCTATGACCAGCTCGACGGCGGGGTAGCGCCTGCCGATGACGCTGATGATGTCGTGCAGCACCGCGCCCTGCGGCGACGTGACCACGCCGATGCTTCGCGGGAAGCGGGGCAGAGGCCGCTTGCGCGCCTCGTCGAACAGGCCCTCCGCCTGGAGTTTGGCCTTGAGCCGTTCAAGCTCTAGCTGTTGCAGGCCGAGGCCCTCCGGCTGGACCATGTCCACGTAGAGCTGGATGTCGCCGCGAGCCTCGTACAGGGAGACGCGTCCGTGCGCGACGACGGCCTCGCCGTCCTGCGGCAGGCGCGCGGGCGCGACGCTCCGGAACATGACGCACCGCAACTGGCTCTCCCTGTCCTTGAGCGTGAAGTAGCAGTGGCCCGCGCCGGAGCGGAAGACGTTGGATGCCTCGCCGTTGACCCACAGGTCGGAGAGCAGGGAGTCTCTTTCGAGAGTCTCCCGCATGTAGCGGGCCACCTGCGCGACGGTGTAAACGGGCATGGACTCTTCCGGGGCTAGGTCACCCGCTCGACGTACAGTCCGGTGCGGGTGTCCACGCGGATGGTGTCGCCTTCGTTCACGAAGAGAGGCACGTTCACCGAGAGGCCCGTCTCCATCTTGGCGGGCTTGGTGCCCGATGTGGCGGTGTCGCCCTTGAAGCCGGGCGCCGTCTCGACGACCTTGAGGTCCACCGTGATGGGCAGCTCCACGCCGATGGGCTGTCCCTTGTACGACAGTATCTGGACGGAGATGCCGTCCATCATGTAGTTGGTGCCGTCGCCCAGGACCGCCGCGCTGAGGGGGAACTGCTCGTAGGTCTCCGTGTCCATGAAATGGTACAGGTCGTCGTCCTTGTACATGAACTGGCCCGTCCGGTGGTCCACCGCCGCCGGAGAGAGCTTCGTCCCGGCGGGGTAGCTTTTCTCGACGACTTTGCCCGTGCGCATGTCGCGCAAACGGATGCGCATGATGGGCTGGCGCTGCTGCATCTTCTGGAACGAGTATTCGAGGACTTGCAGCAGTTGCCCGTCGATCTCCAGGGTCAGGCCCTTCTTCAGGTCGCTGAAACTGACCATGCACGCTTCTCCTTCGGGAACGATTAACGATTATAGAATATCGGCGAGGGGCAGGCTCACCCAGACCCTCCGGCGTCCTTCCTGGAAGGATGCCGCCCCGGAAACACTTGACTACAGCTCCGCCGCGGCGCCCTTGGGCGCATGGGTCATGCCGCGCGCCCGGCCCTTCTCCATACTCACAATGTCCTCAATACGCACGCCGCCCCATCCGGGGATGTAGATGCCCGGCTCAATGGTGAACACCATGCCGTCGCCCAGGATGTCTTTGGCGTTGCGGCCCACGCGCGGGTTCTCGTGGACCGCCAGGCCGACGCCGTGGCCCAGGCCGTGCCCGAAGGCCTCGCCGAAGCCCGCCTTCTCGATGACCGAGCGCGCCAGCGCGTCGCCGTCGTGGCCGGTCATGCCCGCCTGCACCGTCTCCGCCGCCGTCATCTGCGCGCCCAGCACAATATCGTACACCTTCCGGAACTGCTTGTCCGCCCTGCCCAGGATGACGGTGCGGGTCATGTCCGAGCAGTACCCGTCCGCGCGGGCGCCCATGTCAATGACGACAGGCTCGCCCTTTTCAATGCGCCGCTCCGACGGATGGTGGTGCGGCATGGCCCCGTTCGGCCCGGCGGCGACGATGATGTCGAACGACACGCTCTCCGCGCCGTGCTCCCGCATGTGCTGCTCCAGCTTCCAGGCGACCTCCTGCTCGGTCATGCCCGGACGGAGCTGCGCGGCCACTGCGGTGAACGCGTCGTCGGCGCACCGGACGGCCCGCTCGATGGCGGCGCGTTCGGCGTCATCCTTGACGACGCGCAGCCCTTCCACAACGTCCTGGGTAGGCGTGAACTCCGGCCGCTGCGGGGTTTCCATCTTCTTGAGCGTCTCCACAACGAGGTTGTAGAGCGCCACGCTCATGTTGGCCGCCTCGTACCCGACGCGCCGCGCGCCCGTGTCGCCGAGGGCTTGCGGCAGCCACGTCTCAAGGCCGCCGATGACCTTGACCAGTTCGAAGTCGGGCGATTGCTGCTGCGCCTGCTCCCAGTAGCGGAAGTCGGTCGCCAGCACCGCACGTCTGGCCGAGACGAGCAGGTGGCCCGCCGAGCCGGTGAACCCCGACAGGTAGCGGCGGTTCTCCGGCGTGGTGATGAAAATGGCGTCAAGCTCTTTTTCGGCGAGCTTCTCGCGCAGTCTGCACAGGCGCTCCGCGGTCATGGTTCCCCCTCCCATTGGCTGTCCGGTGATGATGGACATTTGTTAGACCCCCCGACTCGTAAGAGTGTCAGGAAGTCAGGGCCGTGTTCTGCTGAATTAGTCTTGTTCCTGTCGGCGAATACCTCACCCCTTGCCCCTCTCCTGCAGGAGAGGGGTTGATATAAACTGAAGCTGGGAGGACACCTCCCAGACTCTCCGGCGGGCCGCAGGGCGGCCCTGCACCCGTATTTTCAAAGCATATCTAGCCCAGAGTCAGTCATACTGAAGACCTTTCGGGTGAGAGAGCGCGCCTCGACATCCTGACCCCGGCGCGGGGAGTGCAGAGGGGCGCAGCCCCTTTGCACGGGGGTCTGGGGGGTGTCCCCCAGATACAAATTCCACCCCCTTCCTTGTAAGGAAGGGGGCAGGGGGATGGTCGAAAAGGTCTTCTTCATCACCTTGCTAGTATACCCGCTTCTCCTCCTCGCGGAGGACGGCCGCCAGGTAGTCCAGCGCGGCGGTGTACCCGCGCCAGCCCAGCCCGCTGACCTGCGCCCGCGCGATGGACGCGATGACGGACTTCGCGCGCCACTCCTCGCGCCCGTGGATGTTCGACAGGTGCACCTCTACAATGGGCAGGCGCGTGTCCAGCAGGGCGTCGCGGAGGGAGAGGCCGTAGTGGGTCAGCGCGCCCGGGTTGATGATGATGCCCTGGCTCTCCTGGGCGTGGGCCTGGAGGAAGTCAACGAGAGCGCCCTCGCTGTTGGACTGGTAGCTCACGATCTCCGCGCCCAGCTCCGTGGCGCGCTGGCGGACCGCCGCCTCAATCTGGGACAACGTTTGCGTGCCGTAGTGGGCCGGGTCGCGCCCGCGTCCGAGCATGTTCAGGTTGGGGCCGTTCAGCAGAAGGAACTTCATATCATTGTCCTTTCGCCCTCGGGTGCGCCTTGAGGTATTTCTTGCGCTGCTCTTCCTGGGAGACGTGCGTGTAAATCTGCGTCGTGCTGGGGCTGGCGTGCCCCAGCAGGTCCTGCACCACGCGCAGGTCCGCGCCGCCGTCCAGCAGGTGCGTCGCGAAGCTGTGGCGCAGCGTGTGCGTGTGCACCCGCGGGTCAAGGCCCGCCTGCAAGGCGTAGCGCTTGACCACGGCCTGCACCCAGCGTCGCGTGAGCCGGCCTCCGTTCTTGTTCAGGAAAAGGGCCTCCACAGGTTTGCGCTTCCCGGTGGAGGCGGCCACAAGCGCGGGGCGGCCCTCCCGCAGGTACAGCGCAATGGCCTCCCGCGCCTGCACGCCGAAGATGGCGATGCGCTCCTTGGACCCCTTGCCCAGAACGCGCGCCTCCCGCGTGGACAGGTTGACACCGGACGTATTCAGGCCCTCGACCTCGCTGACGCGCAGCCCCGCGCCGTACAGCAGCTCCAGCAGCGCCCGGTCGCGCAGGGCGAAGGCGCGCTGGCGGTCGTCCCCGCCGAACGGCGCGGAGGCCGGCGCCTCGACGAGCCGCGCGGCGTCATCGTGAGAGACGGCGAATGGCAGCGAGCGCGGCAGCTTGGGCATGAGCGAGCGCGCGGAGCCGGAGCGCCGCGTCCAGAGGGGGTTCGGCGGCGCGGCGCCCTCGCGGACCAGGTAGCGGAAGAAGGCGCGCAACGCGCTCCACTTCCGGGCGATGCTGCCGCGGGCGTAGCCGCCTCCGGCGCGCCCTGCCTCCGCGGACTGGGGTGTCATGCCCACCAGCCAGGCGATGTAGCCGCGCACCGCGTTCCGGTCCACGCCCGCCAGGTCGGCGACGGCGGGCTGGCTGATGCCCTTGCGCTCTTTCATGTAACGGAAGAACGAGCGCACGTCGTCCCGGTAGTTGCGGACGGTGTACGGCGAGGCGTTCTTCTCCGCAGCCATGTAGGCGAGGAAGCGGCGTATCAGATTGTCCGCGGGACCATTCACGCCTTGGTACCTCCCAGGCCACGCGGGCTGTCGTGAGGCAGCGCGTACAGCCCGTCCGCATACGCATTCTTCGTTGCCATTGTAGCAGGCCTTCCCATGTGGGACAATCGTGCTATACTGTGCGCGAAACGATATAATCGCACGCGACGCAGCGCAAAAAGCCGAACTCACCGTAGGGCATTTTCCGCTGCGCGTTGCTGCCCATCACGTGGCTGTTCCGAAGTCGGCGGGCCTTCGGGTGCCATGCGGGCGCTCAGTGCTTGACCAAGGTTTTCCACTGGCGCACGCCGACCGGAGCCTCTGAGACTATATGTAAGGAGGCATGAACATGGCGGCGATGACCACGCACTCTATCTTGAACGCGTGGGTGCGGGCTGTCCGGGCGAGGCCGCGCCTCGTCCTGGCCCTGCAACTGGTCTCCATCCTCATCCCGGGCGCGGCGACCGTAGCGGTCCTGGCCGCCCACGGCCTCGGCGTGCGCGCCTTCGCCAGCGAGGACTGGCCTCTGGTCGCTCTGTTCATGGTTGCGCCCGCTGGCATACTCAGCTCCCTGTACTTCGGCTGGAAGATGGGGTTCATTCCCGCATGGGTGATAGCGAGCTTCTATCTGGCCGGATGGATGCTGCACAGGGATGAGACAAGCTACCTGCTCTACGCCGGCGGAGTCCTGGTCATAGGGTTCGCCATGAACTGGGCCATCTCCCAGCAGCGCACACAGCACCTCAGGGCCCGGCAGGCGCTCCAGGAGGTGACGCAGCTCAACGACCGGCTGCAGGCCCAGAAGCAGGAGCTTGACGAACGGACGCGGCGGCTGGATGCGCTGTACGCTATTTCTCAGGTTATCAACACCAGCCCCGACCTGGACGCCGCCATGCGCGCCGGTCTGGAGGCGACCGCTCGCGCTCTGCAGATGGATACTGGGGTTATCTACCGGTACGCGCCGGAAACAAAGCGTTTGCTGCTCGTCTATTTTCACAATTTGACGCCCGAGCGGGTGCAGGACATCCGCGAGCTTGACCTGGGGCAGGGCGTCGTGGGGTACGCGGCGGTGACGCGGCAGCCAGCCGTCATTGAGGACCCGGATACGTACACCGGGCCGGCGAAGCCGCTCGAGCCCACATATCTAAGCACGGGGAAGCCTGGCAAAGCCCGAGTCGCCATTCCCCTCGTTGTGGCCGATGAGCTCGTCGGTGTGTTTGGCCTGGGCCAGAGCAGCGCGCGGCGTTTCAGCGCGGAAGACCTTGCGTTTCTGAAGACTGTTGCAAACGACGTTTCGACTGCCATAGACCGGGCGGGGCTGATCGAGACCGCCATTCGCGAGACCACCCAGTCGGAGGCCCTGGTCCGGCAGAGCCGCGAGACGAGGGAGCGGGTGCAGACTGCGCTGCGCGACTGCGGCCTGCGTCACGGCGAGCTGCTGGAGTCCCGCTTCCCGTACCTTGCGGGCAGCATCCATCGCGTTCAGGGCTTGGCCGAAGCGCTCGCCCGGCGCATGGGCCTGCCTGACCAGGACCGGGCCGCAATTGCCCTTGCCGTCGCCAGGAAAGACATCGGCCTTCTGGCCGTGCCGGACGGTGTCCTGATGAAACAGGGAAGCCTGAGCTCGGGGGAGTGGGCGCACGTGTGGCTTCACGCGCCGGTGAGCGTGCAGTGTTTTCAATGCGTGTCCACGCTGGGCGAACACGGTTCCTCGGCGGCGCTTTCCATTGTCCGCCATCACCACGAGAGGTGGGACGGGACCGGCTACCCGGACGGGCTCCGTGACAACGCCATCCCCCTGGGCGCACGCATTCTGGCCGTGACCGACGCCTACGAGGCGCTGACCCACGACCGTCCCCATCGGCGGCGCTACTCCCAGCAGGAGGCGCAGGCCATCCTGCACGAAGGCGCGGGAAGCCAGTGGGACCCCGCGGTCGTCGCCGCGCTCGTCGAGACGCTCGCGGATATCGCGCATGGCGCGGCGGAGACGGGCACGGTACAATAGCCCGCATGGGGCTTGACCTCTCCCGGGCCGCACGCGACATAGATAGCATGGCGGGGCGCCTCCACGACGGGGCCGCCGCGCAGGCCGGACGCCTCACGCGCGCCCGCGCCGTGTTGCAGGCCCAGGACGCCCGTCTGGATGCGCTGCGAGAGAAAGTCAATCGCGGCGGGGACAGGGTCACGTTCCTGGTCGCGGGCCTGTCCGACGGTCTCGCCGCCCGCCATCCCGCGCCGGATGCTCCCTCCGACTACGTGGCCCTGGGCGCCGACGGGTCGCAGATCGAGGCCGACAGACACACGCCCGTCGCCTGTTTCCTGCTGAACGTCGGTACGGTGACGCTGCGGTACGGCGACGCTCCCGGCGCCACACTGGACAGTGTCCCACTGCTGCTGGCGGACGCCGCGGACCTGGAGGTGCGCGACCCCTCCGGCAGTCGCAGCGTGCGGCTGGACGGGCCGCTTCTGGGCGTGCGCCGGGCCATCGAAGAGCACAGGGCCCTGCTGGAGCTGGCGCGCCGCGCGCCGCCGGAGCTTCCGGTCGTCGCGCTGCTGGACGGCTCGCTGGTGCTGTGGACGCTGTCGGGGCAGGCCTACCCGGACTTCGTGCGCGAGGCTTTGCTGGATAGGGCGCTGCTGCCGGTACTGGACGAGTTCGCCGCGCTGGCCCGGTCGCGGCCTCTGGCCCTGGCGAGCTACATCAGCTATCCTAGGAGCACGGATGTGGTCAACACCCTGCGCGTCGCCGAGTGTCCCTACGAGCCGCCCGATTGCGATCGCCATTGTGCGGGACGCGGCGCGTTCCAGCGCCCGTGCGACAGCGTGGGCGGCGTCCTGGACCGCGATCTGTTCGGCGGACTGCTGGCGCCCGGCGAGCGCTCCGCCCTGTTCGACAGCGCGTCCAGCATCGTACGGCGGTACGGACGGCACGCGGTGCGGTTCTTCTATCTGAACGTGGGGGACGAGATCGCGCGGGTGGAGATGCCCCAGTGGGCGGCGGACTCGCCGCGTCTGGTGGAGCTTGCGCACAGCCTTGCGCTCGACCAGTGCAAACGGGGGCGCGGCTATCCGGTGGCCCTGTCCGAGTCGCACGAGCAGGCCGTGGTCCACGAGGCGGACCGCGAGCAGTTCTGGCGACTGGTGGAAAACGCCCTGGCCCGGCGCGGGTTGCGCGCGGAGACCTCCGCGAAGAGCACGAGCAAGAGGACGCGATGGCTATGACCGGCGACGCGGCGAAGCGCATCGGCGAGGTGGTCCTCGCCGAGAGCGCGCGGTTCACCGTCCACTGCTATGACCTGCACGGGGCGCCGCCCCTGGGCGCGTTCCTGCGCGCCAGCGACGGCCATGCGCCTGTGTACGCCGTCGTGGCGGGCGCTTCGACCGTGAGCATTGACGCGGGACGGCGTCCGGTGGCCCTGGGCGAGGAGGAGGAGAGCGAGGAGGCGGTGTACCGCCGCAACCCGCAGCTCGCGCAGCTCTTCCGGACGGAGGCGCAGGCCCTGGCCGTGGGCTTCCGCGACGGCGATGCGCTGCGGCACTACCTTCCGCCGCGCCCTCCGCGCATTCACGCCTTTGTGTCCCTCTGCCCGCCGGAGGAGGTGCGGGCATTCACGCAATCGCTCGACTTCCTGGCGCTGCTGGCGAACGCGCCGATTCCCTCCGCCGACGACGTGCTGGCCGCGTGCGTCCGCGAGGCCGCCGCCGCCCACGACGACCGCCATGCGTTCCTGCTGCGCGCGGGCCGCGAGACGGCGCGACTGCTGGGCGCGGACGTGCAGCGGCTCATGACCGTGTTGAAGCGCATACGGCCGTAGCGAACCCACTGTCTCCGGATGGTGGCCCGGCGCTGAGCGGGGCCAAGGGAGATTCCTCGCTTCGCTCGGAATGACAGGACACGGAACGTCTCCATAGGCATCGTCAACAGGGATGCAGGGGAGTGTCAGCCGCATCGGCCAAAGGTTGCAGGCAGAGGTGCAGGGCCGCCCTGCGGCCCGCCGGGGGCGACGGGGGTATCCCCCGTTTCTTTTTCTTCTCCCCCTTCTCCTGCAGGAGAAGGGGGTCAGGGGGATGAGGTATCTGCCGCTCATTCAAACAAAGGATTATAGAGACAGAATACCAGCCGAAGAAGGGATGCAAACAATGAACATCGGCGTGATAGGAACGGGCAGAATAGGCTCGCGCATGGCCGCGAACCTGCTGAAGGCCGGGCACAAGGTGACCGTGCACGACGTCAGACGAGAGGCGACCGATGCGCTCGTCAAGGCGGGCGCCGCGTGGGCGGACACGCCCGCTCGCGTCGCCGCGGCCAGCGACATGACCATCGCGTCGCTGCCCGGCCCGGCTGAAGTCGAGCAGGTCGCCCTGGGCCGGGACGGCATGCTGGCCGGAGCGCGGAAGGGCCACATCTATATTGACACTACGAGCAGCTATCCCATTCTGATACGGCGCATAGCGGCGGAGGCGGGCAAGAAGGGGGTGCAGGTCATTGACGCGCCTCTGACGGGCGGTACCTCCGGCGCGGAAGCGGGGACGCTCATCTTCATCGCGGGCGGAGAAAAGGAGGCGCTGGAGAGGGCGCAGCCCATCCTGAGCGTGCTCGGCAGGAAGGTCTTTCACATGGGGCCGAGCGGCTCCGGCAACGCCGCGAAGCTGGTCAACAACATGCTCGGCCAGATAGAGGTGTACGCCTTCGCGGAGGCGCTGGGACTCGCCGCGAAGTTCGGCCTGGACCTCAAGCAGGTCGTGGAACTGCTCAGCACCGGGCAGACCGGCAGCGGCATCCTCACCCAGTTCTACATGAGCAAGGGCCTCAAGGGCGACTTCGAGCCGGGGTTCACCGTGGACCTGGCGTTCAAGGACCAGACGCTCATTTCGCAGCTTGGCAGGGAGCTTGGCGTCCCGCTCTATTTCAACGCGCTCGTCCTTCAGCGGATTGCGGATACCCGCGCACATGGCCTGGGGTCGAAAGACCACACGGCGGCTATCATTCCGCTGGAGGAGCTGCTCAAGGTCAAGATCAGGGTCGAATAGACGCGCGGCCCGCTCAGCGGGCCGTTCTGCGGACGTTGTCCGCCACGAAGGTTGCCCCGTGTGCTACAATCCGAGTCGCTTCACCCATGAATAAGCAAGACATGAACAGCGACGGCGCGCAGTCCCAGCGCCTCGGCGTCGTCGTCGGCGGGTCGCTCGCCGAGGGACTGGCCGTGCGGCTGAACGCCGACGTCTCCGTGGAGGACGTCAAGGTGGGCCGCTACGTCACCATCCAGGGACAGAAGCAGCGCTTCTTCGGCATGGTAACGGACGTGTCGCTGGAGTCCGCCGACCAGCGGCTTTCCGCCATCCCGCCGGACATCGCCGACCCGTTCATCGCGCAGGTGCTGACGGGCACGGGCGCATACGGACTCGTCACGGTCTCGCCCAGGCTCACCCTCGGCGGCGGCATCGCGGGTGTCGAGGGGCCGCAGCCGGTCAAGACGGTGCCCGCGCACTTCTCGGAGGCGTGCACCGCCACGGACGCGGATGTGGAGCTGGTCTTCGGGCGCGAGGACGAGCACCACTTCGTGGTGGGCACGCCGCTGGACATGGAGACGAAGGTCTGCCTGGACCTGCACGAGTTCGTGAAGCGCAGCAACGGCGTCTTCGGCAAGAGCGGCACCGGCAAGAGCTTCCTCACGCGGCTGCTGCTCATCGGCATCATTCAGAAGCAGGCGGCGGTCAACCTCGTCTTCGACATGCACAACGACTACGGGTGGGAGGCGCCCCGCGAGGGCGGCCCGCCCGTCAAGGGCCTGAAGCAGTTCGCGCCGGGCCGGGTAGCCGTGCTGACGCTCGACCCCGAGAACGCGCGCCGTCGCCGCGTGACCACGGATGGCGATGTCCAGATCAGCTTTGAGGACGTGCAGCCGGACGACATCGCCATGCTGCGCGAGACGCTCAACCTCACGCCGCTGGCGGCCCAGTCCGTGTACCGGCTGGTCAAGCGCTTTGGGTCGAGGAAGTGGCTGGCGGAGTTGCTGGCGCTGGATCCGGAGGGCGTGGACGCGCTGGCCGCGGAGCTTGGCGAGCACGAGGGGACGCTCCACAACCTGCGGCGAGGCCTCGACCGGCTGGGCCGCATGGGCTTCCTGGTGCCGCGCGCTCCGGTGGACTCGGTGCAGACCGTCCTGTCCAACCTGCAGCAGGGGAAGCACGTCGTGCTGGAGTTCGGGCGCTACGGCGAAGACCTCGCCGCCTACGTCCTCGTCGCCAACATGCTGACCCGGCGTATCCGCGAGCGCTACGTGCACCTGATGGAGCAGGCGCAGGGCGACCGCGCCCAGATGCCCAAGCCCGTCGTCATCACCGTCGAGGAGGCGCATAAGTTCCTCAGCGGCGAGGTGGCGGGCATGACCACGTTCGGGACCATCGCCCGCGAGATGCGCAAGTACAACGTCACTCTGCTGGTCGTTGACCAGCGTCCCAGCGGCATTGACGAGGAGGTCATGTCTCAGATAGGGACAAAGCTCACATGCCTGCTGGACAACGAGAAGGACATTGACGCGGTGTTGACGGGCGTCTCCGGCAGCCGGGAGCTGCGCGGCGTCCTCTCGAAGCTGGAGTCGAAGCAGCAGGCGCTCATCTTCGGACACGCGGTCCCCATGCCCGTGGTCATCAAGACGCGGGAGTACGGCACCGCCGAGTCCTACGCGGAACTGCGGTTCGCGGACGCGTCGCAGTTGAAGCGCGCCGCGGAGGACGACATAGACCTGTTCCCGAAGCAATAGCGGGCGCGTCGCGGCCCCGCGCGGCGATAGACTCGACAACATGACATAAGGAGGAACACATGAAGGCACTGGTCATCGGCGGGAGCGGCCCGACGGGCCCGTTCATCATCAACGGGCTGCTGGCCCGCGGCTATCAGGTCACGGTGCTGCACCGGGGCTTCCACGAGGTGGAGTACGCCAAGCCCGTGGAGCACATCCACACGGACCCCTACTTCCCGGAGCCGGTGAAAGAGGCGCTGGGCGACCGCCGCTTTGACGTCGCCATCGTCACCTACGGGCGGACGCGGCACATCGCGGACATCCTGGCGGGCCGGGTCAAGCACCTGCTTACGGCCAGCGGCTCGCCCGCGTACCTGGGCTGGCTGGAACAGGCCCAGGCCCCCAACGGGCGTCTGGTCGGCCCTCTGCGCGAGGACGACCCCGTCGTCCGCGACCCCAGCGTCAACAAGCTATGCTCCCTGGTCGTCGCGACGGAAGACAGCCTCCTGGAACATGGCAAGAAGGGCGACTTCCAGACGACCATCTTCCGCTATCCGAACATCTATGGGCCGCGCATGCTCAACCCCCGCGAGTGGTGCGTCGTCCGCCGCGTCCGCGACGGGCGCAAGTTCATGATTCTGCCCTTCGGCGGCATGACCTTCCACGAGCGGACATATGCGGAGAACGCCGCCCACGCCTTCATGCTGGCGGTGGAAAAGCCTTCCGCGGCGGCCGGGCAGGTGTACAACCTGGCGGAAGAGCGCAAGTACAGCCTGCGCCAAGTGGCGGAGGTCGTGCTGGAGGTCATGGGCGCCAAGATGGAGTTCCTGGACCTGCCTTGGGACTGGGCCGAGGCGGGAAAGCCGTACATCCGGCACTGGCACCACAAGCTGCTGGACAGCACCAAAATCCGCCAGCAGCTTGGCTATACAGAGTTCGTTCCCACCGCGGAGGCGATGCGCCGGACGGTGGAGTGGTACATGAAGAACCCGCTGAAGCCGGGTTGCGAGGAGGAGAAGACCCTGCAGGACGCCTTCGACTACGAGGCGGAGGACAGGGTGTACGCGATCTGCAAGGAGACGTCCGCGAAACTGGCGGAGGCGTACCAGTCCAAGTTCGCGTGGCGCCACACGTACGAGCACCCGAAGGCGCCCGGCGAGAAGCGGTACCAAGAGGGAACGGCCAAGGGCAAGGGCGCATAGACGCGCCGCGCGCAATGCGCCGCGGAAGCGAATGACGTCGAGAGGAGGGTGTCCCCGAACAGCGGACACCCTCCTGTTTTTTTCAGACCCCATGGAAAAAGGACGGCCTCCGGAACTGGCGCGGGAACAGGTGACGTGCTACGATGACCTTGTCGCCGCCACGGAGTTTCCGTATGTGGCGGCCGGCGGATACTCCCGCGGGAGTGAGGTGAGTCACCATGCCCATCTTCGACACCATGCTCCAGCACGACTATGAGCAACTCGTCTTCTGCACCGACAAGTCCTCCGGCCTTCGCGCGTTCGTCTGCATCCACGACACCACGCTCGGCCCGGCGCTGGGCGGAGTCCGCATCTGGCCCCACAAGACGGAGGAGGACGCGCTGACCGACGTCCTGCGGCTGGCGCGCGCCATGACCTACAAGTCGGCGGCGGCGGGCCTCTCGCTGGGCGGCGGCAAGGCGCTCATCATAGCCGACCCGCGCCGCGACAAGAGCGAGGCGCTGCTGCGGGCGTACGGGCGGTTCGTGGAGGCCGTGGGCGGACGCTATCTCACCACGGAGGACGTGGGCAGCACCACGGACGACATGGAGATCATCGCGACGCAGACGCGCCATGTGACCGGCCTGCCCATCGCGCAGGGCGGCAGCGGCGACCCGTCGCCCATGACGGGCTTCGGCGTCTTCCGCGCCATGCAGGCATGCGCGAAGGAGGTCTGGGGCAGCCCGTCGCTGCAGGGGCGCACGGTGGCCGTGCAGGGCTTCGGCAAGGTGGCCTCAAATCTGGCGGCGCACCTGAAAAAGGAGGGCGCGCGGCTCATCGTGACCGACATCAACGAGCAGGCGGCGGACCGGGCGCGCCGCGAGTTCGACGCGCGGCTGGCCGCGCCCGATGACATCTTCGACGCCGCGTGCGATGTCCTCGCGCCATGCGCCCTGGGCGGCGCCCTGAACGACACCACCATTCCGCGCCTGCGCTGCAAGGTGGTCTGCGGCGGCGCGAACAACCAGCTCGCGGAGGACCGCCACGGCGAGGCGCTGGTGAAGCGGAACATCCTCTACGCGCCGGACTTCATCGTCAACGCGGGCGGCGTCATCAACCTCAGCGTGGAGCTGATGCCGCTCGGCTACAACGAGGAGATGGCGCGGGAGCGCACGTCGCGCATCTACGGCACGGTCGAGAAGGTCATCGCCGTCAGCAAGGCGGAGGGCATCCCCACCAGCCGCGCCGCCGAGCGCCTGGCGGAGGAGCGCATCGGCGGGGCGCGGGCGGTCAAGCGCATCTGGCTTCCTCACTAGTCCGGCCTCACGTCATGACGCAGCATCCCCGGCAGTCCACCGTCCGCTCCGAGGCCCTGTTCGCCGAGGCGCAGCGCTATCTGGTCGGCGGCGTGAACAGCCCCGTGCGGGCGTTCCGCGCCGTGGGAGGCTCGCCCCGGTTCATCGCCCGCGGGCAGGGGCCGTACGTCTGGGACGTGGACGGCAACCGGTACACGGACTATGTCTGCTCCTGGGGGCCGCTCATCCTGGGCCACGCGCACCCGCAGGTGGTGGAGGCGGTCGCGGAGGCCGCCGCGCGCGGCACGAGCTACGGCGCGCCCACCGAGGCGGAGGTGGAGCTGGCCCGGCTGGTCCGCCAGGCGATGCCCTCCATCGAAATGGTGCGCTTCACCAGCTCCGGCACCGAGGCCTGCATGAGCGCCCTGCGCCTGGCACGCGCCTTCACGGGGCGGAGCAAGGTCGTCAAGTTCGAGGGGTGCTACCATGGCCACGCCGACGGCCTGCTGGTCAAGGCAGGCTCAGGCGCCGCGACCTTCGGCGTGCCGGACAGCGCGGGGGTGCCCGCGTCCTATGCCCAGGAGACGCTGGTCTGCCCGTACAACGACCTGGCGACGCTCGACGAGCTGTTCGACGCGCACGAGGGGGAGATCGCCGCAGTCATCGTGGAGCCCGTCGCGGCGAACATGGGCGTGGCGCCGCCGCTGCCCAGCTTTCTGGAGGGGCTGCGACAGGTCACGCGCAAGTGCGGCGCGCTGCTCATCTTCGACGAGGTGATTACGGGCTTCCGCGTGGCCCCGGGCGGCGCGCAGGCGCGCTACGGCGTGACGCCGGACCTGACCTGTCTGGGGAAGGTCATCGGCGGGGGGCTGCCCGCGGCCGCCTACGGCGGGCGGCGCGACATCATGGAGATGGTGGCCCCGCTGGGGCCCGTGTACCAGGCGGGCACTCTGTCCGGCAACCCGCTTGCGATGGCGGCGGGCGTGGCGACGCTGAAGGCGCTGGGCGCGCCCGGCGTGTACGAGCGACTGGAGACGCTGGGCGAAGCGCTTGAGCGCGGCCTGCGGGACTCCGCAAGGCGGAGTGGCGTGGAGGCGTGCGTGCAGCGGGTCGGCTCCGTGCTGACGCTCTTCTTCGCGTCGGGACCCGTCACGGACTGGGCCACGGCCAGGCGGGTCGATACGCGACGCTACGCCGCGTTCTTCCAGGCCATGCTCCAGCGGGGCGTGTACCTGCCGCCCTCGCAGTTCGAGGCGTGGTTCGTGTCGCTGGCGCACACGGAGCAGGAGATCGCGGCCACGGTGCGCGCGGCGGGCGAGGCTCTGGCGGGAATCCGCGCAACGGCTTCTTGAGATTGGGCTACCCGTGGGGTATACTAGCGCCACTCGATTCGCGGAATTTTTCTTTATTGCCTGAGGAGGCTGCCGATGCGTGTCTCCTGTCTTCAAGAAAACCTGGTGAAGGGCCTTTCGATAGTCGGGCGGGCGGTGGCCGTCCGCTCCACGCTGCCCGTGACGCAGAACATTCTGATCGCGACGGACAACTCCCGGCTGAAGCTGGCGGCGACGAACCTGGAGATCGCCGTCTCGTGCTGGATAGGGGCCAAGGTGGAGGAGGAAGGCGCGCTCACCGTGCCGTCCCGCGTCCTCACCGAGTTCGTCGGCGCGCTGCCCAACGACAAGATCGCGCTGACCGTGCCCGCCAAGTCCAAAGTGCTGCACATGGCCTGCGGACGCTACGAGGCGCGCATGAGCGGCATTGACGCGGACGACTTCCCGCCCATCCCGGAGGTCGGCGGAGGCCTGACTGCGACCATCGAGCCGGACGTGCTGCGTACGACGATCGGCCAAGTCGCGCTGGCGGCGGCGCAGGAGGACTCGCGGCCCGTGCTGACCGGCGTGAACATGTCCTTCGGCGACGATACGATGACCCTGGCCGCCGCCGACGGGTTCCGGCTGGCGGTGCGCAAGACAAAGCTATCGGCACATGTCAGCGAGGCGAGCGTCATCGTTCCGGCGCGGGCGTTGATGGAGCTGGCCCGGCTTCTGGCCGACCAGTCGGAGCCGGTGGAGGTGACCGTCAACGCGGCGCGCAGTCAGCTCCTCTTCCGTCTGAAGAACGTGGAGATGGTTTCCCAGCTTCTGCAGGGCACTTTCCCGAACTATACGCAGCTCATCCCGCAGGGCCACGCCTCCCGCGCGGTGGTGGACGCCGGAGAGTTCCAGCGCGCCACGAAGACGGCCGCCATCTTCGCGCGGGACGCCAGCGGCATCGTCCGGCTGCAGGTCACGCCCGGCGCAAACGGCGCGCGCGGCAAGCTGACGGTCATGGCCCGCGCCGAGGAGGTCGGCGACAACCAGTCGGAGATTGACGCGGTGGTCGAGGGCGAGGCGGCGAAGATCGCGTTCAACAGCAAGTACCTGCTGGACGTGCTGTCCGTGCTGGACAAGGGGCAGGTGGCGCTGGAGACGACCAGCCCGTCGAGCCCGGGCGTCATCCGGCCCGTGGGCGACGACAGCTACGTGCACGTGGTCATGCCGATGTTCGTTCAATGGTGATGCTCGCGGAGCAGAGGACGGCTACGTTCCAGGACTGATGACCAGAGTCATCTCTTCTGTTGTTCGTTGTGTCAGCCCGGTGTCACCGCGCCGGATGCCAGGAGAGCGACAATGACCAGCCCCAGCGCAATGCGGTACGCCACGAACACATACGTCGAGTGCCTCTCCAGGAACCGCAGCAGAAAGGCGATGGACAGGTAGCCGAATACCCCCGCGGCAACAACCGCCGCAATCAGGGTGGTCCATCCCATATCCCGCGCTCCGAGCGCGGAAGGCAACTCGAAGATGCCGCTGGCAGCGATCGCAGGGATGGACAGGAGGAACGAAAAGCGGGCAGCCGAGGCACGTGT
>Ga0082335_1005675_pt1 | contig 16937 bp, 17 predicted proteins | sample Subgrocontami58m_FD_72375 | JGI IMG/M metagenome (GOLD analysis project Ga0082335, IMG submission 72375) | Subsurface groundwater microbial communities from S. Glens Falls, New York, USA - GMW37 contaminated, 5.8 m (SPADES assembly) (version 2) ... | reverse complement strand
GTATCCCTGTCTTTGCTATCAAAGGCGAAGACAATAAAACGTATTACAAACATCTTTTATCGGCGCTTGACCATAAACCAACCATTACGATGGACGACGGCGCCGACCTGGTTTCCGCTATCCATAAAGAGAGAAAGGAACTTATTCCACAAATATTAGGGAGTATGGAAGAGACTACCACGGGTGTGATACGGTTAAGGGCTATGGAGAAAGACGGGTCACTGAAGATCCCTGTCGTCGCTGTGAACGACGCTGACACAAAACATCTTTTCGACAATCGTTACGGAACCGGACAATCTACCATCGATGGAATTATCCGGGCGACAGACACACTGCTGGCTGGTAAGATATTTGTTGTTGCCGGTTATGGATGGTGTGGAAAGGGGCTTGCTATGCGGGCAAAGGGGATGGGTTCGAACGTGGTGGTTACTGAGATTGATCCGATTAAGTCTTTGGAAGCCGCCATGGACGGGTTCATGGTAATGCCGATGATTGAAGCGGCGAAGATCGGTGATCTGTTTTGTACCTTGACTGGGAATATGCACGTAATCAGAAAAGAGCACCTTGAAGCCATGAAAAACGGGGCAATGGTTTGCAATTCCGGCCATTTTAATGTGGAGATTGACATTGAGGCTTTGGAATCCATAGCGACGAAAGTCAATAAATCAGTTCGTAATTTTGTTGATCAATATGTATTAAAGAATGGAAAGTCTATTTATTTGCTGGGTGAAGGCCGCCTTATTAATCTTGCGGCAGCAGAAGGCCATCCTGCCTGTGTGATGGATATGAGTTTTGCAACTCAGGCGCTATCTACCGAGTATGTAATGAAAAATAAGGGTAAATTTTCGCCTAAGGTTTATGATGTACCGAAAGAGATAGATCAATGGGTAGCCAGTCTGAAACTGAAATCTATGGGCATTGTGATTGATACCCTTACCCAAGAACAGGTGAAATATCTCACGTCATGGGAGGAAGGCACTTAAAGTGGATAGGTCAGAATCAAAGTATTTCAGATTTACGATTTTGGACTTCGTCGTGATGGTTCGACAGACTCACCATGAACGGCACTGCATCCTGAGCCTTCGGCGTGAGCTCAGTCGAACGCTTGTCGAAGGATCAGTCGAACGATTTTGGATTTAAAATCGTAAATCGTTGAATTAATCCCCCTTAGAAAAGGGGGAGATGAGGGGGTTGTCTGTAATACCCTTCATTTTGAAGTTCTTGAGTTGTTAGGCACGGACAAACAAAGGTTGTCCATGCCACCCTGAAACCCGCATAAATAAAATGAAAATTCCTATAGAATAAATTTACTATGGCTATTATAAAACCGTTTCAAGGATTGCGGTACAATCAAGACTTCATTGCGGACATGTCGTCCGTTGTGACACCGCCGTATGATGTAATATCACCGGAGGGGCAAGAACGGTACTATCAGATTCATCCAAACAATATTATCCGTTTGGATTTTGGAAAAGATTTCTCTGGAGATACCGAGAAAACCAACAAATATACCCGTGCTGCCGAATTTCTTAGTAATTGGAGAAAACAGGGGATACTCAAGCAAGAAGATGCTCCGGCGATTTATATTTACGACCAGGAGTTTTTGTCCGGCAACAGGTGGTTTCGTCGCAGGGGTTTTATTGCTTTGGTGAAGCTGGAGCCGTTTGACAAAGGGTACATCTATCCTCATGAACAAACACTTCCCGGCCCTAAGGCAGACCGTTTAAAACTTACTCAGTCATGCCAGGCAAACCTTAGTTCCATTTTTGCCCTTTTTCCCGATGGAAATAATGAGGTCGATAGCTATTTATCAGCGATGGCTGTTTCAAAACCAGAAATAGATTTTACAGATGATACGGGTGTAAAAAATAAGCTCTGGGTAATAAAAGAGAAACAGACCATTGATAGATTGGTTAGTCTCATGGAGGAGAAGCCCCTCTTTATTGCTGATGGGCATCATCGTTATGAGACTTCGTTGGCTTATAAAGAGCAGATGCGCAAGGAAAATGGCAGGCTTTCAGGCGATTTACCCTTAGATTATGTAATGATGGTGTGTGTGTCTATGAATAACCCAGGATTACAGATTCTTCCGGCGCATCGGCTTATTCGCAACATAAAGGATTATAATTTCGACCGGATTCTTAAGTCTCTCAAAGAATCTTTTACGGTTGAACTGATCGGCAAGGGGTGTCGTGTAGAAGAGTTTATGTCGGGACTCAATAATGAAGCCGAAAATCATACCTTTGTGATGTATGTCGGCCAGGAAGACGCCTATTATAAATTGTTGTTAAGCAATGAAAAATTATTAGATGCAGTATTTGCTAACGATCATCCCGAATGGAGGCATCTGGATGCCGGAATCCTTCACAGTGCGATCATACATAAGATATTGGGTATCCATTCCACGGATGTAGCCATAAAGGAATATGTGAAATATGTAAAGGAAGAAACAGAGGCTGTATCGCTGGTAAAGTCCGGGCAATACCAGTTGGCATTCTTTCTGAGGCCTACCCGCATTGAACAGGTCAGAGAAATTGCCATGGCACGTAAAGTAATGCCTCCGAAGTCGACATATTTTTATCCCAAATTAGTTACCGGCATTGTCATTAACAGCCTTACATAGTGTTTGAACGGAAACCCATACTTTTGTCATTTCGCCCCCTTCGCTTTCTGTCATTTCGAGGAGCGAAGTGACGAGAAATCTGTCGCTCAGGGCAGGCTCCGGGAGAAATCTGTAAACCGTGTAATTTCAATGGTCAGAAGATTTCTCGCTCCGCTCGAAATGACAGTTTTGCTGCCGTCAATGGGCGTACTTCACGTGCTACCTGTTCGGATAAGAAATCTTCAGCAATATCCATATCATACCGACTTTGCAAGTTCATCCAATAGCGAGGGCTTTGGCCAAAATAGCGCCCTAAACGCAAGGCAAGCTCTGCAGTTACGGGACGTTTGCCATGTACCACATGATTGATCCTCATAGCGGGCACGCCCAAATCCTGTGCGAGCCGGTATTGTGATATTTTTAATTCATCGAGTAATTCTTTCAGATATATCCCAGGGTGTACGGGTGCAATACGATGCTTAGTCATACTTAACTCCTTAATGGTAATCGACAATTATGTTTATTATCGTCAAGGAAAAATTAAGGGTTCAGATTGCAAATCTGAATCCGATCAAGGGTCTGAAGGGGTCACAAAAGAAGAATGGAAATTTCCAAAATTAAGTATGGTGTCCCCTGAATCCCTCACATACCATTCTTTCCCATTTCTCTTTCCTTTGATTTTAAATTTTTGCTGAAAAAAATAAAAAAACTTGCAATCTTCTTCGTTTTTGTTTTACTATTACTCTTAAGGAAAAAGCAATTTCCTATCACCGAGAACCTTTTTTATTTTGTTTATTCCTTCCTTTTTTACTTGTATGTTTGTACCGTTTTTTATGATATTAATGAGTTTTTAGATTTGCTAATATCTACTAGTCCCACTCGTTCCCTTCGAATACTAAAGACTGTTGATAAGGATTACCAATTATTTTTCTTGTGGTTATTTATTAGTTAATTTGCTTTTGCAAACTTTAAGAAAACATGATTCAACAGCATTATATCGTTGCTAATGCAAAAAATGTAATGAAGATAGTGGAGAAGCAAAAAATTCCTGCCCCACAGTTGGTCATTTCATCTCCCCCTTACTTCGATCTCCTTGATTATAATAATAACAAAGACCAAATAGGATATGGGCAAAAAAGCTATAGCGAATACCTAGATACTGTGTGTAAGGTATTTCAAGATTGTTATGATATTTCCGCTCCTAACGCAACATTTTGGTTGATTGTTGATACTTTTAAAAAAAACAAAGAGGTCAAACTTTTTCCGTTTGACATTGTGAATAAATTGAAAGCGAATACAAACCCAACATGGTCTTTAAGAGATATTATCATTTGGGATAAAGGCAAAAATTTACCATGGAATCATAAAGGAAACTTCAAAAACCAGCACGAATATATTTTATTCTTCACGAAAAGCGATAATTTCAAATTCAATGTAGATCGCGTTCGCGAAATTCTTGATTTAAAAAAATGGTGGAAAACTTATCCTGAGCGATATAATCCAGATGGTAAAGCACCTTCAAATGTTTGGAATTTTACAACACCAATTAGAGGTTGGGGAGATAGCAAACAGAATCACCTTTGTCCTTTTCCTTTTCCCCTTGTTGAAAAAATAATTTCACTTTGCAGTGATGAGAATGATTGGATATTTGACCCTTTTGCTGGATCAGGATCTGTATTAGCAATGGCAAATGAAATGCAGAGAAACTCAGTAGGTTTAGATGTAAACAAGTTTTATAAAAAGCGATTTGAAGACGAGGTGCTAGTAGGCGTAAAAAGATATTGGGAGAAGCGGGTAAAAGAATTGGAAGAAACAAAACTGCTATTTGCAAATTTCAAAGAAACTAACAACAAGTTACGAAAATTAAAAGTTGCAAGTAACATTTGCGAACATTTAAATAAATTGAACAAACATCTATTTGTTTACTACACTAAAGACAAATCAAAAAATAATATTGAAGTTGTAATATTGCAAAATGGAAAGATGCCTCTTGTTGATTTAAAGAATAAGGAATTACTGGATTTGATTAAGCAATCTAAAATAAATCCGAAAGTAATTATACAAAAGGACTCTGAGTTTACTCGAAAAACGAATGGAGTCACTGCATACAAATATAAGTTTGATAAATTTTTCTCTTACACATCTCCATGCAAAATGCAAAATGTTCTCGAAAATTCAACTCGATTTGATTACATGTATTCTGATATTGCTATAAAAATCACTACCCACTAACTCAAATCATGGCAGCAAAAAAATTAAAGAAGCGTAAGAAGAAAATAAAAAAGGTTTTATCAGCCGAAGAGAAAGCATCGTTGAGACGTCAGAATAGACTTCATGCGGATGTTAAGGCTCTCTTTAAAGCAATGGGATTTGAATACATTAGTACAAATGGGATACAGAAAAAATTTGGAGATACTCCAGGTGAATTAGATGGTGTATATATTTTCGAGAATATTATTATTCTATGTGAGGAAACAATTTCTTTAAGTAACGATCATCTTCGAACAAAGCAAGTCTATTATCAAAAAATACTTGAGAATAAAAAAGAATTCTTTGAATGGTTAAAAAAATTAGGTAAGGACAAGTTCAAGGAATATCCTTTGCCTAGATATTTTTTGTCTTATATATACATTACAGAGACAATAGTTGACGAGGACATAAGAAATAGATTTCCTCAATTTAAATATATTGGACCAAAAGCATTGAAGTATTTTTTAAGAGTTGCAAAAAGCATTCGTTTTTCTTCACGAAATGAGTTTTTTAAATTTCTTGGATTAAACTTGGATGATATTGGTAGCGTAAGCTCCAGCCATGAGGAAAGACATATTGATTCAGCCGTTATTATTCCAGAATCAAGTAGTGGGTTTCCTGAAGGAATTCAGGTAGTATCGTTTGTAATGAAAGCAAAAGAACTTTTGGATTGCGCTTATGTATTCAGAAAAGATAATTGGGAAAACAGAATTGGACAATATTATCAAAGATTAGTTGACAAGAATAAAGTTGAAAGGATAAGAAATTATTTAGCAAAAGAAGGAAGAACATTTATTGACAATATTATTGTCACACTTCCAGAAGGCACTTCATTCTCTAAGAATAACAAGATAATTGATGTAAACCAAATCGCGACAATCAGCAATGTACAAATTAGAATCCCATATAAAATCAACTCTATTGGAATTATTGATGGACAACATCGAGTATTAGGTCATTATGAAGGTAATGATCATCTTGAAAATAAAATTGCACAGCATCGGGACAAGCGCCATTTGTTCGTTACTGGCATTTTCTATGAAGAAGGGAAATTTGATGAACTTAAGAAACGAACTTTTGAAAGCGGTTTGTTTCTTTTAATGAATAATAATCATAGCAAAGTCAGAACTGATTTATTGCACTATATTGAGACATTAAAAGCCCCACTTTCACCGATAGGTGTTGCTGGTACTGTTTTAATGCGATTGAATGAAAGAGAACCATTCCTAAATCTTTTCAAACTTTCTCCTTTAGACAAAGAAGGAATTAAAACGCCTACTATTGTTAAATTCGGGTTACAGGGGGTGGTGGAAATATCTGAAAAGAAAGAAACCTTGTTCAAATATTGGAAGGGAGCTAATAAAAAGAAACTTCTCACAGGCGAATTAGATCAAAAAATATATGACGCTTATGTAGATTTTTGTGTTCGCTCTTTGGCTATTTATTTCAGTTCTATCAAGGCAAGCTTCACGAGTAATTGGAATTTAGATAAAAATAACAGATTACTTGCAACAACCGCAATAGTTGTTTTCTTAAAAAGCTTCAGTAGTTCACTTCAAAAATATAAAGGTGTTCAAGATTTTGAATTTTACAAGAAGAAATTCAGTAGTTTGAATATAAATTTCTCCAAAGGAGAATTTGCCAAATTCGGATCACGTGATTGGAAAATGCTTACAGATAAAATTGATGCTGAATGTTGGACATAAAAAGTTCAATTTGATATTAAATAGTAAAATTTAAACAAGGAAGAATCCTTTAGCTGATAGCTGTGTTCAAAAAACCATTAAAAGGTTTTATTTCCTTGAAAACTTTTAAACAGTGTTTCAGAAAATCTTTTGATAACACTTGTTTTTCATTCACATCAGGGTTCTCATTGATTATGGTTGATTTGGTATTACACAGGCAAGTCGCAGGGTCAAACCTTCATAATTCAATTGAAGAATAGAATTATATGGAATAGATAAAAATATGCCATGACAAGACCACTACGAATTGAATCTGACTAAAGTATCGGTCTTCGTGTTTTTATGCGGGTATTGTTATTAACCCGCATGGCATTTGTCAAGCTACTTTTTTCTTTTGAGTGTTTAAATTTTCGAGTCTTTTCCAGATAATTCATGCAAAAAATCCCGCACCTTTTTCATATCGTCCCAGACCTTGGCCTTGTCATTAGGGTTTCTCAGGAGATAGGCGGGATGGAAGGTGACCATCACGAAGCCAAAGGGGTCTTTATTCTTGCTATTGAAGCGGATTCTTTTTTATCAAGAAACAGGACACGATTTGTATCAGTAATAAATATAGGTTCTCTTGCGTTGCCTCTTGATGTAACGTGGTAAAGCGCTCCGTCAAATTTTATCCTTAAAGGTCTTGCCATGTGGCATAATTTATCGCTTACACAACCTTGTGCCAAGAAACAAGACCCCATTGTTTATTCGTGGGCTAGGTCAATAATGTTATGCATACATTAAACGGCCTTTGGGCTCTGGTATTTGAACACCATCTTCTTTTGCCGTTTTTAACCAAAACGCTACTGCTTTTTCTGCATTTTCAAGTGCTTCTTTTTTTGACTTACCATGTGCCATGCACCCTGGTAGTTCCGGTACTTCGACAACATAAATATTGTCTGTTTTATCCCAATAAATAATCATTTCGTATTGTGATTCACTCATCGCTTCTCCGTATATTAAATTTATATGTTGTTAATATTTTCCTTATTTGCCTCACCTGATATCCTTTTGCCTTTGAACCTTCCGATTGCAAGTTGATTCTCTCAATTATTCCATCTTTTGTAAATATTTTATGACTTCCTTCCTGTCTCATTTTAAATCCAAGTGAAAGCAAAAGATTTACAAGTTGATTGAATGAAATGTTGTAATCTGATCGACCTGATAAAATTCGCCTTAATAATTTTCCCCTTTTGCCCATTAAAATAGTCAAGATGTACAGAATTGCTTACATGGTCTTCCAAGAAGTATCACATCAAATCCATTCAACGTAGAAATCGGCGTCTGCAGACGTTCTTCTCAGATAAAGATTATGAGGACACCTGTGGCAATCTCCATACTCGTGCTGTTTGTACGAACCCTTGAGAATATCATCGGCAACCTGCCATATAAAGTTGATGGATTCACTTCGTTTAACCCATCGGCACAATGATCTTGTTGGGTGCGCTTCGCTTCACCCAACCTACAAAACTTCATAATTTTTACAAGCAATTCCATTCATCTGCGGTAATTTCTTTAGCTATTATTCCTGCATACAAAAAGAGGTTCATTGTTTGGATATTCTTATTTTATGATGAGATTAAATAAAATTGTGAAAAAAGACACCGATTCCGTTTATCTGCGTGGTCTAACTGTCTTTCTTTATCCATTGAGATAATGAATAATCCAGTGTGAGAATTAAGTAGACATATTTTAATTATTGTAGAGTATAAAATTTATTTCTCAATAGTATTTTTGTGTTTATCGTTTTTCCGTATCAATGATGCTATTGGTAATTGAATTTGAAATCATCTTAATGCTTTGGGATTATTGTAGGAAGTAAGTATCTGTTCAATTCCCAGCATTGCCATCTCTTTGATAAAGCTTGTTGCCATGGGTTGAAAACCTGTAGTATCGCCCTTCTAAGGCTAATCAAGCCGCCAGCGTAGCTGGTGGATATTGACTATAATTCATTCAAAAAGTCCCGTACCTTTTTCATATCGTCCCAGACCTTGGCCTTGTCGTTGGGGTTTCTCAGGAGATAGGCGGGATGATAGGTGACCATCATGGGTATTCCTTTATACTCGTGGAATTTGCCCCGTAACGTCCCTACGGGAGCTTTTGTATTGAGCAGAGTTTGTGCGGCGAAGGTGCCGAGGGCACATAAGACCTTTGGCTGGATTGTCTCGATCTGTTTGATGAGATAAGGCATGCAGAGGACGATTTCTTCCGGAAGGGGATTGCGGTTTCCCGGCGGACGGCACTTTAAAACGTTGGCAATATACACATCACTGCGTTTCATACCAATAGCCTCAATAATCTTTGTGAGTAATTGACCGGCACGACCTACGAAGGGCTCGCCTTGGAGATCTTCGTCCCGTCCTGGCGCTTCCCCCACAAACATGAGCTTTGCCATCGGATCACCGACGCCGAAGACGAGATTGGTTCGGGTCTTGCCTAAGGGACATTTGTGGCAAGCCAACATTTCGCCTCTCAATTCTTCCAATAGTTTAATCTTTCGTTCTTTCTCACTCATGAAGGTTTGGTCATCAGATATTTTTGTTGAATCATTGGGTGGACAAACGTTTGTCCCTGCCCCTGACACGGAGATTTGTTCCTTGATAGATTTTATTACAACAGTAGCCTCTATAGGTTTGATTTGTGGAACAGCATTTGGTAAAGGGCGGCTTATTACCTTATTCGATTTAGAGAGGGTGATCGTATCTACACCGAACCTCTTTTCCATATCGATTCTAGTTTTTACGGCACTAATTATGGATGTTAACTCTCTTCTTATTTTATCCAAATTTTTTGTCTGCATAATTCTTAGATTAAGCTAAGGGATTGACAATAAATAATCTGAACAAGTTTGTTGTCCGACACTTTGAAGATCAGGCACTGTCAGGGCTAAAGCCCAATCCAGATAAGACCGTCACTAACCCCAGCCTTAAGGCTGGGGTTAGTGGGTACACGTCATACTTGGGCTTTAGCCCTGATGGCACAGCAACATGAAGTTGTTCATGTTATTTATTGTCAATCCCTAACATCTTACTTCTTTTGCGATAGTGCCTTTTCTAACTCATCAAGAATGAGTCGTTGTACTTCTGTAATGGTACCCTGTATTTCACACCCGGCCGCATACTTGTGACCACCACCACCAAACTTGTTGGCAATGTTGTTCACATTAAAACCATTTCGACTCCGCAGACTTACCTTGATCCAGTTGGGTTCTGTCATTTCCCGAAGTAATACACCAACAACGACTCCGTCGATCGATATCGGAATGTCTGCAAATTCCTGTGCATCGATAGGATTAACGCCTGTTTCCCCCAGCATTTTCCTGGTAAGCCATAGAGTAGCAATTCTTTTGTCTGCATGAAGATTGACGGTATTGAGCGCCAGGGCATTCAATTTGATCAGATTGAAAGGGTTAGTATTATAAACATGCTTGGTAATCTCAACATGCCGTGCACCGCGTTCGATCAGAAATGCGGCCATTCTAAGCGCTTCAGGTGTTGTATTGGAATGCGTAAACCGCCCTGTATCTGTCACCATCGCAACATATAATGCAGTTGCCATGTCGGGGGTAATGTCGATATTTCCTTCTCTCAGAAGGGAGAGGATGATCTCTCCGGTGGCACACATCTCTTCTGACACCCAGTTAATCTTCCCGAAATGTTCGTTGGAGATATGGTGATCTATGTTTATGATTACAGCATCTTCGGGGATGATTCCCTGTATCTTCCCTAACCGATCAAGGGTAGGACAATCCAGGGTAAAAACAACCTCTGCACGGTCTTTGGGAAGTTCGGGATGGATGTATATCCCCGTACCCGGAATGATGAACTTATAAATCTGTGGAATCGGAGAATCATTGGCAATACTGACCGACTTCCCCATTCCCCTGAGCGCATGATACAAGGCTACTTCAGACCCGATACCATCCCCATCAGCCCGAACGTGCGTAGTAATGAGAAAACGATCATAACGCTTTACAATGTCAATGATCTCGTTAATATACAATCTTGCGGTGGTTTCTATCACTTGTAAATACTCCAAACCTGTATCGTTGATTTTATGCAGAAAGAATAAGGATTATATGCAGAATAAGGCTCTTTGTCAAACCTTCTTTTCCCTTGCATTTTATTTTAAATACGTTAATATTTGATGCTAGAAATTCATTTTTTAAGATTTTGTTATTGTGTCTTATTAAACCCTGATTTTACGTTGGAGTGGGGAAAATGTTGCAACGGCAACAGGCGAATATGTGATGGACAAAAAGCCTGTTGCGGTTAGGAAGAAAGAATGAGAATTACCTTAAATGGCGAACAGAAAGAATGTCCTGAAGGAACAACCGTAGAAAAATTGCTTGAATTATATAAGATTGACAAGAACCGTGCAGCGGTAGAATTGAATTTACAAATAGTTCCCAGGAAAGAACTTTCTGGTTGTATGCTTAACGATGCGGATATATTGGAGGTAGTGACTTTTGTTGGTGGTGGATAGCGTAGAAAAGAAACGAGAGGATAAAAAACTTAAGATCGGGAAGTATGAGTTTACTTCCCGGCTTTTTGTTGGTACAGGGAAATACCCTTCTATGGAAATAATGGCAGAAGCCATAGAGAGTAGCGGTACAGAAGTGGTTACCGTCGCTGTCCGACGAATGAAAATCAACGAATCGGAGTCCCTGTTAGACTATATTGACGCAAAAAAATATAAAATCCTGCCCAATACGGCGGGATGTTATTCTGCCGATGATGCCATTCGGGTAGCACGCCTTGCACGGGAAACCGGCATGTCTGACATGGTAAAATTGGAGGTGCTCGGTGATGAGAAAACACTTCTGCCCGACCCCATCGAAACGCTGAAAGCAACAACAGTTTTGGTCAAAGAGGGTTTTACCGTGCTCGTGTACACCTCAGACGACCCTATTGTCGCAAAAAAGCTAGAAGATGCGGGTGCAACCTGTGTCATGCCGGCTGGCGCACCAATTGGATCGGGTCAGGGTATTTTAAATAAAAACAACATACGAATTATCCTCGAATCGGCAAAGGTTCCTATTATCGTGGATGCCGGTGTCGGTACCGCATCAGACGTGACAATGGCCATGGAACTTGGTTGTGATGGTGTGCTGCTTAACACTGGAATTGCCCTTGCAAAAGACCCTGTACGTATGGCAAGGGCCATGAAACTGGCGTGTGAATCAGGTCGACTTGCATTCCTTTCCGGACGCATACCCAAAAGACTTTACGCTAAAGCTAGCAGTCCGGAAAAGGATTTTTAAACCTCATTTTGCCTGCCTGTGTATTTTGCCATAATTTAATGTATAGGAATTTCAAAGTGATCTCGTAGCGCGGGGGTTTATCCCCCGCCAATGCCGACCATAAAGGTCGGCGCTACAAGAAAAAGTCGTCGCCGTAGGTGACCTAATTTAATGTATAGGAATTTCAAAGTTTTTGGTAGGAGCCAGCTCCTGTTGGCGACCGGGCACACCACGCTGTTGTGAATTGCCGGTCGCCGTCAGGAGACGGCTCCTACCTTTAAGTTGCCGAAGGCCTAATTTAACTATGCTTGCCAAAAGAATTATACCTTGCCTTGATGTAAAAGACGGGCGTGTCGTAAAAGGAACGAATTTCTTGAATTTAAAAGACGCAGGAGATCCCGTTGAAATAGCGGCTTTGTATGACAAAGAAGGCGCTGACGAGTTAACCTTTCTCGATATTACAGCCTCACACGAAAACAGGGACATCATTCTCGATGTCGTCAAAAAAACTGCTGAACAGGTATTTATGCCCTTAACCGTTGGAGGAGGCATTCGGAATATCGATGACATCCGCAGATTGTTAAATGCCGGGGCTGATAAAGTTTCCATAAACACAGCTGCAGTTAAAGATCCAGAATTTGTTACAAAGGCGTCCAGACGTTTTGGCAGCCAGTGTATCGTAATCGCTATTGACGCAAAAAGAGTAAAAGGCAATGTTGCCAATACAAAGTGGGAAGTTTATATACACGGCGGTCGAACGCCTACCGGGTTGGATGCTGTTACATGGGCAAAGGAGGTTGAAGCAAAGGGCGCCGGTGAAATATTACTAACAAGCATGGATTGCGACGGTACCAAGAACGGCTTTGACATCGAGTTGAACAGAACCATATCAGAGGCAGTAAACATTCCCATTATAGCCTCTGGTGGGGCCGGTAAATTGGAACACTTTTTTGATGTTTTTACTAAGGGTAAAGCTGATGCAGCCCTGGCTGCCTCTATTTTTCATTACAGAGAAATTTCCATTCGGGCAGTAAAAGAATATTTAGCTGAAAAAAACATTGTTGTCAGAATATGACGGCAATAGAGTAGAAATAAGCGAAGTTTTTTCCGCTCGACTCACGCCAGCATCAGCGGCAACCTTATTATCGGGAAAGCTACGCTTACATTTCCCGATTATATTCTTAGTTTTGTAGTTTTGTAGGTTGGGTTGAGGAACAAAACCCAACGTCTTTTGGACTTACACAATTCATTCATATCCCACCTTTGCATCAAATTTAATCTTACGCCCTACTCCCCAATCAGCATCATAATCGCCCTGCCTTACATAACGATCGAATAGTTATTATCATTCTCCGCGTCCATAAGCAGTGAATGTGGTCTGGAAGCAAAGCAAATGCGCGAATGCGAAATGGGTGGTGAATGGTTACATGCAGAAAAGCCTCCTTTATCAGCGCCACGTTTGCTTCATGACACAGAATCTTGTTCCTCCGATACGTCACAACCGTAAAAAAGAAGGTTACGCCCGGTGTTTTGATCTGCGATAGTGCGTTGCTTTCCTACCAGTTCCATAAGGTTGAGTAGAGCAAGGTGAAATCCAATGTCAGCCATTTGTGGTATTCACAAAAAGTGGGTTTCGTGCCTCAACCTAACCCTGGCTACTTTAATAATGGCAAAGAGCGGATTTTGTTTATCCATTCCTCTGCATCAGTTACCGCCCATATCAAAATTAAATCTTCTGAAACACCAGCTACTGGTAGCCTTTGTGGAACAATCAAAACTCCTGGACTAGTCTGAAAGGTTATGAATTTAGCGAAGTGATGGGGTATGGTTTTACGATCATGCGTCACGAGAATCCTGCCCCCTTTGGCTGCTAATGACAAAACCTCTTCATCCTTCAAGCAGGAAAGCTGGGACGCTTGGGCAGTTTGAAAGTCAATGGTCGGCTCACGGCGTAAGGTCGCCTTAACTATGATTTGATTCAGGTCGGCATCCGCTTGAAAACGAACTTTCATAAATGTGACATTTGGATATGTCTACGTGCCTTAGCCATTTTCTTAGAAAAAACAGGCTCATTGGTAGTCTGTCGAAGGGCTTCAAACTCTGCGTCAGCCTGCTTAAGATAGGCATCCATTTCATCCCGATGGCTTAGATAATACGTAATGGCGCCATAAACCTGCTCCAGTGTCAGAACGGGAAAACACTCTGATACTATGGTTTCGGGAGACAGGCCATCCAAAAATGCGAGTATTACGGAATCAAGCGAGACGCGGGTTCCGGCAACCCAGTAACTTTCATTGCGTTTTTCGATGTATTGCTTTTCCATAAATTTTACCTTCTACAAATAAGTATTTTACTAAGGATATAAAAATTATTTTGATTTGTCAATTACTATCGGTTATCCGGTATGGCCGTTTCCATCAAGCACAACGGTTTCTTACATACCACGAATGGCTAATGTTGGGTTTCGCTTCACTCAACTGATCGCGCAACCCTTGGGACAAACAGCAAAGACGGCCATCACCGCTTCCAGGCCTCAGAGGAAATCGCAAAACTCTCCGGCTGCGTGCCGGTTGTCAGGGAAAGCGGAAAGTGGCGAAAGGTATCTCTGCGTTATGCCTGCGTAAAGTCCCTCAGAAGAACATTCCACGACTGGGCATTTACCAGTATCAACTGCTCTCCCTGGGCAAGGGCTTTTTACGATTACCACAAAGAGAGAGACCAAAGACATGGTACCATCCTGCGAAATCTCGGTAAAAAATGGACCAAAATCCTTTTCGCTGTCTGGTCACAGGGAACTTCTTACGATGAAACGCTGCATATTCAAAACCTCAAAACAAGAAATGTCCCTTGGGCTATGGCTTTGTAATCCCTGATTTTTAAAGGCTTTTTAGCTCTTTTTTTCTAAAAGAAAAAAAGAGCTTGACATAGAATGTCTACCCGGCTGCGTTACGCCTGCGTAAAATCCCTCAGAAGGACATTCCACGATTGGGCATTTACCAGTATCAACTGCTCCTCCTGGGCAAGGGCATTTTACTATTACCACAAAGAGAGAAATCAAAGCCGTTGTACCATCCTGAGAAACCTCGGTAAAAAATGGATCAAAATCCTTTTTGCCGTCTGGTCACAGGGAACATCTTATGATGAAACGCTGCATATTCAAAACCTCAAAGCTAGAAATGTCCCATGGGCTATGGCTTTGTAATCCCTGATTTTTAAAGGCTTTTTAGCTCTTTTTTTCTAAAAGAAAAAAAGAGCTTGACATAGAATGTCTACCTGGCTAGGGGTTGAATTTCTCTATGAACTGCGCAGCCGCATCAATGTCGTCCGTGACAAGAACGTACTTGGCGTAGTCAGCAGCGAACAACTTCTGCAGAACGCCGACAACGGGATATGTGCTTGTCCAGTACTGCGCCCCAAGAAGCACCATGGGGCTGAATTGTCCAAACGTTCGGTAGTAATTTTGTGCCCCGTCCTGGAATATCTCTTGGATCGTGCCCGCTTTACCCTCTACGTACACGATACCTTGTTGAGCTATTGCGAGCAAGCCGTCTTCCCTGATGCTGTTCTGGAAGTATTTAGCAATGTGCGTGGCGAGCGGAGTCGAAGGCTCATGGCCGTAATGCCACGTTGGGATCGCTAGGCTTGCCGTGGCTGAACCGATGGATGAGGCAAGCTCGTACGCCGGCTTGAACCACGCATGCGCCTGACCCACTAACGTCTGGTTGATGACTCCTTTTGGGTCGATGATGTTCGCAAGTGCGGGTACTACCGCATTAGGTTTCAGGAGCGCTAGTGCGTCATCAAGGTGCTTGTCACTCCCAGCAGAGAGCGAGGCGCCCAAGTGGCTCGCTTCCATGGCTCCAGGGCCACCTCCGCTACACACCAATAGTCCAGCGCGAGCGAGCCTCCGTGCGATCAAGGCTACATTCTTGTAGTCTGACGAGTCCCTTTCCATTTTGTGTCCGCCCATGATTGCCACCACCTTGCGACCAGCTATCAGCGCAGATGTAGACTGGGAGATAGCGTTGTCATGTAGAGCCTGCATCATCCCCATGAACGGGTTTGTTGGCATACTTCTTCCTTCCATGACGAAATGGCGGTAGATGGTAAAGTCCTCAGTTTGAGCCCAAGACAAGGGCTGTCCAAAATCAAAGCCCTTAAAAAGCTCGCCTCCTGTGTATAGCTGCTGGCGTATCGGTATGTAAGGAAGGTTAAACCCAAGCATCTTTATCTCCTTTCTAGTGACAATTCCAATCCAACATCGGACTACAAATTATTATACAGTCACTTACTTTTTATCAAGGTAGAATCTTAACAGGCTGTCCGAGAATAGTTGTTTTTACAAATTCTTGTGTCGTAAGTCCTTATAATATCAATACCTGATTTTTTGAATTTTGCATTCCCGGACAACCTGTTAACAAAGTAATGTTAAAACATTAGCGTTTCAAATCAATCATACATCGAAAGAAAAATACAACAATTTATGATGATAAAAGCGGTCGGCTTTCATCTTGCATTCAACCACTACCGTTCAGATTTTAACAAAGTATTGTTTACTATTGTAAGCCATTTTCTTCAGACACCAAGACAAAACAATAATTTAAAAATAATGGAAAACCACGAAAAGCATTTATTGTTTCCCAAACATTTTTAAGCTAATGTTAGGAGAAAGAATGAAACCACAATCGCAACTATCCTTCGGAGGACTGCCTATCTTTTTACAAACAGGACATTTAGACCACTCGATTCCTTTGACTTCAGATTCTTCCCATCTTGTAACTAAATCATAGCTTATAAAACTTTCTTTTCCTACTTCTCTTAATTTCATGTGAACTGGATCATTAACCCATCCTTCAGCACATTTTACGTCTTCAAATATACTAGTATATTGACAAATTAATAACGAAGCATTATATTATGATGTATGAGACAAACCAAGATACATCTTCCTGAAGAGGATAGGGCAGCGTTGAAGTCCTTTCGTTCGAAAGGGCATCGCTTGGCCAGAGAAGTCAACCGGGCGCACATTTTATTAGCATTAGACGAGAAAGTGCCTGAAGCGCTCATTATGCAGGTGCTGGGTGTGGGGCGTACCGCCATTTGGCGCACGCGTTCGGCT
>Ga0082335_1005673_pt1 | contig 16943 bp, 17 predicted proteins | sample Subgrocontami58m_FD_72375 | JGI IMG/M metagenome (GOLD analysis project Ga0082335, IMG submission 72375) | Subsurface groundwater microbial communities from S. Glens Falls, New York, USA - GMW37 contaminated, 5.8 m (SPADES assembly) (version 2) ... | reverse complement strand
AAGCCTGGTATACCCAGGGGTATAGCATTAGCAGTGACAAATGCGGCAGGAGCAACCCCTGGCTTACCGGAGAGGAGCTTGCCGATATCATTAATGCGGCTAAATTTAGGGATGATAGGGTTACCCCGGTAACAACTTCCTGCTGGGGTGGAAACCCGTATTCACATTCAGAACTGCGGGAAAAGGCGGGCGGCCCCTCAAATGTCACCTCCGTAGCAGTCATACAGGGGAACGGGACAACGAGTGAAGTTGTTTTCCAAACCAACATGGGTGAGATAAGACTATCAGGGTCAGATTTTAAAACCGCCTTTAATATCCGTGCTCCGGGAAGGTTATCTATCCCGCAAAGCGGCTTTGCATTTTTCAATATAGAGAGAAAGTGATATTATCCGGTTGTGAAACTCTTTCCCGCTTATTTTGACCGGCCGGTACATATGAAGTTTGCCGACCAGGAGGAAGACGAAACCATTGAGCTTCTTTTAAGAAGGCATTTTGTCACTAATGTCCCTTGGATTTTTATGGTCTTTGTAGGGCTTTTTATTCCGATTATTGTTTTAAATTTATCCAGCCTTTTATCCGGATTTGGTGTTGATAAGATTCCCGGGAATATAATTTTAGCGACAGTTATTTTATGGTATTTGTTTTTACTGGCTTACGCGATTACTAAAATGCTTAACTGGTATTTCAATATTTATATTGTTACCAATAAACATGTTGTGGATATTAATTTCCACAACCTATTAAACCGGGATTTTGTCGAAGTAAGGCTTGATGATATCCAAAGCTCAAAATCTCATATAAAAGGGGTAATTGGATCATTGTTCCACTACGGCGATGTAATAATTGAGACAGCGGCTGAAAGACAGCATATTGATTTTTTATCTGTCCCAAAACCTGATGCGGTTAAGGAGCGGATCCAGGATCTGCAGGAGAAAGAGGAGGGGCCATCCGATGTCACTTGAGGGACCTGTAACAACAACAATACTCACACCTTTCGGGGGTTTCCTTATTATTTTAAAGATCGGCATTATAACCTTATCCGTTTTTTATTTTGCTTTCAGTCTGGTAGTTGTGAGACAAGTCTCATTAATGACTGAAACCCTGATTACAGAGGTTGCCCCTCTGTTACGTGCATTTTCGATCATTCACGCGGGGATCTCTTTGGGTATAATACTTTTATTCATCGGCTTGCTCTTTGGATAAGAATGCTAAAAACTGCGAAAGTTGTAGGATTAAACTCAGACACCGACGTAGCCTTAGCCCAGGTTTTCTCTTCAGATGGAGTTAATCTTTTTACCATCGTCTCTTGTAGTTTTGAGGAAGCGTTCATAAAAACCCGGCAGACTCTTTTTGACGCGCAAGACACATTTTCTTCCGCTGAAGGGTCCATTTCGGAAAAAATAGGGTCGACCCTTAATTTTATTAAAGAAGCTTTAAACGAAACAGAAAATCTGCAGATTATAGTAGGAGCGATTTGTGAGGACGAAATTGGCTCTGTGTTTTATCTCCAGAGTCTGGGTGACAGCCTGGTAACTTACCTTTTAAGAGAGGGTAAAAAAAATGATTTAGGGAGTATGTCGGAAGGGGCACTTGTATCGGGAATTTTAAAACCCGGAGACCGGGTAGTTATGGCGACAAAAAGTCTGGTTGAGCTTTTGGAGGAAGAAGAAGGCTCTTTAAGCGGTTTTCCGTTAGAAAGCTTAGAAGATGAGGTAGCGTCTCTTCTGCCGGAGGCTGACCCTTACCCAGTAGCGGCAGTGGTGGCTGAAGTAGAAAATATTTTACCGCTTCCCGAGGAAATAGATGAAGAACTCTCTCCGGATACAAATTTAGGCAGCAGTCCAAAGATTAATTTCAAAGAAGTGTTATCGACATCTGCAAAAACTCTCATTACCCATATTCCCCGATCTAAAAAAGTTATTGCCGTACTTGCCTGTTTACTGATTGGCTTTATTTTTCTGGGCACATTTATCGGGGCAAGGCAAAAAAAGGATTCAGAGGTGGTGGCAAATTTTGAAAAAAACTACAGCCTGGCCTTAGAAAATTTTAATAAAGCTAAACAAAGCAAAGACACAGACCAGGTAGCATCATTGGCAGGGTGGGCATCTGCTAAAACCTCTCTTGATGAAGCCTTAAAGATTAAGCCGGGGGATTCCCGGGCACTGGATTTAAAAAAGGAAATGGAAGAAATATCAGGAGATATTTTAAAAGTCTACATGATTGAAAATATTCCGGTCTGGCTGGACCTTGACTTAATTAAGAAGGGGTTATCCGCCAAAAAACTCTCGCTTTCTTTGGGGAATATCCTGATTTTAGATGAAAATTTAAAAGTTTTGGTTCAAATTGGTATCCAGAATAAATCCCAGGAGTCATTGGCGGGGCAGGATAAGTTAGGAGAAGCGCTACTGTCGAGTTTAAACGGTGAAATTGCCTGGGTTTATTCGGAGGATAAAGGCATAATCAGGATTGATACAAAAAGCAAAGAAGCCAAGGTGGTAATTAAAAAAGACGATGAATGGGGTGAAATTTCTGAAGTGTTTGGATTTGCAAGTAATTTATATCTTCTTGATTCAAATAAAAATCAAATTTGGAAATATGTGCCGGTTGTTTCCGGGTATTCGGATAAACAAAGTTATTTCAAAGAAGGGGTAAAGGTAGACATAACGGATGTAAAAAAGTTTCAGATAGATTCCTCGGTTTGGGTTTTAAGGGGGAATGGGGAGATTTTAAAATATACCCAAGGGTCAACTGATTTTTTCTCCCTTTCAGGCTTGGATAAGCCAATAAATAACCCTAAAAGTATATTTGTCTCGGATAAAACAGAGAATTTTTATCTTCTAGATAGCGGAAACAACAGGCTTTTGGTGCTGGATAAAAAGGGCAATTACAAATCCCAGTACCAGTTTGATAAATTAGGGACTTTTTCAGACTTAGTAGTTGATGAGACGGGGAAAAAGGTATATTTGCTGGACGGCAGTAAGATATATTCGATGGATTTAAGGTAAAATGAGCAAAGAATGCGGATTGTTAACAAAAAAGCACTACATGAATATCATATTTTGGAATCCCTGGAGGTAGGGATACAGCTTTATGGTTCAGAGGTAAAATCAATTAGGTCAGGAAGGATTGATTTAGGGCAAAGCTTTGCCAGGATTATTAGTGAGGAGGCTTTTTTAGTCAATGCCAATATCCCAAGGTACCAAAATGCTCCCATTAAAGATTATGACCCCCAAAGGACAAGAAGGCTCCTACTTCATAAAAACCAGATCCAAAGCCTGATGGGCAAACTCCAGGCTAAAGTTACCTTGGTTCCTGTGGCAATTTATGAAAAAAACAACCTGATAAAGGTCCAACTAGGCTTAGCTAAATCTAAAAAAGAGTTTGATAAAAGAAAGATTATAAAAGCAAGAGACCACCAAAGAAGGGTAGAGCAGGAACTCCGAGGGAAAGAATGATTTCCGCTGATGAAAAGCGGATTTTCGTGGATATTTTTAGTGGAGACGAGGGCAGTGAGCCCTGTCCGAACTGTTACCATAAAAGCATCTACAAGCTTAGCTAGTATATTTTTAAGTACTGGTTGTAACCTACTAGCAGGAAAACCAATACTTGATTGAGTTGTCTTAAATCCCGATCGATCAAACAAAACTATCGGGACAGCAATCCGGCTGTTGTACAATATTTTAAGCATTCCGCCAGATAGAGATTAGCTTAAAATACCCTTATGCTCGGGCTACGGCGTATCCTGGTTGCCCAAGAACACCAAGCGTAAACACTTGGGATGCCAAACCTTTTAAGTTAGCATTTATTTTTTGAAACAATATTTAACGCTTTAATGTTTCCTTAGCGGCTTGCAACTTTCAAAGTGCCGGTCCGTCGAATCTGTACGTCCCCGTGGCTCGTATTTTAGCAAAAATAAGGGGTAAAATCAAATTAAATGAGGATCCTGGATCTATTATTTCCTAAGTTTTGTGTGGGGTGTGGCAAGTGGGGGACATATTTTTGTCCAAAGTGTATTGAAGATATTACCCAGGGGGATTTGATATGCCCAAGTTGCGAGAGGGAAGCTGTAGGAGGCACAACCCATCCAATATGTCGAAGTAAATGGAAATTAGACGGCTTATGGAGCCTGGGGGCATACAAAGACCCTTTAAGAAAAGCTATCCAGAAATTAAAGTACAGCTATGTTTCTGAGCTGGCCGAGGTCTTAACCGATTTAATGATTTCCTACTGGGCCAGATATACCCCACAGTTTTTTGAGGAGATTAAAGAAGGAGGGGAGTGGATAATTGTACCTGTACCCTTACACCTAAGAAGACAAAAACAAAGAGGTTTTAACCAGTCGGCTCTAATAGGGCAGTTGTTGTCTAAAAAACTTGGCCTGGAGTACGTTGAGACCCTAAAACGTATCCATTACACCAAACCTCAAGTTGAACTTAAAAGCTGGCAAAGAAAGAAAAATATTAAAAATGCTTTTTCGTTATCTGAACACTACACCTTAGACCTTAAACCCTCTATTCTATTGATAGATGATGTCTGGACCACAGGTTCAACCTTAAAAGAATGTGCTTATATATTAAAAAGAGGTGGGGCCCAAAAAGTCTGGGCTATTACTTTGGCTAGATAGAGTATAGAGCGCGTTAGCGCGGAGTGCTGGATAGGATTAGCCGTGTTTCTTTTTTAAAAAAAGAATTGATAATACCAAAGCAAGAGTAATCGCGTTAGCTATTAAAATTGGTGGTTGGTTGGTAACAAAACCATAAGTTGCCCATAAAAACTGGCCTGAACCCAGAACAAGAAATGCCGGTAAAGATATATCTTGGGTACGTTTTGTTTTCCAACTTTTAATTACCTGAGGGAGGAATGATGCTGTTGTTAAGGTAGCAGCGATAAAACCCAGAAAGTTTATGGAATCCATAAATTAAGTATAACATCTGATGCGGAGGCGGTAGGATTCGAACCTACGGTGGGCTTGCACCCACATCGGTTTTCAAGACCGACCTGATAAACCACTCCAAGCACGCCTCCGAGTGCGGAGAGGGAGGGATTCGAACCCTCGGTACCCTTGCGGGCACAGATCGTTAGCACCGATCCGCACTAGGCCACTATGCGACCTCTCCAGGCCAGCTAATTTTATCAGAAGTGAGCCGCCTAATCTACTTCTGGCATAAGAAGTGTTATAATTTATACATGAGTCCGGAGATTAGTAACCAAATAATATTCTTTCTGCTATTAGCCTGGGACCTTTTTTGGAAGGGGATAGGTCTTTGGAGGGCATCTAAAAATAACCAGAATTACTGGTTTGTGGCCATGCTTTTAGTAAATACCCTGGGAATTTTACCAATTATTTATCTAAGGTTTTTCCAAAAAAAGCAGCCGGAATCAAAGATTTTTAACCTTGACTCTATTAAAGATCAACTTCCCTCCTGGCTTTTTCCTCCAAAGAAATAGTGTTGTAGTGGTGTATAATCTTACTTAATGCCCAGATTCTTTGTTAAAAAACCTCAATTAACAGATATCCCCGAGAAAGAAGAGGGGAACGGTTTTAAGTTCCCGGTAGAAATAAAGGATAAAGAAGATGGTGGACAAGAGAATCTAAAGACCTTTCTCTCCTGGAAAGCACCCTCCCGTCCATACAGAAAAAAGGACCGTTCTTATTACACGACAGTAGCCATTATTGTCATAATCTTAATTTTAATCCTGATTTTAATTAATGAATTTATGCTGATTGGGGCTATTTTAGCTTTGGTTTTTGTGGTTTATGTTTTAGGGTTTATTCCCCCTGATGATGTTGAATATAAGATTTCAGGACAAGGAATTACAATTGAAGGCCATTTTTATTTTTGGGATGATTTAGACAGCTTCTGGTTTATGGAAAAAGAAGGCCAAAAACTTCTCTCAGTCCTCACCCATCTCAGGTTTCCGGCCCAACTGATAATCCATATGGGGGATACGTCGGAGGAAGAAGTAAAAAAGATTATGGCAAAATTTATACCTTTTCATGAAATAGCCCCAAAGACTTTAATGGATAAATGGTCGGAAGGGCTGCAAAAGCATTTAACTTTAGAAAATCCCCATAGATAATCTTCAGACAAAGATTTTAAGGCTTCCTTGTGCTAAAATTCACCTGTACGCGCCCGTGGCCCAATGGATAAGGCACAACGTTGCGGACGTTGAGATTACAGGTTCGAGTCCTGTCGGGCGTACACAAGGTGGGATGGCTGAGTGGACGAAAGCGATTGTTTCGAAAACAATTATCCTGAGTGATCGGGATCACAGGTTCGAATCCTGTTCCCACCGCTTCGTGCGCCTGTAGCTCAGTGGATAGAGTACAAGTTTCCGGAACTTGGGGTCGGAGGTCCGAATCCTCTCAGGCGCACTCAGTTTTGTGGGCCGAAGGTCCTGAGTTTATCGAAAGATTCGAATCCCGCCGAGGGCACTAAAGGTGGATTTGGTAAAATACTGAAAATGGAAAGGAAAGGGAGTAGAGAATACTTAAAAAATGAGGTTGTTAACTCGTTAATGCGAGGATACTGGTGTTTTGGGCCAACAGGTCCTTATACGGACGTTTGTATCTCTCCAACTAAACTTTATCAACATGGTAGAGAGTGGTCAGATTTAGCAGCTGAACTGATTCTTGAGCAGCCTACAGGAGGAGTGATCGGGGAGAGATTAAGGGATCAGGGAAAATGGATCCGATGTATGATGCTTGTGGCTAACGCGCTAAAAAGAAAGGAAGCTTATGAACTACCAGTTTCTGAAATAATTAACCCTTCATCATTTGTGGTTTGGGGGCCGTCTCTTTGGGAGTATCCTGAAGGCGCAGAGGTGACAATTTTCACTCCAATCCACACTTTAGGGGATATGTTAACCAAGTTAAAGATGATTGTTGAAGCTCGTTCTCCGGCAAAAGTTACCCGGGCAATTGCCTTAATTGATCGAAATCCTGAACCAACCCAAGAGGTAGCAGGGGTACCTTTTTCTAGTGTTGTTCATCTTCCCTTGCCACTCTACCAAAATAAAGATATGGATAGGGTAAAACAAGCTTATGCTGGTGGTTATGGAGCTTGGTTTGAGCGTGATCTTGATTGGAGACCCCTACCTGGATTAAATGGTTAGCTTATAACCAGGGAATTTTCTGCTGGAGGGATTGTTAATGAGAAAAAATGGATAAATTTGTTTCAAGGGGTGGGATAAAACTTCAGGCTGCCATTGAAAATTGGAAAGTGAAAATTGAAAATTCTGTAGTTCTTGATGTGGGTTCATCTACCGGAGGATTTGTGGATTGTTTGTTGCAAAACGGTGCAGCTAAGGTTTACTCGGTAGATACAGCCTATGGTGAGTTGGCTTGGAAGCTGAGGAATGATCCGAAGGTAGTGGTAATGGAAAGGACAAATATCCTTCACCTGGAAAGTTTACCCGAACAGGTGGATTTAATTACCATTGATGCCGGGTGGACAAAGTTGGGATTGGTCTTACCGGTTGTTCAAAAGTTTCTAAAACCAAATGGCACAGTAATAGCTCTATTGAAACCTCACTATGAAGCAGACAAGAGAGATTTGATTAAAGGTGTTTTGCCAGTGGAGATAGCTGAGCAGATAAAAAATCAGGTAATTAAAAAGATTAATGATTTAGGATTTATGACTAATGATGTAATAGACTCGCCTATTTTGGGTGGGGGAGGGAATAAAGAATATCTTCTACAAATCACAGTTGATAGGTAAAAATACTTGATTTGGTAATATTGGTGGGTTTCCAATTTGGGAAACCTGTTTGGTAGGTTAAAACTAAAGAGCCCCTTTTAAGCTCCTTTTTTAATTTAGTTTCCAACCTTTTTGAGGTAATAGGCAGATAAATAGTAATAATATCTGCCTGTCCTAGGTCTTTACCCCAGAAGTTTCCCCATTCGAATTTAGCTTTCGAGCTACAGAATTTTACTTTTAATAAAGATAATAAATATAAAAAAGGATTAATCTCTATCCCTAAGGAAGGAATCCCTAGTTTAGCTGCTTCCATGACCATCCTGCCATCTCCTGAGCCTAAATCTATTATAAGCCCGGGCTTTTTTCTCCTGGATATTTCCAGCATCTCCTTCATCACCCTTTTAGGTGTCGGTACAAACCATCCCCCGGTAAAGAAGGTAAAGATATAAACAAGTAAAAATAACAGGATGATAAATAAAACCGCAAAATAAAGAAACATTTTTAATACTATACTACGGAAAGCAGGATCATTAAGGTATAATACCTGTGTTGGAGAGGTCGCTTAGTGGCCTAGAGCGCCGCCTTGGAAAGGCGGTTTACCGCAAGGTATCGAGGGTTCGAATCCCTCCCTCTCCGCCTTGATTTGACAAAGGTTAGGGTTCCTGTTATACAGGATACATGGAGCAAAAGCTCAACTATGGGTTCGCCTAGCAGTTGATCCTTTTTGCTCTTTTTTTGTTTTTAGGTTGTCTTAAGCACTTTGACAACTTTTGCACATATTGACTTAAAAAGCTAAACTCCTTTTTAACTTTCTGGAGCAATTTTATCTTGCTTTAACCTTGTACCTTATTATCGGCTTTTTGAAGACGTGCCAAAAGAGAAGGTATTTGCCTTTTCCTCTGGCCCGTCTTCGCTTTGGACTGGATTTACTGAAGTGAATCTGTGTCGGCCTCGTAAGTTTTCAGGCGTTCTGAGGACTGAACAGGTAAGGGTGTAAAAGCGAAGCTAAATTCTCGGAAGGTAGGGAAGATGAAACCTTCAGTATGGGTTCTTATTGTCGCCGTGGTTTGGGGAGTAGTTTCCTACGCCCTAAGCTTTGTTCCACAGTTGGCGCCTGGATTTACCCTCAGCGTTGGTCTGGCGATAGGATACATGATCGCCGGCGTTGCACTCGCAGGAGCTGAGCAGAAGGCGTTCGACTGGGGCGGCTGGATCCTTTCATCGGTAATTCTGGTGGTCGTGTCCTATGCTGCCTCTCTCTTGTCCGGCAACGTAACCTTCGGCTTTGTCCTGGCTCTCGCCATAACCTATATTGTCAGGCAGATAGAACAGGGCGAAATCTGGAAGCTGGCTCCCGTGGGTTTTCTTGCAGCAGTCTTTATCCTACATCGGGCAGTGACCGGAACTTCAGATGCGGTACTGTTCCCGGCTGCTTACCTGATCGTTGGTCTAGGACTGCAGGGACTTCTGGCTTTGATTTCCGCCTGGAATACCGAAACGGGTAAACCACTAGCAAGGCCCGCCTAGGTTGTGTCGGCGGAAGGGGCTCACCCTGCTCCTTCCTTTCCCGGCCTATTACCGGCTATTTTTAAGTCACAAAGCGCCAAAAGGCTTTAAAAAATTACCACAACTTGAGGCAAAGGCTTGCCTCACTATAAGTTTAAGTAACCATCAGTGCCGCTTGGCGCTTTTTTCGTGGCTTTTCACTGCTTGATTTTCGGGCTTTTTTAGGATACAATTCGGCCAGCAATTCCAAATGGCTTCGTTTTGTACGGGCTGCTTGGTATATTGACCCATAATATGGACGATCTAGACCTAATTAAACAAAAGATCAATATTGTTGATCTAATCCAAGAATATCTCCCCTTAAAAAAAGCCGGTGTAAATTTTAAGAGCCCCTGTCCTTTTCATCAGGAAAAGACACCTTCTTTCATGGTTTCCCCTGAACGGGGTATTTTTCATTGTTTCGGATGTAACGTTGGCGGTGACATTTTTAAATTTTTAATGCTTAAAGAAGGGATGGATTTTCCGGACACTATTGAATTTTTAGCCAAAAAAGCAGGTATTACCTTAAAAAGAAAAAGATCAGCCGAAAAAGACAAAAAGTCAAGACTTTTTGAAGTGAACCAAAAGGCGGCCCAGTTTTATCATTATCTTTTAACCAAACATAAGTTAGGCAAACCGGCTTTAGAATATCTCAAAGAACGGGGTTTAACGGATGAAACTATAGAAGAGTTTGATATTGGATATGCTCCAAATTCATGGGAGGAACTTTGCCGATTTTTGAAAAAGAGGAGTTTTAGTGCTGAAGAAATTGTTGATGCGGGGTTGGCTGTCCCTTCTAAAAAGGGTGGGTATGACCGTTTCAGGGGGAGGATAATGTTTCCGCTGGTTGATGTGAAAGGGCAGATCATTGGCTTTGCCGGCAGAATTTTAGGCGAGGGGGAACCTAAATATATAAACACCCCCCAAACTTCAATTTTTGATAAAAGTCATTTCCTATTTGGCCTGAATTTATCAAAGGGTGAAATAAGGATAAAAAATAAAGCAATTTTAACCGAGGGGGAGATGGATATGATTTTATCCTACCAGGCAGGAGTAAAAAATGTAGTTGCTTCAAAAGGCACGGCTTTGACTTCCGGGCAGATAGACCTTTTAAAAAAATACACTGATACAATTCTTCTTTGTTTCGATATGGATTTGGCGGGGGATAGTGCCTCAAGGCGTGGTATTGAAATGGCGGATGCAGCAGAATTTAATATCAAAGTGGTTAATATACCGGAAGGAAAAGATCCGGCGGAGCTTGTTAAAAAAGACGTTAAATTATGGGAAGAGGCGGTTGAAGAGGCTGCCCCTATTTATGATTATTACCTGCACTCGGTTGCTTTAAGGTTTGACCCAAAAACAGCCGAAGGCAAAAGACGTATTGGAGCCGAAGTTATGCCTATTTTTGCAAAGATCTCTGATCCCCTAACCCGCGAACATTATCTTCAAAAACTCTCCGCTTTAGTGGGGATTGATGAAGAGATCTTAAGAAAAGAGATCTTAAGAAGCCAAACTCCTTCCTACAGCGGGGTTTTATCCCAGCCTACCCCCAGGACAATGATAATAAAAACAAGGAGGGAGCTTTTGGAGGAATATCTTTTGGCCCTGCTTTTAAAAATACCGGCCGGGATAACCTTTGTCCCAAGCTTTCCGGAAACAATTTTTCTTCTTGAGGAGCACCGTTCATTATATGTTTTACTGGTGCTTTACCTTGACTCTATTGCCTTTAAAGGTGTTGACTTTAAGGTGGGGGATTTTGTCAAAGGCTTACCGGAGGAATTAGTTCCCCTTGTGGATAGGTTGTATTTAACAGAAATAGATGATAAACTGGCTGGCGCCAAACCTTGGGAAGCAGAAGTTGGTATTGTGGCCGCAGAACTTAAGAAAGCTTTGATTAAAGCGAGCCTTGAAAAGCTTTCTGGGGAGATTAAAAGTGCGCAGGCTTTTGGTAGAATAGAACAACTGGATATCCTGAATAAGAGATTTAGGGACTTGTCGGTGAGATTAAAAAATTTATAAGCGAAGCTCAATATGGCTAAACAAAAAACTATACCACTTGACGATAAAAAACTGTTAAAACTCGGCAAGGACCGGGGATTTGTTACCCAGGAAGAAATTCTCCAGGTTTTCCCAAAACCGGAGGAAAACATTGTTGGCCTCGATGATTTTTACACCAAACTTATAGACCTTGGGGTTGATGTATTTGAAAGTACAGCCGAAGAGGTTGCGGAAGCCGAAAAAGGGACAACTGATTTAGAAAAAGAGCTTGAAATGCTGGCTTCTTTAGAGGAAGGTTCTGTAACCGATCCTGTCCGCCAGTATCTTCGTGAAATTGGAAGGGTACAGCTTTTAACTGCGGCCGAAGAGATTGAACTGGCAAAAAGCGCCGAAAAAGGCGAGAAAAGAGCCAAAGATAAACTTATCTCCGCAAATCTTCGTTTAGTTGTTTCCATTGCTAAAAAATATGTAGGGCGGGGAATGAGCCTTTTAGATTTAATTGAGGAGGGGAATATGGGGCTGATGCGGGCAGTAGAAAAATATGACTGGAAAAGAGGATTTAAATTCTCAACCTATGCAACCTGGTGGATAAGGCAGGCCATAACCCGGGCACTGGCGGACCAAGCCAGGACAATTCGAATTCCTGTACACATGGTCGAGACTATAAACCGTTTCAACCGGGCACAAAGAAAGCTGATGCAGGATTTAGGTCGTGAGCCTACCCCGGAAGAGGTTGCTAAAGAACTTGGTATTGATCCTTCCAAAGCCCGGGAAATTATAAAAGTTTCCCAGGAGCCGACATCTTTAGCTACTAAAGTAGGGGATGAAGAAGATTCAGAGCTCGGAGACTTTATTGAAGCTCCTGGATTAAAGCCCGATGAACAGGCCACCAGGGCACTATTAAGAAGCCATCTGGATGAAGTCTTAGATTCCCTTTCCCCAAGGGAAAAAAGGGTACTGCAGCTTAGATTTGGTATTGAGGATGGAAAACAGAGAACTTTGGAAGAAGTAGGTAAAGAATTCGGAGTAACCAGGGAAAGGATTAGGCAGATTGAAGCCAAAGCTATTAGAAAACTCAGACACCCTACCCGGGCAAAGAAACTTAAGGACTATCTTGAATGAAGTTCAAGTCAAGGTTCTGCGAAGCAGGTTCTTATTTAGAATAATTATCTACACTGATCCAGTGAGATTCTGACCCTGGTTTTACCTGATCCCCCAACTGCCTCTCTGGTAGCCCAGGAAAGGTCTGCAATAAACCCGTGAGCTTCAAACCCTCCTCGGTCGGTAACTATAGCCGGTACCATCTGTCCGGTTTCGGTGTTCATGACATTTACCCGGCTGTTTAAGGGAAGTCTCATAAAGGCAATAGTGAGTCTGTTGTCGTTGAGGATTTCACCATTGGCCATTCTTCTATCCCAACTGCAGCCGACACAGCCGTCCCGGGTATAATATGTAGCTATTCCTTCCCAAACCGGACCTGCCCCGCAGTTTAAATGCTCTTCTTTAATATCCGTTTGGGGAATAGGAAGAAGTGCCTCTTCCGGGATCATCCCCATCCTCTGGAAGGCGTCGCCGATTAACATACCTTCCAGTTTTCCGTCATCCCACTGCTGCAATGCAATAGCCTGAAGTCTGCTTACCCGGAAAGGTCCGAAATCCTCAAGGGCTGCAGTCGGATCACCAGGTTCGAGCCAACTGTGTCTGATCATGGATACTTCATCTATTATCGTCTGTGGTAGGTTATGCAGATTATAAAGTGTGTCCTTACGGCGTGGAGGTATGTATAAACCATATACTCCTGCTTCCAGCTCTTTATCTAAGCCGATTTCGGAAAGTTCATCTAAAATAGGGCGGAGTGTGATTTGACCCTCCGGCCCTTTTTTAAAAATAGCCCGTTGGTAAACAGTGTAAAGTGATTCGTCCATCTGGTAAGCGTTAGATAGGCGGTATCCCCAGCGGTTAAATCCCCCTGTATTTTGGGCTACCTCAATAAATTCTTTAGTGAGATCGGCAGTTATTACCGGGGCGGCTTCGGTAGTTTGCGGTAGAAACTTAACAACAGGGGATAAAGCTGCCGAGGTTGCTACCCCAGCCGCGGCTTTGGCGGATAAGTTTAAAAAATGTCTTCGACTGATTTTTTCGCCCGTTAACTTTTCCATAGTTTTAACACGGGCGCTAGAACAAAGTGGGCGACGTAAACCGCCAATTAACAAAGGGAAGACTTAAAAAAAGAAGAATTCCCTCCATGTCCACATACCTAAGGTATATGGGGTGCATGCTTTGGCATTGATCAACGCTGTTTGGTTACAGCTACGATTTCCTGGAACCATTTTTTTTGGTAGGCCCAGGATCTGCCATTTGCTCAAGGAAGTTTGAGCGCTTACCCTTCGATTTTCCTTCGCTTTCGCTTAGGATCACTCAGGGGAGTTCTAGCACCGCGTATTTAGTTTTCAAACACATGTATTTTACTCTTTAGCCTCATAATCCGTCAACCCTAAATCCCTATCCTGTGCTCTTGGAGAAAAACTATTGACAATAAAGTATATCTTAGATAAAGTGGAGATATGCCGAAAGAAACCCGAACATATGCAGACAGAAAAGCTTATATGGCAAAGGCAACTAATAACAGAAGAAGGAAGCTGAAAAGATTGATGGTTGAGCACAAGGGAGGGAGGTGCCAATTTTGTGGGTACTCAAAGTATATTGGAGCTTTAGATTTTCACCACATTGATCCTACTCAGAAAAATTTTAAGTTATCTATGGAAGAATTGTATAGGAGTTGGGAATTAATTTTGAAGGAGATGGAGAAATGCTTTCTTGTTTGTGCGAATTGCCACCGAGAGCTCCATGGGGGTTTAGTAAAAATTCCTACTAACCTTAAAAGGGTTCACATAAGGTCAGCCTCGGTGATATAATTACACAGTTCTTTAATAATCCCCTGTAGCTCAATGGTAGAGCGAGTCGCTGTCAGATGGCAGCATCTTGTAGTAATACATGATGAAAAATCGGGCTAATTCGGGGAAGTCCTGAGATTTGTCGAAGGATAATCCCGAGCTAAGTTGATGTACCTAAAGGTGCCTCATAAATGTGTAGAGACTATATACCCGAGGTCCTTTAAGGATCATGAGATAGTCCAAGCCTTAAGGTAACTTGAGGGTTCTTGTAACGACGAGGTTGTAGGTTCGAGTCCTACCGGGGGAGCTGAAATCTGTTATTATAACCGCTTGAATAGCTTGTAATGACAGGAAGATCGGTGTGGCCACTGCTCCCACAACTTCTTTATTTTTTACAATTATCTTCTCATAGAAGAATCTTAGATAGTGTCTTTTGAGGAAATCGGGAGCTTCTTTGTAGGTTTTATAAAGATTTCTGGTAAAAGCTAGCACTTCATCAATAAGATCAATATCTATTTTGCTCTCCGCCTCTATCTCTTGAATTTGTGTATCTAAGTTCAAAATCTTATCTTGAAGTTCTGAGTGTTTTCTTTTAAATCCATCTCTGTCTATTGTGCCATCCAGAAGTGCATCTTCTAATTTATTCCTTTTCATCTCAAAGGCACTCTTCTGATTGAGAAAACCTTGTTTAACAGAATCTACATTCTTACGGCTGATTTCTAGTTTGTCTTTGGTCTTTCGAACTACAGCATCTATAAACTCCTGGCTGAATTGTAGGTTTTGAAATTCCTTCTCAATCTGTTTTTCCAATTCAGATATTTCTACATAAGGAGCAGGGCAACCATTTCTTCCGAGCTTTTTGCAGTGGTAATAGCCTATTTTACCGCCTCTGTGCCTGAATTTATGTTCGTCTTTATGCCATTCCGCCGTGTATCTTTGACCACATTCACCGCAGTAAACGAAGCCTCTTAATAAGAAATCATGCACTCTGCGTCTCATTAAAAAGTTTCTATGTTTTGCTAAAACATATTGGCAAGTATCGAATAAATCTCTTGAGATGATAGGAAGGTGGTTTCCTATCTTTGATTCACCTCTCCATCGAATGAGTCCATAGTAAAAAGAATTATTTAAGATATTACAAATAACACTGTGTCCTAGTCCTGTTCCTGTTTTAGAAACTATATTTTTATCACTCAACCATTCCTGAATCTCTAAGATCGAATAATTACCGGTGGCATAAAGCTCAAAAAGTTCTTTGATAATGGTAGCAACATATTTATCTGGCTCACAGGTTTTTCTCTCCCTATCACCACCGATACTGATATAACCTATCGGGGGAGGAGTAGGTTGCCAACCTTCTCTAAATTTTTGCATTAAAGCATCTTTAGTTCTTTGACCGTTTACTTCTGATTCCCATTCCGCAACGGAAGCAAAAATATTTCCAATCAACCCCTCGGTGACGTCTCCATTTTCAGATACGGAAAGTAGTTTTATCCCAAGTTCTTTAAATTGCTTTCTAATGTTAGAGAAATCACCGACATTTCTGGCAAATCGATCAATTTTATAAATAATTACAGCCTCGACAGGACTTTCTTTTAATAACTTTAACAACTCTTGAAATGCTGGTCGATCGGTGGACCTACCGCTCTTTCCTCCATCTTCAAAAACTCTTTTAACATGATAACTATGCATTTGAGCATAGTCCAAGCAGGATCTTTTCTGGTTTTCCAAAGAGAATCCTTCGTTGGCCTGTTCATCTGTGCTTACTCTTAAATAGATGTAACTATTTTTCATATTTATGCTTATTACTTATACTTAACTATACATTATACCACTTATCGTTAGAAGTAAAGTGTTTATTTTATTCCTTTCTTTACTAAAATTTCTCTTAAACTCTCCATCCCCTTGATACTTCTTTTATCTCTTTCTTTTAGATAAGTATTTTTAGGTGGAACTGTATTTCCATCATGGAGAGGAAAGAGACTTCCTAAATGATAGGAAATGCCTTTCCTGTCTATTTTTAATTCTTTCGAAACAGTATAGGAATTAGCTTTGTTCCAGCCAAATCTTTTACTAGAAATTAAACCACTATCAATTAATTCTTTTAATAAATTTCGAACTTGTCTGCTAGTTAAATTCATATCCACTCCAAGTTTCTTTTGCCCAGGAAAACATGCTTCTTTTTGGCCACAATATTTCCGTAACAAACAGAAGAGATATCTTGCGTTGATGGAAAGTTGAGATGGTCCAAGTATTTCATTTGGGATGATAGTAAAGTTTTTCATTTTTATTCTTATTTATATCCATGGCAGTAGTTATTAATTCTGATAAATCATTTGTTTCAGGTTCCTCTGGGCAGAATAAAATTGGTTAGGTTCAACCTGAGATTTATACGAAAAGAACAATTCAACCAGAGATTTTCTATGCGCTGAATCTTCAAAAACGAAGATCATGCGCTTTGGGTTATCCTTGTTTATGGATGTTAGTTTAAAAGACTCGCATAAAAGAAAACTGGCAAGTACGAAGGAATCAGTGGAAAAAGTAGAAGTATTATTCATGTTTATTTTTAACCCTTTTGATCCCTCGTGCTACTCTTCGAGTATGAAAATGGGCGAAAAGTATATTTACCCATTGCTCAACTGCGGCTTCTAATAATTTATTCTTATCTTGATTACTGATTTTCATTAGTAAGCCAAGCTTACCAAGGAGGGCGGCGGTTGAAGCGAGGCAAGCCTCGTTCTGGACAGAAGCGATCGTGATTCGTCAAGAAGCGAACATTTGTCACCTTTTTAACGACGAGAGGCGC
>Ga0082335_1005672_pt1 | contig 16945 bp, 9 predicted proteins | sample Subgrocontami58m_FD_72375 | JGI IMG/M metagenome (GOLD analysis project Ga0082335, IMG submission 72375) | Subsurface groundwater microbial communities from S. Glens Falls, New York, USA - GMW37 contaminated, 5.8 m (SPADES assembly) (version 2) ... | reverse complement strand
CAGACCCTCACGCCGCCTCCCTCCCGGCGCCCCGGCGCGGCAGGCGGAGCGAGAGCTCCCCCCCGCCCGTGATGCCGCCCGGCCGCAGGATGAGGACCAGCGCCCTGAGCACCCCGACCACGACCAGGCGGGCGGCCCCCTCGCGGAATCCTTCCTCGAACGTATCCAGGCCCCGCTCGCCATCCGCGCGCGTGTGGTCCCGCTGGTCACCCATCACATGGCCCACCTGCAGGCCATCACAGACCGCTCGGTTCGGCGGCTCGCCAGGCGCCTCGATCCGGAGACCATCGCGAGCCTGTCCATCGTCATCACCGCCGATGCCTTTGGACGCCCGCCCAAGCCCAGGACCCTCCCATCCGGCCTCGTGGCGTTGCGGGCGAAGGCCGCCGAACTCCAGTTGCAGGCCCGGGCTCCCAGGCCAATCCTCCTCGGGCGCCACCTCATCGAGCACGGCATGATGCCCGGACCCGGGTTTGGCCCGATCCTCGCGGCAGCTTTCGAGGCCCAGCTCGAAGGGGATTTTTCCGATCTCCCGGGCGCCCTGAGCTGGCTCGCTGGCCACAGCGGGCCGCAGGGACCTTGAGGGTGGCCAGTCATCAGTTATCAGTTATCAGTTATCAGTGAGCAGTCACCAGCAGTCATCGAGTGATCAGTCATCGAGTGACCAGGTCGCCCGAACTGATAACTGATAACTGATCACTGATCACTGATCACTGATAGCTGGACATCACCCGTGGACGGTTGCCGCTCCCGCCAGGCACTGGAGCAGATACGGGAGCAGTTGTTTCTTGCGCGACACCACCCCGTCCAGTTCCCAGACATTGGGTCCGCGCGCCGGGAACCGGATTCGCTGCAGGAACTTCGGCGCTCCGCACGCGAGCAGAAGCGAGTTTTGCGTATTGATGTCCGTCACCAGGAGGGCGGCGAAGAACAGTCCGCGGCTCCGACAGTGACGGTCCAGGGCCTCGATGATTTCGGCCTGCTTTCCGCCCAGTTGAGAGAAGCTCAGTTCCTCGATCTGGGAGACCGTGAACCGTTCGCCGCCCTCCACGTACTCCTTGCAGTCCGCGGTGATCACCTCCTCGGCGGTGAGGGTCAGCAGCGGCGAGCCAACCGAGAAGATTTGTTCCGCGAGTTGAGTGGGTTCGGTCCTGGCGATCATCGAGAGGCGGCCCAGGACCTGCTTGTCCAGCGGCGTGGCGGTGGGCGAGGTGAGGTTCAACGTATCGGCCACCAACCCGGCCATCAGGAGGCCGGCGATATCAGGCGGGATGTCGATCGCCATCTGTTGATAGCAGAGAGCCACGATCGTGCTCGTGGAACCGACCGGGTTGTTCCAAAAATGGATCGGGGAATCGCTGGAGAAACCTCCCAGGCGGTGGTGATCGATGATCTCCAGGATTGGCACCTTGTCCGCTCCCGCCACAGCTTGCGAAAGCTCGTTGTGATCCACCAGGATCAACTGGCGCGGGATGGGCTTGATAAAATCGCTCTTCGTCAAGAGCCCGGCGAGCGTGCCGTCCTCGCCAACGACCGGAAAAACAAGCGAGCCCGACGCCGAAACCCGTTCGCGGGCGGCATCCAGCGGCATCTCGGGGGCGAGTGTTGTGAATTCCGGCTCGACCATCCGCCCGACCCTCACCGCGCCGCGGGCCAGCAGCACGGTGGTGGCGGTGTCGTGGGGAGATCTGAGAATGGTGACCTGGGCCGCGGCGGCCGCGCGCTGCACAGTTTTGAGAATGGGCAGCCCCCCGGTGATGACGATCGCCCGCACATTCGCTTCGATCGCGCGCATCTGGATGTCATCGCGATCGCCGACAAACAGGACGGTGTTCTCCGCGCGGTGGAGCCCGAGCCTTGCTGAAAACGAATCCGCGTTCATCGCCCCGACCATCAGGAGCTGCTCCGTCGGCTCGACCGGAAGATCACCCGTAACAACCTGGCCACCAAATGCCTCCAGGATGCTTGCCAGCGACGCGACCACGATCCTGGCGTTAGCTGCCTCCTCACGGGGCGGGAACAGGTGATGACTGATCTTGAAAGCCGAGAGCAGGCCGAGGCATCGGTTCTTCTCATCGATCACCGGGAGCCCGCGCAATTGCTTTTCCTCGATGAGATGGATGGCGTCATAGACCGCCGAATCCGCGCGCACCGATACTGCGTTCCGTTGCATGACATCGCTGACCCGGGGAGCGACGTCGCTCAGAAAGACGGGGGGCTCCACCCCAAAGCGCGCCAGCACGTAGTCAATGCGGGCATTAGTATTCCCCGCGCGCGCCGCGATGACGTCGGGCATGCCGAGGAGCTGCTTCAGCCGCGCATAACCCAGCGCGGAACAGATGGAATCCATGTCCGGATTCCTGTGGCCAATGACAATGGTCTGCATGAGACGTCATGTATCTCCTCAAAATGGCTTCTAATCAAGACTGGAGATGCGCAGCCGGAGGGTGCTCAAACCAGGGAAGCCGGAGAATCACGGTCTCCAGGGCTTGAGCGCCCCGATCTTGCGCGCGCTCTCCGTCAGGCAGATCGCTGGTCCCTGAGGCCGTGCGGCCGAGCCGGCAGAAGGCCCGGCACCGCGGTCGCCGTTTCTTATTGGAATCTCGTCCGAAGCAATACTACGCCACAACCATCCGAACCCACTACTTCTCCTTCATATCAATTTCACCGGCCCATTCCTCTTCCGGGGGCTTGTGCCGGAATTCATCAATTTTCTCCAGATAGAAACCCGCCGGCCCGTCGTTGGGGTGAAGTTCCAGGACACGCCGAAAGACCGCCTCGGCGGTGTTGAAATCTTTCCGTTGGAAATGGTAAAGTCCCTGCGCAAAGGCCTCCCGCCACGGGCGCGTCCCTTCCACTAGAGCCATCTCGCCTAACATTTCATGCACCTCAATTACCCTATCAAAGCCTTTTAACCGAAAATGTCCGACCATACGGCTTAGCAGTTTGTTCTCGACGATCCTTTGGATGTCGCGGGTGGCCAGTATATCTGTCCCCAAATGCTTGTTCAGTCCCTCCAGGCGTGAGGCCAGATTCACATTTTCACCAATGGCCGTGTAATCGAACCGTTTCGAACTGCCCAGGTTGCCCACATGGGCAAGGCCAGTGTGGAGCCCCACGCGAGTGCGCAGCGGCAGGCTTTGCTGCATGGCCTCAAACGTGATTAACCTATCGCGGAGCAATAGCGCTGCTCGACAGGCCCGCTCCTGCTGATCGGGCTGGACAAAAGGCGCGTTCCATATCGCGAAGATGGCATCGCCAATGAGTTTAACCACCGTGCCGTCGGCATTATACACGCAGGAGAGAGCGACTTCGTAATAGTCGTTGAGCAGCCGGAAGAGATCGTTTGAGTTCATGCGGCTGGTTAGGCGGGTAAAATTGGCGATGTCGGTAAAGAGAATGCTCACCTCTTGTTCCTCGGCCCCGGGTTTGAGCAGTTCGGGCCGTCCCAGGATTTGCTTGACCCGGTAGGGCGAGAGGTGGAGGAAAAGAGATTGCTCCAGCACTCGCTTTTGGATGAGCAGCCTGATGGAATTAAAGACCAGCGACCAGGCGTACGCCGCCGGCAGTTGGATGGCGATCACACTCGTCCAGGAGAACCAGTAACTGCCGGCCCACCAGAGCGCCAGCGATCCCGCTGCGATCCCGAACGCGGTCAAGCCAGCCATGACCGTCGCGGCAAAGGGCTGGAAGAGGACTAAACCGTAGCCCAGGACAAGACCAAGGCAGGCCAGGGTGGCAAATTCAACAGCGGGATGAAAACGGCGGAGCCAGTCCCCCCGATACAGGTTCAGGAATGCCGTAGCTTGCACTTCAACTCCCGGCGAGTAGTTCACGTCATGGCCGCCCCAGCGGAAGGTGTATGGATTGCCAAATTCATCCTGGCTTTGGCGGCTAAAACCAGCCGTGGGCTTTCGACCTACGAATACTATTCGGTTGCGGAACAGATCGTCAGAAAGCTCGTCGGGAGCCAGAGCGGTGGCGAAGCTCACGTTACGAATCGTTCCGGGAGGCCCATAGTAGCGGAACCAGCGCCTGGCCAAACGTTGGGTGGGAATCCGCGCGATCTCCGCGCCGGCAACTTCCGCCACCGCCCACGCGAAACTCGGCGTTTTTTCCATGCCCGGGAAGTGCAGACGATTCAACGAGTCCGTGTCCACATCCAGATTCGCCAAGCCCCACCCCGCAGCGGCCCCACGGAAGGCCTCCAGCGGTTGTTCCAGCTTCTCCGAGGCGAGACCTGGATCGTCCGATCGGTTGACCAGTCCCGCCAACACTACTTTGCCATGCTTCCGAATGGCTTCGGTTAGGCGGGCATCCGCTGTCGCGTTGGTGCTAGCCGCTGAAAATACAACATCATACGCAATCACTTTGGCCTGCGCGCGGGTCAGCCGCTCGATAAGTTGCGCGTGGCAAGTCCGATCCCACCCCTTGTCGAAGGGTTGATGGAGTTCCAGATGCGACGCATCGTCCATGTAAATGATGATGGCCTCCTCAGGCACCGAGATGCCTTGGAAGCGGAACGGAAGGTCGTAACTCAGACGTGTGAACGAATCCCCAAGCCGAAACTGGCAGGCAAGGCCGAATAGTATGGCCATACCGGCACCCACCAGTCCACCTGCCCAGCGCTGACTCAATCGAGGCTTCCAGGTCATTTAGAAGTTGAATTTGAAACGCACGACCAAGGTTCTCTCTCTCGGCACGTCCGGATGCAAGTTCAACGGATTCAGCCGGTAATCGCGGTCGGTGAGGTTGAGTACTCCGGCGCTGAGTTCGGCAACCCGAGCCCGGAAACGATAGCCAGCGAAGGCGTTGAGCTGCCAGAAATCGCTGGCTGGCCGGTCCTCATAACCCCGATTGCTTTGCAGGTTCCATACGGTGTCCGACTCGGCAAACCACCCAGAGGCGTGGTTGAAAAGCAGATAGAGCCGTAACTGGTGGAGCGTCGCCTGCTGCCGGCTTTGCCCTGCGGGGAATACGGTGATGGGAACCTCCGGCAGCCAGTCATGCAACTGCGCATCACTCCACCGATACCGCGCGCCCATGGCCCACTCCTGGCCGAGTAATTGATTCATAGTGAGCGTCAGGCTCTTTTCTGTATAATCGAGGTTCTCGCGGATGCTGGATGAAACCGCCGGACGCTGGTAGAAGTCGAAGACCCCTTGCCGTCGCCAGCCATCAGAGTTCAAGATTTCACCTTCGATGCCGAGATAGGTCCCAGTCTTGAGTTTCTGGTCGATCCCAAGGCCCCAGGTTTCAACGCGCGCCCCGGGCATCACGTCAGCGACCGATTCGGGTGCGACGTTGCGAAACGCCTGGTTGAAGCCTGCCACCTGAGTTGGTTCAAGGCGGACACTGGTGTCATAGTAGATTCCTCCAAGCGAACGACTATAGACACCGCGGAAGTGAGTGTCTTGGAAGGGGGTCCAGATCAGCCCCGCCTTGGGGGACAATTGATCCTCCGTACGCTGGTCGTCAATGATCGGCGGGAGGTCGATGTTCTGGGGAAATCTCAAGCGCTCGTAACTAAGGCCGCCCACGAGACGAAGACCATCAATGATTTGCCATTGCTCGTAGCCGTAGAAACTAATGCGCTCCAAATCGGTCGAATTAGCCTTCGCCGCGAAGGAATCGGCCGGATTCGCCGTGTTGAACAACGTGGGGGGCAAATCCTGGGGATTGCGAATGAGCTTGGAAAAGGTGTCAGCCTGGCCGGATTGAAAGCGGCCACCGGCCACGACGGTGTGATCCGCGGATTGCCAGATGTGCTGCAATTCCGTCGAGTACGCCTCGAAGTCGCTGCGATATTCCTGTCCGAACCTCAAGCCGAGCGCTTTTGTGGTCTGGCCGGTGGCATTCTTCTGCAAGGTGAGCACCCGCGTGCCAGGGTCGTTCCATTTTACCTCGTCCTCCAACCGTGCGGCGAGAAGCAGTGTATGGCTGTTGGGCGACCACTCTCGATGCCAGCCGGCATAAAGGTTGGCGTCCTGTCTTTCCGCAAAGCGCAAGGTTCGGCTATATTCGCCAATGTCTTGTGGGTTATATACCTGCCGGACGTCGCCCGAGTCATTCCGATAAGTAATCACCTGCAGGAACAGGCTGTCCTGAGGCGTGAGCTGCTGCTTGTATTTAGCGTAGAGCGTTACTTGGTCGAGATCCGCATTTACCCGTTCCCCCCGCTGGCTGCGATAGACCGCATCCACGGCATAACTGGAATTGCCGACCGTGCCAAACTGCGAACCGTAGGTCTGCCAATCGCCCCGGCTAAGGTACTCGGTGCCCGAACTGATGCCGAAGCGGGTGCGATCAAACAGCCGGGAATATTCTTGCTGCGAAATCGTTTGCGAGAGCGTGCCCACACCCACGGGCGCCAGCAGGTTGGCCAGCAGCAACTCATTGAACCACGGCGTCTCGTAGCGCAGGCTTACCTGGCGCGGATCGCGCAAGGCGTCGTAGCTGTTGGCCAGAAAGAGGTGTGCCGACGCGTTGGCATAATCCAGGTTTACAGCCCGTGCCGCTTCGCGCACGCTTACGTCAGTCAGGCCGGTATCCCGGTAGATCGCGGCGAGATTGGCGCCGCGCACCGCCTGGCCCTGATCCAGCAACAGCTTGGAGCGGAACAAACTGCGGTTGTCGTTCAATCCCTTCGACCCCTCCAAGTCCCTCACCGCCGCATTGGCACGGTTTTGCTGACGGTTCAATAAGGCGGAGTACAGCCACCCTGTGGGGTCCTTGGAATCCAGCCGCTTGGCCAGCTCGAGTTCCCGGGCGGCGCGGGCGAAGTCATGCTCCTCGCCGAACGCTTTGCCGAGATAGCTGCGAAGCAGAGCTCGTTGCGGCTCCAACGCCGCCGCCAACTGGAGGTCGGCGCGCCCGCCCTCCAAATCACCCCGGCGAACGCGCGTCAACCCCCTGCCCAGCCACGCGTTACCGAGAGCGCCGTCGGTCTGGATGGCCTGCTCAAAAGCCTTTCCGGCTTCGTCATACCTGCTTTTGGCGCAGAGCAGGAAGCCCTTAAGCGCGAGGGCCTGGGCATTGCGCGGGGCGATGCGCAGGCTCCCTTCCAGCGCCCGCCAGGCCGCAGCGGTGCGGCCGAAACTGAACTCCAGTTCGGCTACGCGGGCCCAGGCGAATGAAAAAGTCGGGCTGCGCTCACTCGCGGTCTTCGCCGCAGCCAAGGCCTGCTCCAGCTTCGACTGCGCCTGCCAATAATAAGACTCGGCTAACAGCTCGGTCGCTCCGCGGTCCGATGCTCGCCCTGGTTCGAGCGGTGAATCAGCATCGAACTTCACGGCTCTGATAAGCAGAGAGAGAGCGTTCGCCAATCTCCGATGACGCTGCTTTTCAGGCGTTGCATTAAAAGACGCCGTCTCGCTCACCGCCCCGAGCAGGGCCTGAGCGGGAGTCACCTGCCCCACCGAGAGCAACAAAGCGCTCAGATAGAGGCGTTCGGCGTCGGACGAGGGTTCTCTCCCGGGCGGGTATTTTTCCAGCGCCGAAAGAAGATCGCCGCGCTCATAGGCCGCCAGCGAATCCCCTAGCGCTTGCCGGTCCTCAGAACCAAGGCCGATCTCCTCAGGCGCCAACACGGCCGGGTAATAGAGGCACCATTGGATGATATTCACCGCGTCGGCAGCCAGCATCGCGGTGGTTGCGGGGGCCTTGCCCGGCTCTACCTTGGCTTGTTCGCCATTGCGGAATCGGACGCGGCCCAGTTCATTGCCGAGCTCAACCTCGCCGTCGATCAGGCTCAAGACAGTACTTCCATCCGGGCCAACGGCGACGTTGAACTCGGTGCCGCGGATGGCCCCCACCGCCGTGGGTGTGCGCAGTTGGATCTCCTGGGGCCGATCACGGCTGAAGAAATAGAGAAGGCCTGACTTCACGTCCAGCGTCGGCTTGGTTGTTCCCGCGGGCGGCGACTGAATTTCCACTGTGGTCAATTCCGATTTCCGGATGATGCTCTTCCCGATCCTCACCGCCATCCGACTTCGCTGGCCAGTCCGCAACCCATCCCCAGGCCTTAGCGTCTGATTTGGTTTGGCGGCCACCCAGTTCGTGTTCCCGGCGGGTCGATACTCCACTGTCCCCTCCACCTCCACCAGGGAGAAGGCGTCCACCGGATCCGTTCTGGACGCCGTGGATTGGGCCCAGCCCATCCCGCCCAGCAACGCCAAACCCGCGGCCAACCACCCCGAAGCGAGCCCCGCGACGGCACGGCGGGAGAGGCGCCCCATGCATGAAAGCGCGACCATAGAATTGATTTGTCTTTTTACCGAGGCGGAGGTTAAAAGAAAAGCAGATTCCGCGTCATAGATACGCTACTTGTATATATGTCTAATCGTAATCATCATGTCCATATCATCAAGGAGTTGCGCGCTGGAACGAAGGGCGAGCCTGGGACAAGGTGCGTGAGTCTCGCCACTATTGCCGCCTGTCTGCGTCAAAAAACAGCGGCGACACCCGTCCGAATATGGAAGCGGAACTAATATTCCAACCATCCAACATTATGATCTAAAAGCGTTGACAGCGCCGCCAAAAAGCGGAGGCTGAGACTCGGCGTTGTCAAATGTGCTGCCACGCATGGCGTTAATCAACACGCAATCCGGTCGTCGGCCAGAACGCAACAGATTGCTGCTGGGCTTTCCAAGGTCAATTCTGCGGCCTGACCGAAGATGGGTCCTGTCCATGGACGGACGAGAAAGGGACGCCCAGCCGTGTCCACGACGGGTTCTGTAGGTGGCCAGTGCGACCGCAAAATGCAGGATTATGCCATCATTGAGTGGTCCAGGTAAATGTCGCGGTTCCCGCAGGCCGGCATTCTGGGTGTGGCTATGGATGGTGTTGATTCCTAGTTTGGCTTGGGCTCAGCCTTCCTCGATCCCGCGGGCTGATTTTTGGGATACGGATGGTGATGTGTGGGCTGTGGTGGTGACCAACGGGATCGCTTATGTCGGTGGCCGATTTGGCGCGGTTATCTCCGGGTATCCCGTTTCGGAGGCGGGGTTTGATCTCACTTCAGGACTGGCTCAGCCCGATTTCCCACCCGCCAATGATACGATCAACACGGCCATTTCCGACGGTTCCGGCGGCTGGTTCATCGGGGGCAGTTTCACGACTGTGGGAGGGCTTCCGAAGAAGAACCTTGTGCATATCCTGCCTGACCGGTCGGTGGATCCGCAGTGGAAACTCGAGCCTGATGGCGTGGTATTCCGGTTGGCTCTCTTTGCCAACACCCTCTACGTCGGTGGAAACTTTACCACCATCGCGGGTCGAACTCGCCAGAATCTGGCCTCATTTGATCTTGCCCTGGGCCGGCTTGAGGATTGGCATCCAGACCCCATTTATCGCCCCAGCACTCTCCGAGGCATTGCGGCCCTGGTGGTGACGGATGAGGCGGTTTATATCAGCGGCCTCTTCGACTTGATCGACGGACAGGATCGCCGTTTTCTGGCGGCTCTGGACCGGCGGACGGGAAAACCGACAGCCTGGAATCCGGATATTGACCGACCACCAGCGGTGATCCTCCCGTATGGAAACAAGGTTCTCGTCGGCGGCCCTTTCAAGACGATTGATGGCCAGCCACGGAACTACCTGGCCTCGCTGGACCGAGACTCCGGCCGCGTCACGCCCTGGAATCCCGAGTGCGATGCCATCGTATATGAGCTTCAGGTTTCCTGCGATAAGCTCTACGTGGGAGGCCTGTTCCAACAGATTGGCGGCCAGGCACGATCAGGCATCGCGGCGCTGGACCTAGACTCTGGGGAAGCCACCAGTTGGAATCCGCAAGCCAACGGCGATGTCCGAACGATGGCGCGCGTTGGCGGCACGTTGTTTGTCGGCGGTCAATTTGAGCGGATTGGCGGACAAGACCGTTTGCATTTGGCCGCCTTGGATCTCGAGTCTGGACTCGCTACCAGTTGGAGTCCACAGGGGGCCTGCCCGATTGTCAACGGGCTGGCTATCAATGGACGATTCCTCTATGCGGGGGGAGCTTACGGTGGGGGCGGGATCAAGCTGCGCCATCATCTGGCGGCGTTTGATGTTGCCACGGGCTTGCCAACCCCCTGGAATCCACAGGTTGAAGGCGATGTGGTTGTCGGTCTGGCCGTCTCCGGCAACACAGTCTATGTCGGTGGCAAGTTTACCGCAATTGGCGGTCAGGCACGCACCAATATCGCGGCGATCGAGACCGTCACAGGTCGTGCCACCCCCTGGAACCCGGGCGCCGACGATAGCGTGAGAGCGTTTGCCATCGCGGGCGACCTGGTTTACGCGGGTGGATTCTTCACCCGAATTGGCGGCCAATTGCGCAACGGGCTCGCGGCGCTGGATGCACGGACCGGACTGGCGACCTATTGGGACCCGGATTCCGATGGCTCCGTCTCGACGATCACTCTGGCCGGCAGTGTGCTTTACGCCGGTGGCCACTTTTCGAGGATTGGGGGGGTAGCGCAGCACAACCTCGCCGCCCTGGATACTCTTTTTGGCTCCGCCTATTTCTGGGCGCCTGAGCCCAACAACGACGTCTTTGTCTCGGCCCTGGCTGGCTCCGTGCTCTATGTGGCTGGAAAATTCAACCGTATCGGAGGTTTCCCCATTGCCGGTGTGGCTGCCGTGGATGCCTCCTCGGGAGATATTTTCAATTGGGATGCTCAGGCGGACAATGCTGTCACCGCCATGTCACTTTCCCCGGAGGGTCTCTATGTAGGCGGCACCTTCTTGCACATTGGAGGACAGGCCAGAAATCGTCTGGCTCTTTTGAATCCAATTACCGCGAACGCCCTCCCCTGGCATCTGGACACGGGCAGTGACTTTTCCCAGGTACTGGCCTTGGTTCCGGCGGATGGAACTCTTTATGTAGGCGGGCTATTGGCCCAAATCGGAGGTGTCAGTAAACTTGGTTTGGCCGTCTTGCCGCCTATCGACCTCCCGAAGATCACGCTCCAACCGCAAGGACAGACCATTGATTTGGGGGCGGCGGCGACTCTGTTTGTCGCAGCCACCGGGAAAGGGCCTCTCACCTACCAATGGCGGTTCAATGGCACCAATCTACCCGGTACGACGGGCACCAATCTGGTTATTGCCAATGCCAAGATCAGCGATTCAGGCATTTATACCGTGGTCGTGGAAAATTCCCTGGGCCAGGTCATCAGCGCAAATGCCCAGATAACCGTGGTCCAGCCACCCGCGTTAGTTGGCCAACCTTCCAGCCAGGCCGTGGCACCTGGGGCCAATGTCACGCTTAGCGTGGCGGCAATCGGCAACCCGCCCCCGATCTACCAGTGGCGCCGCAACGGCGTAAACATGCCCGGAGCGACCGCGGCAACGCTGGTATTCACCAATGCACAACCGTTCGATGGCGGCATCTACTCGGTCGTCGTGTTGAATGGTGGAGGGACCGCTATCAGTGGTGAGGCGGAGTTGGAGGTGCAAGCCCCAGTCATTGGGTTCAAGGACAACTTCCTCAACTTGGTTCCTGTTTCCACGTCAAACGGTGTGGGCCGGGGGCAAAACAGCGACGCCACAGATGAGGCGGGCGAGCCGCCAATTGCCCGGAAAGTTGGCCATCGCTCAGTCTGGTATGGCTGGCGTGCGCCAGCTAGCGGCATCGCCCGGTTCAGCACCCGCGGGAGCGGCTTCGACACCCTGCTGGCCATTTACACCAATGCCATCCCGGGCTTGGGCCTCAGCCTGACCAACCTGGCATTGGTGGCGGAGGACGATGACAGCGGCGGTTTTCTGACCAGCGAGGTCGTGTTCAATGCCGTGGCCGGGACCGATTACGCTGTCTTGATCAAAGGGTATGCCAAATCCTCCGGAAAGATCGTATTGGGCTGGACTTTGGAGCAGACGCCACAGGAGGTGCCCCGCATCTTCCAGCAACCGGTGAGCCAGACGGTGGGCTCGAACGACATTGCCAGTTTTTCGGTCACTGCCTTTAGCGCTTTGCCTTTGGCCTACCAATGGTTCTTTGAGTGCCATTCGCTGCTGGGTGCGACCAACAGCCTGTTGGTCGTTAGTAATGTGAATGTGAGCCATGTGGGAGGGTATTATGTGACCATCTCCAATGAGGTTCGCGGCATAACAAGCCTCAGCGGATATCTGCAACTCAACCTCAGTGATTCGACCGGGCCGAATCGCAAGGCGGCCAGTCACGACAAATTTGCAGACCGGTTAGCTGGGGCGGGCGGCACTGTGAATCTTCAGTCCCAGGCTCTGACGGCGGTCGGATTCGGTTCGGGAGCCGCGCCCGTGCGCGGGTTTCCGCAGACTCAAGTCTTCAGCACTTTTGGCAGCACCAAGGAACCAGGTGAGCCCAACCACGCGGGTGAACCGGGGGGCGCCTCCGCCTGGTATAGCTTGGTAGCTGAGGATGATGGTCTGCTGCAAGTAAGCACCGAAGGCAGCGATTTTGACACGGTGCTGGCCGTCTATGCCGGACCGGAGAACGCTCTGGGATTCGACGAATTGAGCCTGATCGCCAGCGATGACAACGGCGGGACCGATGGCCAAACGAGCCGGGTTCAATTTAGAGCGGCGAAAGGGCAGTTCTATCAAGTGGCGGTTGACGGGGTGAGAGGAGTCAGCGGGCAGGTTCGATTGACGTACCAGATTACGGCGGTCCCGAATATTGCGGTCCAGCCAACCAGTCAAACCGTGGCGCCGGGCGGGAACGCGCGCTTTGAAGTCACCGTAACCAACGTGTTATCGGCCAGTTATCAATGGCGGTTTAACGGAACGCCGATTGTCGAGGCAACCAACTCAGTGTTGCTGGTGACAAATGCGCAACCCGTGAATGTGGGGCGCTACAGTTGTCTGGTGACCAATTCCGCCGGCGCTGCAACCAGCTTGGAGGTGCTTTTGTCGGTGGATGCCTCCACGGCTCTTCGTTTTGGGGCGCCCACTCTGTCAGCAGATCGCCGTCTGCAACTGCAATTGAGCGGGGCAACCGCAGGCGCCGTCATTGAGGCATCGACGAACTTGCTGTATTGGCTGCCTGTCTTCACGAACCTGGATTCGTCCGAATCGTTCATTTTCCGGGACCCATACTCAACCAACCTGCCCGGTCGTTTTTACCGGGGAAAGAGGTGAAGGTTCTGTGGAATTCTGCATACGAGAGGTCTGCTTTGGGCACAGAGAGCGGCAGGACTGGAGAGAGGGTGATCGCCAACCCGGGGCCGGGTCAGCTTCACCCGGTGAGCGTCAGGAAGTAATTGGCTATCGGTTGGCCGTAGGCGAGGGCAACCGCGTTCCGGAACATTAAGAAAATCAATAGGGTGAGCAGTTTTATCAATTAACACTCCCCGGGATGGTTGAGGTATAGAAGGGAGCATGACAGCAGAAGCCAACCCAACGTTGCCGCGTCCAGATGCCGCGCCCAGAGGGTCGAGCCAAACCGAGGAACGATCAGCGTCGGAGCCGTTTGTGGACACGAGCGTGGGCGATCGAAACCGGCAAATTGGATGGATTTGCGCCGTGCTTGGCGCGCTCACTGGCTTGGTCATGGGGCTTTGGTCCTTTGATGGTCCGGTGCCGACGCCGGGATGGCTGGGGGAGTATGGCACGACGGCCAGGCGTTTGGCGCGTCTGGGGCATATCGCCTTTTTTGGCCTCGGCATCTTGAACTTGCTGCTGGCGCGGGAGCTGAGTCTTTCGGCGCTTGGCCTGCAAACCAAACGAGTGGCGTCCCGGGCGATGAACTTCGGGAACGTGTTCCTGCCGCTCACCCTCTTTAGCGCCGCCGCCTATCCACCGTTGAAATACCTGCTCCCGCTGCCTGCCAGCGCGGTGTTTCTGGCCTTGATCCTGGCTGCGTACGGGGCGTGTCCAGGAACAGGCAGGACGCGCCGTCAGGCGGCCAGAACCTCAACAGCCCCGGAAGACCCGGAGGCGTAGAATCATGAACAGACTAACCGATTTGCTGCGACAATCGGCGGTCCAGTATCCGGAAGCGCCGGCAGTGGCGTGGGCCCAGGAGACGGGCGGCGGCGGCTTTTCCTACTCGCGACTCCACAGCGCGGTGCTTCAAGGTGCTGCTCGCTTGCGGGGAGCGGAACTGCGGACGGGAGACAAAGTGCTTTTGTTCATGGAACCGCGGCCGGAGTGGGCACTGGCCTTGTTCTCGATTTTGGAGGCGGGGTTGGTCGTGGTTCCGCTTCCGGCGGAGACGCCGCCGCCCGTCGCCGTCAGGATCGCGGTGTTTGCCGAAGCGAAGGCGGTCATTTTGGGCGCGTGGACTCAGAGCGCCGCTTTGGCTATGAATGGGATTCGCTGTTTTCCAGTGGAAGAGCTGTTTCACGTGGAAGGAGCGGCGGTATCGAGCGGGGGAGAAGCGACCCTGACCTCCAACCTGCCGCGGACGGGGACGTCCGCACTCCAAGAAGCGGCCGCGTGCGATGCGAGCCCCGAGTTGGCGATTCTGGCGTTCACTTCTCAAATTGACGAGGCCTACGCCTTGGCGGACCGCTACCGAGCTGCTGGCGTGCCGGTCGTTCTGGGCGGTTTGCATGTCAGCTTGCTGCCCGACGAGGCAGCGCACCATGCTGACAGCGTTGTGCTGTATGGGGCCGAAAGCGCCTGGCCGCGCTTGGTCGAGGACTTTCAGCGGGGACAACTCAAGCCGCGGTACGAGGGGTTGCGGGCCGGGGTCTTCCTGCCCGGAAACTACGCGCACCCTCGTTTCGACCTGCTGCGCGGACGCCCTTACAATCGGCTTACGATACAAACCTCCCGGGGCTGTCCCCTCAATTGCGAATTCTGCGCCGCCAGCATCCGCATCACCTCCGCCTTTCAACAAAAGCCGGTGGATTTGGTGGTCGCGGAACTGCGCTCCGCGCTGGCGGTGACCGACCATCCGTTCATCGATTTGTCGAAGAGACGGGGCTTTTGGAGGTGCAGATCACGGTGCTAACGCCATTCCCCGGCACACCCCTTTACCAGCGGTTGCAGCGCGAAGGGCGTCTGTTGCAGCCGCGCTACTGGGAGCGATGCACGCTGTTTGACGTGAATTTCCAGCCCAAACAAATGACCGTGGCGGAACTCGAGGCGGGCCTGCGCTGGCTCTTCGGCGAGATCTATAACGAACACGAACGCACGCGCCGGCAGCGGCATTACATGGAACTGGTGAAGAGGCGGCTGGATTGAAGAATCTACTTGGCGCGAGCCCGTTGGCGGCCTAGGGTGCATTTCATCAGCCCATTCAGCCTATAAGCGAACCGGAAGCCTCATGATGACGAAGTATGAGCAGATGGAACTGGACCGACTCAAAGAGCGGCAGGTGCTTCTGCAGGAAGAGTTGAGCGCGGTTAAGCGCCGGCTTTCGCTCATCGAGACCAGCCTGGGCGTGGCCGAACTGAAGCCGAGTTCCGCGACCCGGCAGCCTGAAGCGGGCGCCATTCCCACAGTGAAAACCGGTGCGCCGGTTGGCGCGAAAGCGGGGCCAGTCGAGCGACCGAGCCAGAGCGAGCCCACAACGCCCACGCCGCCAATACTAGTACCCATCCCTCCGCCCATTCACGCTGTCGCGCTGACGACCACGCCGCAGAGGCAGGAAACCGTAACGGCGCAAGTCGATGCGCAGTCAGAGCTGCCGGCCAGCGCGCCGGTGGCCCCAGAGGAAGCGATTACGCCTTTGCTGGTGGAGCCGCTCACGATCTCCTCGGAGCCCACAGTGGCGCCCACTGTGCCCGGGAGCGACCTGAAAGCCACCGCTGGCACGGGTTGCGCCGCAGGGCCGCTGGCGCCAGTCCTGCAACCTGCCAGCGCTGCGGCAGCCCAGCCCGAGGCCCCAATCCATCCTGCCGGGGTTGAGCCGGGTCAAGCAACTCGGTTCTTCAAGATCCACTGCTCCTCCTGCGGTGGCCACATCGAGTTTCCAGAGTCGGTCACGGGTTCGCCCATGCCTTGCCCGCACTGTAACCAGCCGGTGCAACTTGTCGCCGCGTCCGAGGCGGAGGTCGAGCGCGGTCCAGTTGTGCCCGCGCAGGAGCCCGAGCGCCTGGTAATGCCGCCTAGGGTGGTGCCGGAGCCGGTTATGCCGCAAGTGGCCGCGGAGAGTAAACCGGTCAAGGAGTCATCCTTCGAGATGCAACTGGGCACCTATTGGCTGGTGCGCATTGGGATTGTGATGATCTTGACCGGCCTGGTGTTCGCGGCGACCTACGCTTACAAGAACTACGTGGGGCGATTGGGGCCGGGCGGCAAGGTGGGACTGCTGTATCTGGCCGGCGGGGCGCTCCTGGGCGCGGGGGGCTGGCTGCAGCGCAAGGAACAAAAAGTTGGACTCAAGAACTACGGCCAGGTGCTCTTCGCCGGCGGGTTGGCGGCGGTTTATTTCACCACCTTTGCCGCCCATCACTTTCCGAACCTGCGGGTGATCGTGAGCGCGGCACTGGACGGCGTGCTGCTGCTCAGTTGGGCGGGCGCACTCCACGAAATCGGAATCTCGATTGCGCATGCGGCCTACCACAAACACTCTGCCTACATCCTGTCCCAAGCGGACATGCCCGGGTTCTCACGCGACGAGCAGGCGCGTCTTGCGCGGCTGGTTCTGGCACACCGTGGCAAGCTCTCCAAGCTGGAAGACCTGCCGGCGCGCAGTGCGGATTGGTCGCTGGTCTTCGCATTGCGCCTCGCCGTGTTGATGCATGTGGCGCGCAAGGACATCGCCTTGCCGCGCATCGCATGTCGCGCAACCGATTCGGGCTTTCAGCTTGCCGTGGAGCGCGGCTGGCTGGAAGAACATCCGCTGACGGAGGCGGCGCTGGAGGCAGAAGCCGACGAGTGGCGGTCGCTGGGAATGCGGCTGGACATCCGCGTACTCTCCGACGAGAAATCAAAGCCGTCGTAGCGATGCCCAGAGCGATTGCGGGCGTCGCCTGCGCTTCCCGCGGCCGCGCGGGCTCGGGGCAGTAGGGCGTGCCGACGCGGGCGGTACGCAGGG
>Ga0082335_1005668_pt1 | contig 16957 bp, 14 predicted proteins | sample Subgrocontami58m_FD_72375 | JGI IMG/M metagenome (GOLD analysis project Ga0082335, IMG submission 72375) | Subsurface groundwater microbial communities from S. Glens Falls, New York, USA - GMW37 contaminated, 5.8 m (SPADES assembly) (version 2) ... | reverse complement strand
CTTTGAGTCGGTTCATTACGCCTTCGGGCGAAGCGATCTTCGCCCCCGGCGCAAGCTACCCACTCAAGGTGGCTGCATTTGACCTCGCCCTACCTGGCTGCATTTGCCCCGCCCGTGACAATAATCCCTCAAATCGGTCCTGAAGCGCGTTCCGAAGTCGTCTTTTCCATCAATCAGCAACCGGCATTGGATCTTTGCCCAGACCTGAAAGAGCGACTCAACTCACTCTGGACGTCACTGAAAACAGACTCAATTCAGGTCGACTTGCCCCTCGTCAACAAGACGACAGAAAAGCTTTCGTATAGTCCAATAACCGCGGGCTTTAATCGACCGATAGGTTACTTGTGGTCCACTACTTCCAACGAGAGAGCTGCAGACGCCCTCGCCCGGCTGTCGTTTGTGTCTCGAGAACTTGCAATTACAGCGCGGGCAGAAAAGGTCAGTTTCGCTTTACGGGAGTTGGCGCAGCCGTTGGAGGCGATCTCGGGGCGGGAACCGGGGGCTGCAATTGCATCGGCCTGCCGTCGAGCTCTTGCCTGTTCAGCAGTAGTCGTCTGGGAATTGCGGCCACTCTCATCGAAGAATCTCAAAACTGTCGCCGCCGTTAACTCAAAAGGAGACAATCTCGAACTCGATATGAAAGTCGGACAGGGCGTTGCTGGGAGGTCTGCACAGGACTGTGCAACCATTGTAATCGATGATTTGCTTGATAGCGCAGAATTAGAAGCCAAAAATATTCAACGAACCCATCATATAGGCGTCGTGCGCGAACACAAGTGGCGGTCGGGACTCTTCACTCCGCTCGACATTGGTGGTGAAGTAGCCGGCGTGATCGCGGCATACGCAACGCGTCCACGAGAATTCTCGACGATAGATGAAAATATATTACGGTCGTTTGCACAACGGTTAAGTGCTGGTCTGACTCATCGGCGGCGAATGAACGACCTCCTTGAAATGGAGAAGAAATTGAGTGTTGCGGCACCCGCTGTTGAGGCAGGCAGACTCGCTAGCGAAAATGCCCACGATATAAAACACGAACTACAGCGTGCAAATAACACGCTAAGTAGCCTTGGCGAAATATTAAAGTCACTTGGCGCAGAAGATGCCATAGATATACTCAATGCGGCATCCGCCCAGATTCGCAATGCCTCCCGAGTTATCAACGAGATTGTGAACGATGCAACCCTTGGTGAACCAAAGCCAGAAAAGATACCGCTTAAGGAGTTTTTTGGTAATACCATTCAGAAACTCGCACCGGACTTGGAGGGTAGTGGCATTGAGGTAACGATTGACTGCCCGCCAACCCTTGGTGTCAGAGCAGATCGGACACAATTGCAGCGCGTTTTGTTAAATTTTCTAAATAACGCGCTATGGTTTCTTGCGCGCGATCAAAAGAAAGGCCAAAAGGAGATTCGTATAGTCGCGCAAGAGCAGGATGATAAATTGATAATGTCCATCTTGGATAACGGGCCAGGGATCGAGGAAAAAGATCAGCCTAAGGTGTTTGATTTTCTCTATACAACTAAAGGAGATCAAGGCCTCGGCTTCGGACTGGCCATAGTTAAACGCATTATAGAAAAACATGGCGGCTCTGTGGTAGTCACTTCGCGTTGGGGCTATTATTCAGATTTCATTGTGTCGCTCCCGGGTTCGAGGATATTCCATATAAAATAAACTATGACTGCTACTATACTCTGGGTTGACGATCAAATATCCGATTTGGCCGCATATGTAGGTGCGCTAAAGAAGGACGGCTTTAGTGTAGAGACTACTGACCGCGCGGAAGCGGCTGTTGAGCTGGCACGGCAGCGCAGCTTCGATATCTACCTTATTGATATCCGGATGCCTGGAACGAACGGCATTGAGTGTGCGAGACAAATTCACGCTCTTCGTAAAGACTCGAAGATTGCCCTGGTCTCATCATTTCTGTATCTGCCGAGGCACAAGGCTGAAATCCGCGCGCTAGGATATCAAGTCGACCTAATGGATAAAAATTTTCCAGTGACGACTGCACCAGAATTTGAGGAATGTTTTCTCGCGCCAATACGGCGCCTCGTGACTCAAGGTGTTACTCAAACTATTTCACAATATGATGTTATTATGGATGAGATGAAGGGGCAAAACCCATTTCATATCCCATTGGCGGAATTTCAAGGGTTGCCGTTAGCGGTCAAGGATCGGTTGAGGGAGGAAGCTTTCCATTGGGCGAAGAAGGCGGTTAACAAGGCATTTGAGGAAGGTAAGATATGGGTGATGCTGTGTGGAGATGAGCACGCAATTCGTTCGAGTGCCAATTCGCTGGAAGAAGTTCCGGACGAGGATAAATTGTTAGATTATAGTCGGCTTCAAAATCGACCCGCATATTATTTTTGGAACCAAACCGAAGCCGATGATATTTGGGTAAGTTGCGGAGGAAACGCGCACAATAACTACCCGACTGTTACATTGGAGTTTGATGGCCACACTATATGTGGCCATTTCGATACAGGGTCGCCGTTCACATTCTTTAGCTATGAAGAGCTACTAGAAAAAGGTTTGATTCGAGCAATCGAAGGATTCGGGCCCGCAAGGCGCGTCGGTTACGCTACGGTATACATGGCGACCAAACTTGACCTTAAGGCTCATCTCCGATGCCAAGTGAGCGATCAAACAAAAGAGGTAGTCTTACGCGGTCAAATTGTGAAGAAATGGGAGAACAGCCCATTTGTGAGAAAATGTGACGAGAAGTGTGTGGCTGTGGATCCTAAGAGAAGCGTTGGTAGCATTTGCGGCGACCGAGTTGCTTTAGTTGGCCGTAATATCTTAACCGAAAATGGCCTTAGATTAGTTTTGGACGGTGTTAATCGAAAAACATGCTTCAAATGAACTATTTCCCTGCGGATATCGGTTACGGCCTGCTTGGTTTTGCGGGGTTTGAAGGATTGCGAATTTACCAACGACTTTGGGGGAAAATGGATATTGTCCCGGCGAATCGGCCGATAATATATGTTCTCATCTTGGTCGCGTTGGGCGCCTTTTCCGGAGGGCTAGCTCATATTCTGGCGAAGGGACAGGCGATAACGGCAATATTTATTGGGTTCTCTGTGCCTACAAACGCGAGGGGCATACTTGGGCTGAAGGCTGAGCGGACAAAGCGCGGCGACGCTCCAAGTCGACAACAAGTAGGCAAGCGACGGAAGCGCAGAGAGGCGAACGCTCCGGTGCTAGAAGCTGTAGAGACAGATGACATTGTTATCGAAAGTGCTCTTATGGAGCCCGAGAGGGTTTCTAGCGTGGCGGATGTTGTTAAGATGTATTTTGATGTGTATTCTTGATATGATAAAGCATTCGATTCTTACGGCGCCAAAGTTTTTGGAAGGTGCGACCTGCTTAGAGAAAGAAACAAGGGCGAAATTGGTGCGGGCGCTGTGGCTCTTGTCCGAAGATTTCAGGCACCCAAGCTTGCAGTGCAAGAAGGTTCAGGGCGCGCGTGCGAGTATGTTTGAGTGCCGCGTAGATCAGGAGGTGCGGCTAATATATGATTGCGTGGGAGGTGTTATACGATGCTGGTATATCGGCCACCATGACGATGCGCTGCGCGCCGCGATTCGATTGACTCCCGTGGACACTGGCGTTGAATCAGATGATATTGAGGTCGAGGCAGTGGAGTGCGATAACGCTGAACTAATTGAGTTTTGCCGGACGGGAACGCCGTCTTGTGATTTTCGGATGGTTGATTTAGATAATATGCGGGCGATTCTGGAAATTTGAGACATGCGGTTTGCGCCTAGAAGAGTGCGAGTAGCCTGAGAATATAGGGGTTCGTGCTCTCGAACCGCGGGTAGGCGATTGATTGACGATATTTGTAAACTTGACGCGCGAATAGCGGACAGTGCCTGCCAAGGAGTCGTTGAGCTCTGAGACCTATGCATAGTGGGTTAACATAAAGGTGAGAAGTGCGCGGCTCACCGCTGCCACCAATGCCGCTTCCAGTATCCTCGCTGGGGCTGCGGAGCGGGAGCTGGCGCCGGTGCCGCTGGAGGAGACGAATAGCCCACGTCCCAGAAACTCCGGCGCGGCTTCGTCTGGCCGTTCAACACCCGCTTCACCGCGTCCGTTCTGGTGAGTTCATGCAGCTGCTCCGGCGTGAGCGCCTGATGTTCGTGCAGCAGGTCAAGCAGCCGCACCACCGACTTGCTTTCGCCGTCGATCAGATCCCGCCGCAGCCACTTCAAACGGCGCTCGGACATCGTCCACTTGGCGCCAGCTTTCAAAACGAGTTCGAGTGACTGGAACGCCAGTCCAACTTCGGCGGCATCGCGGCCAAAGCGGGAAAGAATCGGATGAACGAAATCGTGGAGGACGTGTTCCCCCTCGGAGCCGACACTGTTGGGGTCGGCTCCCATTTCGAGCAACCGCCGCACCAACGCTGGCCTCGGCCGATACCCAACCGAGTGGAAAATTGCAGCAACGCGGTCCGCCGGAATCGGCCGCTTCGCGATCATGTCCATCACCTCCGGCTTTTGCGAGAAGAGTGCGGCATGGAAGGCGGTGGAGTCAGAGCCACACTCAGCGTCGTCCCATTCCTCCGCCGACGGTGGAGTCGGGGCGTGCGGGTTGGCGCCCAGCCAAAGCATGAGCGCGACGCCGCGGAGATCAGCTGCCTCGGTCACAGAATGGAGCGCGATGTCGATCTGCCGTTGGATGCCTGGAAACTGACCTTGGTATTGCTTGATGAACCCCAGTATTGGCCTGCGTTTGGTTTGGACTGCTCGAGCTACCGCGTTTCGCCGGCAAGGATCAATCCCGGCGACCACGAAGCGATCCATCAGCGCGCGGTCGCAGGTTTCCAAAACCTCACAAAAATCGACGGCGTTCGGGTCGGCGCCGAACCGAAGCAACAGGTCGACAATGTCATGATCCTTGGACCAGACGGCGGGGCTGATGCACTCGTAGTAATCGCCGTTGGGATCGTAGCCGTTCGCAAGCAGGAGTGCGGCAAGGCTGTGAAATCCCTGACGCACCGCGATCATCAGCGGTGTGTCTTTGCGCTGCAATTTCCGATCAGAGGGAGCCGGATATTGGATCGGCCTCTCTGCATCGATCCACTGCTCGACCTCGTAGAGCATTCCTTTGGTGCAGAGGGCAAGCAGTGGCTCAACCTCCGGGTATTCACCCAGCCCTCGGCGTTTGACGGGAAAATCCTCAGCTCGCAGGTCTCTAGGTCGAATTATCACAGCGTCTTGGTGCTCATGTTTCAACGAGGGGGAATTGTTCGGTCACGCCGGCGGACGTTCGACTTCGACCTGGCGACGATTTCTCTGGCGTGCAGCTCCCACATCCCAACATCACCGGAATCCGGGCCGACCGCTGCGCCAAACGCGACATTCGTTTGTTCAACGTGACGGAGCGTTCCACCCGGGCCGAATATGCAGAGATAGTTTCGACCATGGATGCGCTGGACCTCGACAATGTATTTTTTGTTCAGTGCGGTGGCCCAGACGGCGACCCCTTTCCGTAGTTTAGCGCCGGCTCCGGTCGATTGCCTTTTCGGCGGATTCTTCTTCAGCTCTTCGTCTTCGAGCGCTTCACGGCGGTGCCACTCCGCCGCGTAGCCGCGTGGATTCAGCAATGGCGCAAGAAACCATTTCGCCGTGATCGTAACGTCCACAACGTGCACCTTGATGAGTTTCTTCTCGTTGTCCTCGCCCCGGGCTTCCTCCCGCCGCGCGATCTTCCGGTGCTCGACGACGAATCCCATTTTCTCCAGATGCCGGACAGCCCATACGTTGTAAGCGAGCAGGAGACGGCGAAGGGGGCCGTGCGCTGGCTCCTCGATTCATCGCACCCACTGATTCAGCAAGGAACAACCTGGCAGACCGTGAGCGGGATTGTGAATGAATTCGCCGGAGACGCTCGAGTCATGCAGCAGGTGCCTGCAGTTGTTTGTGAAACTCACCCCCAGGCGGCGAGCAGTGTGGTTAACGGTCGCGGATGGACAGTAGCTCCTACAATCGTGGCGAGGAATATCGACCGATCAGGAGTGCAAGTCCTCGAGTTAACACGAAGCAGGCAAAGTGATGACGTGGCACTGGTCGTGTGTGAGCGCGTGTTGGAAAAACTCCACGGCGGCACCGATGCGGCAAGTGCGTTGAAGCAAGAGATCGCGTTGACGATTTCAGGGGCGAAGAAATAGGGGACGGCGTGCAACCATCATAGTGCTCGGCGCCAGTAGATCCCAACCCAGGCAGGTAAGGATTCGAGTGGTCATGGCAGCCCACTGTTTCGTTCAAGAAAGAGGGAGTAGCGGTTTCTCGCTACTCCCCATGAATTTTACCCTCACTCCTCGTGAATTTTACCCGCGACTCCTCATAATATTTACCCACTCCTCGCGATATTTACCCTGTTACAAAAATCAACGGTACTCCTCGCCCGTGACCGCGTTGATGATCTTGAAGTTTTCGACGTGGTAGTTGAGGTCCGCGCGAAATGCCAGTTTCACGCCGAAGAGCTTCTCCATGCGCACGAGCAGGTCGGCGTCTTCGCTGCGGAGCCGCTCAAGAATGCTCGGGTGGACCATCACGCGCAGCGAATACTCCTTGCCGTCGTTGCGCAGCTGCAGCCGGCGCACCACGGAGCTGAGCTTGCGCTGCAACTCGACGCTCATCGTCGTCGCCGACTTCACGATGCCGCGGCCACGGCAGTACGGGCAGTCGGTGTAGAGATTGCTCGAGAGCGATTCCTGCTGGCGCTGGCGCGTCATCTGCATGATGCCGAGCTGCGAGATGGGCAGGATGTGGTTCTTCGCCTTGTCGGTCGACATGAGCTCGACCATCTTTTCGTAAATGGCGTTGCGGTGGCGCCGCTCCTTCATGTCGATGAAGTCCATGATGATCAGGCCGCCCAGGTTGCGCAGCCGGATCTGCCGGGCGATCTCCGCCGCGGCCTCGAGGTTCACGGCGTAGATCACGTTCTTCTCGTCGCCGCCGCGGTTCTTGTGCGAACCGGTGTTCACGTCGATGGCGATGAGCGCCTCGGTTTCGTCGATGATGATCTCGCCGCCGCTCGGAAGCGGCACCTTGCGCAGACCGGTCTGCTCGATTTGCCGCTCGATGTTGAACCGCTCGAAAATCGGGATGCTGTCCTTGTAGAGCGCGATCTTGCCCGCGCTGCGCTTCGAAATCTGGCCGACGAGCCTTTGGGTGCGGTCGTGATCCTCCTTGCGGTCGATCAGCACGCGGTCGACCTCCTCGGTCAGGAAGTCGCGGACGGTGCGTTCGACGAGGTCGGGTTCCTGGTAGAGGCACGCGGGTGAGCGTTCGCTCTTCATCTTGGCCTGAATATCCTCCCAAGTCTTGAGCAGGATGTGCAGGTCGCGAACGAAGTAACGCGCCTTCTTGCCTTCGCCGGCCGTGCGGACGATCACGCCGACGCCCTCGGGCAACGTGAGCTCGTTGATCAGCGCCTTGAGCCGCTTGCGCTCTGCCATGTCCTCGATCTTGCGCGAGATGCCGCAGCCATCACTGAACGGCGTGAGAATCAGGTAACGGCCGGGAATCGAAAGGTTCGTCGTGGTGCGCGGTCCTTTCGTCCCGATCGGCCCTTTGGTCACTTGAATCACAATCTCACTGCCCGGGGGATACAGCTGCGGGATGTCCTTGACCGTCGGCTCGGCCAGCCGCTCGGGCGCGCTCCTGCGCTTGTTGACGCGCACGACCTCGACCGAGGAGTCGGCCGCGGCGGGCAGCATGTCCCAGTAGTGGAGGAACGCGTTCTTCGTGTAGCCGATGTCCACGAACGCGGCCTTCAGGCCGGGATCGAGGTTCTTGATCCGGCCCTTGTAGATTGCGCCGACCATCCGGTGGTCGGACTCGCGCTCGATCTCGAATTTTTCCAGCCGGCCGTCGACGAGCAGCGCGACGCGCTTCTCCAACGGTTCCGAGTTGATGATCAGCTCGCGGTAGGAGCCTTTGTCCTTCTTGAACACCGCGAGGATCTTTTGGAGCAGGGGGCGCTGATTTGCGCGTTCGGCCGCGCCGGCTTTTAGTTCAGCCGTGCTGACCGGTGCGGACGCGAGTGGCGCCGGCGGATGGACGAGTTCCTCGTCGTACTTGGTGAGGTCCGGTGAAGAACCGGAAGGTTGCGATGGCTGTTGATCGCTCATGGCGGGTGGCGTGTGGGTTGGACCCGGCAGCCCCGTTGCGCGGCAGTTGCGGCGCAGGAAATTCTGGCAGAGCGGTCAATGGCGCCGGGGATCTCATGTGAAATCCTTCCTGAAGCGCCAGACGCTCTGGACCAGTCCTTGCAGCAAGCAGCAACTAAGCACAAAGGAGCCACCGTAGCTGATGAAGGGAAGCGGTATGCCCGTGATGGGCACCAGCCCGATGGTCATGGCGATGTTCACGAACACATGCACGGCGAAGAGCACAGTGACGCCGATGGCGAGCAGAGTGCCGAGGCGGTCCCTTGCGGAACCGGCGATGCGAATGCCGTTGAACAACACTATCCCAAACAGGCCCAGGACCGTTAGGCTTCCCAGAAATCCTTTTTCCTCGGCGATGACCGAGAAGATAAAATCGTTGTGTGCGACCGGCCGCGGCAGGTAGCCGAGTTGCGCCTGCGTGCCCTCCGTCCAGCCCTTGCCGAGCAACCCGCCGCTGCCGACGGAGATGAGCGACTGCTGGAGGTTGTACGCGACGCCCAGGCCCTTCGGGTCGACTTTGTCGGGCGCGGCGAACGCGAGGATCCGGTTGCGCTGGTAATCGTGGAAGGGCATGATCGGGTTGCCCTCCCGCTCGAACCGGCCGTTGTCGCGGCCGTAGACGCACCCGTGCGTATCCATGAAATGCACGTAACGCACGCTGTCCCATGTGACTACGCCGATGATTAGCAGGAACGCGCCAAGCGCGCCCACGAAAAACCGTGGGGACAACTTGGACACGTAAAGCATGGAAAAAACCATCGGGGGCAACACAATCACCGACTTGAGGTCGGGCTGGCGGAGGATAAGAAACATGGGCGCGCCCACCGCAAGGGCCAATTTCCCGAGGGTGCCGAGCGACTGCCGGATGGTCCCGATCTTCGCGTGGATCAGGATGCTGGCCGTGACGAGGAGCACGGCGATCTTGGCGGTCTCGGACGGCTGAAATGTGCCGAGCGGCCCCAGCGGAATCCACCGGGTCGCGCCCCATTTTTCCGCCGCACTGCCGCCCACGCCGGGAATCAGCACGATGAACAGGGGAATGATGCAGGCGATGTAGATCCAGTGGGCGACACTGAGCCAAAACCGGTAATCGATGAGGGAGACCGCGACGTAAACGACGGTGCCCAGCCCGAGGTACACGATCTGTTTGAACCAATCCTCCCGCAGCAGCGACCAGGCCGTGTGCTGCACCGAGAACTGCGCCGAGTAGATGAAGGCGATGCTGAACCCGCCGAGGCAGAGGATGGCGATCGGGGTCAGGAGGTCCCAATTTGTCCGCGTCGTCGTCTTGAAGACACTGAAGTAATCGGTGGGTGCGCGAAGGTTCACGGAGTGGGAGGCTTCACACAACGGGTCGTGGACCGGCGTGCAACGCGGGAACGTCGATCACGGGGTTCTCCGGACGATCAGCGGTTCGACGTCCACGGGCTCGCCGGCCAATTCGGCCGGCCTCGCTTCCGTTTCTTCCGGCACTGATTCCGGCGTGGCGGTGCGGTAGGCGCTGGCCAGCCCAAGCATCGACCAGAAGACGACGGCGCCCATCGGCCCCTCCAAGACCACGCCGAGATGCGCCGTGATCAGGATCGGCCAGAGGCCCGCCCACAACGCGACTTGGGTCGCAGCGCTCCGCGGATCGCGAACCGCCTGCCAAGTCCGCGCAATTATCGACGTGACAATCCACAGCCAAATCGCGCACCCGACTAGGCCCATGCGCCCGAGTGCCGTCACGAGGATATTGTGCGGACTGCGGGCGGTGAAGTCCTCGCCCATTTCCGGATTATACTCCTGTAGGAATCCGCGTGCGAGGTCGTAGCCGAATCCCAAGCCAAGTGCTGGATTATATTCAATACTTTCCGAAGCCACCGTTCTCCACCACACCCAGCGGAACTGGTTGTTGTCGGTCTTGCTGATGCTTTCTTCGGTCGTGTAGCCGAATCGGCCGCTGAGGTCGACGACCGACATCGCCCGTTCGGCGAGGCTGCGGACCTTTTGCGCCGCCCAAGGAGTTTCGAAGAAATTTGCGAATGTGACGAGTGCCAGCAGTGCGATCGTGGCGAGCCCAACCTGAAACCACGCGAAGCGTCGGAACCGCGAAAACGCCATCCAGGCCAGCCCAACCAGGATCCCTAGCGTTGAGGCTCGGTTATCGCCGGCAAACACCCGCACGAGCATTAGCGTCGCGAGCGTGCGCACCCACCACCGCTGCCCCGGCGGGGCGCACAAGAACAATACGATTCCACAAACCGCGAGGAAGGCCGGCGCGATGTCGCCCTTGTAGTAGATCAGGGGCACGCCGCGAATCGTCAGCGTGCCGAGGAAGAACTCGGGAAAGAATTCGGTCAGCGCGAAGACGAACGGCAGCACGGCGCTGGCGACGAAGAGTGAGCGAAAAAGAAACCGTCGCGTGCGTTCGTCCCGGCCCAGCTGTTGCGCGATGAAAAAGAACGCGACGTAGTAAACGGTCGCGTAGTCGCGCAGCGCAACGAAGCCGAACCGCGGGAAGTCGAACGCGAACCGCGCCGTGCCGACGATGACCCACGCGAGCAGCGCGTAGTTCAACGCGTCCGGCTGCCACGGCAGCCGCTTGTCCCGGGCCGACCGCCAGCCGACGCAGGCCGCCGCAATCGCCAGTCCGATTTCCGCCGGCAGGAGCGGGAGGCCGGGCACCGGCATCAGTTGCGCGAATCCGCGGTTGCCGACGATGTAGCCGAGGCAGAGCGCCGCGAGGACGATGGCGTCGATCGTCATGCCCGTGACGTGCAACATGATCGCGCCCAGCGCCACCGCGCCGACCGCGAACGGCAACGCCAACGCGCCGTCCGCGAGGTCGAACGCGAGCCACACGCCGAGCGCAATCGCGAGGACCGCGACGATGCGTTCACGCCAGATCGGGTTCATCGTGACCAGAACATGTGTCCGCGAATTTCAGCACGCAGCCGCGCCGACCGCAAACCCGCCGCGGCGTAATACACCAAGAGGATGAGAAACAGCACCATTGCGCGCAAAATTCCGGGCCACGGCGTCGGCAGCAGCGCGGCGGCCGCCAGCAGGAGGATCGCCGCGGCGCCGTGGACGACCGCTGGCAGCGCGGCCGGGGCCAGCCAGTCGCGCCAGCCGACGGCAGTGAGCCCCGCGCAGAAGACGGGCGCGACCGCTGCCTGCAGGAAAGCGGCGACGGCCGCCGCGACCGCCACGGCGGCGAATCCCGCACTCGCCGCGAGCGTGCACGCAATGGCCATCATTGCCATCCCGGTGACCGACCAGATCAGGAGCCGGCGGCTGGCGGCGGCGCCGCCCAGCAGCCACAGCGGTGCGCTCAGCCACGGTTGCAGCGCCAGCACCAGCCCGAGCCAGCGCACGACCGGCGCCGCCGCCAGCCACTGCGGCCCGAAAAGGACGCGTACCAGCAATTCTGGGACAGCAACGCAAACCGCGGCACCGGCGAACGAAACATGCAGCAGGGCATTGAGCGCCCGGCGGAAAAATGCGGTGTACTCGACCGGACGGGCGTGCAGATGGCCGAGCGTGGCGACGAGGTACGGGCTGAACGGACCAATCCCAAATTGCGTCGGCAGGGCGGGAATCTGCGCCCCGCGTCCGTAGAGACCCAGTGCCCCCGCACCGTTCAGCCGTCCGACCGCGACTTGATCCAGGGTTCGCGCGAGATAGGTCGCCACATTATGGCCGGTGAGGTTGGCCCCCGCCACCGCGAGCGCGCGCCAGCGCACCTCCGTGGTGGTCGCACCCCGGCGCCATGGGCAGGCGCGCCAGGCCAGCGCGCAACTGGTCGCGTCGCCGACGACGCCCATCAGGACGAGGGCCCATACGCCAGCGCCGAGCGCGGCGCCGATGATCGCCGCGACACTCCCCACGGTCATGGCGGCAGCGTCAATCAGCGCGACGCGGCCCGCCTGATGCTCGCGGTACAGCGCGCCCATGGCCGGAGCTCCCGCCGCGGCAAAGATGAAGCCGGTGCACATCGCCGCGAGCACCCAGGGCACGGTGGTCGGCTCGCCGAAGAACCAGCCGGTGGGCAGCGCCACCACTGCGCCGCACGCGGCGAGCGCGAACCCACCCACCACGCCAATCCGGCAAAGCGCGTGGAAGTCCGCGCGGCTTGTTTCCGGCTGCTGGAGCGCGGTCACGATTCCGAAATCGCGCGCCATGTACAGCAGGCCATAGACCGCCGCAGCCATGCCGAACAATCCATACGCGACCGGATCGAGCAGCCGCGCCAGCGTCGCAGCGGTGGCGAGGCGTACGAGCAGCCGGACCACTTGCGCCATGAAAATCAATCGGACGCCGCGACGGATCGCGCCTTCTTCGGCGGCAGGAACAGCTATCGGCGCGGCCATGGCAGAATGCTCACGAGTACGCAGCTTGTCCGCCGGGGGGAAGCTCCGAGTGTGGCGCGGTGGCGCGTGCGACCGAAAGATTTGGCGCGGCTGGGTTTTGATCGTTACAGCGTCAGGTCTATGTTGTCGCCGCCATCTGCACTCACGCCCGAACCCGGCGCACAGGTCGGTGCGGTCGTGGTGGCGTACCATCCAAGCGTGGAATTCGCGACGAATCTGACGGCGCTGCGCGCACAGGTGCCGCAGGTTCTCGTCGTGGACAACGGAGGAGGAGGGGCCGCTCGCCGCGTTGAGGAATCCGGCCTTCGGCTGGAAGTCTGTGTGAATCCAGCGAATCTCGGGCTCGCGGCCGGATTGAATCAAGGCATTGATTGGGCACGGCGTCGCGGGTGCGGTTTTTTGGCGACGTTCGATCAGGACAGCCATGTAACTCCCGGATTTGTCGCCGCTCAACTCAGCGCGTTTGCAGCTTTTTCGCAGCGCGATCGCGTCGCGATCGTGTCTGCGCGGCTGCGTGATGCCGCCGCCGGCATGCACCATTCGTTTACGCCGCCCGGTGCGAAGCGCGCGGCCCCGTACATGACCGTACCCTTGGCCATCACCTCCGGCAACTTGGTGCCATTGCATGTATTCGACGTGCTGGGACGTTACCGTGAGGATTTTTTTATCGATTACGTCGATCAGGAGTTCTGCCTTCGGTGCCGGCAACGGGGCTGGCTCATCCTTGAGGTGCGTGACGCGATGCTCGATCATCGCTATGGGGCGCCGACCCGGCACCGGCTAGGGTGGATGCGGCCGCTGGTGACGAATCACGCCGCTGTGCGCCGCTATTATCAGTCGCGTAACCGGCTTGTTGTGTATCGACGCTACGGCCGCTTCGATCCCTGCTGGCTCCTGGCTGACTGGAAGGAGTTTTGCCGGGATACGGCGAAGCTTGTGCTCTTCGAAAAACAACGCGCGGCGAAGCTGGCTGCAATCGCGCGCGGATCGTGGGACGCCTTGCGGGGCAGGATGGGGCCGGCGAGCACTTGACTCGCCGGTGCGCGGCGCGAAGCCTGCCGCGGTCGCTCAAGATGTCCGACCCCGCCATCCAGGCACCGTTGGTTTCCGTGCTGATGGTAACGTACAATGCCAGCGAATACCTTGCAGCCGCCGTGCGGAGCGTACTCGAGCAGACGCTCGGATCTTTCGAACTCGTGCTGGTGGACAACGCGAGCACGGATGGGTCCGTTGCCGCGTTGCGGGCCACCACGCACGATCCGCGGTTGGCCTTTATTCCACTGCCTGAGAACCGCCGGCAGGTCGGGGGGTGGCGCGCCGGATTGCCCCATTGCCGCGGCGAATACGTCGCATTTATGGACGCAGACGATGTCGCTCTGCCGCGTCGGCTCGAAGTGCAGACGTCCTTCCTGCGGGCGCATCCGGAAATCGATCTCGTGGCTTGCCTGGCCGAACAATTCGATAAGAGCGGCGCATCGCGCGGCTTGCTCTTTTCGCTTATGACGGAAACTGGCATCAGGGCGTACGTAGAATTCGACATGCCGATTGCGTTGAACACAGCGTTGGCGCGGCGCGACTTCGTTGCCCGCGTCGGCTTCGCCGGCGAAGCGTCCTGGTCCGGCGATTACGAGTTCGTAGCGCGTGCCGTGGAGCAGGGACGCGTCGCATGCGTCCCAGACGTGCTGATGCGGTACCGGCTGCATGAGGCTTCAGTCACGGCGACGCGTCGGGCGGGCTTGGAACTTTCGGCGGCGCTTGTGCGGTTGCGCGCTGCGCGTCGACGTTTCCGGTTGCCGGTGGACCCGACTCTCGAGACTGCCGAGCGTGAATGGTTGGAGCACCCACCGAAATTGCGGACGATGCACCGCACGTTTGCGGTTCGCGCACTGCGCGCGGGGTTGCCCTCGCTGGCGATCTTTCATGCCCGTCGCGCGCGTTCGCCGGCTACCATATTCGCCGGGCTTTTCCAAGCGGCGGCGCGCGAACCGAGGCGGCTTGGTTTCCTCTTGCGCCTCGCCTGCCTCGGACCCGTGCGCGCGCTGCGCCTGCCTCCGACGGTGCGTCCACCGCTGCGATGAATTCCCCGCGGACGCGACCCGAAGTCATGCACTACGTCGGCTACGATGCCGACGGCGGCGGGATCGTGTCGGTTGTGCGCGCGCTCGCGACAGCGGATCGTTTTGAGTGTCGGCTTGGCGTGAATCCCGGGTTTCAGCAGCACCGGACGCCGGCGCTGCCGGTGGTGGAGTTTCCGGCGCTTGCCGGGGACACAATAGCACCGCGGACGTTTTGGCGGGCGCGCGCCGTCGCCCGGGCGGCCGCCCAATGGCTGCGAGCCGATACCGCGCGCGTGTTTCACGGTCACTCCCGTGCCGGATTGCTCGCGGCACTCTGGCTCGCACGGTCGGGCGCCGGGCGTGTGGTTGCGAGCGCGCATGCCTATGGCCGGCAACGATGGTTTTACCGCTGGGCGGCGCGACGGCTTGGTGACAGGCTTTATTGGCTCAGCCCGGCGATGAAACGCTATTACGGGTTCTCCGACCCCTCGTGGCGCCAGTGTATCCCTGGTTGCGTGACGCCAGACCCGCTCACGGCTCCGCCTACCGCACACCTTCGCGGCGACTGCGTGCGGCTCGGCGGAATCGGCGCGCTGGTGCCAGTCAAGCGCTGGGAACTGGTGGTCGAGGCAATCGCCGCTCTGCCGGCTGCCGTCCGGGCCAAGATCGAGTTTAGGCACATCGGCGGCAGCAGGAGTGACGAGCGTGCTTACGCTGCAGAGCTTCGCCGCCGAACAGAGGTACTCGGAGTCGCTGCCAGCGTGCAATGGCTCGGCGAGCGTTCGTCCGCGACGGACTTTCTAGCCGAGATTGATTGTCTCGTGATCGCGTCGCACGAGGAAGCGTTTGCGGTCGCGATGCTGGAAGCGCTACGTGCCGGCCTGCCCGTCATCGCCGCTGACGGCGGTGGCGCCACAGACGTTGTGGTCGACGGCGAGACTGGATGGTTTTTTCACCACGGGGATCCACGAGATCTGGCGCGAATTCTGCAGTTTTTGGCCGAGACCAACGCGCTGACCAACGTGCGGATTCCGCCCGACGCAATCCGCGGGTTCACGAGCCCGGTGGTCGCGCAGCAATGGCTTGAAGTCTACACGGAGATACTGTCGGGACGTCACTGATTCGAAATCACGGTCGTTCACTCCGACCGTCGCAGTGCCGCGGTGAGTTGGCGCAAGTGTTGTGCGAGGGTGAACTCCTCTTCAAACCGTCGGCGACACGTGCCCGGTGCCGGGGGCGAAGCACGCAGCGCAATCAAGGCATCAGTCAACTCCGTGACTTCTCCCGGCGGCACCAGAATACCGCAGTTGCGCGCCACGACGTCTGGCAAACCGCGCCAACGCGTTGCAAGAATCGGTCGATCGTGCGCCAGCGCTTCGAGCACGACGAGTGGCAGCCCTTCGGCTGCATACTGCGTCGGGAAGATTAAGCAGTGGCTGCGCGCGAACAGCGCCCGTTTCGTCTTTTCATCGGCGAAACCGACGTGGCGGATCGCATCAGGATGAGATTCGGAGTATTCACGGAAGCGCGCCTCGGCTGCCGGGTCGGCAAACGGACCGGCTGCGACCAACGTGAAGGTGGGCTGGCCGGCCGGAGCCGCCACCTTACGATTGGCTGCGATGACGGCGTCCGCGGCGGCGAATAGTCCTTTTTCCGCGGAACCGAGGCCTAGAAAAAGCGTTTGATAGGGAATGGTTGCTGCGACCGTCCGCGGCTCCGGACGCGGATCCGGAATGCCATTGGGCACCACGGCAATCTCGCGCGCGTTCAGGTATTCCGCGTCGTGTCGTAACGAATTTGTAAGTACGATTGCCAGCTCGGCGCGGCCCAAGAGCACTTGCGTGACCGCTCGTTCGACGCCGACCGCGTGCGCTTCGAGCCACTCGGCTAGTCCGACGGCGTGCCAATGCAAAATCAGCCGGCGGAAAAATGGCCGGCAGAGCAGCATTACGAGCCAATCGCGGTAAAGTGCGCCGCGTTTTCCTGGCGGGGATGGCACATAATAGAGTGTGTCGGAGTGGTAATGCCGGCCTTCACGGATCGCTTGAATTGCCAGACGGAGTGTGCCGGTGATTTTGCCCGGCCGCCATCGGCCAATGTCCGCGTTGTCATGAGACAGCCGAAAATTGACGTGGTGTAGTTCGAGGCCGGGCTCGCGGCTTAAACCGTCGAGCATGGCGCGGACCATGACACTCTGACCGTGCAACGGTGGTGGAGTATGCGCGAGCACCAGCAATTTCACGGTGGCGGGTTACGTTCGCGGGCGCGCCACGGCGACACAAGCGCCGAGTTGCCAACCCGGCGCGGCTATCGCATGCGTTGGCCGTGTTTTCGCCGATGTCCGCCGCCGTGCAGCGTCCCGT
>Ga0082335_1005667_pt1 | contig 16962 bp, 10 predicted proteins | sample Subgrocontami58m_FD_72375 | JGI IMG/M metagenome (GOLD analysis project Ga0082335, IMG submission 72375) | Subsurface groundwater microbial communities from S. Glens Falls, New York, USA - GMW37 contaminated, 5.8 m (SPADES assembly) (version 2) ... | reverse complement strand
TTGTCCACATATTTTAACGTTTTGAAATGCCGCCGTTAGAAATGAAAAGAAGATTGTTCCGAGCGCGGATCGAAAAGTCACTCGCGGAGAATCCTGCTTCAGCAAGCGGCAAGGCAGCGCCAGCTAAACCAATCGTGGAGCCGCCATTGTTCCAATCTATATACCCACCATTCACATTATCTGAGTTAAAGGCGGCAACTTCGCTATTTGAGGTCGAAATTGTCATGCGCGCCGTCGGCGTCGTGGTGCCGATACCGACGTTGCCGGCGGTGTCCAGCGTCCAGTATTCACGCGTCCCGTCGAATATCGTATTTCTCGCGATCTTAAACTTGTCCGAATCGGAGTTATCGGTTCCCATGACCCACGTGTTCGCGGTAGCGAGTATGATGAATCTCAATAAGGGATCGTTTGTTCCTGACACGTTTTGTTCGATCGATAAAATAGCATCCGTGACACCTCCTTGCACGATGTGCAGATTCGCCTGCGGCGTCGTCGTACCGATTCCTACCTTTCCGTTGTCGAGAACACTGAACCGCGGCGTGTTGGCGGAATCGGCCACGGCAAATGCGAGCCCGGTACCCGTGCCCGAGCCGGTGATGGAGAGCTTGCCCCAGGGGGTGGTGGTGCCGATGCCGACGTTGCCGTTGTTATCGACATTCAAGTCATTGCCACCATACCGACCGATACTCAGAAATTGACTGCCTCCACTTGGCTGATTTCTTATTTCGAACTTTGCTGCACCCTGATTCTGGAAAGAAAGTATAGACTGTGAACCCGACCCCGAGGAATCAATTACCAGGCGCGTATCACCGCTCGAAGAAACCGCGAGTTTTTGTTGGGGCGTCGTAGTGCCGATGCCGATGTTGCCGGTGTTGCCGATATATAGGCGAGTCGCTCCGTTGTTGAAGAATTGCAGCGAGTTATCCGTGAAGTCCGCCGATATGACGCTGGTAAGGGCATTATTCGAGCGGAAGTTTATGCGTGCCGAATTGCCGCTCGTATTGGTGTTGAGAGAGAGGATGGGAAGCGAGCTTTCAAGATGAAGGATACTGCCAGGCGTCGTCGTCCCGATCCCGACGTTGCCTGCGCTACTAATCCTCATTTTCTCGGAACCGGCGTTCAAGAATGTCTGTGCGCCACCCACCGTATTAAAACCATCATACCTCACATCCGTGTAGTTGGAGCTGTCGTAGGCAATACGTGCTTGGGGAATCAAAGTGCTGACCACATGGAATGGTACCGAAGGGGTGGTCGTTCCGATGCCGACGTTGCCGGAGGAGTTGAGATACATCGCATAGCCGGATGAGACGGCATTATTGTAAGCGGTGCTGCCGCCCTTGAACCCGATACCGCCGAAAGCGGCGATCGACAGATCGCCTGTCGCGACGGTATCCTGCCGCGTGAGGGAGAAGATGCCGGAGCTTGCACCGTTGTCGGCGAAGATGCCTCTTCCGGCCGTGAGACCGCTGAGCCGCATCGCTTCAGTGACTCCAGTGTTGATAGCAAGCTGAGCATTCGGCGTCGTGGTGCCGATGCCGATGTTGCCGTTTTGATCGAGGACCATTTTGGTCGTGGCAGACGATGCGACGTTATCGGCCTTGGTCTGGAACTGAAGTTTCCCGCCGAATCCATTGGCCCCGCCGCTACCACTGAGAGAGCCGAGAATGCCAGCGATGTACGGATTGCCGGAGTTATTCGACATGATGAAGAACGCGCTGCCTGCGGTATCGTTCGCGGCCAATGATCCGGAGGCCCTGGGGTTTGCGAGTTCGAGTACGCCTCGCGCATTTACGAGTGTGCCGTCACCGACGATCGACAAGACGCGAGAGTTCGAGTTGACTCCCGCAATACTGGGAGCTGCCGTCCCAATGCCCACATTCCCATTCTGCAAGATCGAGAAGCTGCCGTTTGCTGCCGTGAGCCCGCCTGCAAACGAACTCGTCGCCGTCGTGCTCGTCGCGCTGAAATACGGTGCGAAGAGCGCGCCGCTCGATGAGAGGCCGCCGATATTCAGCGTGCCCGCCGTGAGCGCGCCGGAGAGATTGAGATCGGTGCCGCTAAGCGTCCCCGTGAGCGTGCCGCCGGAGAGGGGGAGATAGCCGGCGACATTCGCGCCGGATATCGAACCGCCTGTGATAGATGGCGTGTTGATCGCGGTGTTCGTGAGTTGGTCTATGCGCTGCGAGGCAGGGTAGAATGTACCGGTCGTATTGCCCGCAGCAGCAACCTGCTCTGGAATGGCTGCCTTCGGCGGGTTGAGTGCCACTATGCGGCTGCTAATCGATTGTTCAAAGTCGGATAGGATGGCTGCCAGCGTTTGAGTTGATACGGTCGCAGCGCCCTGCGGGACGATCCGCTCGATGATGCGCTCGATGACCGGCTGATTGATGACAGTCTGCGATGGCGCGGGCAGAACAGAAGGTGTGGGAGCGGCCAGGATTGTTGCCGCTACAGCTGATGTTGCGGCGGGGTCGTTGAAGGGGTCGGCCGCAACTTCTGTTTGCGCGGTGGCTGCGGCGGCCGGCTGCGTCGTCCGAATGTCGACAGGAGTGTTTGAGGCAATAGTCGGCGCGAAGAAGCTGCTCACGAACGTTATGATGCTCACGAAGAACGCGGCGACGGCGTGCATATATGAAAATTATAGCAGGCGATCTCTCAGAGCTGGCGGCCATGAGTGGAAAAGCGGCAACCATTGACTTTCTTGGAAGGTGTGTCGGAAAAAGAATCTTGTGCGACGATAGGAGCGTTGCGCTGTCAAGCCGTTCCCTGTCGATGGTGCATATGTGTGATCATGGTTTTCGTCGTTGTAATTTGGATTCCGTTTTCCCCTTTTTCAAAGCGCATCCCCTACTGGGTATTTTTCAATATGAGTATTCTCAAATGAGTATTCTTATATAGAGAGACCGGCAAAATTTGCCGTTCCTGACGTGCCAAAATTGCCGGTCTAGACCGGCAAAATTTGCCGGTCAGGCCCGGCGACGGTTGCGGGCTGTATTCTCAACAGTCAGAAAGAGCCGATAGATATTGGTCTTGCCAAGTCCGCGTTGTGTGATCTCAAGGAGGCCGGCCTCCTCCAATTCCTTCAGATAGCTGCGCACGCTGCGCTCGCTAGAGCCCATATCGTCGCCGAGCTTCAATTGGCCGGGGAAACAGGCGTTGTCGGCCCACGCGTATTTGAGCAGCATGGCATAGGCGAGCTTCGCGCCGACGGACAGCTCTTTCTTGGTCAGGATGAAATTGGGAACTTGAGTGAAGCCGTGGCGCGTGACCGGATCAGCCCCGACGATCTCGATGTTACGGGCAATTTCATTGAGCCGGCCGGCGACATGCTCCATACATGTGCATTATACCTCGCTGGAGCGCATAAGCGGCGTCATGCGGCGTTTGTGGGGATAGAACGCGCTCGGTTGTCGGCCACTGTCACTGCTGGCCAATACCTCTTCCTTCGTCGCCCATTCGCTCGTCGGCTGCCTCGTGATGCGCGAGTGGTGTTGGGGGCGTCGGCTCCCCTCCCCTGCCTAGCAGTGGCGCGAGCATCTGCTGCAAACCGCGCACGAGATAGTTTGTTTCCTTGTCGCGTTCCAAGAGTGCTGCGATCTGCGTGTCTTTCACCTGGGCTTGATCTTTCAAGAAAGCGACATGGTCTTTCAGCATGGCGTTCTCGCTTTCAACTTGTGCGACATAGCGCGACATGTCGGACTGCGCCGGCGTCTGTCGCTCCGACGTTTCCTGGATTGTGATGTCGCGCTCGACCGCGCTCGCGCGCGGTTGGTCGATAGGCACGCTTGGCTCAATGACGGGGGCGACCCTGTGCGACATGTCGGGCATGGGCGCAGTGTGTCGCACTTCGTCGGTGATGCCGTGAAGCTGCGCGAGCTGCGTGATCGCGCGGCCGACGGAATCCGGATCAACGAAAAAGGTGAGCCCGGTTACCGTCTCTTCCTTGATGCAATCCAAGCGGCCGGCAACGCAATAGCGTTGCAACGAGCGAATGTTGCGGGGGAGTCCAGCCTGGGCGAAAAGCTGGGCGGTATCGTCTAGTGTCAGGGAATAGCGTGTCGCGCTCTGCCGCGCTGTGTCGGACTGCTGCTGTCGGGCTTCGTCGGGCATTGCCGTCAGTATACAACGGCTCGCCGCACCTCTCGCCGTTGTCCACAATGCCTCGAACTATGGGAGCGCAATCAAAAACGCCGCCCAGCGTTCCAACGCCTCCCGCTTCTCGTCGAGGTATTTGTGTTTGTTGTAGACGCCGCTCACGCCGGGAATGACGTGGCTTAGAACGCGATCAACGGTGGTGTCCTGAATGCCAAGGGCGTTCATCTGCGTGGCGACCGTCCGCCTAATGTCATGTAGCACCCAATCGGCGACGCCGCTCAATTGGTCGAGCCGGCGCTTGGCCTTCGAGAAGCCCGAGACGACATTCTTGCTGGCGTTCGTCCGGGAGCGGAAAAGTCGATCGTCGCCTCGGAAGCGGGGAAGGTCTTTCACGATCTCGGCGACTGGCGGGGACATGGGCAGCAAATGTTCGCGGCTGTTTTTCATGATGGTTGCGGGGAAAGCGATGATCTTTTTCTCCTCGTCAATCCATGACCAGCGCAGATTGGCGATCTCCGTCCGCCGCTGGCCGCTCAACATGAGCAACTGGATGAGTGGGCCGAAGGGCCATTCGATCTCTTGCGCCGCTCGCCAGACCGCCCGCACTTCTTCGGCCGCAAGCGCCCGCTCCCGCTTCGGAGCCTTGCCCGGGGCCTTCACCCGGTCGCAAGGGGAGCGGTCGAGCAAGTCGCGGCTGACCGCCCAATTGAACATTTTTCGCACAGCCGCCAAAGTGTTGCGCGCCAGCACCGGCGCGCCGCGATCGGTGATCGTCTCTATCAACCCGATCATCTCCGCTTTGGTGATCGACCGATAGTCTCGCGTGCCGAAGGTGGGTTCGACTTCCCTTCGCAGGATGCGTTCGGTCTCCTTGCCACTCTTGTTGAAGCTCGCATGGCGCTTCACGAATTCGTCGATCAGCGATGAGACGGTGCGTTCCTCGGGCTCCGGGGTTTTCTTGTCAGCGGCCGGGTCTTCGCCTCGGGCGATGCGTGCCCTGTAGTCCATCGCGGCGGCGCGTGCGTCGGCCAAGGACATGTCGGGGTAGCGGCCGAGCTTGATCCGCTTCTCCTTACCGCGAGCGTTCCGGTATTTCAGGCAAAATGTCTTGGTGCCCAGGTTCGTCACGCGGACGGAAAGGCCGCGCACGGCGCTGTCCCATAGATCAGCCTGGCGACGATCGGTCGGAACCTTCGCGGTTCTGATCTGGATGTCGGTAAGGCGCGCGGTCGGCATGATTTTAGGTAGCACCTAGGTAGCAAATTGTCATGCGCTGGCCTGAAACCATATGGGACGCTATGTTGAATAAACACGTTCATTTTCAAGTGACTGTGACAGTTTTTGAGATGAAGCGTAGCCGTATGAGCAGCCGAAAACAGGAACTCTTAATCAGCGGGTCCAAGGTTCGAGCCCTTGTGCGCCCACCACTACAATCAAGCGCTTGTCTTGGTTTTTATGGCCGCTGAAACTCTCCGACTAAGTTCCGGTGAGCGCTGGGCGTGCAGAAATCGGAATTTCGAGGAAACGCAAGCAGCGGTCTCTGCCCGTCAACGCCCCATGCCACTCGCGCGATATTGCGAACACTCCGGCCGGACGTCGACAGGACGCGCCCCGCTTCGCGCTTCTTTTCGAACACGATGACCGGGACATTATTCATCCTCGCCCAGGTCAGTACCAGACGTTACGCGACGATGTTGAAGTCACTGGCCGCGAGCGCGGTCGTTGCGCCGAGTCTCGCAAAGGCTTGCGCGTCGGCGCCGCTGCCGCCATTGGCGTCCCAGTAGAGCGTTCCCGCATTCGCGCCGGCGTTGTCGTAGATGAAGGCGCCCGCGGCATTGTTCACCGACGCAATGTCGGCCGCCGTCACCAATGTCGCCGCGCCGCCCGCCACGAGGCCGCCGCCAAACCCGCTTGCCGAAATCTGCAGCCTGTCGGCGCCGCTCGCGAAATCCATGACGAAGTCGATCCCGTTCGACAACGACGTGAACACGAAGGCGTCGTTGCCCGCCGCGCCGGTCAGCGTGTCGTCGCCGGCGCCGCCGATCAGAACGTCATTGTCCGCGCCGCCATTCAGCAGGTCCGCGCCCGCGCCGCCGTCGAGCGTATCTTTCCCCGCACCGCCCAGGACCGTGTTGTTGATCTCGTTGCCTCGGAGGCTCAACCCCGGCGCGTTAGAGGCGGCGCGCAGCGTTTCCACTTCCTGCCCGGCGTTGAGCGCGTAATTCACACTCGCGACGACGGAATCGGTCCCGCCGCCGGCGGCCTCGTAAACCACAGAGCCGACGTTACGGACATAATAGGTGTCATTTCCGGCGCCGCCCTTCAATATATCCGCGCCGGCCCCGCCGCCGTCATCGAGCGCATCATTGCCGTCTCCGGCATAAATCGTATTGACGAATTCGTTGCCGATCAGACTCAATCCCGGCACGCCCGCCGCGACGCGCAGCACTTCGATTTCCTGCCCCGCCCTGAGCATGTAGCCGACGCTGGCGATGACCGTGTCGACCCCGCCGCCCACGGCTTCGTAGGCGACGTCGCTGCCATTGTTGACGTAGTAAGTATCGTTGCCGGCGCCGCCATACATCATGTCGTGGCCGCCGCCGCCATCGACGAGCGCATCATTGCCGTTTCCGCCATAAATCGTGTTGGCGAATTCGTTGCCGATCAGGCTCAATCCCGGCGCGCCCGCCGCAACGCGCAGCACTTCGATTTCCTGCCCCGCCCTGAGCATGTAGCCGACCCTGGCGATGACCGTATCCCTGCCGCCGCCCACGGCTTCGTTCACGATGTCGCTGCCGCTGTTGACATAGTAGATATCGTCGCCCGCGCCGCCGTTCATCATATTGTTGCCGCCGCCGCCGCCGTCGAGCACATCGTTGCCGCCGGCGCCGTTCAGCGTGTCGCTTCCGGCGCCTCCAAAAATCGCATTCGCGCGTTCATTGCCGGTCAGGTTCAGTCCGACCGCGCCGGCGTTGGCGACGAGATATTCGATCTCCTGTCCGGCCTTGAGCGCGTAATGGGCGCTGGCGAAGACCACATCGCTCTCGCCGGTCACGGCCTCGTTCACCACATCGCCGGCATTGTCGACATAGTAGTAATCTCTGCCCGCGCCGCCATTCATCGTATCCGCGCCGGCGCCGCCGTTCAGCGTGTCGTTGCCGGCGCCGCCATTCAGCGTATCCGCGCCATTCGAGGTGGTGATTCCGTCGCCTCCATCCGTGCCCTGAATGATGGCGGAGCGCCCGAACAACTGAGTGGTCAGATTGACCGTTCCCGGGGCGAGCAGGCTCAGCGACACGCCGGCCGTCAGGTTGTTCGGGGCATAGGCGATCGTCGTGAGCGCCTGCAACGCCTGCGGTGTAGCGGGGGTCTGAAGGCTGGTGAAAAGATTCTCGACGCCGCTGAAGTTGTCGATCAGCAGGACCGGATTTACAAAACTGTCGACGCCGGCGCCGCCAAAAATCATGGTGACAAGATCGACATCCCCGCGGAACGTGTCGTTGCCGTCGCCGCCATCGAGCATGAACGCTCCATAGGCGCCAAAAAGCGTGTCGTCGCCCGCGTCGCCACTTAACACCGCTCCCCACAGGGGGGTAACGGCAGAGAGCGTATCATTGCCATCTCCGCCCGACGCCGTCCTAGTACGGTTGGATGCGTTGAGTGAGTCGTCGCCGCTGTCGCCGAACAGGTCGACTCCGCCGACGAGGGTATCATTGCCGTCACCGCCATGCAGGCTGTCGCCGATGTAGACACCAAAGTTAAACGAACTCACGCCGGTCAGGCTATCATCGCCGGCATCGCCATAAAGATCCGCACCGCCGTCGCCTGATATCGTGTCATTCCCGTCCCCGCCATAGAGCTGCGTGAAATGTAGCTCGGGAGAGAAGAGATCAAGCCCGCCGCCGGAGATGGCGTCGTCGCCGTCGCCACCGTAAACAGCGCCGCCAAAAGCAAGCGTTACGGTGTCGTCGCCCGCCCCGCCATAGATGAGATCGGCGGCGGGAAAAGTGTTGGGGCCGGCTTCGATCTGATCATTGTCTGTCGCCGGTCCTTCATCTCCCGGCGCGTTGTTGGCGAAATCCCATCCGTAAATGACGTCGGGTTCAGTTGTTCCAAAAAGAATGTCGGGGTTATTGGTTCCGATAATGGTCGGCATGATCAAAATCTCCCGCTGATCGCGCGCCGATCGGGAAGGACGCCGAATCCTGCAAGGTCATCATCCCAAAGGAAACCGCGATCTTTCCCAGCCGGGCATTTGAGCGCGTCCACCTCACGTTTTGTAATTCGACCCGACATAGAAAACGCCATCGCTTACCGGAAATCAATGGAAACGACCTATGACCAATTAACGCAGGCGATAGAGCACTGTCTGAAAGTTGTGGAAGTCGCCAGAACATGCCGACCATCAAATTCTTAATCAGCGGGTCCAAGGTTCGAGCCCTTGTGCGCCCGACAATAAAATCGAAGGGTCCCTTGATGAGGCGGAACGTACACTACGCCAGCGCGTGGGATATTTAGCGCTTTAAACAGTCCGCTGGCGTCTCCCACAACGCTCCGACTGTTCCAGTGTCGCGGCGACGTAGTGCCGAGCTTCGGCTGTTCAAACGTGGCGTTCGGATTTTTCCCTCTGCCGGCGCGGACTCGTCAATGGCTATCGGCGCCCCACTCCAAAGCCGTCGCGCAGACAACCGCAAGGGCTCTGACCGCGGGAAAGAACGAGCAGCCCGGAAACGTCAACTCTCGCGATCTTCCTCGCCGTGAATTGGGCTCTACAATTTCAAGGGGCTTAGGGAGGGCAACGCTAAAACAGCAATTTTGGAGATTTGCCATGAGGACGACCTTTCGACGAACATGTGCGCTCACGCTTATTTTTTTGTGACTGTCTCGGCTGTGATTGCGGCGCCGATCGGCGCCGTTATCTCGGCGTGCGATCGGATGCACGACGCAGGACAAACCTGCAATTACGGCATCAAAGGCAATTCTTTGGTCGGATGCACAAACGACGTCGTCTTCGCCGACGGGAGCCGCCAATGCACTGGCTCGAAAAACACGAGCGGGAAATGCAATGAAGACGGCGCTGCCGCGCGCGTCTCTACGCTAAAGGGCAATGAGCTATTGGACGCGCTTCATGCGAAAGATCTTCACCAATCCAAGTAGGGATTCTCTCGACCAAGGACTCCCTCAATAAGCGAAAAACGCTCCGCGCGTGCATCCGGGCTCGGGGCGTTCGCTCTTATGCTGGGAAACCCAATAGGGCTCAGGCTCAACCGTGGACGCAGCGCAGGGCGCTACCGGTCGATCGGCGCCGCAAAGGCGCAAAATCGCAGCCGGCGCGCCTTACGGCAGAAGGATGAAGAAGAGTTCGGCTCTGCGTCACATGCGGCAATAGATCGTCGAAGCTCGCTGGCCTCCTGATCCGACCGCTCGCCTTTATCTAAGCTACGTCGGCGCCCCGCTCGGACGGATACGCTCAAGTGAATCCCTTTCAGTTGGTCGTCGTCTTGCCTTCGATCCAGAATGCCTTCGATCCAGAATTGCGCGGACCGATTTGCGCGTGCGATAACGCTGGCGATCGGCGTCCCTAGCTCGGATTGAAAGAAGCTCATGGATCATTCGCGCAATCCCGCATCCCCGCTCCATCTGAGGCTGGCCAGAGTCTTCCTCGGGCTGCTGAACGTCGCGCTGCTCGTCACGGTTGCGCTCGTCCTGCTCCCGCTCGTCACGCCTTATTTCAAGCATGCGGGGTCATACCGCTGGATCGAACATGTCGAAGTCTTCGACGCGCGGATGATCCGGTGGGTCAAGTCGCTGGTCCCGACCAACTTCAAGGGCTATGAGCTGGCGCGCTGGTTTATCGTCGGCGGACTCCTCTTCGCGCGCATGTGGGTCGACACACTGCGGCACAAGGTCACGACTGCGATCTACCGTACGACGGTGCAGCGTGACTTCGAGGCGCTGCAGTCCGTGGCCCCGGCCGACGCGCGGGTGCTTGCGCCGGTCAAGGAAAAAATGAAGACGATGGACGCGCGCAACCCCAAGAGCCGCGCGGAGTTGCTCAAGGTCATGGGCGACGCCAAGCGTCAGTTGGAGTCGATGGGCCGTGACCTCGCCTTCCTGTCCATCGACGTCGTCGACTCGACCAAGATGAAGCTCGGCGAGGACAAGACATTCATCGAGCACGATTTTCGTGAATACAAGGACCTCGTCGACAGCAAGCTCCGCAGCAACGGCTCGCTGAAGGCGGCATGGACGCCCGACGGCGTCATGGCCTGCTTTCCCTCCATCGACGCAGCGCTGAAAGCCGCCAAGGAAGTGATCGGCGGTCTCGACGCGTTCAACGCCAATGTGAAGATGATCAAGTCGAACTTCACCGTTCGCTGCGGCATCAACGCCGGGCACGTTTATTACGACGAGCAGACGCCGATGGAGGAAATGAGCGACCGCGTCATCGATATCGCCGGCCATATGCAGAAATATGCGCTCCCAGGCACGATCGCCTGCGCAAAGCAGATCATCGAGCCCGTGCAGCAGCGCGGAGGCTTCAACGATGCCGGCAAGGTGGTGGACGGTTACGAGGTCTACCAATGGACTCCGGCGAGCCGCCTGCAGGATGAACGGGCGGTGTCCTGACGCCGCCTCAAGCGCGCGATGGTTTTCGCGCGCTAACGATGCTTGATGCGACGTTCACGAGCAACGAAATCGCGCCGCGGCCGTCAGGCTCATGCGCCAAATAGCCTGTGGCCTGCGCGCTCGGGCCTATTAAGCCTAGCCGTGGAATCCTCTTCGCGGATTGGCAAAGTTGAGTAAGTTGCGGTCTCGGAGCGTTGCGTTTGCGAGTGGGGAGCCATCCGTGGCTTGGCTTAAATGAAATGGGCCTTATTGCTGAGATCGATCGCTTTGGCGTCAATCTCATTGGCCGGCGCCGCCGCTGAGGATGCGTCGACGCGCCCGGAGGCGATCAAGAACGCTCCCGTTGCAGCGCTGTCGGCGAAGCCGACGATGATCAATCCGGGTCAGTCGGCGACTCTGGCGTTTTCCGCAACGAACGCCGACGTCTGCATGAGCTCAAGCCGCCCGCGCGATCCGAATTTTGTCGTCCATGACCTGTCGGGCAATGTTCCCGTGCGGCCCGCCCGCACGACGACCTATACGATAAAGTGCAAGAAAGGCGCGGCGTCCACGTCGCATCGCGCTGTCGTGACGGTAACGCCGGAACGCATCATCCTTTCCGAGATTTTTGACAGCGCGGTTCCTCACACGCCTGAAACCCGGATCGAAGATGGCGGGCTTCTCGCTCACAAATGGAAGTCCGTTTATCACGGCTATGGTTCGAACTCGGTCGCTCGCCTTTTCGATGGCCAGGCGCTGGCGATACGCCCGAAGGAGTCAAATTCTGGGAACGAAACGCATGCCGGGCTGATCAGCGGGCCGCATCCGTCTTGGCCCGTCGAGATCAAAGGCAATTTGACCATCGAGGCCTCGCTGCACACAGAGAAGCAATTGCGTCGGCAGAATGCGCCAAATCCGTGGGAAGTGGGCTGGCTTTTGTGGGACTACGTCGACAAAACGCATTTCTATTACTTGATCCCGAAGCCGAACGGCTGGGAGCTCGGCAAGGCGGACCCTGCTTATCCTGGCGACCAGCGCTTCTTGGCGTCGGGAAATCGACCGCTTTATCCGATCGGAAATCGATATGTCGTCAAAATTGTTCAGGCCGTCACCCCGACGTCGACGACGATTTCGGCATTCGTCGACGGCGTTCTCTTGACCACCTTCACCGACCGAGAAAGGCCCTATTCGAATGGGCTTGTCGGATTCTATTCCGAGGACGCCGCAGCCTATTTCCATTCGGTCGTCGTGACGATTCCTCGCGCCGTAGCGGCCTTGAAATAAGGACGTTGCCGCAAGGTCGGGTTCTGGGTGAGGGCCACGTCGCGCTGTCCCGGCGTCAGAGGCGGACCCCGGACATGCATGCGGTCAAAAGGAAACGCCGATTGTCGCGTTGAGACCGCCTTGACGGCGACTCTCCCCGAAGGGGAACAAATAGCCAATTTGCGCCGTCAAGATGCCGTCATAGGCGCGATAGAAGTCTCCGCCCAGCCATGTGCGCGCGACCAGCGCCGGACCTACCCCAAAGGCAAATCGGCGAGTATCCGCGCTATCATATGTCGCCATGCCCATTGCAGCCGCCCCGAGCACGACGCGCGAGTCGGCGTCCCAGTAGGAATAGCCAAGCAAACCCACCGCGTTCTGCAGATACCGACGCTCGCCGGCCCTGTAAGTGCCATAGGTGGCAAAGCTCGTCAGCGGCTGCCATGTCGTCTCATGGGGATAGCTCATATCTGTCGGTTCGATCGCGCCCGCCGCTCCCGCGCTTGTGGCGCTCGAATAGGCGAATCCGCCATAGCCATAGCCCCACGACAAGGCGAGCTGATTGAACGGGGCGTTTCGCGTAAAATGGTGCTGCCACTCGGCGCTCACCGAGAAATTAACGCCATCGAACGGACGCAAGCGCAAACCGAGCCGCGAATAGCTCTCGGTGAAGCGCGTCTGGTCCTGAGACCAAAACCCGCCGATCAAACCCTCGAGGCCAAATATATATGGCAGGAAGCGGCCATCGAACCGGATGGTCGTTTCGAAGCTCGGCTGAATCTGATGCCCGCCCCAGCGTTTTGGACGATCGGCGATGCCGTTGAACACCACATTGGTGCGAACGCTCGCATCCGACTCGACAACCTGCGTTCTGATCACCTCTCGATCGCGGGCCGGCCGGGTGCTCAGTGATGGATCGCTCGACCAGCGGTCGAGCGCTTCCCGAAAGAACTGCGACTCTTTTGCGCGATCGACATAGACGCTCGCATAGCCCGCATTCAGCAACACTTCGCCGCTGCGCTCGACCGCGAGGCTATTCTCAAAGGCCTCGAGGGCGTCGGCATATTCCTTTTGACGCGCAAAAAACTGCCCAAGCGTCGACCATCCGGCCGCATAGTCAGGATGCGTGTGCGTGAAGTTGACGAGTTCGGCGCGCGCGCGCGTCACATCTCCCTGTTTTTCGAATGCAGACGATCGAGCGGTAGCGATTTCGAGTTCGACCGCCACCCTTTGCGCTGAAGGCAAATCTCCCCGGTCAAGCGCTTTCACAAAGTCCGCAAGCGCGCCAGCGGCGTCTCCGAGAGTCTTACGAAGATAGGCCCTTTGCGCATAGGCTTGGCCCGTGGCCTTGCCTCGCGCGATGAGCGCGTTTGACGCGCGTAGCGCCTCCTCCGTGTGGCCAAGCCCTGCAAGCGCGGCGATCGTCACGCGAAAAACGGCCTCGTCGGCTCGAGGGAAAGCCTCCGCCGCCCTGCCATAACGCAATGCGCTCACCCAATCGCGAGCGGCCAGAGCCTTGAAGGCCTTTTCGGCGACGAGCGTGTAGCGCGCCTCATCGAGCGCGCGCGTGACGTTGAGCTTCTGATCGGCCGGAAGGTCATATTTCAAGGCCTGCTCGAAGTCTGCGACGGCGCCGCTCACATCCTTGGCCTGACGACGCATGAACCCGCGCTGTGCGAGAACCCGCGGGCTTTGCGGGAAAGACGCAAGGTAGCGGTTCGCTTCCGCAAGCGCCTCAGCTTTGCACCCTTGGCGAAGAAGCGCCGTCAAGAGGAGGAGAACAGGCTCCTCCGCTTTGGGATCGAGACTATGCGCCTCTCTTGCCGCACGCACAGCCTCGTCCGGCCGCCCCACTTTTAGCGCGTCATAGCCGCTGTTGAGCGCTTGCTGCAGGGGCGTCGCCTGCGCGCCGACCGGCGAAGCGCCGGGTTCATTCGCGCGTTCCGCCTCCGCAAGCGCGAGTTTTAGCCGCTTCACTTGCGCGGGCTCGATATCTGGCTGCGCGAGCACAGCCTTGAAGTCCGCAATGGCGCCGCTCAAGTCTCCAGTCGCGCGCCGGCTGTATCCGCGCTGCGCGAGCAACGTCGAACTCGGCTTATTGTCCTTGATGAACGCATCCGCTTCTTTTACCGCTGCTTTAGCCTGCCGGGATTTGGTCAACGCCGTCATGAGCGCAAATAGCGGCGCTTCGGCGTTTGGATATTTGGCGCGCAGGTCGCGCGCCGCCTTCACCGCACGAGCGTAATCGCGTTTCGCGATCGCTGCGTAAACCTCCGCGAGTTCGGCTTGCATAATGCTATCATGCTCAGCCTTGGCGGCTTCCGCGAGCGCGTTGCGCAATGGCAATGTTTGGCTTGGCTCAATGTCGGGCGCGGCGAGCGCGGCTTCGAAATCCGCCGCCGCGCCTTTCAAGTCCTGCATGGCGCGACGCAAATATCCCCGCTGGGCAAGAAGACGCCCGCTCGCCTTATTCTGCGAGATATAGCGATTCAGCTCGTCGAGAGCCGCCTGAGCCCGGCCCTGGCGGCTATAGGCTTCGGCGATAAGCCCAACGGGAGCTTCCGCTTTTTTATCGAGTTCGTGCGCCGCTCGCGCCTTCTCTATGGCTTCGTTCAGCCGAGACTCCTTGACGTCCTTATATGCGGCGTCCATTGCAAGATCGAAGAGCGCGACGTCGACTGCGGCGGCCTGCTCTTGGGTCAGCGCGCCGCTGTCTCGTGCGCTGCGCAGATCCGCCTCGGCGCCGGCGACGTCCATGAGTCGCTTGCGCAGATGACCACGCTGGGCGACCAGCGCCATCGAATGCTTATGGCTGGCGACAAAGGCGCTAATGACGTCAACCGCCTCGCTGGTTCGTCCCGATTTGTTCAGAATGTCGGCCAGCAGACGGACGGGCATCTCGTAATTGGGCGCAAGGCTTTGCGCCCGCTGCGCGTATTTGAGGGCGCCATCGTAATCGCCCTTGGCCAGACGCGCGAACGCCAAGGCAAGCTCCTGGTAGCCGGGCTGGCCTGGCCGCGGCTCCTCGCGAACGCCGTCGTTGTCTCCAGCGCGAGCTGCGATTGGCGTCGTGGACGCCAGCGCCAGCGCCAAAAAGAGGATTGTTGCGCAAGGCCTTCGAAAAACCCGCCGCACGATTGCGCTCCATCTGCGTTGCAAAGAGCCGAGATTCCGACATCGGAATCTTCGAACGCGCGCCACGCGAATCAGGAACGAAACATATTGTTTTTGCTAACCTATAACCGCACATGAAGCAAAATCGGGCGGGGCGCGCCTCGAACTCTGGGGCGATGGCTTTTCGCAAGGTCGCCGCATTCCTATGTTTTGCTTGTACTAGAAACTTAATTTAAAATCTATACTTAGACCCATGGGTCGCCCAGAAGGTTTGTACACGGAAACCCAACCTAGCCGCATATGCAGGAGCAGAAGCCAAATGCAACTTATGGTGTTAATCCTCGTGCTGTTTACATTGATATCCCTCGCCGGCTTCATCGGAGCGTTCTTTTTTGGCGCGGCGGGAGCCGTCGTACTGATGGTGCTGGGTTTAACTATCTCCTTTATCGGAATAGCTTTTTTTACAGGCCGCTAAGATGTCTAAATATTCATTCGACAGCTCAGAACTTCTAAATTATACAGGCCACTAAACTGGCATCCCTGAGCAGAGCTGAGATGAACGAGTTGACAAGCCTCAAGAAAGTCGAAGTTCGCCTAACTAAATCAAAACTTTGCTGTTTATGCATCGTTGGGACACGACCCGAAGCCATCAAGATGGGCCCGGTCATCGCCGAACTCAATCGTTCGGATTGGGCCTCTCCCTACGTGGTGACGACCGGTCAGCACGCTGACGTCGTCGAAGGCGCCCTAAAGGATTTTGGCGTGGTTCCTTCGCGCCGGCTGGACCTCGAACGTCGAAACGGCTCGCTGAATGAGCTGTTCGGCAAGGTGATCGCCGAAATGGATCGCGTGATCGACGAAGTTCGACCTGACTGCGTCATCGCCCAGGGCGACACGACGTCGGTTGCGGTCGTGTCGCTCGCCGCATTTCACAAGAACGTGCCCTTCATGCACATAGAGGCGGGGCTCCGCACGGGAAAGCTCAACGACCCCTATCCCGAAGAACTCAACAGGCGAATCGCCGGACTGACGGCGTCCATGCATTTCGCTCCGACCTCAGCGTCGCTCAATAATCTCCTGCGTGAAGGCGTCGTTCCTGGCGACTGTCTCGTCACGGGCAATACGGGCATTGACGCCTTGCTGCAGACGGCGGCGCACAAATTGCCTGCCCCGAAGGGGTTTCCGAATTTGCCGCGAGTCATTCTCGCAACGGCGCACAGGCGAGAGAGCTTCGGGGCGCCCATTGAAAACGCGCTACGGGGCATAAGGGCGGCGGTCGACCGGCATGACGACCTCGGGCTGTTTTTCGTCAGCCATCCCAATCCAAACGCTCATGAGCCGGCGCGCCGGATTCTTGGCGGCCATCCGCGCATCGTGGTTACGGATGCGATCGACTACGCCGACATGGTCGCGGCGCTGAAGAGATGCTGGATTGTCGTCACGGACAGCGGCGGCCTCCAGGAGGAAGCGCCCGCGCTGGGAAAGCCCGTCCTCGTGCTGAGGAATACCACCGAACGGCCTGAGGCGGTTCGCGCCGGAGCGGTTCGCGTGGTCGGCACAAACTCCGCTGCGGTGTCGAGCGCAATCTCTCAGTTGTGCGACGATCCGGCGCTTTACGCCCGCATGTCTGTCCCGGTATTCCCTTATGGCGATGGCCAGGCGGCGAAGCGGATCGTCGCCGCGATGCGCGCGCGACTGGTGCGCGCGATCCCAGCATTGTCGGCGGCCTAGGCCGCTTCAGCGCTTCGCCATGCCGACCCTTAGAGGCTGACCGAAAATGTTGTTGAGTGATTTCAGCAGGTTGTGATTCCTTCGGATTTGCGAGATTCGAGGGAAGCACGATGGCCTGGACTGAAATCACCCGGCGCAAGTATCGGCGTG
>Ga0082335_1005665_pt1 | contig 16966 bp, 12 predicted proteins | sample Subgrocontami58m_FD_72375 | JGI IMG/M metagenome (GOLD analysis project Ga0082335, IMG submission 72375) | Subsurface groundwater microbial communities from S. Glens Falls, New York, USA - GMW37 contaminated, 5.8 m (SPADES assembly) (version 2) ... | reverse complement strand
ACTAGGAGATTGCTTCGGCCTGCGGGTTACCAGCGCCGGTGGTCGCTATCCCCCGGCCTCGCAATGACGTTAGTCAAAACCTATGTTACAGAGTACTAGAGTCCTTGTGTGGAACCAAAACGTCAGAGAACGCATCGTCGGAGGCAGGCGAGGGTACCAAAAGGGTGCGCTTTAAGGGCCTGACGCTAGTCGGACTGCCACGCCCAGGGGTATCGCAGCCAGCGCCGCCAGTAGGGCCCACGGGGGGGGGCTGCCTTCACCCCCCGTCGCGGGAAGCGAAGAGGGCGTGGGCAGCGGAGGTTGGACCGTTGGCGCCACGATAATAGTTGTAGAGGCGCTCACCGGTGGGTTCAAGGGGAAGTTATCGTTGTTGCGCAACGAAGCGATGATGGTATGAGCACCAGGGCTCAGGCTGCCCAGGGAGTAGCTCTCAGTGCCTACATGCGCCGCCAGGTTGCCATCCAGTATTAGATGCCAGTGGCCGCGGCCCGGTTGGTTAGCCTGGCCTATGGACTCCGGAGCCAGGACGAAATTCGCCACCTGCACCTGGACGCGAATGGGGCCTTCCGCCCCGGTAAAGGTCTGATTTAGCGCCGGGGACAATATGGCAATAAAGGGCCCGGCAGACGGACCGGGAAGGGCTGGACCGGGAGACACCACGGGTGTTATACCGGGCAGGGCCGTCGGAGTGGGTGAGCCAGTTGCAGGAGTAGCGGTCGCTGTCAACGGCGATGCTGTGGGCGTGACCGTCGGCTGCGCTGTTCCTACTACGGTGATAACCCCTACCATGCCTGGGCCCCGATGAAGAACACAGCTATATGGGTAGGTCCCCGGCGTATCAAAAGAGCGTGAGAAGGTCTGCCCCCGGGAGAGAATCCCCGAATCCCACAGGCCGGTATCGCTGGTGGTAGTATGAGGTGAAAGCCCGTTATTGGTCCAGACAACTATGGAGCCTGCGTTGAACCTGAGGTTCTGTGGCATGAAAACGTTGTCTGTCATCGATATATTGATGGTAGGCGGGACCATTGCCTCCGCGGATACCTGGAGGACCAGGGAAGCCGCCAGGCCGATAAGGGAAAAGCTCAGAAATAATGCTCTGCGGTGAGCTATCATCTCTCCAGTTTCTCTTCGTCCTTTAGACGGCGCGTGATGTCATCTACCAGGTCCCGCTTGAGGATCTTGCCGACGGTGCTAAGCGGGAACTCATCCACCAGCTCCAGGCGCTCCGGCAGCTTGAACTTGGCTATCTGCTTGGACATCAGGAAGTCCACTACCTCCTGGAAGGTGATCGTTTCTCCGGGCGAAGCCTTAATGAAGGCGCAGACCCTTTCGCCCAGGCGCTTGTCCGGCATGCCTATGACCGCCACATTCTCCACCTTGGGGTGCTCCATCAAAAGCTCCTCGACCTCAAAGGAGCTGATGTTCTCTCCACCGCGGATGATGATATCCTTCTTGCGTCCCACGATCTGGAGCCGTGCCCGGTGATCGATGCGGGCGTAGTCGCCAGTATGGTGGAAGCCATCCGGGTCGAAGGCCTCTTGGTTAACGGCGGGGGCCTTATAGTACCCGTAAAAGGTGTGCGGACCGCGGAAAAGTAGCTCCCCCACCTCACCCTGGGCCACTTCCCGGCCGTTATCATCAACTATCTTCATCTCGTCATCCGGGCAGCAGGGCAGGCCCACCGTCTCGCACATCACGTCGAATGGGTCCTCCAGGGTAACTGTACTCACCGGACCCTCTGCCATGCCGAACATGTTGTGGACATAGCACCCCAGCTTCTCCCGGGATTCCCGCACCAGCTCCGGAGGCACGTGCGATCCCCCGCAAATGAAGTCCCGCAACGATGAGAGATCGTACTTGTTCAGGCCGGGAAACCCCAGCACGTCTATGGCCTGGGTAGGCATGAGAATAGTGGTCGCCACCTTCTCCTCCTGGATGACACGGCAGACCTGGTCCGGGTCGTGGCGAGGGATGATGACCATCCTGGCCCCGTTCACCACCGCCGCGCCGACGCTGAGCATCAGGGCGGCGTTATGGCCGATAGGCGTGCAGATAAGAATAGGCGTATCCGCATTGCGGGATACCCGCCGTCCCGACCGGATCGAGTTGGCGATGTAATCGTTATGAGTGCGGGGCACGCCCTTGGGCATGGCCGTGGTGCCGCCTGTGGTCAGGATGGTGGCGACATCGTCCGGATGGGGGCGAAAGCGAGAAAGGTGGTCTGGGGGGAATTCCATCTCCCGGGGTCGCTCCAGCAAGTCTTTCATGGCCACCATGCCCAGGGGAACACTCTCGCCTACTACCAGAACGTGTTTCAATGAGGGCACTTTGGGCTTTAGCTCTTGGGCCATATCCGTGAAGCTGAAATCACGGATGCGGTCGGGGATGGCCAGTGCCACCGCGTCGGTCAGCTTGCAGAGGTGTTCTATCTCCCTGGCCCGGTGCGCTGGCAGGGCCATTACGCCGATGGCCCCAATCTTGGCCATGGCGAAGTAGAGGTAGAGAAACTCGGCGCAGTTGGGCACCTGCACCACGATGCGATCATCCTTACCGATACCCATCTCCAGGAGGCCCAGGGCCAGTCGGTCGGCGTAGGTTTTCAGTCCGGAGTATGTGACCCGCACCCGTTGGTCCCACACCGCTTCCTTGTCCGGCACAATGTAGGCCGAGCGGTCAAGGATGTCCCCCAGGGTCAGGTCCTGCCAGTAACCCTTCTCCCGGTACAAGCGGGCCTTGTCCTGCGGGAACGGGGTGAATCCTTCGATGGGCATCTCGCTCCTCTTATGCCAGCATCATGATAGGCAATTCGACGTAGATGGCCCCTGTCGGGCAGTCTACCTCGCAGGTGCCGCAATGCCAGCAGGCCACGGGACGGGCTACCAGCACACGGTCCTCTTGCTCTGACATGCCAAAGACGTCCCCCGGACAGTTTTCAACGCAGACCCGGCACAGGTCGCATTTAGTATCGTCAATCCTCGGCGCCATGGCTTCTCCTGAAAAACATTAGAAAATTCCTTCGAGCTCTCTGCGCTCTCTGCGTTGCAAAGCCCCCGACTAAGCGGGCAGCTCCCGGGTGTAAACGACCGTGCGTCCCTCCCTCCCCGTTACGACCACGTATTTCTTCCAATTAGTATCATCGGGCTGCGGGTAGTCCACCCTCTGATGTGTCCAGCGGCTCTCGGTACGCTCCTGGGCGCCCCGGGCCACCAATTCCCCGACCAGAAGGCCATTCTGGGCTTCCAGGGATACCATCAGGTCCTGGGGGGACTCAGCCCGCAAGTCAACCAGGCAATCCTTGAGGTTCTCCAGCCTCCGGAGAGCGTTGCTCAGACCCGCCCCGTTGCGCTGCACTCCCACGTAATCGGACATGGTCTTCTGGACCTTGGCCTCCAGCTCCCGCCCCGTAGGCCCCTGGGTCCGCCCCAGAGGCGACTGGGCAGTATCACGAGCTTGCCTGACCGCCTCTACCGGCCAGCTTATGTCGGAGGCGGTTGAGGCATAGTCCGCGGCGCTGGCGCCAGCCCGCCAGCCGAAGACCATGGCGTTAGAGCCGGCACAGTACCCAACGCCACCAGCACAGTCGCCGGCAGCATAAAGGCCGGGCACGCTCGTGGCCGCATTCTCATCGATAAGCAGGCCGGTCACCCCTCCGTTCTGGGTAGCCAGCTCGCCCAGCTCTATCTCCACCAGGTCCCGGCGCAGGTCCATACCTCTCTCGTCGAAGTAGCGCAGGATCATGGCCCGCTCGTTCTGGAGTCCTGTCCGGTAATGCTCCAGCTTGTCCTGGGGCAGGTGCCGGAAGTCGAAGTAGCAGGGCCCTCGGCCCTCCAGCATCTCCTGGTGTACGGCCAGGGAGACCAGGTGGCGCGGGGACTTTTCCAGCATCTCAGGATTATACCGCTCCATGATGCGCTCTCCCAGGGCATTGAGCACCCGGGCACCTACCCCGATGGCCCCGGCGTAGCCCGGCACCGAGTAGTTCTTCAGAGTGAGCATGAGCTGGGTGAACTCAAAGTTGACCATTTCGGCCCCGGCCTGGTAGCCCAGGGCGTAGGCATCGCCGGTATTGTAGGGGCAGCCCGTAGTGTTGTAGGGTAGCCCCGTCGCTGACTGGTAGAGGCGGTTGGTCCCACCGGAAGCCAGGACCAGAGCCTTGCACCGGATGGCGGAAAAGGCGGCCGTCCTGGTATTCACTGCCGCGACCCCGGCAATTCGGTCCCCCTCCATGACCAGGCTGGCGGGCATGGTGCGGTTCAGGATGGTAACGCCATTTTCCCGCAGGGCCTGGTCGAAGCGCTTCTTGAGGTCCTCCCCTTGAAACGAGAGGATAAAAGACTTCTGGGTGCCCACGCCGGATTGAAGGAGGAGCCCGCCGTTCTCATCCCGGATGCGCAGACCGTACTTCTCCAGATAGAACATGCGCTCCGGCATCTCCTCGCCGATGATACGCAGTAGCTTCCGGTTCCCCAATCCCCCGGACTGGCGCATGAAGGCTTCGGCGAACTCGTCCGCGGTGCCGCACCCCTCCACAGGATAAGCCCCCCGGGCGTGGTCGAGGCCGGAGGCGGCCGCACCGCTGCGCTGTACCGCGGACTTCTCCACCAGGATGACGCTGGCCCGCTTCTCCCGGGCGTGCAGGGCCGCCATGCATCCCGCCAGGCCTCCGCCGATGACCAGGACATCACACGACAGGTCGGGCTGTTCCTCAGCCATAGAGCGCCTCCTTCGAGGATTTTGGGTGATTATAGCAGGTTTCGGGGAAACGGTCATCTTGGGCGAAGCGCCATTCGATATTCTTCCACCATTTACGCCATAATGCTGTCAGCCATGATATAATAGGATTATGCGACGTACCACTATCGTTGCCTCAGATGAGTTGCTTGACCGGCTGCGCCGTGCAGCGGCCGAGCGCGGAATCTCGATGGCAGAGCTGATCCGGGAGGCCCTCGAAGAGAAGGCCAAGACCTACCATACACGACCGCGAAGCTTGGGCATCGGCGCCTCCGGCCATACCGACACCGCACGCCGAGCGGGCGAGGAGCGCCCACAGCCCCGGTCGTGGCGCTAATCCTGGATACCGGGCCACTTTACGCCTCGCTTGATCGTAGCGATGCCGATCACCGCGCTTGTCGCCATCTCATTGAGACGGCCACAGAGACGCTCGTCATCCCCGCACCGGTTCTCGTCGAGCTGGACTACTGGATCCATCGAAGGCTGCATCCGGGTGTCCTGGTTGCCCTCTTGAACGACATTGAGGAAGGCGCCTACCTTGTGGAGGAAGTGCTGCCTCAGGATTACCGCCGGGTCCGAGAGCTCTGCGACCGCTATGCCAATGCCGACATTGGCTTCGTGGACGCGGCTATCCTGGCCGTCGTCGAGCGCTTCAACGAGACCAAGCTGGCCACGCTGGACCGGCGCCACTTTGGGCTGCTGCGCCCTCGCCACGTTGACGCGCTCCGGCTTCTGCCCGAGTAACTTTCTGACCGGTTATGGTTGCTCCATCCCCTCCAATTGCCCCTGCGCGTACCTGAAGAAGGCCCGCCCGGGATAAAGCGCCATGAGGTCGGCGTTGCGGTTTGGCCCAAGGTCTATGACGTAGACCACCTCGCCATCCAGAGACGGCGCATTCTGGGAGAAGAACGGAGCGTAACCGGTCCAATACTCTTGCTCGACGAAGACCACCGCGTTCCTTGGCTTCGCCGCCTCCACCACGCGGAGGCCGGAGCTGTCGACGCTGTACCACCCCTTGAAGCGGCCGAACTCCTGAGGAGCAAAGCTGGTCAAGCTGTAAATGGCCAGCCCGGCGGTTACCGACAAGGCCAGGCCCGTGGCCCAGGCGCGGGGGGCTCGGAGCCGGCGCGCCGTCAATCGCAACACAACTGATACGATGTCAGCCGCCTGGAATATTCCCCTGGCGCTGAGCAACAAAAGGGCCCCCATGGCCTCGAAGTAGTAGCGAGGGCCGTACATCTGCCCGGCGGCCCAGTAGGCGACGTGTACCCCAACGAGGCTAACTATCAGCCCCACCTGAAGCATGTCCCACGCATCGGCAGAAGTAGTCGCATGTCCAGCAGCGCCTGCCACTCTCAAAATGCCTCTCCGGACTAAACGCACGACACCCAGTCCGGCAGCTAAGAAAGCTGGGACCAGGCTGAGCCGGCTGGGCCAGCCGTAGAGGTAATCGGCCAGGGCTTCTATGTTCAGATTCGTCTCAAAGAGCCCATCCTCCAGAGTGTGATTTCCCCTAATGCCGATGCCTGTTCCGAAGCCGACCCGGTCATAAGGCCACCAGAGCTCGTACGCACTGCGCAAGGGGTCGCCCGTCGTCAGCCGGTTGTACAGGAGCAGGCCCGCCAGGAAAGGGAGAAAGGCTGCAACGAGTGGCAGGTAGTCCAGCAGGCGGCGGCGCACCCGCAAGATGTCGAACGCCGCCCAGAATACGAACGGCGCCGCCATTCCCACGGCGGTGAGGGGGCGCGACAGCAGGACCATCCCCAGCGCTGCGCCGGCGACCGCAGCCGCGGTCCTGGAGCGCTCCCGGCGCGCCGTATCGAAAAACAGCACGAAGGCCAGGGTCCAGAACAAGGTCACCACGTGCGACAGAAACGAGCCTGCCTGGAGAAGAAAGAAGGGAGAGATAATTGCCAGGGCGGCGGCCATTAACCCCGTTGGCGCCCCGTAAAAACGCCGTCCGGCCAGGTATACCAGGCCAACTGAAAGGGCTCCGAAGAGGGGATTGATGAGCCAGGGCTGGCCAAAGAGCTCTCCCAGAGCCAAGGCCGCGGGAAAGCCAGGGGGATATTTTCCGAACCAGTGGCCATCTCGAAGGATAATGAAGGGCATGAAGAAGAACTCCGGAAGCTTCGGCGCTCCGGCCAGGAGATGGCCCGAGGCCATGGTCCTGGCCTGAAACAAGAAGGCCACCTCGTCCTCTGCGTGGGGCACACGGTCAAACACGTACGTTGATACCAGCCCCGCGCCGGCCAGGGAGATGAGGCAGACTACCAGGGCGAGAAGACCAGGGGAAGGCCGCAAGGATTTCAGTCGCGGGAGGAGATTAGCGAGAACCACGCTTCAAGTCGCGATTGCAGGCAAGAGGTGGGACTGCAATGAGATGACGTCTAGACTACGGGTGCTGGGGCACATTTGGCAAGCGTCTCAGCTTATCCCGAACGTATCCTTCGCTTTGCAGTCTCTACCATCCTTACCCCGAACACCTTCCCGAAGCTCCGGGGGAAGGCCCGCTGCACCGCCTTGAAATCCAGGCGACCCCCTATCTGGGCGGCCATGGACGTAACGCCCCGGTCTGTATACCCGCAAGGGTGAATGAGCTGAAAATGGGCCAAGTTCGGGTCAACGTTCAGGGCGAAACCGTGCATGGTTACCCCACCTCTGATTGCCACCCCGATGGCGGCTATCTTCTCCCGCCCTATCCAGACGCCGGTGTAGCCGGGCTGCTGCTCAGCCTTGATGCCGTAGCCGTTCAGGAACAGAATAATGGCCTCTTCCAGCATTCTCAGGTAGCGGTAGACATCATCGCCGTGGTCCGCCAGCCGCAATATGGGGTAACCTACCATCTGTCCGGGGCCGTGATAGGTCACGTCGCCTCCCCGGTTAGCTTCGTAAAGGGAGATGCCCTCTCGCAGCAGGGTCTCTCTGGGGACTAGGATGTTGGCCAGGTCTCCCCGCCGGCCCAGGGTAAGAACTGGGTTATGCTGCAAGAGGACCAGGGTATCGCCCCTATCGCCCCCCTGGCGCTCTTGTACAAGACGTTCCTGGAGAGTCAGGCCTTCTGAGTACTCCACGAGGCCCAGATGGAGGACCTGGCATCTTTGGCTTAGCATCTCCCCTATTCCACCAGCAGTAATCCTACTCCTCCCGACCTAGAAGGCTCAGGCAGGCCTGGTAGATGTCTTCCTGGTGGGGTATGAGGCTTTGCGCCAGGGCCCGGTTAAATGGCATTGGATAGTCCTTGGCTCCCAGGCGTGCCACCGGGGCATGTAGATAGTCAAAACAGTCTTCCACGATAGTCATGCCGATCTCGCCCGTAACCCCGCCGGTCTGGGGGGCCTCGTCTACCACCAGGACGTGCCCCGTCTTCCGCGCCGACCGGCGGATCGTCTCCCGGTCCAGGGGCGCCAGGCTCCGCACATCGACCACTTCAGCCTGCAGGCCGCCCGCGGCCAGCTTCTCGGCCGCCGCCAGGGACTCCTGGACCATCTTCCCCGTGGCGATAATGCTAAGATCGCCGCCCTCTCGCCTGACCTGGGCCAGGCCCAGCGGCACCACGTAGTCCTCCTCGGGAACGGGCCCTTTGACGCCATAGAGTAGGTGGTGTTCGAAAAAGAGGACCGGATTGGGATCGCGGATAGCGGCCAAGAGCATACCCTTGGCGTCGTAAGGAGTGGCGGGAAGGGCTACCTTTATGCCGGGGGCCTGCAGAAAAATGGCATAGAGGTTCTGAGTGTGCTGGGCGCCTATGCCTCCCCGCGCCCCGTAGCTGGTGCGGATGACCAGAGGCAGGTTAACCGCTCCCCCGGTACTGTAGCGATACTTGGCCGCCTGGTTCACCACCTGGTCCATGCAGACCATCAGGAAGTCGCACAGGGAGATTTCCGCCACCGGACGCATGCCGTTTAGGGAAGCGCCAATGGCCGACCCAACGATGGCCGACTCGGAAATGGGGGTGTTCCGCACCCGCTCCTCACCGAACTCCTCGTGGAGGCCCTTGGTCGCCCCATAGTAGGAGATATCCTCACCGATGAGGAAGACTCGGGGGTCTCGGCGCATCTCCTGCCGCAGGGCTTCCCCAATGGCTTCCCCATACGTGATCTCTCTCATGCCTGCCCCCTTACTTAGCCTGCTTCCAGATAGAGGTCCTCGGTGGCCGCCTCGATGGGAGGCTCGGGGCACGCCAGGGCGCGGTTAGCCGCCTCTTCCACGTCTCTAGCCACGCGCCGCTCAACCTCCTCCAGCTTGGCTTCGGACATGATGCCCCATTGTAGGAGAAGCCCCCTATATCGCTTTATAGGACAAAGCTCCTTCCAGCTTTCCACTTCCTGGGCTGAGCGGTAGAAAGTGCCCGAGTCCGCCCCGAAGTGGCCGCACAAGCGATAGGTCTTCAGCTCCAAGAGGGTCGGCCCTTCCCCGGCTCTGGCCCTGGCTATGGCCCGGCTGGCGGCCTTCCACACCTCCAGGACCGCGTTGCCGTCCACGATCTCCCCGGGGAAGCCGTAGGATTGGGCGCGGCCGGCGATATCCACGATGGCCTGGTGCCGCGATTGGGCGGTAAACATGCCGTAGAGATTATTCTCACAGGCGAAAACCACAGGCAGCTTCCAAAGCCCGGCCAGGTTCAGGGCCTCGTGAAATGCCCCCTGGTTGCTAGCACCGTCTCCGAAGAAAGCCACAGCAACACTCTGGGTACCCTGCATCCGGGCGGCTAGGGCCGCCCCCACGGCGATGGGGATTCCCGCGCCAACGATGCCCGTAGTCCCCAGGAAGCCGATGGAAAGGTCGGCGATGTGGAAAGCGCCTCCCTTGCCTCCGGAGTAGCCGTCCCGGCGCCCGAGCACCTCGGCGAATAGCCGGTAGAGGTCGGCGCCCCGCGCGATGAGGTGTCCTTCCCCGCGATGGGTGCTGGCAACGAGGTCGCCGGGCTCCAAGGCCGCGCAGACCCCAGCGGCGGTGGCCTCCTGTCCGGTGCAGCCATGGGGCATGCCGGGCAACTTCCCGGCGGCATAGAGCACTTCCACCTTCTCCTCGAAGCGCCGAATGCGCAGCATGGTCTCCAGCAGCTTCACCTGGTCTACCATTACCCCTCCGCTTTGACGCTGTCGAAGATGTCCTGGGCCTGCTTCGGCGTTGCCCCTTCGTGGACGACGGCTCGGATGGCCCGGATGGCGGCTACAGGGTAGTCGTTCTGCCAGATGTTTCGTCCCAGGTTCACGCCAATGGCGCCCTTCTGCATCCCGTCATGCACGAACTCGAAGATCTCCATCTCCGTTTCTACCTGGGGGCCGCCGGCCATGACCACCGGCACAGGGCATCCCCGCACCACCTTGTCGAACTCCTCGCACCAGTAGGTCTTCACTACCCGGGCTCCCAGCTCGGCGGCGATGCGGCAGCAGAGGGATAGGTACCGGGCATCCCGCTTCTCCAGTTCCTTGCCCACGGCGGTTACAGCCATCACCGGGATGCCATATCGTTCCGCCTCGTCCACCAGGCTGGAGAGGTTCAGCAAGGTCTGGCGTTCGTATTCGGTGCCTATGAAGACGGATATCCCAACAGCACTGACGTTGAGGCGAAGGGCCTCCTCTATAGAGGTCGTAAGGCCCTCATTGGCCAGGTCTTTGCCGACCATGCTGGTCGCTCCGGAGACCCGGAGGATGACCGGCCTGGTCTTCCGCGGGTCCACGGCGGAACGCAGCACCCCCCTGGTTACGAAGAGGGCATCAGCATAGGGCAGCAAGGGCTCGATGGTCTTGCCAGGCTCCTCCAACCGGCGCGTCGGCCCCTGGAAGTACCCGTGGTCTATGGGCAGGAAGAGGGCATGGCCGTCGTCCTGGATCAGTTGGGCTAGGCGGTTCTCCATTCCCCAATCCATCTCGAGCGTTCTCCCTTCTTTGCTTGCCGCACCTGGCGGCAGCCGCATGTTCTGACGCCTAGTCTATAAGAGAGGGTGCGCCTTGTCAAAGGGAACTTGCGCGCCGACAGCCATCAGTTGGCAGCCCCCACGCTGCTCAGAGATCGGTCAAAAGCCGGACGGCATGCTTGAGGAGAGACTCACGCCAGACCTGGGCCAGCCGCGCGTCGGCGGTGACTAGCGGGGCACCCTTGGGCTATGGCCACAGCGACATACAGGGCGTCATATACCGTGCAGCCGCACTGGCTGGCGATCTTAAAGGCTGCGGGAAGCACGGGACCCGACGGTTGCAGGGCGATGGGGCAGCTAGAAGTGAACGCGTCTATGATCGCCTCTGACTCCGACTGGGAGAGCTCTCCCCTCCGAACCTTCTTCCAGAGCACGTTCCCGAACTCGGCTACCAGAAGGTCCGGGGCAACCAGCGGGTCGCCCCTTTCCAGGATGGCAGCAGCCGCGGCATGGCCTGTCTCCGGCACATACCACTTGACGGCCACGCTGGCGTCGATGGCGAGAGTTCCTGGTGAGATCACCTCTCACGATCCTCTCGCACCTGTTCCACACTGTCACTGAATTCTCGACTGCCTTGAGACAACCTTGCTCTGATAGCCGCCGCATTCTGGGCCGGGTTGGGCACCGCAGCACCCCCGGCCGCCATTTCCAGGATAGTTAGCAACTCCTGCTGCAAGGACCTTCGGTTTTGCCTGGCGCGCTGCTTGAGGGCGTCTAACGTGCCCTCGGCGACGGCGCGCACCAGAATGTTAGGCATGGAAACCTCCTTCCGAGCGGTGGCGCGCTATCATTGTGCTACTATAACGCTAGCACAAGGGAGCCTGGCTTGTCAAATGTATGGCAGTGTCTAGACATCAAGGAGCACGCCCCAACCGGACCTCGGGCTCTTCCTTGGTAGCTTCGACACGTTGGATGAATTGGGGATTGCAAACCATTGATGCGCTAATCCGCCGGGCCGGCCGCTGGGGGAGAGCTCCATTCCCAGCGGATATCGGATATCAACGGATATGTACGGGCATCCATCCTGTCTCAAGCGGAACTACGCCCAACCGGTGTGCAAATATGGCGTATGCGTTTGCGTGACACTTGCGGCCAATTATCCTTCCGATGGCCTTCGGGCGCGACGTTGTTTAGATTCAGCATAGCGCAAAACCCGGAAGGTAGGATGCTGTCGGATGGGTGGGACCGACTCAAAGCGCCGGGTTTCCCAAAGCTACTCCAAGGACTTTTGCAGCCGGACGGCTCGCCAGCTACCGTGCAATGCCAAGCTGTCTACTAGTCGCTCGAAGTCGTCGAGCCTCCTGCGATCCAGTTGTCCACTGTCTCTAACCTGTTCTAGCCACCCCATAAGGTGCCAAGTTCGGGACGCGACCTCCTCGAAATTCCCATCCACGGTTTGAACGACCCAGTCGAAACCTCGAGTTGCCTGGAACTCAGGAGATGTTGTGTACAGGAGACCAACTAGACTGTCCACGCAATCAGGACAACCTGCTGCCAAAGATACCCAACGAGATATTGAGAGTGCCAAGATATTCACATTGACCCAGTTTGATCTGGCCCGTACGATGGTACTGTCCGGGTCTCGGTCTTCCATCCGAAGCTGCGGCGTCGGCAAGAGCGCCGCGACAGATAACTCATAGTCACGTCGTTCAGGCGCACTGCCGCGTCGGACGCTTGCCTGCGCTCTCGTGAATGTGCCCAAACCAAGCTCCATGATCCACGGCCACGCACGCCATAACGCCGGTCGCTGCTCCTCCTCGTAGCTGGCGGTACCTACGAGATCCATAAGCAGCTTGCCCAGGGCAGTTGGTGCGTTCCGAAGGGCTTCCAAGTAGAGGCGAAGACAGCGATCATCGCCCACTCCGGCTAGGGTCAGCAAAGTGTGCGCAACAAGTCGTCGATCCTGTTCGTCGTGAGGCGAGTACCCCGGACGAGATCTAAGGGCATAGCCCCTCACGTAAGCCCGCAACAATTCATCGCGGAGGGTGAGCGCATCGTTCGCAACGCAGCAGGATGAGGCGGCGCATGTGCAGGTTGCTACCAGTAGCGGTGCCAGATGCGTCGCTAAGAGGTCTTTGGTGGGGATATCATCGATCGCCAGCGCGGCCGGTCCCTCGATGGCGAGGACCGGGTGGCGCTGCAATCTGGGATCAAAAGGTCCCAACCGACAATGGCGGGCGGCAGCCTCGATGGCTGCGAAGGCAATTTGGTGCCGGCATGACCCTGGCGCACCTGTACCCAGGGAGCATGCTGCTCTCCAGACAGGCTCCAGCCCGAGAGCGGCTAAGCGACGAACTTCGGTGGATATGCTTGAAAGCGACCGAAGCATGATTTCAGAAACTAGAGCGCGATCCTCATCATCAAGCCACCCTGGACGGTTTTCGTTAAACGGGGGTAAAAGCAGGGCAGGTGAAGCTATAGCTGCGGACCGTTCGGCCCCCATACTGAACAAGCTGTCTTCCAAGCCGACCTTCTGCCGTGGATTCAATCCGTGCGTAATCACGGTCGTTGCAGCCCATTTGAGGGCATCCTCTCCAACCCCCAACTTGCCCTCACCCACCGCTATCAATGCCGTAGCAGCCAACGCGGCAAACGCGTCGTTGACAAAGTGCTGCCCCATATCGGGCGGATTAGCCGAGAGGTCGATCGCGACTTTCAAGTCACTGTCTAGATCATCGATGTCGGCTGGGCGCCGCCGATCATCGGTCCCGTACTTGTTGAGAAGACGCATGATCTGCTGGGTTCTGTCCATGTCGGCCATCTGCCTAGCGTAGCCTTTACTAACTTCCGGAGGGGTATAGTAGACTCCACGGGTCCCGTCCGCGGTTTCTACAACTTTGTAGTTCTCTGACACCAACGCGCTCGCCCATAACCTTACAGTTGTCAACTTCATATCCTTTTCTGGACCCGATAAGGACATTCTCGCTGCTGCACGGCTAACTAACTCATCGGCTATAGCACGAAGCCCCACGGTGCGCTGCGCATTCTTAGTTACGAGGGCTCGCGCTGCCAGCGTATACGCTACCTCCCGCATTGACCACCTACGTTGCTCCCTGCCCTGCAAGTCGTCGGGGTCTGGCCCCTGGACATGCAGAATACCTTCCATCGTCACCCGGCTAAATTCCATTTCCCAGACTAAAGGTTCCGAGAGCCAGGGATCCAGTTCTTGAGCGACATGCTCAATGTGCCGTACAAGGAAACCGACGATAAGGCTGGGCATAGCAAGATTGCGGCAGTCTTTGAGAGCTAGCGAGACCAGCCTCTGCAAGCTGACACCCGCCCGGTGAGCCTGATCCAGGTATCGTTCGACTGCCATCAGCGCGCTCATGCACGGATAGGGTCCCACCGTAGATCCTCTGTACCAAGACCAAGCATGGTAATCGCCGACGTATCTTTGCTGACTATCACCCGAAAGACGCAGTTCAAGCGCCGGCAAGGACGCGTCGTCGACGTGTCCACTTCCTGTCCCGTATGTCCCACCTTCGAGATCGCGAAGCTTTCCACCTCGGACACGAGCAGCCTGATCCAGCATTCTATTTATGAAGGCTAACGTGCGCTCTGGGTGTACCCGCATCAAGTGCCAAAAGGGCCCGTAGTACCAACTGGCCATCGCGGCGCCAAGGCCTAGGCCAAGTCGGTGGTCTCGAATACCGTCATCGAACACCGATTGGCGGAAACCATGGCTAAAGTTGGGGCGTTCGACGTAGTAGGCTTCTGCAAGTTCAAGCAATACCTCAGGGTGGTGTACGGCCATAGATAGACCTGCAGCAAACGATTCTACGCAGGCAGCAAGAAAGTCCGGTCTCTCTGCAGCTACTCTCCGCAACAAGTCCTGGGTCGCTGTATCCAAGTCCGGTCCAAGCAACGCAAGGCTTTCCAGCGTGTATTCATCGGGGCGCTTTGGCGTGTCAAGAAGAAGCAGGTCCCGGATCCTGGCGCGAAGAGGATCGCTCGTATCCCGCTGGCCGGTAGCCGCAAGTCCACGCAACCAACGAATCTCTGTATCTTGTGCGGCGTCTCGAACACTCCAAGGAAGGTGTGCGAGTTGGTGGCTATGATTGACAAGGAGCTGCACAACTGGCCGGACGAGCACAGGGTCGGCAATTCCCCCTTCGGTGTAGCGTTGAAGCGTAAGGCGGAGCAATCGCCCGATCCCGTCACCCTCTCCACTTACAAGAGTGTTCCACGCTCTCTCCAACGCTTCATAGGGATCCCCTAGGGTCAGTACTGACTCCAATGGTATGTCGGCCCATCGGTCCCCGTGCTCCGATGCGAGAGCGTCGAAAGTGCTCTGAAGCTCGAGTCGTGCATTTTCAACGCCAGACCCCACGCTAGCGAGCTTTGCTTGACACGCGAGCCTCGCAGCACGAATAGCCCACCGGGGGGCGCCTGCATTACTCAGGAGTTGCCATCCCTCGCGCACGAGAAGTCGAGCTACAGCAAAATCACGGATGAGGTCCGATGCGAACTGTTCATCCCTCCCCCACGCCGCCGTGGCGGCCGGAGCGAGCAGCAGCCCGTCTGAGCGCAGAGACGGGAGCGCAGCAGCATCACCAGGGAACTGAACCGGTGCTTCGCGGATGAGTCGCCTACGTGCGACATTTAGGAGAGCCATCTCACGACCATCTGGGCTACCACGTCCCGGATCGTTGCGTTCGCCGTTACGTACAAGCTGTGACCACACGGCTGCAAAGACGTCCGCTTCAGAAAGGGCCCCGTCCGGAAGGGCTGCAATGGCGTTGGACCTCAGCAGGAGATCGACAAGTCCTAGCCGTTTCAGCAACCAGGCTGAGCGTGGCTCGGTTGCCAGCCGGCCGAGCGCTGGGAATGCGGCCATAACTTGTGCCGCTTCATCATTAGTCAAGCCTTCAATCTCGAAGCTGACGGGCGGGCCTGAAGTGGGATCGTTAGCGCAGGAGGCCAGTGCCTCAAGCACACGTTCGCGGGCGTCGGAGCGTGTAACCACAACTAGACCTATGCCAGAAGACCTTGCCGCCGCCGCTATGTCAGCAAGCATGTCATAACGCCCCTCCAGTACTGCCTCGGCACCGTCCACTGCCAGAAGACGGACGGGTGCGACAGCCAGTGCACCGAACACGACACTCAACGGTGCCCCCAACCGCGCTATCACATCCAGTGGTGATGCAGGAAGGTCTCTTAGGCTGATTGCAGTAACCGACTCGCCGGCCGCTTCGAGTGCATCCGCCGCCGCGAGTGTTATAGCAGATTTTCCGACGTCAGGCTGTCCAGTTACAATCAGCGGTACCCCGCTGGAATTGGCGGCCCTCATCTCTGTAATGAGGCGCTTACGCATGTCGTCTCGGGCCAGCGCCAGCCTCCGGTCGGCGGTCCTCGACACGAGCTCGCGACCGGTGCGGGTTCGGAGACCCCCTTCAAGTGTGCCAAACACTTCCCAGGCTCGCTGGTAAGATGGCGAGCGGAATAACCTGGCCACTCCAGACAAATCACGTCGGAGCACCGTCTCGTCAACCACAGCACCAGCAGAATCGTACCGTGCGGCCAGCGCACATAGTTCCGCGAACAGAGAATGGGCCTCCCCAGCTTCGGTGGCAATGCTGCGTAGCCTGTTCACAACGGCGGTCAGGCCAACTGATGAGTTACCCTGAACATCCAGGGGAACGATGTGGAGCCCCGAAAGAAGCCTCCAGCTCATTTCCCTAGCTTCACCGGCCGAAGCTCCCCGCATTCCAACTGAGGCGATAGCCCTCTCAATCGCACCTTCAACGAGTTCAAGCCTCCGCCTTACTTGGGCGGTAATGCGCCTGGGTGCCAACACTGCATCGTGGAAGGATTGCGCGCTAGGCTGCGTTTGGGCCAGGTTCGCCAGGATTGACAGCTCCCGTACACCTGCACGGAGTTCGTTGACAGCAAGTCCGAGACGCCAAGTTCCAGCTTGGATTTCGTTCCAGTGATCATTCACAGTTCGCAAGTAGTCAGCTAGAAGTTCAACAAACTCTCTGCTGCTGGGGGCCACTTTCGGATTGCGCCGAACGGCTATGGCGAACGTACGTCTCGATCCGTTTCTAGGGCCTTCCACCTGCACTTCGCCCGTGACGACAACGTCGTCCACGGGGCTGAGCCGGCTTTGAAAAGCAATCTCAACGAGTGAGTATTCGTCGCCGAGGCCCGGCACAGAGTCGGCTAAGATAAGCGAGCTGAGAAGGGTCCCCCCGAAGACATGTTCGAGGACAAACCCGCCCCCGCCGGTCGCGTAAGGACTGGAACCGTTAGACGCACTGTACGGGGTGTTTCGGCTAGTTTCTTCTGTCACGGGGGTGTCTTCTGTACCAA
>Ga0082335_1005663_pt1 | contig 16968 bp, 17 predicted proteins | sample Subgrocontami58m_FD_72375 | JGI IMG/M metagenome (GOLD analysis project Ga0082335, IMG submission 72375) | Subsurface groundwater microbial communities from S. Glens Falls, New York, USA - GMW37 contaminated, 5.8 m (SPADES assembly) (version 2) ... | reverse complement strand
AATCCGGCTTCATGTAAAAAGCCGGCTTAAAAATAACGAACCGATTTACCGTGAGGTTTCAGTAAAGAAGATTAGCATTGCGGTATGAGTCCGAAACTGCCGTCTCTCGGTTCCCGCGAGTTGATTTCGATACTTAAGAAAAAAGGATTTATTTTAGAAAGGCAATCCGGAAGCCACGCAGTATTCATACATCCGGATGGAAGAAGAACGACGATTCCTATTCACGGTAAAAGGGATATTGGCAAAGGTTTACTGCATCAGAGGTCTCTAACAATAAAGAAAAACTGAAAGAGTCATTTTTTATGAGCGCCTAAGTGCACAGTTAAAAAAATTCTATCTTCTGTTTCCTAACTTCTATCTTCTTGTTCCAGTTCCAATAACCGTTGCTTCCGCCAAAGTCCGCCGCCGTACCCTCCAAGATTTCCATTCTTATTAACTACACGATGACATGGAATAACGATCGCAATTCTGTTCAATCCATTTGCATGTCCAACTGCGCGCTGAGCTTTTGGTGTACCGACCTTTATTGCAATATCTTCATAAGAAACAGTTTTACCTATCGGAATTTTTAATAGCTCATTCCATACTTTTTGTTGGAACGGACTGCCGGGATAAATAATTGGAACGGTGAATTCTTTCAGCGAACCTTCAAAATATTTTTTCAATTCCTTCTTGAGAAGATCAATGTGTTTATTCACTCCGGGAACGATTGGAGACTTGAATAATTTTCTCAATGTAGTAAACTGTGCATCCAGCATCCTTCGGTCGGAAAATTCAAGCAGGCAAATTCCTTCATTGATTGCGGCAGTTACCAATGGTCCCATCGGGCTCTCGATCCACGCTGTAACAATGCAATCTTTTGATTTACTTTTACCCGGCGGTGTGCCGAAAGTTTTTACAAACGCGTCACGGAAACCGCTGTGGGATTGATAACCATATCCAAGCGCTACATCATCAAGATCTTTCCCTTGCCGGATCTGTTCAAATGAAATTCCAAGTCGTCTTCCGCGGCAGTATGCTTGGAAAGTCATATTATAATTTTTCAAAAAATATCTTCTTGCACGCGCCGGATCGATTTTTATAGAACGGAGAAATGCATCGTTGTAGCGGGCTGTTGGATTCGCATCTATCACGTTTAATAATTTAGTTACCCATTCAGGCGGAGTTCCATGAGTTTCAAGAGGACGGCAGCGTTTGCAAGGACGATAACCGGCAAAGACTGCTTCACGTGAAGATGGAAAGTATTCAACATTTTTAGGCAGTGGTTTTCTTGCAGAGCATGATGGGCGGCAGAATATTCCTGTACTTCGAACAGCGAGATAAAAAATCCCATCGTATGAGCCGTCGCTCTTTTTGTATGCTTGTTCCATCTCTAACAAAGAAGGAAGTGTGTTTTGGTTGGAAACTGTGTTCATAAATTAATCCTATCAAAATTTCGACGAGCAATTATACAATTATTCAATTGTTGCGTCCACCGAAAATTGAACATGGATATTTTTTTAGAAGTGTCTAAGCGCCTGAGTTCCAAGATGAAGCAAACAGAAAGAGTGCTGAACGTAGAGTGCAGAGTGATGAATTATAATAAATTACTGGCAAGTTCTGCTAGTTCAGATCTTTCTCCTTTTTCAAGATTTACATGCGCGTAAAGTTTTTGTCCCTTAAAATGTTCGATCAAATAAGAAAGTCCGTTTGATTGTGCATCAAGATAAGGGTGATCTATCTGATAAATATCTCCCGTTAAAACAATCTTTGCGCCTTCGCCGGCGCGGGTAATAATTGTTTTGATTTCGTGAGGAGTAAGATTTTGTGCTTCATCAACAATAAAATAAATTCTTTGCAGACTTCTTCCCCTGATGTAACTGAGAGGTTCAATTACAAGTTTCTCATCTTTAATTAATGCGTTAATAAGCTGATGACTCTTGTCTGTTTCCGGGAATTGATCTTGTATAACTTTTAAATTATCCCACAACGGCTGCATATAAGGCGCCAGTTTGCTTTCTACATCGCCAGGCAAGTAACCGATATCTTTATTGCTTAATGGTACAACGGGACGCGCAATATATATCTGTCTATAATTTTTTCTTACTTGAAGCGCACATGCAAGTGCAAGTAAAGTTTTTCCGGTGCCTGCTTTTCCAGTCATTGAAACTAGCGGGATATCGGAATTAACAAGCGCATCAACAGCAAAAGTTTGTTCTGCATTTCTTGGTTTAATTCCATAGGCAACTTGTTTATCAATGCGCTTAAATTTTTCCATCTCTTGATCAAGACAGGCAAGTATGGAACGGCTTGAGTTGCGCATTATAAAATATTTATTCGGGACGGCTTCATTTTTAATTTTCTTGAGGATTTGTTTAGCGGGAACTTCAAACGGTGGTTGATAAAGCCGCTGTAAAACATCGTCATCAAAATCCTCTACGATAGTTTTGCCGCTGTAAAGTTCTTCTACATTTGTAACCCAGTCGGTTGTATAATCTTCTGCTGGAATACCAAGTGCTTTTGCTTTCATGCGGAGATTTACATCTTTCGTTATAAGAATCGTCCGCTCTTTTTCTTTTCCGGATTTATTAGCTTCGAGCGCAGCACTAAGAACTCTATGATCAACATTATCTTCTCGGAATACGTCATGGATTTCCTTTGCAAGTCCGCGCGTTATAACGATTCGCACTTTACCTTTTCCTTTACCCAGCGAAACACCGCCGTTGAAAATTTCATTTCCGGTGATTGAATCAAGTGTGCGGGCAAATTCGCGCGCATTCAAATTAATCACTTGATTACCGCGCTTGAAGTGGTCTAACTCCTCTATTACGACAAGCGGAATGATTATATTATTTTCTTGGAAGTGATTTATGCAAGTAGGATCGTGAAGGATTACGTTTGTGTCTAGAACAAAATTCTTAGGATTAGTTTTTCTCATAAAGAACGGTAATTTGTTGTGAATTTTTTTCTGAGTAATTTCGAATGAAACATAATAAAAATTTTTTTCTTTGTCGAAAATTTCTTTTCTAAAATTGTATTTAACACGAGCAGGAAATAGATCATGGCTATTCAAACAATTAATCCCGCAACAGGAAAAACCGAAAAAATATTCAAGGAACATTCTTCCTACCAAGTTATGATAATGATTGATGCTGCAAATGATGCTTTTCTGGAATGGAGGAAAACGGATTTTTCTTTCCGTGCAAGTTTAATGAAGAATGCAGCTCAAATCCTTCGCGAGGGAAAAGAGCATTATGGAAAAATTCTTACACTTGAAATGGGAAAACCAATTACGCAGGCAACAGCTGAAGTTGAAAAGTGCGCTTTGGTTTGCGAATACTATTCTGATAATGCAGAAAAAATTCTAAGCGAAGAAATTGTTCAAACAGATGCTTCGCAAAGCTATGTTCGTTTCGACCCGATCGGAATTGTGCTTGCTGTTATGCCGTGGAATTTTCCGTTCTGGCAAGTTTTCCGTTTTGCAGCTCCTGCTTTAATGGCGGGAAATGTTTGTATGCTTAAACATGCATCAAATGTCCCGATGAGCGCACTTGCTATTGAAGAAATTTTCATGGAAGCCGGATTTCCGAAGAATACTTTTAAGACTTTACTGATCGGATCTTCATTGATTAAAGATGTCATTGATCATCCTTTTGTAAAAGCAGTTACTTTAACGGGAAGCGAACCGGCAGGCAGACAAGTTGCTTCATTATGCGGAGCGAAATTGAAAAAAATAGTTTTAGAATTAGGCGGAAGTGACCCGTTTATTATTCTTGATGATGCAAACATTGATGAAGCAGTTAAAACAGCAGTAACTGCAAGATTAATTAATAACGGTCAAAGCTGTATCGCAGCAAAAAGATTTATCGTAGTAGAGAAAGTTTATAATGAGTTTGAAAAGAAATTTGTAGATGCAATGAGCAAAGTGAAAATCGGCGATCCGACGAACAAAGAGACAGAGCTCGGACCAATTGCGCGTGAAGATTTGTTAATAGAACTTGAAACACAGGTAAATCAATCTGTAGAAAAAGGTGCAGTGGTTTTATGCGGAGGAAAAAGAATTAATCGAGAAGGATTTTTTTATGAACCAACTATACTTGCGAATCTTACTAAAAGAATGCCGGCTTATGATGATGAAATATTTGGTCCTGTCGCAAGTTTGATAAATGCAAAAGATGAAGATGATGCAATTAAGATTGCAAATGATTCTTCATTTGGTCTTGGTGCTTCGTTATGGACTTTAAACATTTCTAAAGCAAAAGAATTGGCATGTAAAATTGAGAGCGGTTCTGTGTTTATTAATGGAATGGTAAAATCTGATCCACGATTACCTTTCGGTGGGATAAAAAATTCCGGATACGGAAGAGAACTTTCTCATTACGGAATTAAAGAGTTTGTAAATATTAAAACAGTTTGGATTAAGTAGTCTCTGGATACTGGATTCTTGATTCTGGATAAGAAGAAAATTTTTAAGTTGAAAAAAAGAAGGAAATAAATGTGTGAAAAAGTAATTAATAATCGAGCATCAAGCATCCAGCAACCAGTATCCAGATGTGCTTGGGCGGGTAATGATCCGCTTTATCAAAAATATCACGATGAAGAATGGGGAGTGCCGGTTCATGATGATAGAAAACTTTTTGAGATGTTAATCCTTGAAGGGGCACAAGCCGGTTTGAGCTGGATTACTATTCTCCGCAAACGAGAAAACTATCGCAAAGCATTTAATAATTTTGATGCGAAGAAAATTACAAAATATGATTCGAAAAAAGTAAAACAGCTTTTGCAAAACGAGAGGATTGTACGTAACAGATTAAAGATTGCGGCAACGATTCAAAATGCAAAGTGTTTTCTGGAGATACAAAAAGAATTTGGTTCGTTCGATAAATACATTTGGCAATTTGTAAATGGTAAGCCAATTATAAATAATCGGAAGGCGCTCAAAGACATTCCCGCGACGACAAATGAATCAGATGCAATGAGCAATGACCTGAAGAAACGCGGATTCAAGTTTGTCGGTTCTACAATTTGTTATGCTTTTATGCAAGCATCCGGTTTAGTAAATGACCATATAACGGAATGTTTTCTGTACGGAAAATAGTGCGATTTAAATCTTTCGAAAGTGTCTTCTGTGGAATCTAATATTTGCAATTCATTTTTTTCTTTTTAACTTATTAATGTAAAAAATATGATTATTGTTAAATAAGGGATACAAATTTAAAGGTTTGTTGGTCTAATATTCCTAGTCCGACACATTAATAACATGATACCAGATCACTAAAATCTATTTTTGGAGGACAGTATGAAAAAAACAGTTTTGTTTTTATTTGTTTTATTAGTTGTATGCTTTGCAACAAAAACCTTCGCTCAAGATGCGAAACAAAACTTCACAATTGTAAACAAAACCGGTGTAATAATTGACCAACTCCACATTACTCCTAACGATGCTGATGAATGGGGAGAGGATATTCTTGGCCAGGAGGTTTTAGATCTTGAACAAGAATGTGATATAGTATTCCATCCCAAAGAGGATATTTGTTTGTGGGATTTTAGAGTTACTGATTCGGATGGTAATGCTCTTGAATGGGAAAAGATTGATCTATGTATGGCAGTCAAGGTTACTCTTTTTTATAAAGACGGTAAAGGTTGGGCAGAGATTGAAGAATAATTAATGAAGAAAGTAAGAGTCCGACTTTTGCCGGACTCTTTTAGTTTAGAATAGCTTCTCAACAAAAGCTAACGCATCATCAATTTTCTCAACATCTTTTCCGCCGGCAGTTGCAAGATAAGGGCTCCCGCTTTCGAATATTTTTTGTGATTATTTAATTAAAGTCCAGATTAGCTTAACCATTCAAAATAATTTTCTTGAGAAATTATTCCGAATTTAGAATCCGGATAAGCATTTTTCCATGCTGCAGGTAGTTTTACTTTTTGTTCTTTCCATTTGAATTCATATGCAAATAGCTTCCCTTCGCGTTCTTCTACAAAGTCTATTTCTTGTTGATCGTATGTTCTCCAAAAATAGTTATTCACAATCATTCCGTCATAAGTTTGTTTCTTTATTCTTTCACTTATCATGTAATTTTCCCACAGAGATCCAACGTCATTTCTCAGCTCAAGGGGTTGGAAGTTTGCTATGATTGCATTTCTAATTCCGTTATCAATAAAATACCATTTTGAATTCTTAACTATTTCTTTCCGTAAGTTCTTACTGAATCCGGTTAATTTATATATAACGAAAACTTTTGATAGAACATCAAGATATCGTTCAACAGTGTTCTTTGACATTGATAAACGTGAACCCAATTCTTGTAGTGATACTTCATTGCCGACTTGATATGCGATCAGTTTCAACAAATTAAATATTTTTGAAGATTTTTTTATTTTTTCAAATGTCAGTATGTCTTTGAGCAGATAAGAATTTATAAGTTCCCTCAGGTATTCTTCTTTCTCGTTCTTGTTATAAAGATTAATTAGCTCGGGCATATTTCCATAAACCAATCTCTCTTTCATGTTATCAAACTGTTCTTCGGGTTTTTCAATTTGAGAATATTCTTTCTCGGCAAAGGGGAAAATAAGTATTTGGTGTTTTCTTCCGGTTAGCGGCTCACCGGTTAGATTTGTTATATCAAAAGCTGATGAACCAGAAACAATTATTTTTAAGTTCGCAAACGAGTCAACTATTAGCTTAAGAATGTAACCGATATCCGGGATTTTTTGTGCTTCATCAATAACGAGCAAAGTGTTATCTGCTATTATATTCTTATAATTTTGTACACTTCGTCTCTTCAAAATTTCATGAACCGCAAAATCTTCACCGCTCCAAAAGATATATTTTTCTTTTACAGAGGTTAGAATTTTTTTGAGAAGGAAAGTTTTACCAACACGCCTCGCTCCTAAAAGAACAACAACTTTACCTGGCGTTAGTTTTTGAAGTATAGTTTTTTCAGTGATTCGTTCAAGAATCATGTAAATACCGTCAATTGACTGACGGAATTTACATTAATTCAGTCAGTCAATCAACCGAATTTTGATTATTGTATCTATTTAGTAAAGATTATTGGTTAATTGTTCTTTCAATACTTCTTAACGCTTCATCAATTTTCTCAACATCTTTTCCGCCGGCAGTTGCAAGATGAGGACGCCCGCCGCCGCTTCCGCCAACAATTTTAGCAACTTCCTTAACAATATTTCCAGCAGACATTTTCTTTCCTTTGATTAGATCATCGCTTACCACTGCAACAATTCCAACTTTATCTTCGATTTGAGAGATAAGCACACCAATACCGCTTTTCATTTTCTCGCGAAGCTCATCGCCCATTGATTTTAGTTCATCCATATTTGAAGCGGAGACTTTCCCTTTAAATAAATTAATTCCATTAACATTAATAGGAGAAGCAACTATCGAATCAATTCCGCCAAGTTTTTCTTTGAGTTTTAAATTGGCAAGTTCTTTTTCGAGTTTCTTTTTTTCATCAAGAATTTCATTAACTCTGCGATCTGCATTCTGCACTCTGCACTCTTGTTCTTTGATATATTTTTCCACACCAACGCCCGTAACCGCTTCTATTCTTCTGACTCCGCTTGCAATAGACGACTCGCTCACAATTTTAAACAAACCGATTTGCGAACTATTCTTAACATGTGTACCGCCGCAGAATTCCATTGTAAAATCACCAAACTGAACGACGTTGACTTTGTCGCCGTATTTATCACCAAAGAACATGAGCGCACCCATTTTTTTTGCTTCGCCAAAAGGTATGTCTCGATGATGAATCAACGGTAAGTTTTCTCTCAACTTTTCATTCACTAAAGATTCAATCTCTTCAAGCTCTGACTCTTTTACTTTTTCGAAATGAGTGAAATCGAAACGGAAGCCATCTGAGCTAACATATGAACCAGACTGCCGTACGTGCTGGCCGAGTTTTTCTCTTAACACTTTATGTAGAAAGTGAGTTGCCGAGTGATTGCGCATTATATCCCAGCGATTATTTTTATCAACCTCTGCTATCACTTTCATTCCTTTCTCCAGAGAGGCATCATCTTTTTCATAGAGGATTCTGTGATAAATCGTTTTATCAATTTTCATAACCAAAGTATCCACTTCTTTATTGTTAATAATCAAACATCCGATATCATCAACTTGTCCACCTCCGAAAACATAGAAAGGTGTTTTATCCAATGCCACAAGTAAAGTGTCTTCATCTGGAATAACGTTTTCAACAATTGCTTCTGTTCTAAGTTCATCATATCCAGTAAAAAGAGTAGCATGAGCATTAGTGATAGCTTTAATAGAAGTCGTTACCTCAATTTTTCTTCCTTTTCTTGAACGTCCTTTTTGCTCATTCATTAATTCATTGAATCTTACTTCATCAATTTCAAATCCTTGTTCTCGTGCAATTACTGCAGTTAAATCAACAGGGAATCCGAAAGTATCATATAGTTTAAAAACATCATCACCCGAAATAGTCTTCTCATTTTTTGAGCTAAGCTTTTTCACTAATGCATCAAATAAATCTATTCCGCGATCTAGCGTTATGTTAAAATTTTCTTCTTCTGCTTTAATTATCTTTTCAATATTGGGTTGATTCGATTTAATTTCCGGAAAAACATGACTGAAATTTTCGACTACAACATTTACAAGTTTGAAGAGAAACGGATCATTCAAATTAATTTTTCTTCCGTAACGGGCAGCGCGGCGAAGTAATCTTCTCAAAACATAACCGCGTCCCTCGTTGCTTGGAGTTGCGCCATCGGCAATTGCAAATGTTAATGTGCGGATATGATCTGCAATGACGCGCATTGCAATCATATCTTCTTCCGCCTTAGATGAATCTGCGGCGGACAGGTCTTTTTTATAATTTACATTGGATAATTTTTCTACTGCCGCAATTATCGGCATGAAAACATCGGTATCGTAATTAGAATTTTTCTTTTGTAGAATAGCACACACCCGTTCAAATCCCATTCCGGTATCAACATGTTTTGCGGGAAGTTCGTGAAGCGTTCCGTTTTCATCGCGGTTGTATTGAATGAAAACCAAATTCCAGATCTCAATACATTTCGGATCGCCGGCATTTATATATTTTGGATTATCGTAATCATCGCTTAAGTTAATATGGATTTCAGAGCAAGGACCGCACGGACCGGTTTCTCCCATTTCCCAAAAATTGTCTTTCTCATCAAACTTTAAAATATGTTTCGGATTAATATCAGTTTCACTCTTCCAAAAATTTAGTGCCTCATCATCTGTTCTGTAAACAGTAGCCCAAATTCTTTCTTTCGGTAGTTTCCATACTTCAGTTAATAATTCCCACGCCCAGCCAATCGCTTCTTTTTTATAGTAGTCGCCAAACGACCAGTTGCCGAGCATTTCAAAAAATGTGTGGTGATAAGTATCGTGTCCAACTTCTTCAAGATCGTTATGTTTTCCGGAAACGCGGATACACTTCTGCGTATCGGCAGCGCGTATGTAATCTCTTGATTCGGTTCCAAGAAACACTTCCTTAAATTGATTCATTCCGGCATTGATAAAAAGTAATGTCGGATCATCGTATGGAACTACAGGCGCACTCGGTACAATCCTATGATCTTTACTTTTGAAAAAATCTAAAAATTGCTGCCGTATTTCGTTTGATGTCATAAATATTCTGTAATTATTAATGTGACAAATATAATAAAAATAGCTTACAGCAATCAGCCATCAGCGGTCGGTGTTCAGCAGTTAACAGTTTGCAGTAAACGAATCGCTATCCGCTGACCGCCGGTTGCCAATTGCAATTTTGAAATAGTAATGATACTTTTGATTGTAAACATTCAACAAAATTGAACAAGTGTGAATAAATTTAAAGAGTTTTCGGATTTAGAATTAATGCGGGAGATCGCACAGTTTGAATCACGTGCGCTGGAAGAACTTTACGAAAGGTACTCATCTCTATTATATACGGTTATTAAGAAAATTTCCCCCGATCAAGCCACGGCGGAACAGATACTCATTGAAGTATTTGTAATCATCTGGCGTAAGATCAGCAAGCTCGATTTAAATAACGGAAATGTTTTTAGCTGGCTTGTAACACTTGCCCGCAATAAAGCCGTTGATAGTTTAAGAAGAGAGCGCTCTGCTGGAGCGACAGTTCAATTTTATGATGATGATTACGAGGATTATTTTATTCTTCCCTCGTTTCCAAATGATATGGATAGTTTGGATTTTAACACAGCTTTCACAATTAAACCGAAGATCGAACAAGCATTATCAAAATTAACCGATACACAGAAATATGTTTTACATTTAGCATATTATGAAGGATATGCGATAGATGAGATTTCCGATAAGCTAAATGTTCCTGTTGAAACGGTACGCGGAAAAATTATGACTGCTTTATCAAGTTTAAGAGATTATCTGGTGGGTGAGTGATGGCAGACAAAGCATTAAGCGAAATGGTTGCTGCATTTGCCGCCGGCTGCATGGATAAAGAAAATTACATGCAGTTCAAAGATTATATGGATGAAGGCGGATACTTACCGAAAGGAGAATTGGGAGAATTACAAAATATTATTTCAATGATTCCGGTTATTCTTGATTTAGAAAGACCCGATTCGTCAATCAAAGATTTAGTTGCAAAAAAATTGATCGGGATGAAAGAGGAGATCAAAATAAAAATTATTGAAGAGAAGAAAAAAACAACTGCAGCAACAACTAAATTAAATAAATCCTCAGTCAGTTCGCCAAAGAATAAAACAATAAATTTTATAGATAGAAAAGCATCAACAACAACATCGGCTTTTCAATTTGGAGATGATGATGCTCAGATTCCTGTTCCTCCAAGAAAAACAAAAACACCAATACCCGAACCGAAAACCCCAACCATGGAACCTAAAAAAATAGAAACCTACGATAAAACAACAACACCAAAATCAATAATCGCGCCTCCTCAGTTAATTCACCAAACAACGACAGAAAAACCAAAACCTACTCCCCCGGAAAAAGCTTCATCAGGGATTATGGGATTGGCTGCGTTATTTTTATCTATAGTTCTTTTTTCAATTCTATCGTATTTTACGTTTACATCAATCAAATCCCTCAATGGAACTGTTGATGATTTAACTACCCAGGTTAACTCGCTAAAAAATCAAATTGGTACGGCAAATAATTTTATTAGCAATTACACATCTTTAATTGAATTTTTTAATTACAAAGATATTATTGTAACCGGTTTATCAAGCTCAGACGCAGCAGAAAAAGGTTCTGCTCAGCTTTTACTTTCTTTCAATCAAAAAGAAGGATTGATACAATTCAAGAATGTAAAACCGTTGCTGCCAAATCAAAGTTGTCAGGTTTGGGTTCAGAGTAAAGGTCAATCTTATTCACTTGGCGTGTATCAACCGGGCGGAAGCGAGTATTTGAAAATAAATTCTTTTCCGTTTCTCCCGAAAGAGAATATAGAATTATACTTTGTTACAATTGAATCTAACGAAGGGTCACCCACACCTTCAACGGTTATTTATTTATCGAGTTCTACGGCTGGTAAAATTCCGAAAGGGAGAGTTAATTAAAACTATTACTTTTTTCTGTTGATGAAAATTATCATTCCCATTACAATCAATATTACAGGCCAGAATACTTCGAACAAAATTCCAATTCTATTCGCAGCGTTAAACAATCCCAGCTTTTTGAATTGAGTAATACTTAAATAACTCAATATAAGAAGGACAATACCGGCATAGAGGAAAATCTTTTCTTTTACGTTTTCTATGAAAAGAATAATTAAGACGGAACCGCTTATAAAAAGAACCGAGAAGAAAACTATTCCTCGTGTATCAAGAATCTCAAAATACGATTTTACTAAAAAGACAACTCCGACTAAAAACAGTATTGTTGAAGCAGTTAATTTTCCTCTCTCACCATTATTCAGCGCAGAATAAACTGTTGGTATCGAATAAAAGATAAAGACAATTCCGACTACATCTTCAAATGTTAGTAAAATTATATTGCGGCTACTGAGCATTGAAAGTATGCCGAAAATCAAAAAACTAAATCCAAGTATGATTCTGTTATTCAAATTTTTGTCCTTCTTCGTAAGGAATAAAAAGAACAAGAATAAGATAGAGTGAAGCAAATATTCCTAATGTTAACATCGTAGCAAGGATAAAAAGTATGCGAAGTACGGTTGCATCAATCCCGGTATACTTTGCAAGACCGCCGCATACTCCGGTTAGTTTTCTATCTGCACGTGATCTAAATAATTTTTCCGGTTGTCCTGATAAAGTTATTTCAGCTTTTGAAAGTTTAATTATTAAAAAATAAATTCCAATCGCAAAAGATGCTAAAGGAAAGATAAAATCATTTGGAAGTATAAAAATTCTTGAACTGCCGGGAATTCCAATTATCCTAAAAGCAAAATAAAATCCGGATAGTATTAAAAGTCCGCTAATAACAGTTTTGAAATTTTCTTTTCTTAAAGAAATTATTTCGGGTTGAGAAAGAGGTGCAGAATTTTTATCAACCGGAATTAGTAAAGCAGTTATTAAGTATGCAACAACGCTCCATCCGCCGAATAGGAGCGTTAAAAGTACAATAACCCGGATGTTTGCCGGTTCCGTTTTTAAATAATCAGCAATTCCTGCACAAACTCCCGTTATAACAACATTGTTCTTTGAGCGGGAAAATTTTTTAATTGGAGAAAGTGGAACGGGAGCGTTATCCATTTTATCGAAAAGTCTTTCTTCGGATTGAAGAGGATCGTTTTGATCTTCCAATTTTGATTTACCTTCGTTCGATTCGATCAGAGCAGCTCCATACTATTTTGAAAAGTTAAATTCGCCGTCAATTATTTAGTTTATTTTCTTTTTGAATATATAAAATTATGTTTATGCTAACAATAATTTGATACGTGCAACTGCAAATCCATTCTTATATATTTCTAATTGATACTATTTCTCTTTGGAATATGAGAATGAATTTGCTAATTCGTCTTCTGTTTTACTCTTCATGTTTTACGGAGAATTATATCGCACCAAATATAGATTAGAAATAATAAGAGAAAGACATGCTTACAAAATATTTTCATCTCGATGAACTTAACACAACCATCAAACAAGAAATTATTGCCGGGGCTACAACATTCGTAACAATGGCTTACATTATTATTGTTAACCCCAAAATTCTTGAAGCTGCAGGAATGCCGTTCGGCGCGTCAATGGTTGCAACTATCATGAGCGCTTTCTTCGGAACACTTATAATGGGAGTTTATGCAAAGCGACCATTTGCAATTGCGCCTTATATGGGAGAGAATGCATTTATTGCCTACACAGTTGTAAATGTTTTACATTATAGCTGGCAGACGGCACTCGGTGCAATTTTTATCGGCGGATTATTATTTACAATTCTTACGGTGCTTAAAATTAGAAGCTGGCTTGCTTATGCAATTCCTGAAAGTTTAAAGATAGCTTTCGCAGTGGGAATCGGATTGTTTTTAACTTTCATCGGGTTGAATGAAACCGGAATTGTAAAAATTGGAGTTCCCGGTGCGCCTGTTCATGTCGGAAATTTTCACGAGCCCTCTGTTCTTCTTGGAATATTTGCTTTTCTGTTCATCGGTGTAATGATGATTAAAAAAATTAACGGTTCAATATTGATTGGTATTTTAACAACTACAATTCTCGGTTTTATATTTGGCATTACACAACTTCCTGAAAAGATTATAAGTCTCCCACCGGATGTAAGTCCCGTTCTTTTACAGCTAGATATAACCGGAGCGCTAAGCTGGGGTTTCTTTTCTGTTATTCTTGTCGTCTTCATTATGGATTTTGTTGATACAATGGGAACATTGCTCGGACTTGGTTACAAAGCAAAAATGCTGGACGAGAATGGTAATCTTCCCGAGATAGAAAAGCCAATGTTAAGCGACGCACTTGCAACCGTCTTTGGCGCTCTGTGCGGAACAACAACAACAGGAACTTACATTGAATCGGCAACTGGAATAGAAGCAGGCGGTAAATCCGGACTGACTGCAGTAGTAACTGCAATTTTATTTTTGTTCGCTCTTTTCTTTGCGCCGCTGTTTGCCGCGATACCACCATATGCTTACGGATCCGCATTAATTATTGTCGGATTGCTGATGATCTCTCCGGTCTCACATTTAAAGTTTGATGATCTTGCAGAAACAATTCCAGCTTTTGTTACAATGACATTGATGAGTTTTACTTATAATCTAGGAATTGGAATGACCGCGGGATTTGTTGTTTATCCTTTAACAATGTTAATTGCAGGAAGAATTAAAACGGTAACTTTAGGAATGTGGGTGCTGTTTGGTTTCTCAGTTTTGTTCTACATTTTTTATCCTTACTAGTTAACAGTATTTAGTAAACAGTTAACAGTTTTTTATTAAATAAAATTTCTGGAGGAAATATGCAAGATTATAGATCATTAAAAGTTTGGGAGAAAGCTCATCAGCTTGTCTTAAATGTTTATAAAGCGACCGCTAGTTTTCCTAGAGAAGAATTATTTGGACTTGTTAGTCAATTACGAAGAGCAGCTGTCTCAATTCCCACAAACATTGCAGAAGGTTCCGGCAGAGGTAGCAAAGCTGACTTTAGCCGCTTTCTTCAAATTTCTTTTGGTTCAGCTTGTGAATTAGAATATGAGTTTATGCTTTCAAAAGATTTAGGCTATATAAGTGAAAATTCATTTCAAGAAATTGTTCCTCTTATCGAAGAAGTTAAAAAAATGTTAGGTGGATTGTTAAAATCTATCAAGAGAACGATTAACTGATTACTGTTAACTGAGAACTGTAAACCACAGAGGTTATATGATTGATCAATTTCTACAAGCTGCAATTGATGAAGCAAAAAAAGGATTAAGCGAAGGCGGAATTCCGATCGGTTCTGTTCTTGTAATTGACAATAAAATTGTTGGACGCGGACACAACAGACGTGTTCAAAATGGAAGTGCTATTCTTCACGCAGAGATGGATTGTTTTGAAAATGCCGGCAGATTAACTGCTAAAGATTATCAAAGAGCAACTTTATATTCTACACTATCTCCATGTGATATGTGCAGCGGTACGGCACTACTTTATAAAATTCCCAAGATTGTTATCGGCGAGAACAAAACATTCAAAGGACCGGAAGAATATGTAAGATCACGCGGAGTTGAGTTAATAATATTAAATGATTCAACCTGTATAAAATTAATGGAAGATTTTATTTCGTGTAATCCAAAATTATGGAACGAAGATATTGGGGAGTAAAAAAAACAGATTTTAGTATTTAGTAGTTAGATTTTAGAAAAACCCTTTTTAAAAGATTTTCATCTAATGACTAAATACTAATTACTCATATTGAGGTAAAAAATGGCGACAAAGAAAGCATTTGTAAAACACATCAAAGGTATTACTTTTTTAGGAAAATCAGATTCAAATCACTGAATAACGATGGACGGACCGGAAGAGTTTGGCGGAAGCAATGCCGGGACACGGCCGAAAGAATTATTACTTATTGCACTTGGCGGATGTACCGGAAGTGATGTTGCAACCATTCTTCAAAAGAAAAAAATTAAATTGGATGGATATGAAATGAATATCTCTGCTGATGTTCAAGAAACTCATCCGCAAGTTTATACCAAGATTCATCTTGAATATATCTTTTATGGAAAAGATATTCCCAAAGAAGCTATTGAGAGAGCAATTAAACTTTCGCAGGATACTTACTGCAGTATTACGGCAATGCTGCAAAAGGCAGTTGAGATAAATCATTCTTATAAAATTATTGAGAGCTGAAAATAGTTAAGCGGAAATTTTAGATTAGTTTCTTTGTAAATATTCTTCCGGTATCGGTTTTCTTCCCGCAAATCCTTCTTCAATACCATGATAGTATCGAATATCATCTTCATCGCTCCGCCAACAGAGTAGAACCTCTTCATTATCTATAATTGCGGGGAAATCAACCAGACCTATTTGAAAATTCCAATCTTTATATATACAGCCGATATCATTAAGTTCTTTCATAAAAGAATCTATATCAGAAATTAGCTGTTGAATTTCTTGACTGTCTTCTATTTTACCACCAAGCGATTCTGCTAAATCTTTAATTTGATTCGCATTGCTTAATATATCTCGAACGATCTGTTTTACAAGCGGCAACGTTCGTTTAGCTTCGTGTTGAGAAAAATATTTTATTTCTGTTTGTGGCATTAAGATTATTTTCTTTTTTAACAAAAAATTTATATTCAAATTTTATTTCCAAACAAATTTAATATTAAATGTGTGACTTGACAAGGCATATAAAAAAAATTATTTTGAATTCGTACTAATTATAATTGGTTTAATCTATAAGATGAAGACAACAAAGAAATACGGAAAAAAAACAGATCTTGCACTCACAACGTGGGTCAAACTTGCACGCGCATTTTCTTCATTCAATAAAAGATCAATCGAGAGCATCCGGACATTCGGCTTAACACAGCCGCAATTTGCTGTTATAGAAATTATCGGGCATATGGGACCATTGAAGGTCGGTGAGATCTGCAATAAAATGCTGGTAAGCGGCGGTAATATGACTTTAGTTTTAGATAATATTGAAAAATTGGGTTTTATTGAAAGAGTACACAGCTTGGAAGATAGAAGGGTAATCCTAATCCAATTGACACAGAAGGGAAAAGATTTGTTTGATAATGTTTTTAAAAATCATGCAGAGCATGTTACTAAGTTAATGTCGGTGCTTACCGCCGAAGAACAAAAAACACTCGGTGAGCTTTTAAAAAAATTAGGATTGATGGTTAGCAAAATCAAATAAAAAATTTCCTTTATTATTTATAACTCGCAATTTACTATATCGGTTTATAATTAAACGGACTAACTTCAGAAAGGTTGTTGTATGATTGAAGTTAAAAAAAACAACGAACGCGGTTATACAAAAATAGACTGGCTGGATAGCCGCCACAGTTTTTCATTCGGAGAATATTATGATCCGAAGAATATTCATTTCGGTCCACTG
>Ga0082335_1005662_pt1 | contig 16971 bp, 14 predicted proteins | sample Subgrocontami58m_FD_72375 | JGI IMG/M metagenome (GOLD analysis project Ga0082335, IMG submission 72375) | Subsurface groundwater microbial communities from S. Glens Falls, New York, USA - GMW37 contaminated, 5.8 m (SPADES assembly) (version 2) ... | reverse complement strand
AAATTATGGCAACGCAATTATTACGAACCCGTCATCCGCGACGAAGAATCGCTGAATCGCATCCGGCAATACGTTCTCGATAATCCCGCGCGCTGGAAATACGACCGTGAGAATCCGGCGGCAACGAGCCCTGAACCGGAGAACGCATGGCGCACGTGACTGAGGCTGCTGCATGAAGCAAACTTCGATAAACGGCGGCGGTGCCTTGCCGCAGCGGTAGACCTTTATGTGGTAGGTGGCGGTGGGGTACAGATCCTTGATCTCCTGTGCAAGCGCATATTTGCAATTCCCTAGAAATTAAGATAGCTTACATCATTTGGCGCGAGTTTTGATGATGCAAAAGGTGGTGCGCCCATGTGAGGTTTTCATTGAGCCGTAAAGAGCCGGTCGATGCGCTCAGAAAAAAGATCGATCAAGTTGATGAAAAAATCCTGGAGCTTCTGAACGAAAGGGCCTCTCTTGCCCAAAAGATCGGGCATGAGAAGAGTCTGGGGAAAGAAGAAGTTTACGTTCCCAGCCGTGAAAAGGAGATCTTCCGAAGGCTTTCCGAACTGAATCGGGGGCCGCTTCCAAGACAGGCTATCCACTCCATCTACCGCGAGATACTTTCTGCCTCTCGCTCCCTGGAAGCTTCCGTTAGGATCGCTTATTTCGGTCCCGAGGCGACTTTTACGCACATGGCGGCGCGTGAGAAATTCGGCTCGTCGGCATCTTTTATTCCGCTCGCTAGCATACCGGACGTCTTCCAGGAGGTCAGCCAGGGGCGGGCGGGCTATGGGGTTGTGCCGATTGAAAATTCTACCGAAGGAGTAGTGACGCATACCCTGGATATGCTGGTTGAGGCCGATGTCAGGATTTGTGCTGAGGCCTCTTTAGAGATTCATCTTTACCTGTTATCGCGCTCCGGCCGTGCGGCGGATATCCAGCGTATCGTCTCGCACCCTCAGGCCCTGGCGCAGTGTCGGCGATGGCTGGCGAATCATTTTCCGAACATTCGGGTGGATGAGGCGGCCAGCACGGCCCAGGCGGCGCAGTTGGCGGCGACAGATCCAAACCTGGCGGCTGTCGCCAGTAGTTTGGCGAAAGAGCTATACGGATTGCAGGTCGTGGAGGCAAATATCGAAGACCATTCCAATAATATCACTCGTTTTCTTGTCATCGGCGATCAGCAGCCGCGACCGAGCGGAGATGACAAGACCTCGATCGTTTTTTCGGTCAAGGACGAGGTTGGGATTCTGCACCGCATGTTGGAACCCTTTGCCAAGAACCGAATCAACTTGAGCAAGATCGAGTCGCGCCCTCTGAAGCATAAGCCTTGGGAGTACCTCTTTTTTCTGGACCTGGAAGGGCATATAGAGGAGCCGAGAATTCAGAGGGCAATAAAGAAGCTTGAGAAGATCTGTCTGTTTATCAAAGTCTTAGGTTCCTATCCTTGTGGTGTATGAATATTGTTGATCAAGTTCCGGATTATATCCGCTCTCTGATTCCTTATGCTCCCGGGAAACCGATAGAGGAGATAGAACGGGAATATGGGATCGAGGGTTCGGTGAAACTCGCATCCAATGAGAATCCGCTCGGGCCGTCCCCTCGCGCGGTGAAGGCATTGCAAGAGAAGCTCCATCAACTCCATCTCTATCCGGACGGCGATTGCTTTTACCTCAAGCAAGGGCTGGCAGCGAAACTGGGGGTATCGCGGGAGCAGTTGATTTTCGGCAATGGCTCCAACGAGCTCATCGAGTTGGCAGTGCGGACCTTCATGCGCCCTGGCGATGAGGCGGTGATGGCTGGCCAGGCATTTGTTATTTACCGCCTCGTTGTGCAAGCCGCCGGCGGTTCTTGTAACGTGGTCCCGCTCAAGAATTTCACCCACGATCTGGAGGCCATGGCCCGGGCGATCACGGGTAGAACCCGAATAGTTTTTTTAGCCAATCCCAATAATCCTACGGGGACGATCTATCGCAGGAAGGAATGGGAGGGCTTTCTCGAACGAATTACACCGGAGCTCCTGCTGATCGTAGATGAGGCCTATTTCGAGTATGTTACGGATCCCGATTATCCGAATTCGCTTTCTTATCACGGCGGGCCCGGGGCGCTCTTAACACTGCGTACGTTTTCCAAACTCTATGGTCTGGCCGGGCTCAGGATCGGCTATGGGGTTGGCCCCAAGAAGGTGGTCGATCTGATGCATCGGGTGCGCCAACCCTTCAACGTCAATGCCGCGGCCCAATGGGCGGCGTTGGCGGCGCTGGAGGATCATGAGCACGTGATGCGGAGCCTTAAGGTAAACCGGGAGGGAATGGATTATCTGAACGAGGAGATTGCCAAGCTGGGGCTGGAGCGCATCCCCAGCCAGGGAAATTTCATCCTTATTCGCGTGGGCGACGGTCAGACAGTTTTCAACCGGCTCCTCAAGCGGGGGGTTATTGTGCGGCCAATGGGGGCCTACAATTTTCCCGAATATATCCGGGTAACCGTTGGAGTCGCGAAAGAGAACAGTAGATTTATTAATGAGTTAAATAATATAATTAAAGATCAATGAGAGATTAATGGGGGTCTAATGATAGTCGTCTTAAAACCGGGCTTGACTCAAGAAGAAATTCACAAGGTTGTCGAGAGGATCGAGAGCTTTGGCCTCAGGGCCCATCTTTCTGAAGGGAAGGAGAGAACGATTATCGGGGCTATCGGCGACGAGCGGCTCCTTGCCGATCAAACGCTTGAGTCGTTTCCCGGCGTCGAGAAAGTGCTGCCAATTCTAAAGCCTTACAAGCTCGTGAGTCGAGAGTTCCAAAGGGCCAATACTATCATCGAAGTCAACGGACATAAAATAGGGGGAAAGAAAATCCACGTCATGGCGGGCCCCTGTTCTGTAGAGTCGAAAAATCAAGTTCTCGAGTCGGCGGTTCCGGTGAAAGAAGCGGGCGCGACGTTTCTCCGCGGCGGGGCCTTTAAGCCCAGGACCTCCCCATACTCCTTTCAGGGGCTTGGGGAAGAGGGCCTGAGCTATCTGGCTCATGCCCGGGAGGTGACCGGTCTGCCAATCATTACAGAGGTCCTCGACCCGCGCGATCTGGATGTGGTTTACCGCTATACCGATATCCTGCAGATCGGCGCGAGAAACATGCAGAACTTCAAGCTGCTGACCGAGGTGGGGAAGCTCAATAAACCGGTCATGCTCAAGCGCGGCATGAGCGCGACGATCCAGGAGTTTCTCCTGTCGGCCGAGTACATCGCATCCGAGGGGAATCGGAAGATAATCCTCTGCGAGCGGGGCATCCGAACCTATGAGACGGAAACCAGAAATACTCTGGACCTGAGCGCCGTTCCCATTTTGAAACAGCTTTCTCACCTTCCGGTCTTCGTCGATCCGAGCCATGGAACGGGCAGGTGGGATCTGGTGTCTCCCATGGCTTTGGCGGGGATTGCCGCTGGCGCCGACGGGCTTCTGATCGAAGTCCATTCCCATCCAGAATTGGCTTTGAGCGACGGCCCGCAATCGTTGAAACCGGGCAAGTTTGCCGCCCTTATGAAAGATCTCAAGAAAGTGGCGGAAGCCATCGGCAGGGAGATCTAGTGGCCTTCATGTTTCGCAAGATGGTAGTTGCCGGGGTGGGATTGATCGGGGGCTCATTGGCATTGGCGGCCCGGAAACAGGGTTTGGTCAAAGAGGTTGTCGGCTATGGACGGGGAGAGGAGAATCTCCGACTGGCTCGAAGAAGAGGCATCATAGACCGCTACTTCTCAAACCCTGGCGAGATCCCGAAGGGAGTTGACCTGGTGATTTTGGGCACGCCCGTTCAAGCCACGGTATCTCTGGCCGCCTCGTTTCTGCCCGGACTTGAGCCGGGCTGTTTGATCAGCGATGTGGGGAGCGTCAAGGCAGGGATCGTGCGCGATATGGAAAAGCTACTCCCGTCTCAGATGTCATTTGTCGGCGCCCATCCCATAGCCGGCAGCGAGCAGTGGGGCGCCCATGCGGCAATCGCCGCTCTTTTTTCCGGCCATCGCTGTATCCTTACCCCCGCTCGAAACACTGATCAGGATGCGCTTAAAAAAATGACCGTTTTTTGGCGGCGTATAGGAGCGAGAGTGGAGATCATGGATCCTCATCTCCACGATAAGATCCTGGGAGTGGTGAGCCATCTCCCCCATGTCCTGGTTTATGCCCTGGTCAATACCTTAAGCCGGACCAGGGTGGACTCGGTAGACTTGAAGCAATACTGTGGCGGGGGCTTTAAGGATTTCACTAGGATTGCCTCTAGCCGTCCCGATATCTGGCGCGACATCTGCCTGGTCAATCGCCGGGCGATTGGGAAGAGTTTGGGTGATTACATTAAGAATTTGGAGCGCTTGAAGAAGCTGATGCGCGACGGGAAGGGAAGCCTGCTGGAGCGAGAATTTGCCCGAGCCAATGAAGTGCGGAGGCAGATAGCTTAAGTCAAGGCGAAATGCAAAGTGCAAAATGAAGAAGATTAAAGAGGTGAAGCGGCCTCTACGAGGGGAGTTGGCCGTTCCTGGAGATAAATCTATCGGCCATAGAGCGGTTATTTTCACCAGCATTGCCCATGGTAGGAGCCGGATATGGAACCTCTCCGGAGGGGAGGATAATCTTCGCACCGTGCAGGCCTTCAAAGATCTCGGCGTAAAAATGTGGCAGGAAGGGGAGACGTTGTGTGTGGAGGGGAAGGGTTGGGATGGGCTTTGCCCGCCGGGTAAGGTCATTGATTGCGGCAATTCGGGAACAACCATGCGCCTCCTTTCCGGAGTCTTGGCCGGTCGCCCCTTTGTGACTACTTTGGATGGGGACGTTTCGCTGCGCCAGAGGCCGATGCAGAGGGTGATCGATCCCCTCGCGCGCATGGGCGCTCAGGTTCTTAGCCGAAATGGGGAAGGCGTTGCTCCTCTGGAAATCCGGGGAGGGAATCTTCGGGGGATTCATTATATCCTGCCGATCGCCAGCGCCCAGGTAAAATCAGCGATTGTTTTGGCCGGACTTCAGGCTGAAGGGGTAACGGTAGTGGAAGAACCGCAAAAGTCGCGGGACCATACGGAGATCATGGCCCAGGCCTTTGGGGTAAAGTTGAAGGTCGAGGGCGAGCGATCTGTTGTTGTGGAGGGCGGCCAGCGCCTTTCCGCCAGAGACGTACGGGTCCCCGGAGATCTCTCCTCGGCCGCCTTCTTTCTGGTAGCGGCTGCGGCGATCCTTGGTTCCGATCTCGTCATCCGCGGGGTCGGGTGCAATCCAACACGGAGCGGCGTCATCGATGTCCTCAGGCGCATGGGGGCGGGCATAGAGATGACGCGTCAGCGCGAGGAGGCCGGCGAGCCGGTGGCGGATCTGCGGATTATTGGAAAGAAACTGAGAGGCGTTGAGATTGGTCCGGAGATGGCTGCCCGAACCATTGATGAATATCCGGTTTTGTCTGTCGCTGCGGCTCTAGCCGAGGGGGTAACGACCATCTGTGGGGCAAAGGAACTGAGGTTCAAGGAATCTGACCGGATTGCTGCGATGACAAGAGAGCTACGAAGCCTCGGGGTGCAGGCGGAGGAGCGGGAGGATGGGATGAAAATCGAAGGGAGAAGCCGGCTTCAAGGGGCTCAACTCAGCAGTTATGGGGATCACAGGGTGGCTATGGCTCTGGCCGTAGCGGGTCTATCCTCCGACGGGGGGGTCGAAATCGACGACAGCGCGTGCGTCGATATCTCCTTCCCCGGTTTTTTCGATCTGTTGGAAGGAGTCTCAGCGTCGTAGTGTTCGCCAAGCAAGTAAGGAAGCTGATCGTTGCGATTGATGGTCCGGCCGGGGCGGGTAAGAGTACGGTGGCCAAACGTCTGGCAAAAGAGTTAGGATATACTTATATGGATACCGGAGCCATGTACCGCGCCTTTGCATGGAGGGTGATGGAGCAAGGGATGGATCTCAGCGATGAAAGAGAGCTGCGGAGAGTTCTCCAGCAGACCAACATCGAACTCGTGGAGCACTTTGGGCGCCCCGGCGTTCTCCTCAACGGGGTTGATGTTACCGACCGAATCCGCACCCCTGAGCTTAGCCAGTTGGCTTCGAGGATCTCTACCAGTAAAATAGTCAGGGAGAGGATGGTCGCATTGCAGAGGGCTATAGGTTCCCAGGGTGGGGTGGTGGCAGAGGGGAGAGACATCGGCACCGTTGTTTTTTCCGATGCGGAGGTCAAGATTTACCTGGACGCCTCCTCGCAGGAGCGCGCGCGGCGTCGGTTCGAGGAGTTCAGGGGCCAGGGAAGCCGGGTAACCATGGAGGAAACCGTTAGCGAGATGGAGGAAAGGGATCGGCGCGACCAGGAACGAGACGTAGCCCCCCTGCGGAAGGCCGAGGATGCCTTGGTGATTGATTCTACGGATTCGGCCGTCGATGGAGTTGTGGAGCGAATTATGCAAGAGATCAAAAAGAAGATGTTGGCAAATCAATGAGAAGGGAAGAAATATTTCATGGCCCAAAAAGAAGAAGGTAAAAAACCCGAAGTCACCAGCGGGGGTGACGATTTTCAGACGATGTTTGAGGAGAGCATGCGCTCCGTCAAACCCGGCGGGGTAGTCAAAGGAAAGGTTGTTGGCATTACTGCTACTCATGTGATGATCGACGTGGGATACAAGTCGGAGGGGCAGATCCCCCTGCAGGAATTTTCCGACCGCGATGGGAAAGTCCAGGTCCAGGTGGGAGATGAAGTGGATGTTTTCTTCGATTCGTCCGAAGATGATAATGGCGACATTATTCTCTCCCGCGAGAGGGCGGAAAACATTAAGATTTGGGAGGAGATCGAGAGGGCGTTCCGCGAAGGTTTGGGAGTGGAGGGGGTCATCCTGTCCAAGGTCAAGGGGGGATTTAATGTGGACGTGGGCGTGCCCGGATTCCTTCCGGGCTCGCATGTGGATGTCCGGCCTACGCGTAATCTCGATAAATTCCTCGGCAAGAGGGAAAAGTTTGCTATCCTGAAATACAATCGCCCGCGCGGCAACGTGGTTGTTTCGCGCAGGGTTCTGATGGAAAAAGAGCGGGACGTGCTGAAGAAAGAGATCCTCAAGGTCCTGGAGGAGGGGGTGATTCTGGAGGGTGTGGTCAAGAACATCACTAGCTACGGCGCGTTCGTCGACCTGGGGGGTATTGACGGAATTCTCCATATTAGCGACATGTCGTGGGGGCGCATCGGACATCCTTCAGAGATGGTGAAGGTGGGAGATCGTATCAAGGTCGCGGTTCTCAAGTTTGATGCGGAGCGCGAGCGGATCTCCCTTGGAATGAAGCAAATCACGCCTGACCCCTGGACCACTGTTCAGCAGAACTATCCTGTGGGGACTCGCGTTCGAGGTCAGGTGCTGAGCTTGATGGATTACGGCGCCTTTGTGGAGCTGGAGAAGGGTGTGGAGGGGTTGATCCACATTTCCGAGATGGCTTGGACAAAAAAGATCTCGCACCCTTCCAATGTGTTGCAGGTTGGCGAGACGGTTGAGGTGCTGGTGCTTAATGTAGACCCGAATCATCGCCGTATCTCCTTAGGATTAAAACAGGTCTTGCCGAATCCCTGGGAGCAGGTGAAGGAGAAATATCCCGTAGGGAGCGTGATCAAGGGGCCGGTGCGCAACGTTACCGATTTTGGTATTTTTGTTGGGGTAGAGGAGGGCATCGATGGTCTGGCTCATGTGTCCGACCTTCATTGGACGAAGAAAATCAAACACCCGTCGGAGCTTTATAAAAAGGGCGATATAATCGAGGCGAAAGTTCTGGGGGTGGACGTCCAAAACGAGCGTTTCTCCCTGGGGATTAAGCAGCTCACGACCGATCCTTGGAAGCTGATCGCAGAGCGGTGTCCTGTGGGATCGAGGGTCAAAGGAGAGGTCACGAGCGTTCCCGACTTCGGGGTTTTCGTCCGTTTGGAGGAGGGAGTGGAAGGGCTGATTCACGTCTCTCAGCTGAGCACGGAACGCGTGGATAAACCTTCAACCATGTTCAAGGTCGGAGATTCTGTGGAGGCAGAGGTGATTCATGTTGATGCGCATGACAGGAAGGTCGGACTGAGCGTCCGCGCGCTGAAGAAAACCGAAGAGCGCCAGGAGATGGAGAACTATCTGAAGAAAGAGAAAGATGCGGGGAGGTTTTCCTTCGAAAGCATCCTCAACGAGGAATTACGCCTGGATCGGGATGAGGAACCGCAACCTGCGGAAAAAGGAAAGGGAGGCAACCCGTAATAATTTTGGATTGAGGGGCCGGTCGAAGGCACGACGAAGTCTAAAATCGAAAATCTAAAATCGTAAATTGGGTAGTGCTATGGCTAAAGTGCGTCTGCTGTTAAAGGGTCTGAGTATTCTCTTTCTGTCCCTTTTGGTGTTTTTTGTTGCGGTTTTTTTCTACGCTTACCTAACGGGCGGTGAGATCCAGGTCCTCTCCTTGCTGGGCGGAGATGGAATTGGAGTCCTGGAAATCGCGGGATCGATCAACGACTCCCGGGAAGCCATTCGCAGCCTGAAGCAATTCGGGGAAACGAGAGGGATCAAGGCGGTGGTTGTGCGCATAGACTCCCCGGGAGGTGGAGTGGCCCCGACGCAGGAGATCTTCGAAGAGATACACAAGCTCAAAAAGAAAAAGCCGGTTATTGCCTCTTTGGGCGGGATGGCGGCGTCGGGGGGGTATTATATCGCCAGCGCTTGCGATCAGGTTGTGGCCAATCCCGGCACCCTGACTGGCTCGATCGGGGTTATTATGGAGCTGGGCAATGTGGAGGAGCTTCTGAAGAAGCTTGGGCTCAAGGGGTACAGCGTTAAGAGCGGTCCCCACAAGGATATCGGTTCTCCACTCCGACCCCTCTCGCAGGAGGAAAAAGCCATTCTCCAGTCGCTCGTGGATAATGTGCATGGACAATTCGTTACCGCAGTGGCAAAGTCCAGGCGGATTCCCGAGGACAAGGTAAGGGAGCTCGCCGACGGCCGGGTCTACTCCGGGGAGCAGGCGAAAGGGTTGGGTTTGGTGGATCTCCTGGGGAATATGGAGGACGCCATTGATCTTGCCGCCGAGCGTGGCGGGATTAAAGGGGCGCCTCAGGTCATTCATGCCCGCGGTGAGGATAAGAGTTGGTGGGAGAAGCTGCTCTTTTCCTACCTGGGTAACGGGTTAGGCAAGGGCGCGGGTTGGGGACTACGGTACGAGTGGACACCGTCTTGGATTCAGTGACCAGGATTGCATGGTGGGTGAACGGCAAATGGGAATGATCTGTTTTCTCTGTAGGAATCAGCGTCTATTCTGTCAGGGGGTATTATGACGAAGAGAGACTTAATTGAAGAGATCAATAAAAAATTTCCTCATCTTTCACGCCGAGATTCCGAGGTCATCATTAACTCTATTTTCGATTCTATGATCGACGCGATGGGTCACGGAGAGCGAATCGAGATCCGAGGATTCGGGAGTTTTGTTATCAAGCACCGCCGGGCGCGGGAGGGTAGAAACCCCAAGAGCGGGGCCGTGGTTTCGGTCGCGGCTAAGCGGGTGCCTTTCTTCAAGGTTGGCAAAGAGCTGAAGCTGAGGGTGGATGGAAAGGGCGCTTCCTAATAGGGATTCCGATGATGAAGGCTATCTGGGCGCCTTGGAGGAGTGCCTATGTCGAAGAGGGTTCCAATCAAGCAGGGTGCATCTTCTGTGATAAGCGCAAAGAGGCCGACGCCCGGGCCGGCCTGGTTCTGACTCAGACCACGCACTCGGTCGTGATGTTGAACAAGTATCCTTACAATTCCGGCCATCTCCTTCTAGCGCCTAAGCGGCACACGAATCAATGCTCGGCCCTATTACGGGAGGAGTACGAGGATCTTTGCGAGTCCTTGAGATCGTCGGTGGAGATAATTCTCAAGGTGCTTAGGCCCAGCGGCATTAACCTGGGAATGAACCTGGGACGCTCTGCCGGGGCCGGGGTGGAAGACCATCTCCACTGGCATGTGGTTCCTCGTTGGGAGGGAGATACCAATTTTATGCCGGTAGTGGCGGAGGTTAAGGTGATTTCGCAGCATCTGCTCGAAAGCTACGATCGACTCAGCCCATTTTTCGAGGACTTTTTGGCTCAGAAACATGGTTAAGTTTGCCAAGACGATTTTTTTTACCCTTCTTTTTATCCTGGGGATCACTTTTGCCACGGAGAATACCGGTTGGGTCGTCCTCAGGTACTATTTTGGGCTGGAAACCCCGCCTATCCCGATCTTCCTTCTGGTGCTCTTTTCGGTTTTGTCGGGCGTCTTCCTGGCAGGCGTGGGGTTTCTCATTGATGAGCGATCCTTAAAAAAGGCGCTGCGGGAAAAAGAACGGGAAATCACTTCTCTGCAAAAGGAGATACAGCCCTATCGGGAGCGGGAACAGACCGTGGCGGGGATAGCGACAAAAGAGTAAAATCAGCTAAAGGGAGGCAGTCAAGCGTGAAAGAGGCAAAGAATCTGGGAGAACTCAAAAAAAACGGTCATCCAGTCCTCACTGTGCGTGAGGAGATGCGCAAGAACCTGGTGCACTATCTGGAGACCGCGACGCGTATTTTGCCTGGGATCGTCGGCTATGACGATACCGTCATCCCCGATATTGAAAATGCCATTCTCTCCGGTCACCACATGGTTTTTCTGGGAGAGAGGGGGCAGGCCAAGTCGCGCATCATTCGGGGCCTCGTCTCCCTTCTAGATGAACGGGTCCCCATCGTCCAGGGATGCGAGATCAGCGATAACCCCTGTGCCCCTATCTGCCGCTCCTGCCGGCGGCGGCTGGAAAAAGAGGGGGATGCGTTGCCTGTTGAGTGGATCGGCAGGGAGCAGAGGTATGGGGAGAAGCTGGCAACTCCGGATGTTTCAATCGCGGACATTATCGGAGAGATCGACCCGATCAAGGTGGCCGAGGGGCGATACCTGGCAGACGAGGAGACCATTCATTATGGCTTGATACCCAGGACCAATCGCGGGATCTTCGCCATCAACGAGCTTCCCGATCTCACGGAGAAGGTGCAAGTGGGACTTTTTAATTTGATGGAAGAGAAGGACGTCCAGATCAAAGGGTATAAGATCCGTCTCCCTCTGGATGTCGTCATCGTAGCGAGCGCCAATCCCGAGGATTATACCAGTAGGGGGAGGATTATCACTCCGCTGAAGGATCGTTTTGACGTCCAAATCCGGACGCACTACCCGCGCACCATCCAGGATGAGCTTTTGATTATGGAACAGGAGGCTGCCCCGTCGAGCCAGCGCAGCAAGCCGGTTCTGGTGCCTCAATTCATGAAGGAGATCCTTGGGTATATGACCTTTGAAGCCAGAAAGTCGAACGAGATCAATCAGACCTCGGGCGTCAGTGTTCGGGTGACCATCAATAACTACGAGAGTATCATCAGCAATGCGGAGAAAAGGTCGCTGCGTCTTAAGGAGGGAGAGGTGGTTCCGCGGATCAGCGATCTCCACTCGATTTTGGCTTCTACGGGCGGGAAGATAGAGATGGAATATGTCGGCGAAGAGAAAAAGGAAGATGAGTTGGTGGAAAAACTTCTCAACCGTGCCATTGTCAAGGTCTTCGACCAGTATTTCAGTATCAATTCTCTGCAAAAGGTGGTGGACTATTTTAACTCCGGTTGGGGGGTGGAGGTCTCGGATACCATGCCCTCGCAGGACTATCTGGAAGGCATCAAAGAGATCCCCGGCTTGAAAGAGGCGATCGGCTCATTGGGCACGTTGGAGTCGCCGGCCCTGATGGCTTCGGCGACGGAGTTTGTCCTCGAGGGGCTGCACCTTCATCAAAAGCTGAACAAAGAAGTAGAAGGGGGAAGGATCACTTACGGAAAGTGAGACAGAAAAAACGAGAATCGAGGATAGAGGATAGAAGATCGCGATTGTCCATCCTCTATCTTCCATCTTCGATCTTCGATTTTCTGTTTTGAATCTATGCGCCGGATTCGATACAGTCGATGGAATGCCAGCTCAGCCGAATCGGTCGGAGCGGAGAGCGTCTTTGAGCAGCTCAACGGCCACATAAACGATACGGGGGACCTGCAGCAAGCCATGCGTCGCCTCATGCAACGAGGCTTCAAGCAGGGGGAAAAGAAGGTGGCGGGCCTGGATGAGCTGTTGTCTCAAGTTACGCGCGAGATGAAACGGCTCTACGAGCGCTATCAGATCCAGTCCGGTCTAAACGAGGTGGAACAGAAGCTCCAGTCGATTGTGGAGCAGGAGCGGCAGGCCCTGGAAGGGAAGCAGGATGCCAGGCCGGATCTCGAGGCCAAGAAGGAGTTTTTGGACCATCTCCCGAGCAAGCCGAGTGAGGCGATTGAAAAGCTGGCTTCTTACGCGTTTGAAGATCCGCAGGCGTCTTCGGAGTTCCAGGAGCTTCTGTCCCAGCTAGAGCAGATCCGGCGGCTCGAGAGTTCCATTCGCAGGGAGGGGAATCTTTTCCGGGGGCAGCTCCCGGTGAATTTTCAGGAAGCTCAGGAGCTTTTGGACCAGATCGAGGAATTGCGCCGTTTGGAAAGCCAGCTTTCGAGCATGCGTTTGGAAGATGTGGACACGGATTTGCTGAAAAATATGCTGGGACAGGATATTCTTCAAGACTTTAAAGGGATCATGCGGATGGAGTCTCTGCTGGAAGAGGGTGGATACGTGGTTGATCGCGGGGATCACTTTGAGTTAACGCCGCGGGGAGTAAGGAGGATCGGCCAGCTCGCCCTGCGGGACATCTACCGACAGCTGAAGCGTGATGCGGTGGGACGCCATTCGATCCGGCGCCGGGGCTCCCAGGAACTTGTCACGGAGGAGAGCAGGCCCTATGTCCAGGGCGACGCTCTCAATCTCAATATGATCCAGACGTTAAAGAATGCTTTGATGAACGATGGCGGGGTGCCGCTGAAACTCAGGCCTAGTGACTTCATGGTCTATGACTCCGAGCATACGACGCGGGCGGCGACCGTGCTCCTTTTGGACATGAGCTGGTCGATGAGCTGGGAGGGGCGCTTTGCCGCCGCCAAGAAGGTGGCGCTGGCGATGGAGAGTCTGGTCCGCTCGCTCAATCCCCGCGACTATTTCGGCATCGTCGGCTTTTTCACCCGGGCCGTGGAACTCAAAGCGAAGGACCTTCCCGAGGCGACGTGGAATATGGGAGATCCCTTTACCAATCTCCAGGACGGTCTTCACCTCGCAGCCGAGCTGTTGGAGAGAAGGCCGAGCCAGAACCAGCAGATGATCGTGATCACCGACGGCCAGCCGACCGCCTACTGCCGGCAAGGGCGGCTCTATTGCGAGTGGCCCTTGAGCTTTGGGGGGATCAGCCAGAGGGCGGCGGAGGAGACGCTGAAGGAGGCGGAGCGGGTGACCCGCAAGGGGATCACCATTAATACTTTCATGCTGGATGACAGCCCGGTCCTCAGGACCTTCGTCGATGAGATGACGCGGATCAACCGGGGCCGCGCCTTCTACACCCATCCAGACCACCTCGGAGAATACCTGCTGGTCGATTACGTCTCGCGCAGAAGAAAAAAGCTGCAAAGATAGCCGGCCAACAGTCCACTACTGGAGGTGGCCCCTACAACAGCTTGAGCATCGGCGAGGCCGCCATTATGCCTACAGCAGCAGCCATCGCCAACGCCGTCGAAAACACCGCCAGCGTCAGAATCAAGTCCCTTCCGATTACCGCCGAAAAAGTCCTCGCCGCCTTAAATAAGCGTTAGGCTTCGTACCTATGCGCTTAATGCGATTGTTTACTTGACACAGCGGAACCATGTCGCCTAAATTGTCCCCAAAGAGGACGAGTGTGGGCAATCGACATTGGGAAAGCCTTTGGGATTATGAGTACGCAATTTCTCGGTCTGCGTGGTTATGCACCAAGAAAGTATTGCAGGAGCATTTCAGTTTTGTTTTGCAGGCTTCCTTGGCGGTTTTCTTTGTGGGCGGTTTCTTGGGCTATTTTTTATCTGGTTGGGACTCAGTTTTGTCTCAATCAATCCAAACAGGCATTTATGTAATTGGAGCTAATTTGGTTATCGGGTTAATTTTATTTTTTTATTTCAGGTTAATAGCCCCTTTGAATTTGATGAAACAAGAAATAGATACCAGAGAAAGGACAATTAAATTACTTGCTCAAGAGAAACAAAATTTGCAAATGGACAACCAGGTACTTTCGGAAAACCTTGCGATCAGGCTTGACATAACGCTGGGAGATGTAGAGGCAAACTTTGACGAAGAGGCTTCTGATCTGAACGATCTTTTTGAATATCATCAGTTACGTTCTGGCAAAAAGAAACAAGAGCGACGTTATAAATTAATTGTGCATAATTTAAGTAAGGGCAAGAGCATAAAGAATGTTCATGTAGATCTCATTGACATAGAGATTGTAGAAGTGGACCCTGAAGAAATTCCAGCTTATCTTAACTGCGCAAATCCGCTTAAGCTTTTGAGGACTCAACTTCCATTAAGGCTTTGTTTTACCAACCACCAAAACCCACCATACTTACAATCTATAGAACTTGATCCGATGGATAAGGTTAGCGTTGATGTAGTTCGGTGGGAATTTGATGGAGATCATTTTCCTACGTTTTTTTTGTGCCACATACGACAAGGGGTTAGGGCAGAAATTCCTTTAGGCAAATATAAGTTGACAGTACAAGTCTCGGGTGAAAACGTGCCAAAAACTACAAAAATGGTATTGTTGGATAAGCTTAATCCTGCCAGCATCGAAGATTGGGGACTAAAGGAAATTAATTTATGATGCGATTAGTTCTTGATATTCAATCTTCTCTGATGGGCGGGGGTAGCAGATCCGTGCTCGGCATGACACTTATATGACCAATAACCCCAAGAGGAAATTCGGCACAGTAGTTATGCTCGACGCCTTAGGAGCTCGATCGCTCACGCCTGACAGCGCTGAAGGATTTCTATCATCGCGCAAGAGTTTTACAGACGCTCTACAGGGGGAACTCGACAAAATGCACGCCTGGGCAGAGATCGTTGATGACTATATGCGCGACCGCAAACCAAGTATCACCACGTTCGGTGACACAGTCCTTCTATCCTGGGAACTTCCTGAGGAAAAACCTGAACGTCATCTACCGCGTCTCATAGAATCGCTTGGCCCAGCAATTTTTGTTGGTCTGGAAACAGGTTTTCTTTTTCGAGGAGCATTATCCGTTGGCCATTACCTCCAAGATGAGGCAACACTCGTCGGCCCGGCCATATCAGACGCCGCCTCATGGTACGAGCGGGCCGACTGGTTAGGCATAATCGCCACGCCAGCGTGCGGTCATCGGTTGTCTCTGATAGTAGAGGAGCAATTTAAACCAACAAAGGACAGCGTTAGCCGGTGGATGGTAGAGTACGACGTACCACTTTCCCATGGTGCAACACGAAGATTATGGACCATCTCTTGGCCATCTCACTATCTGACATCGAGGGACAAGGGCCGTGCACTGTTATTTAAACAGCTCTCGAAGTACCCTGTTCCACCAAACACCGAAGACAAGTACTCCAACACAGTCAAATTCTTCGATTGGTTCGATACCAATATCGTTCCGACGCTTCCCAAGAAGCCCAAGAACAACCCCCAATAGAGGATAAGGACTCGAATCTTTCCCTTTGACATTCAGAAAAGAGAGTTGACTTGCTTCTCCGATAAGGGAACGGGCCAGGAATTCCAGCGAGACCGATGTCATAATGAAAAATTCGACTCCTACGATGGCTGTGACTATCTAATTGCGTTGAGGTGAAGCGACCAGTGTTTGAGAACTGCGTCCTAAAAACGAGCGGACAATGGTGGAAAGCCATCTTTTCATTCATCTGCGTCGTCGGTAGCGGTGCAGCAATGTTGTACGGGCTATCTCAGCTTGGCGACTCCACGGCACAGTCCAGCCTCCCCCTACTGTTCGGCGGCATGGTCCTGGGTATGTTCGGCTTTGTATTCGCGTGCACGGCTATTCGTTGCTCGCTTTGTGGTGCTCGTTGGGTCTGGCTCGGCGTCAAAGGGCAGAGCCCAAACCAGTGGTTGGGTTGGTTACTCAGCCAGTCAGAGTGCCCTGTCTGCAAAAGTGCACGTGGCAGCCATGTCACCTAACAATCGCTTGAGTCACCTCCGGCAGCTCGGCGACCTTGGGCGGCTGAATCTAAGAAAGGGCACAGGGTCGCATCTTTACCTTTGATATTGGATGAGAGCTGGGGAACCCTGAGCTGACCCCTAGAAAGACCAGGCTTAGAGATATGGCTTCCGTTACACCTTTGTCGTCATGGCGAAATTCCTGGAGAAAGTATCGTCGGTGGCGGTTGGCCTTTTGGATCATTTTCTTGTCGTACTTGCCAGTAGTAGGTGGAATTGGATTCACTTTTGAAAGATATCTTGATGCTGGTGGTATAATAATTTTCTCACTATTCACCATATGGGGCATTGCCTTCCTTACATGTATGAACCTGTTACACGGTTGGCGATGTCCTAGATGTAATAGGAGGTTTTTTTACCGATCTTTCTGGTTTAGAGGAACCCCTCTATGGCTCGTTCGTTCTTGTAGACATTGTGGCTTACCGAAATTTGCGGAAAATGACGTTTGAATCGCTTTCCAACGATCAGAGAAAGCATGCGGGAGTCTTTTGAAGTAATAGAAGGAGAGGGGATATGGCACGGCGGAAGCCGAATTGGCGGGATCAGGGAGTGAGGATCGTTCACAGCAATCAACTTGACCTGAATACGCCTCAAACGCCCGGCATGACTCGGGCCGCTGCAATCAACCGTGCTATGGCCGGGGCAAGTAAGCTCTGGGCCGGGACGGTCAGCGTCCATCCCAATGCCAAGACCGCGCCCCCACCACCATGGGAAACTGGAAAGCATCATTTACGTGATCAGCGGTAGGGCGAGGATGCGGTGGGGGGAGCGATTAGAGTTCGTCGCCTATGCCGGGCCGGGGGATTTTATCTACGTGCCGCCTTTTGTTCCGCATCAAGAGATCAACGCGCTGACGAACGAGCCTC
>Ga0082335_1005660_pt1 | contig 16979 bp, 14 predicted proteins | sample Subgrocontami58m_FD_72375 | JGI IMG/M metagenome (GOLD analysis project Ga0082335, IMG submission 72375) | Subsurface groundwater microbial communities from S. Glens Falls, New York, USA - GMW37 contaminated, 5.8 m (SPADES assembly) (version 2) ... | reverse complement strand
ACTCGCAGATATCGTGGAGTGGCTCCACATTCAATCACACGACAACAAACTTCCCGTTAACGGGCAGGCATGCAACAACGCAATGCGCTCAGTGCCATATCAACGGCAATTACCAGTTGGTATACACGAATTGTTTCCCGTGCCATCAAACTCAATACAATCAACCGACGAATCCGAGACACGTTCTTCCAAGCTTTGCTCAAAACTGTACGCCGTGCCATAATACAACTGTATGGCGTCCTTCGACGTTCAATCATGCGAACACTGCGTTTCAGCTTGTTGGTGCGCACCAAACGGTAACATGCAATCAGTGTCACATCAACAACCAATATCAGAACTTACCCCACACGTGCTGGGATTGTCATGCGACCCATTTTAACAACACAACGAATCCGAATCATCAACAAGGGCAGTTCAATCACGATTGCTTGGAGTGCCACACACAAAATGCCTGGCAGCCTGCAACGTTCAATCACTCGACAACGAACTTCCCACTCACGGGTCGTCATACAACAACACAGTGCCAGCAATGCCATGTGAACGGCAATTATCAATTGCAGTACACGAACTGCTATGCGTGCCATACAACGCAGTTTGCGCAGCCGACAAATCCGAACCACGTGCTTGGCAATTTCAATCATGACTGCGCTCCGTGTCATAATACAACGGTTTGGCGCCCATCAACATTCAGTCATGCGAACACACCGTTCCCACTCGTCGGTGCGCATCAGACCGTGACGTGCAGTCAGTGCCACATCAACAATCAATATCAAAATCTGCCGCATACGTGCTGGGATTGTCACGCGACGACGTTCAACAACACGACGAATCCGAATCATCAACAAAGACAATTCAGTCACGATTGTCTGACGTGTCACTCGCAGATATCGTGGAGTGGCTCCACATTCAATCACACGACAACAAACTTCCCGTTAACGGGCAGGCATGCAACAACGCAATGCGCTCAGTGCCATATCAACGGCAATTACCAGTTGGTGTACTCGAATTGTTTCCCGTGCCATCAAACTCAATACAATCAACCGACGAATCCGAGACACGTTCTGCCGAGCTTCGCGCATGAGTGTACGCCCTGCCATAACACCAATGTATGGCGTCCTTCGACGTTCAATCATGCAAGCACTGCGTTTCAGCTTGTTGGTGCGCACCAAACGGTAACATGCAATCAGTGTCACATCAACAACCAATATCAGAACTTACCACACACGTGCTGGGATTGTCATGCGACCCATTTTAACAACACGACGAATCCGAGTCATCAACAGGGACAGTTCAGTCACGACTGCTTAACTTGCCATACTCAGGCGGCGTGGACTCCGGCAACGTTCAATCACTCGACAACAAACTTCCCGTTGACCGGACGACACACAACGACGCAATGCCAGCAGTGTCATATCAATGGGAATTATCAATTGCAGTACACGAACTGCTATCCATGTCATCAAACGCAGTATAATCAGCCGACAAATCCGCGGCACGTACTTCCAAGCTTCGCTCACGAGTGCACGCCTTGCCATAACACAACGGTGTGGCAACCTTCGACGTTCAGTCATACCAACACGAACTTCCCGCTGACAGGCGCGCATCAGGCGACGGCATGCAATCAATGCCACATCAACAATGTGTATCAGGGTACGCCGAGGACGTGCATTGGTTGTCATCAAACAGATTTCAACAACACATCAAACCCCAATCACGTAGCGCGCAATTTCAGTCAGAATTGCACGGACTGCCACACTACAATGGCGTGGAGTCCTGCAACATTTAATCAAACAGCTCGAACTTCCCGCTCACGGGCAGACACGTAACGGCGACGTGCGTTTCGTGTCATGTGAACAACAATTACAATCTTACATACAATGATTGCTACCAGTGTCATGCAACGCAATATGCACAGCCGACAAATCCGAACCACGTTACGTTGCTGTTGAGCCACAACTGCACGCCGTGTCATACAACGACTGTGTGGCGACCTTCGACGTACAATCACGATACGCAGTTCTTCAAAATTTATTCCGGCAAGCATCGGAACCGATGGAACAACAACTGTGCATCATGCCATCCATCGCTTGGGCAGTATCAGATCTTTACGTGCACGACGGCCTGCCACCCGCGTACGGCAATGGATAACGAACACCGGAACAGACCCGGTTACATTTACGAAAGCAACGCGTGTTATCAATGCCATAGAAATGTATAGGAGAGGGAAAATGAAGAGTGCGGTCGTGATAGCATGCTTGCTAGCGGTAGTTGCCGTGCAAGCCGAACAAAAAATTGTCCGCGGCAAAGTAACGTACATCGCATCAGGAACGGTGTACACGTCTCTCGGACGCGAAAGCGGCGTTCAAGATTCGACGCGTCTTTTCATTACATCCGACAAAGACACAACTGCAACGCTGAAAGTCTTTGCCGTCAGCTCAAAGTCATCAGCGTGCTGGATTATGAAATCTTCTCGACCTCTGGTTATTGGCGATGATGTTGCAGGGAAGGTTATCGTTGTTGAAGAAAAGAAGCCGGTAGCTGATTCAACTCAAGTAACGAGCCAAACAGCCGGCGGGTCACTTCCGAACGCACGTGCTCTTCCACCTGTTGCCGTTCAAGAAGAATTCCTCAAAGTTCAGGGACGAGTCAGCGCGCAGTATTTTACGTCGCTATACGATAACAGCGCCTACAATATTGCCCAGCCGGGAATTGTTTTCAACTTGCGAGGCGCAATGCGTGACGTGCCGCTGAAGCTTGATGTGTATGCAAACTTCAGAACTCTTTCGGTTGGGAGTCAAAGTCCGTTTTCAAAGGGCGCAATCAACCAGTCGCGCATTTACGACTTGTCGTTGAATTATGACGATGGGGAGAATGTTCTTTCTGTAGGAAGAATCATTCCTGTGTTCTCGCCCTCCATCGGCTACATTGATGGAGCGTTAGCATCGAAAAAGTTCGGCGACGTTGTCGTCGGAACAACGCTCGGCTATCAGCCCGACTTTGCGCTGCGAGGTGTTTCAACGGACTACAAGAAGTTCGCCCTATTTGCCCAGTACGTAACGCCCGATCGCCTGTCGCTTTCTGTTTCGACGGCATACGCACGAACGTATTTTCAATCTGCCCTTGACCGTGAAGCTGCAAGCATGCTGGTCAGTGCCTCGCTTGCGAGCAATCTCTTTCTCTACGCAAATACAGAAGTTGATTTAAGGAAAAAATCCGGGAGCGATTTCATTTTCTCTCCGATGCTCACGAGCATGTACATAAATCTTAATTATCGCATCACCAGTTCTTTCAGCGTTGGCATTGGCGCAGATGCGTCTCGACCATACTACAGCTTCGAGGCGGTTCGGCTTGTTCCTGATTCGCTGCTCATCAACGACTTACGCTCAGGCATGAGTGTAAACTTCAATTGGTTTCTGCCGGGCGGCATTGCATTGTTCAATACATACACGCCCCGCAATTCGGACAATGGATCGTTTGGGAGTGATTATTCAAACTATTCATCAATCAGTTTCAATGATGTGTTCTCAACAGGGATCAATCTTCGTTCAAACGTGAACTTGAATGCAAACCAGTACACGAATGCAACAGGCTATGGCTTTTCGCTGCAAAAAACATTCGAACAACTTGTTGATGTGAATTGCCGTTATCAGCGCAACGGCTACACGGTGAAGCAAACAGACCAGCGGGACAACAGTACAACGTTTGGCGCTGACGTGATGGTATTTATCACCAGCTCATTGTCATTTATGGCGACATACGATCGTCTTGATGGTTACGGTACGATTTCGAATTCCGTTTTTGCAGAATTCGGCGTGAGATTTTAGAATGATTGGAGATTGTAGATTGAGGATTACAGATTTCGGATTTCGGTCGAAGACTCGACTCGTCGAGATTGTGGATTGCGAATTTAATATTGTTGACGTGGTAAGAGAAGATTTGATGAAGGGGAGATTGTGATGGAGACGTTCTACACGACTGTGATTTTTGCTTTACTGTTTGGATTGATTGCTGTTCCATATTGGAGGAACGTTGCAAAGCAGAAGCGAGAGGCTGCGCAGAAGTATGAGAAAAGTCAGAAGATGGGCATTCAAGCGCCCGTCACTCTGCATCCGCAGTTTGACCTTACCAACTGTATCGGCTGCGCGAGCTGCGTGCGTGTTTGTCCTGAGCATGTACTAGGCATTGTTCGTGGTAGACCCGGAATCATCAACGGCGTGAAGTGTGTCGGTCACGCCCTGTGTGCAGAGGTCTGTCCGGTTAATGCTATTACTATGGGATTCGGTACGCCGCGGCAGGGAATCGAGATTCCCTACTACGACGACAACTACAAAACAAATGTCGATGGTCTCTATATCGTCGGAGAACTCGGCGGAGTCGGTTTGATAAAGAATGCGGTCACTCAAGGAATAAAGGCGATTGAACATATTGCCTCCGTGAACCGTGCGACGCATTTGGATGATTTGGATGTTGTTATTGTCGGTGCCGGACCTGCAGGACTTTCTGCCGCTCTTTCTGCGCAATCAAAAAACATGCGCTACGCAGTGCTTGAACAGGATGAAGTCGGCGGAACCGTTCTTCACTATCCCCGACAAAAATTAGTCCTTACCTCGCCGGTCGAGCTGCCGCTGTACGGCAAGCTGAAGGTTTCTGAAATCACCAAAGAAGAATTGCTCGGCATCTGGCAAGACATTGTTGGACGCTTCAAGCTCAACATTCTGACCGGACAAAAAGTTGAAGCGATACACAACGTAAACAGCCACTTTACTGTGAAGACGCAAACCGCTGAATTCAAGGCTGCGAACGTGATGTTAGGTCTCGGACGGAGAGGAAGTCCGCGCAAGCTGGACGTGGCCGGCGAGAATCTTTCAAAAGTGATGTACAGATTGATTGAAGCCGAGTCGTACAAGAACAAGCACATCCTTGTTGTTGGTGGCGGCGATAGCGCGGTGGAAGCTGCGATTGGACTTGCGAGCCAAAAGGGAAACGTTGTTACGATGAGTTATCGGAAAGAAGAATTTGTTCGATTGAAAGAAAAGAACGAACAAAAGGTGAAACAGTTTATCGATTCAGGTAAGCTCAACGCTATCTTCAGCTCACAAGTTCTCGAAATCAAACCCGACTCTGTTCTCATTAAAGAGTCTGGAAAAATTATTCACAACATTCCGAACGAGTTCGTCTTCATCTTTGCCGGCGGTGAGCTGCCGACGGAGTTGTTGAAACGCTGCGGCATTAGGCTGCGGACGACGGAAGTTGAGGCGCAGGCGGTGGCGGCATAAGAGTGCAGAATAGCAATCGTCGAAATTTGAGAGAGTGAAAAAAAAGTGTGGAGGGCAACATGACGTTTGTACGGTTCAAACCATTCTCAATGAGAGTCGAATTTCTTTTGGCTCTTCTTTTCATCGCGCAGTTCTCACCGGCGCAAGAATCTCCTCACGGCAAAATCCGATTCGAATGCAGCGCGTGTCACTCCACCGATTCGTGGAAAATGAAGAAGGATGCCGCGTTCAACCATAAAGTGACCGGCTTTCCATTGACCGGCAAGCACGAGATGCTCCAGTGCGTGAGCTGCCACGCGGAACTGAAGTTTACCAAACAATCTTCCGATTGCTTATCGTGTCACACGAATGTGCACAAAACTGAGCTGGGCACAAACTGTCTGCGCTGCCATACAACGCAGTCCTGGAAGATATCGGATATAGTGCAGAAGCATCAGCGGACGCGGTTTCCGCTTCTCGGCAGGCACGCGTCGCTGAATTGCCAAACATGTCATCCTCACGCGGCGCAGAAGCAATACTCAGGCACGCTGACTGAATGCATCGGTTGTCATCGGAATGATGTTGCAGAAGCAAAAACACCGAATCATATTGCTGCCGGTTTTTCCACGGATTGTGTTCAGTGTCATCTGATTACTGCATTCAGGTGGGGAACAGGGTTTGACCACGGGAGAACAGCCTTCCCGTTGACCGGCGCTCATAAGACGACAGTCTGCTCCAACTGTCACAAAAATCAAGTCTTCAAGACCACACCGGCGCAATGCGTGGCTTGTCATCAAACACAGTTTTCGTCAACGACAAACCCGAACCATGTCGCCGGTAATTTTCCGACACAATGCCAGACCTGCCACTCACCAACAGCATGGCGGCCTGCAACATTCAGTCACAGTAACACGCGTTTCCCTTTGCTTGGCGCGCATCAAGCAACAGTGTGCACTCAATGTCACGTCAACAACCAGTATCAGGGTTTGCCCACGGCGTGTGTTGGGTGCCATCTTCGCAACTTCAACTCCACAACAAACCCGAATCACGTTGCAAGCAATTACCCGACGCAATGTCAATCATGTCACACGCAAGCGGCTTGGCGCCCGGCATCATTCAATCATAGCAGCACGCGGTTTGGGTTGACAGGGAGACATGTTACTACGGCGTGCGCTTCATGTCATGTGAATAACAACTACAATCTTTCGTATCAGGATTGCTATCAATGTCACGCGACGCAGTTTGCGCAGCCGACGAACCCAAACCACGTAACGTCGCAATTCAGTCACGACTGCACGCCCTGCCACACGACAACTGCGTGGCGTCCATCAACGTTCAATCATGACGGGCAGTATTTCAGGATTTACTCAGGCAAGCATAACAACAAATGGACGAACTGCACGCAATGCCACCCAACTGCCGGACAGTATCAAGTCTTCACGTGCATTAGTTGTCATGAGCACAACCAGACCTCGATGGATCAAGAGCATCGGAACAAGCCCGGATACAATTATTCCAGTCCGGCGTGCTATAATTGTCATAGAAATGTATAGGAGAGGGAGAATGAAGAGTGCGGTCGTGATAGCATGCTCGAAAGTGATGTACCGTTTGATTGAGGCGGAGTCGTACAAGAGCAAACACGTTCTTGTTGTCGGCGGCGGCGACAGCGCTGTTGAAGCGGCAATTGGACTTGCGAGCCAAAAAGGAAACGTGGTAACAATCAGCTACCGAAAAGAGGAAGTACGGGCGGTGGCGGCGTGAGGAAATTACTTCAGCGTCGCGAGGATTTGCGCGGGAGTTTTTCTGCCGCGCGGTGTCTTATCAAAATCCTTATCGAAGCTGACGAGTTGCAAATTTTGTTTCTCGTTGGCGACATATTGATAAGCGTCGTCGAAGTCGAGTTTGTACGAATTTGCAGTTCGCAGAACAGAGGGCAGGTCACGCGGGTTGAGGCGAATTGTTGACAGTGCCCCTTTGACCAAAAGGTCATCGACGAATTTCAAATAGCCTTCTTGTTTCTCCTCTCTCACGGCAATGAAGTGCAAGGGGAATCTGTTCTAGAAATTGTTTTACCTCATCAGCGTTGGTCTGTTCAAGAAGGAGTTCAAGCCAGATATTTGTATCGACCAGATACAAATCAATCTCCCCACCACTCTAAGGATTTTTTCTGTAACTCTAACGAAGTGTATTTGTCTCGCAAATCCTTCATCGAGCCTGCCCAATCCAATCTTGGCTTTCTATTAGTGGCAGGTAAGCGCTTCCGTTTCACGAACTCCATAAAGTCCTCCACTTCTTGCTTTAAGGAAGGCGGGAGTTCTTCGAATTCTTTATGGAATGTATTGGAGTACTCTTGCATGATGCACCTTTTGATTCTCTCTCTTACATATTGCGGAAAACGGATTCGAGAATCAAGCCCCCTTTCAAAACCCAATTCCCTTCGTTATATTAGTCCAAGTTGTTTCTCGCCCAATATCAGCACGTCTCATGAAGTTCATTGTCACGATAGTATCAGTCGTCGTTCTTTCTTTCTCATCGAGCGCGCAAAATATTGTTCTCTCGCCTTCGTCACTTCAATTCGATACGCTTCTCGCTAACTCACGCGACAGTCTTTCCTTCCGCATTCACAACAGCAGTTCCGATACGCTTAGAGTTAGCGACATCAACACAAACAAATCTGCATTCTCTGTTCGCGATACGGCGTTTGTTGTTCTTCCGAACGACAGTGTCCGCGTCTTGTTGTATTTTCAAACAAGTCAAAACGTAACGTGGAACGATGTTGTGTTGGTTGAAAACTCCGGCGCCCGCGGAACACTGACATTGCGCGCATTGGGAACTGCTCGCTATCCTGAACCGCTCTACACTGCAACGCAAGGTTTGTGCGAAAGTGATTTGAAGAATGCGCTTCTCAATCTTGTGAACAACCACACGGTTCTCGGTTACAACGCTGCACGTGATAGGATGTTCGAAACGATTGACGACCCGCTGAACAATGACACAATCGAATGTGTGTACACGGGAAGGAGGATTTACGCGCGCAACAGAACGGAAGCACAAAACCAAAACTTCAACACGGAACACACATGGCCCCAAAGTTTCTTCGGCAGCGCCGACCCGATGGTCTCCGATGTGAACCATTTGTACCCGACGGATGAGACTGCGAACAGTCAGCGCGCAAATTATCCGTTCGGTCCCGTTGTTTCAAACATCACCTGGCAAAACGGTGGCTCGAAGCTGGGGCGCAATCCTAACGGCATGGTTGCATTTGAACCGCGAGATGTTCATAAAGGTGATGTTGCGCGGGCATTGTTCTACTTCCTGCTTCGCTATCCCAACAACTACGGCAACTTCATTGATGCTGCACAGGAATTTTATCTGCGCCAATGGTACAGAACGGACCCGGTGAGCACGAAGGAGATTCTTCGCAACAATGCAATAGCGACATATCAAGGCAAGCGCAATCCGTTGATTGACCATCCGGAGTTTATCGATCGTATTGCATATTTCCGCAGCACTCTGCCGCCAACGTTGCAGCCGGATATACTTGTCTCGCCGGCAAGCATTCAGTTCAGACCGGTTGTATTTGGGGATTCATCCGAATGGCGTTTGACGATTGTGAATCGCGGCAGAGCGTTGCTGGCTGTCTCTTCCATAACTCTGCAGAATCCTTCAGCAGCGTTCTCGATTCTTGATTCTCCCACAACTGTTTCCATCGATTCGTTTGCACAAGTGCGCGTGAAGTTCAAACCCGACCAACCGAATCAAACCTACACAAGCGCGGTTATTGTGCAGTCCAACGATCCCGATCAGCCGACTGTGAGTGTTGCTGTTTCTGCCTCATCGTCCGGACCGAGTTCGGTTGTATCTTCAACTCTCCCGATGGAGTTTTTCTTATATCAGAACTATCCTAACCCGTTCAATCCGACGACAACGTTGTCATTTGTGTCTCTCGAGGTACGTGATATGTTGGGAAGAGAAGTTGCAACGTTGGTTAATGACCGCTTGAATGCAGGCAAATACAATGTTGTATGGAATGCGTCAGATGCGTCAAGTGGAGTGTCCACCACAGGCGGATACGCCTCCGGCGTATATGTGTATCGGTTGAATGTAAACGGTGCGGCTCTTTCGAAGAGGATGCTTCTTCTCAAATGAGTGCGACCCTGACATCCCCCAAAACCCGAAGTTGGCTCAATTGCATGGACTGATCTCACAATCCCCAATGCAGAAGAAGTGCGCGACTTCTACAGCGAAGTTGTTGGCTGGAAACATTCTCCCGTTGACATGGGCGGCTACAGCGATTTCAATATGCTGACGCCGGCAAGTGACAAGAGCACTGCCGGAATCTGCCACGCTCGCGGCGTGAACGAGAGGCTTCCTCCGCAATGGCTCATCTACATCACAGTTGAAAACATCGAGAAGAGCGCGGCACGTTGTATTGAGCTCGGCGGTAAGTTGCTTGTGCAGATCAAAGGAACGGGAGGCTACGGTCGCTATGGCGTTATTCAGGATCCTGCAGGCGCGGTTGCGGCGTTGGTTGAGCAAAAGTGAGATATTTTCTTGTTTGGCAAAACTGTATATTTGGTTAGGTCGTTCATCAAAAGGCGTCGTCCGTTCTACGGGCACGGGCGCAAATAAATCGAGAAAGGAGAATGTGGAATGAGTTTCAAAGAATTGGAAGCGGCTGTGATGATGCTCGATCAGAAAGAGCGGGCACAACTCGCGCATTCGCTGCTGAAAAGTCTCAATGATTCCGATGCGGAGGATCTCTCAGAGCAGGAGATTGAGGAAATGTGGATAGACGAAGCCCTGCGCAGAGACGCCGAACTTGAGGCAGGCAAGGCAAAGGAATATCCGCTGGAAGAAGTTCTGCGCGAAATTCGATCCCGATTGAAATGATACCCAACGTTTCCGTTCACGAAGAAGCTACCGAAGAATTGGGAAACGCGGCGAAGTGGTATGACGAACATCTGTCGGGACTTGGAAAGGACTTCACGGATGAGGTGGAAAAGGTGATGGAGTTTGTTTGTAGTTTTCCAGAAGCCGCTCCCAAGACTCGCGGAGGTGCGAGGAAAAGAATTCTTCATCGGTTTCCATACAATATCATATACAGAATCATGCCCGACAAAATTCGCATCCTCGCAATCGCTCATCAAAAGCGTCGCCCGTTTTACTGGCGCGGTCGTAAGTGACACAATACCTCCCTCCCGTATCAGTTCACCAACAACCAATCGTCCATTGTAAGCGCTACGGATGCGAATTCTGTGTTTGGTTTCCTGACCGCAACAGGCTACTCTAACGCAGACGTCAATCTTAGCGGCATTGTCAGTATGGCGGACGCAAATATGATTGTAGAGCGGAATGCCATTCCGCTCTACATGTTTCTCCCCTTGCTTCTCCCGCGCAACGGCAATATATTGCAGTTGCCATGAAGAAGCTCGCCACAATATTCTCTCTCCCTTTTCTTTTCTCTCTCTCAAACGCACAAACATATCTCGGCGACTACACGGGGCACTCAATCGAAGGCAAAGCAATCCGCGTTCACGCCGGAAGTTCTTCCGTTCGCTTCATCTTTTACAAACCGGACATCCTTCGTGTAGATTTCTTTCCCGCCCGCCTAGGGCGGGTTCTTGATTCTTCGTTCGTTATTGTGCAAGACACATCGGAAAACGTCGGCGTTTCCGTTACAACAACGGATTCAACGCTGCGCGTTGCTTCAAGTGCAGTGACGGTAGTTGCTCGAAAAAATCCGCTTCGTTTCTCGTACTACAATTCGTTGGGACAGTTGGTGCTCACAGAACCGCTTGAAGGCGGACTCGCGACTCAGCAAGCTGGACGCTGGGCAGTGTTTGCGATGGCAAGCGATGAGCATTTTTACGGAACAGGAGAGCGAGGAACGAGCTTGGATAAACGAGGGCAAACCTTCGATAGCTACAATGAGCAAATTGGAGGCTATGCGTTTCCGTTACCAACGATGAATCTCAACGTCCCGTTTGTTGCATCAACAAAAGGTTACGCACTCTACTTCGAGAACACGTACTTAGGACGGTTTGATTTCGGCGTTTCGAGTATGGAGAAATTCTCATACAGAACTTCCCGCGGCGAGCTTTCCTATTATCTCATCGTTGCTTCGCGCATTCAAGATCAATTGGAAAAGTACACATGGCTTACAGGTCGCCAGCCGCTGCCTCCAAAGTGGGCGTTCGGTTTCATTCAATCGAAGTATGGTTACCGAAACGAAACAGAAGCACGAGCGATGGTGCAGACCATGCGAGTGAAACAGATTCCGTGCGATGCAATTGTTCTTGACCTGTATTGGTTCCAACATATGGGCGACTTGAGCTGGAACGCTTCTGCCTTCCCCAATCCGTTTCAGATGATGACGGATTTTCTCGCGCAAGGATTCAAGACAGTCGTAATCACTGAGCCATACATTGTTTCGTACTCCGGGAATTATTCTGCCGGCTCTGCGCTCGGTTACCTCGCAAAGAATCAATCAGGACAAACATACGGGTTGAGCAATTGGTGGTCGTGTAACTGTACAGCAGGCTTGCTTGACATAACAAAACCTGAAGCGCGACAATGGTGGTGGAGCAAGCACCCGAGCTTTTTCGGCAACGAGCTTGCAGGAATTTGGACTGACCTTGGTGAACCTGAACGACATCCTGATGACATGGTGCATTATCTCGGCTCTACGGCGAAGGTCCATAACATCTACAACTTGCTGTGGGCGAAAACGATTTTCGAAGGCTTCAATCAGCTCAGACCGAATCAGCGTCTCTTCAATCTTACTCGTTCAGGTTACGCGGGAAGTCAGCGCTATGGAAGTATTCCATGGTCGGGCGATGTCGGAAAAAGTTTTGGCGGGCTTGCCGTCCAGCTTCCGATGATGTTGAATATGGGAATGTCCGGATTCGCATATCATAACTCCGACATTGGTGGATTCACAAACGGTTTTACAACGCCTGAGTTGTACGTTCGGTGGATGCAGTACGGATCGTTCTGTCCGATTGCACGAGCGCATGGTGCCGGTCCCGGCGTTGGTGGACAAGACACTGAGCCATGGGCGTTCGGCGCAGAAGCAGAGCGCATCTCGAAAAAATACATCGAGCTTCGTTATCGTCTTCTTCCATACATCTACACGATGGCCTATAAGAATTATTCAACGGGACTGCCGCTCGCTCATCCGTTGTTCTTCGATTATCCGACCGATCCGTATCTCAAGAACGAAAGCTCTGCCTACATGTGGGGCGATGCGATGATTGCAGCGCCTGTCGTAGCTGCCGGACAAACCGTGAAAACATTCTATCTGCCGGAAGGCAAATGGCTCAACTTCTGGACCGACGAAATTCTCGACGGTGCGCAATACGTTGGCGTGAATGCGCCGCTCGAAACGCTTCCGTTGTTTGTGAAAGCCGGCAGCATCATTCCGATGCAGCCTGTGATGAATTATGTGGATGAGCGTCCGCTCGATACGTTGATGCTTGCAGTCTATCCAGCGACTGGAGTTGAAGCTCGTTTCATTTTGTATGAAGATGATGGAAAGACGTTGGCATATCAGTCGGGAAGTTTTGCACAGACAACGTTTGTCCAGTTTACAACAGTGTCGGGGACAAACGCGAATCTTTCCATTTTGATCAATCCAACACTCGGGACATATACAGGGAAGTCGCCGCGACGGTCGTATATTTCGGAAATCCACAGCGTACATTCTGCCCCGACCCGCGTTCAAAAGAACGGTCAAGCAGTTGCTCAAAGATTTTCGTATGATGACTTGCGGCGAAACGGTGACGGCTTTTTCTTTGACGCAACAACTCATCGCCTGTACATTCACACGCCGACAGTTCCTGACAGTGCCTACCAACTCGTTGCTGAGAATGTTCGCTTGACGAGTGTTGGGGAGAAACCGTCGGCCGAAGCTTCTGAGTTTAGGTTGGAACAGAATTATCCCAATCCATTTAATCCATCAACGCATTTTGCATTCCGGATTGCCGATTTCGGATTTGCGTCGCTCAAAATCTTTGACGTGTTAGGAAGAGAAGTCGCCATTGTTTTTGAAGGCAACAAGAAGCCGGGCAACTATGAACTCAGTTGGGATGCGAAAGACATTCCCAGTGGAGTGTACTTCTATCGACTTAGAGTAGATCCTTCGCTTCGCTCAGGACAAGGTTTTGTTGAAACCAAGAAACTCATTTTAGTAAGGTGAAATTATGAAAACATTTGTAGCAATCATTTTTTCGGTAATAGCATTTGTTGTGGGCTTCGAATTATCGCAATACCCTCCACAACGAGAGGAAACAACCTCAGAATCGCTGGAAGCGTTGGAACTATGGACGCAATCGCGTGCCTATCCCGCCGCAGATATTTCTCCTGATGCACATTACAAAGCATTTGTCCTTGCGAAAACACAGATGCATGAAGCAAAAACGTCCGCTGCCGACCAGTGGCGATCAATCGGCCCGACGAATTTCTCAGGACGAATGATCAGCGTTGCGTTAAATCCTTTGAATCCCAATACAGTGTACGCAGGCGCGGCGAGCGGCGGTTTGTGGCGTTCGTACACGGGTGGTTTGGGTGGCGATTGGCAACGTGTTCCGACGGGTTTCCCTGTTCTTGGTGTGAACTCGATTGCAATCCTTCCAACAGATTCCAACACCATCTACATCGGTACGGGAGAAGTGTATCGCTATCTCGGCTCGACGGGCGGCATTGTCATCCGCACCACGCGCGGAAGCTACGGCATGGGCATTCTGAAAACGACCAACGGCGGCGCAACGTGGACGAAAAGTCTCGACTGGTCATACAACCAACAACGCGGCGTTCAAATGATTCGGTTGAATCCTCTCAACCCGAAGACAATTCTTGCAGCAACATCTGAAGGCGTGTACAAATCTACAGACGCAGGCAACGCATGGAATCGGACGTTGAATGTCGTTATGGCGACTGACGTTGTGATAAATCCAAACGACACGACGCAAGCACTTGCAGTGTGCGGCAACTTCAAATCGCCCGGATATGGCGTCTATCGCTCAACCGACGCGGGCAATTCATTCACGATTGTTTCCGGCTTACCGAATTTTTCCGGGAAAGGGATGTTCGATGTGTATCAGGCATACCCGAACGTTGTGTATGCAAGCCTCGCCGATAGCACGACAGGCAGTGGAAGTCTCTGGCGAGCAACGAACTTTGGCGTGACGTGGAATTTAGTAAGCAGTGAAGCGTTGTACGGTGTTCAAGGTTGGTACTCACACTTTGTTGCAGTTCATCCAACAGACTCGAGCAAGGTTGTTCGCGGCGGAGTGTATATCTTCAAGTCGACAAATGGTGGAACCTCGTCAACCCAAAAGTCCGGCACGTACTACGATATGCACCATTACGCGCATCATCCGACGGATCCAAACATACTGTATGTTGTGAGCGATGGCGGCGTGTTTCGCTCCACAAACTTCGGCGATACGTATCAAGACGCAAACACGGGATTGCTGACGTCGCAATTCTACAATGGGTTTTCCAATTCTGCACAGGACTCGCTCATGGCGCTTGGCCAGGTACAGGATCATTTTGGATACAAATACATTGGCTCCCCGTCATGGCCTTCCGGTGGCGTTGATGAAATTGGGTGGACGGCTATCAACCAACAAACGGATATGATCCAATACGCAGGGAACCGTGGTGGTGGCGGCATTTTCAAATCGACGAATCGGGGCGTTTCATTCAGCAGCACAAGCGGAAGTTTCACCGGCGTCTCTTGTTGGAATACGCCATTTGTCCTTTCGAAATCGAATCCCAATGTCCTCTACTTCGGACGCAGCGTGATCTTCAAAACGACGAATGCGGGTGCTAGCTGGTCTGCAACAAATGGAGGTGCGCCGCTCGATGGAAATCCTCCGCTCTGCATGGCGGTTGCTCCGACAAATCCTGACACGGTGTTTGTAGGAACAGTTCCGGGGACAGTTCGACCGCATGTGTTTCGCACAACGAACGGCGGAACATCGTGGACGGATGTAACGGGCACGTTACCGAATCGTTACTACTTGGATTTAGCGGTTGACCCCAATAATTCCAGAGTTGTTTATGCCGCGATTGGCGGCTTCGATACGGCACGCGTTGCGAAGTCAACGAATGCGGGACTCAGTTGGACAGACATCAGCGGAACGCTTCCGAACGTTCCTACAACTGCGCTTGCAGTTGATCCTTCAAACTCAAATCATGTTTATGTCGGTAATGATTTGGGTGTTTTTGTCTCGACAAACGGTGGTGACAACTGGATGAGTTTCAACGAAGGGTTTCCTGAAGCTGTAATTCTTGCGGATCTTGTTCTCTCGCCATCGAATCGTGTCTTGAGAGCTGCAACGCACAGCAACGGCGTGTACGAGCGTAAGCTGCTCAGCGCAACAACAGATGTTGCAGACCAAATTGAGATACCATCCGGATTTAGACTTGAACAAAACTATCCTAACCCATTCAACCCAACAACAGAGATCAGATATCAGACGCCAGAAGTCAGTCACGTTTCGCTGAAGGTGTATGATATTCTCGGTCGCGAAGTCGCAACGCTGGTGGATGAAGTGAAGGAGGCGGGCGTTTACAATTATCAATTCTCCGTTCACAATTCACAATTCGCCAGTGGTGTCTATTTCTATCGCTTGTCCGTAAGGACCCCTTCGGGGCAGGCGAACGGTGTATCCATCACAAAGAAAATGATGCTGATTCGTTGACAAAATGTATCTCACGAGAAGAGAAATCAAAACTGCTTCCCATGAGGAGGAGAAGTATTCCACGTCTCGTTCGCATAGCGTATGCAAATCCTGCACATCATGATGTGTTCGCTCGTTTGAAGTGGCTTGAGCGTTACGAGTTTTGGGACAAAGACGAGATTGGAATGGAACACTCCGTATCGGTTTACAGAAATTTGCCCATTGCATGAGAATACCGGTTGTAGTTTATCTGCTGCTTTTCTTTTCTTCTTCTCACTCACAGCCGCAGGAAACAGGTAAGCAGTTCCGCGTAAGCGATTTGGTTGAGGTCGTCCGATTAGATTCCACGATCAAACTCGACATTCGTTACGCGACAACAAACAATTTCATGAAGCGGCAAATGTACACGCAGGCGCGGGCATTTCTTCAGCGGACTGCTGCTGAAGCGCTTGCACGCGTGAATACAAAATTGAAGCAACACGGTTATGGCTTGCTTGTGTTTGATGGTTATCGTCCATGGGCTGTGACGAAGAAGTTTTGGGATGAGACTCCACAGGAGAAAAGAATATTCGTTGCAAATCCAAAGAGAGGCTCGAAGCACAACCGCGGTTGCGCAATTGATCTTTCACTATATGATCTTGTAACAGGCAAAGAAGTAGAAATGCCAAGTTCGTATGATGACTTCACTGAGAAGGCTGCCGCCGGGTATCCGGGCGGAACGGAAGCGCAGCGCAGCGCCAGAAATATTCTGCGCAGTGCAATGGAAGCAGGAGGCTTCGCAGTCAATCCCGATGAGTGGTGGCATTTTGACTATCGAGATTGGAGAAATTACCGAGTCCTCAACATTTCCTTCGAGCAATTGAAGTAAGCGTTATTACGCACTCGCTCCTTCCAACTATCATTTGCTAACCCCGCCACAAAAGAAGTGGCGGGGTGGTCCTTTCCACAAAAATTTTTCCTTCACGGTGTTCGGTAAAATTAGTTTGAATGGGACTAGTGTGGAAAGCAACAAAGGCTTATGAATGTTTATTGA
>Ga0082335_1005657_pt1 | contig 16996 bp, 8 predicted proteins | sample Subgrocontami58m_FD_72375 | JGI IMG/M metagenome (GOLD analysis project Ga0082335, IMG submission 72375) | Subsurface groundwater microbial communities from S. Glens Falls, New York, USA - GMW37 contaminated, 5.8 m (SPADES assembly) (version 2) ... | reverse complement strand
CGTCTCGCCGAGCGCGTCGGCAAGAACGGCTATCTGGTCCCGCTCGGAAACGGCGGGGACAAAAATATATCCGCAACGAAGACGGGCGGCGTAGAAGAAGAAAAAAGCCTTATTTATAACCGCGCCCCGGATCGTGGCGGATTCGACAAGGTCGTCTCCTCAAGGCGCATCTTAGATGATCCCGTCTGTTCCGCAGACGAGATAAAGGTCGGTTACTCAAAGCTCCCGACTCCTGTCACACCGCCGGATCACGGGAAGGATGATGCAAGAAGGCTTGAACAATTATTTTTGCGCGATCCGGCTAAATTAAGGAAGATCCGCGGGCTTGAACAGCTTGGCCCCATCAAGTGGGCCCGTCCTGCGGAAGACGGTCCGGCCAGGGCAGAGAACCTGATCAATGTCATAAAGGCCGAACTGCATGAAGATGACCCTGTGGAGAGGATGGAGGTCTGCCTGGTAGTGGATCAGAGCGGAAGCATGGCAGACGATTCGCAATATGTGAGCGATCGCTTTGACGAACTGGAGGCGGAACTTGCCGCCAGCGCAAATGATGTCGGCCTGTGCCTGATAAGGTTCGTGGATGATGAAGAAGAGGTCATAGTCCGACTTGCGCAGGACCGGGAGCTCCACGATTATGCGAGCGATATGCGCGAAGGGCTCTCTGCCATTGCCGAAAACCCGCACGGCTCACTTGAATATATCTATGAAGTGGCAGGTCTGGCACTGGATCAGTTCGAATACGACGGGGTGGTTGGAAGCAAGAGAAAGATCATTCTACTCACGGATGAAAAAGGCGACCTTAAAGACGGCGGCCGGACGCTTGAAGGCATCAACAGGCGCGCCGAAGGGCTGGGCGTGGATTTCAGGACCGTCTTTATCGCGTCTGCGGGGAGTGAGCACGGCCAGTTGAAGGATTATTTGGAATACCTGAACACCAACGGCATCGATCCCCAGAAGATGAACGAGGGTGAAAAGATCGGTCTTTGGGAAAAGATGCTCAAAGATAAAGGGCTGTCATTGGAGGGCAAGATCGAGGTCATAAAAAGACTTTCGGAGGTCTCCCGGCAGAACAGGGACCGCGCGGTCCGGGTGGTCATCGGCATCTTGGGACGCACGGAAGATAGATATAGTATGAGAGATCTAGCCGCTGCTTATGAGGCGCTGGGGAGGCTTGGCGGAGGAGAGGCCGAAGAGGCGCTCTATTCAACGGAAAAAGAAATAAAAAGGCTTAGTTCACTAGCAAGCGGAATGCGCGAAGCTTTTGAATACAATGAATTCAGTGGATTAAAACCCACTATAAAAATAGTTGATGCGCTGGTGAATATCGGCACAGCGTCGGCCCTTGCCAAGGCAAAAGAGCTAGCGATGGAGGATCTTCGTGGTTGGTGGTTGAGTTGGGATAAAACTATCTTGAAACTTGCAAAGGCCTTTGACGAAGGTGAAATAGAGGTGTTGGGAAAAAAGTTGCGTGAATTTGACAGGGAGTATCCTACATATTTACAAATTATTAAAGTGCTGGGGGAAAACGGTTCAAAGAAGGCCCAAGACATCCTGATAGCGTTCCTTGGATCCAGCTGGGATAAAAGGGATAGGCAGGAATACGGAAAGGGCGAAACCGCCCTTGCCATCCTCAAGAACAGATATCATCCGCAGGCCATGTCTGTGCTGATCTCTAATTTTAGGATATTAACCCTTCCTTTAGACTACGGGGAAAGTCAGAAAATCGCTAAAATCTTTATGAGATATGAAAAGAGGCTGAGTAATGCGGAACTGGAAAAGGTGATGCAGGAATATCCATCCATTAATCCACCCATTAATAATGATGGACCAGGATACCTTGCCGCGTTGATGCTTGCCAAGCGTGGGGATAAGAACGCGATCGCGCACATAGGATTTGTGGTCCATGGGGACGAACATAGAATTACAGAAAAATGGCGGCTTGCCGACAGCGCAGGGCTTTATAAGGACAGGTCTGCAATACCGTGGCTTGAAATATTGCTATTAGATAATGATAAACATGTATGGTATCGTACTCTTGCGGCGCTCCGGAACATTGATGACGACCGTGCCCGCGAACTCACCTCTTTTGCAACGATGGGGGATAGTGTAACGATCGAGTCTGCCAGTGCCATTGCAAAGACCGATCCGCGCAAGGCGATAGACCAGTTGATCGCTCTTTGCCATGACCTGGATAGCTCGGTGAGAATAAGCGCGGCGAGGGAACTTGCCGAGGTCGGCGATGAGTCGGCGATCCCCGTCCTCTCCGAACTTTTGGGCGGCCCAGATGCCCTTGTCATCGAGGCCGCAGGAAGGGCGATCGAAGAGATCAATAAACGGATCGAACTAGAACGGGTTCTGCAACAGAGCGCGCCTTAAAGGAGGCTGTTGATAAAGTACCTGTCATTGCGAGGCCGCGAAGTGGCCGTGGCAATCTCCTGAAATCAATTGGTTACGGGAGATTGCTTCGTCCGCCTAAGGCGGACTCGCAATGACGCCTTAAGAGGTAATATATATGGGTGTAACTGCAACAGGATATAATTCTAGCCTGCCATATCTCTGGGCACAACCATATCAAACGACGACCGGCAACGGGCTTGTCACCGGTTTCGATCAATTTGCGGAAGAACCAGTTGCAGAAGAACCTGCCGTCAGCCTGACATTCGGCGCCGACGTCGAACGCAATATTGCGGATTATCTGCGGATAAATTTCGATTCTCCCGAATTTGCAGCGCGCTGGCACGAAATTCATATCGGTTCATCCAACCGGGAATTCCTCCTGCGGGCGAAAGATGCACTCAACTCGGCCTATGCAAGGGTCATCGATCTCGGCACCGGCACCGCAAAGGCCCTTCTGCCGATCGCAAATGCGATCAAACGCGGCCTTCTTGTCGGCATCGACAGGTCTGGGACCATGCTCGCCGTTGCAGAGCAAAATCTGGCCGAACAATACCCCTATCTTGACAGGGCATTTATAAACGGAGACGTAACGGCCCTGGACGGCGAATTGCCGCCAAGGTTCAAGGATTTTGACGCGGCCGTCGCAAGGTTTCTCTTCAACTTCGTCGATCTGGACGTCGTCCTGCCCCAGGTCTTTTCAAGGTTAAGAACGACCGGCAAGCTCATCTTCAATGTCTTCAGCGGATTTCATCACGGTTATACAGATGACTTCAAGGCGGCGAACCCGTTCGAAGAGGCAAGGATAAAGGTTGCAAAAGAGGTGCTGGAAGAGCTCGTTATTCCGCAACTCTCCGAAGAGGATCGGCAAAGACTGATCGCAGACGGCCATATCAGGGCGGTTCAAAACGGCAGATGGGAGATACTGGCAGAACCGGTGACTCAAAAAGAGGGGCTCGACCGCGCCGCTCTTGAAAGATCGCTGAAAAAGGCCGGCTTTGAGGACGTTTTGATCGAACCGGTCGAAGAGATGTATCCGGCGGTGGAAAAACAGAAGAGCTTTCTTTTGACCGGCTCTATCCCGTATTTCTGGCCGGTAACGAACCTCCTCTCGGACAGACGCGAGTTGAGGTTGAGGCTGGTGGAAGAGATATGGCGAAGGATGCCCGAAGAATTCAAAAGCGGCGAGCATAAATTCACCGATATATTCGTCTCCGCGCGAAAGCCCGAGGCCGCCAGGGCCAATGCGGAATTCATCGCCGCAACGGCCGCCGCGCTCCGCGACAAACCCGAAGAGGTCTCTGAAGCGGATATCCGAAGATTTTTCGGAATGATCGCTCCGAACCCGGAGACCTTTGTCAAATTCTTTCGCGAAGGCCGACTCCCCTTCCGCCTCACGCCGATGGATGACGTCTATGCGGGCTACGGAAGAGAAGTGAACATGCAGTTAAACAGAGATAATGCCTATGCCTTTTTAGAGCCGATACTCAAATTCGTCCTTAAAGAGAGGCCGGACGAGATATTCATCGTTGATCGCGGGGCCAGGCCTTTTGAACAACCCATAAGGACATTCTTAAAAGAATTTGGGCTGGATACCAGCATTAATTTTGTGAACGTAAGCGTGCAGAGCAACGGCCAGGATGCGGCAGATGTTTATGAAGCGTTAAAGAGAGAGAGGGAAAGGATCGCCGGCAGGCATGTCATGGTCATAGACGATAACGTTGTCCGGCTTAGAACCGCCCCGATAATCGAGAACGCCCTTCGCGCATTGGGAGCGAAGAGGGTCAGCGTCTCTGCGGTGGCCGCCTTCAACGACGCGGCATATAGATTCCTGGATGTTGCAACCGTCCGCCTTCCGGGCAATTCGCTCTGGATAGACCCAAAACGGGGGCTTGTCAGCTGGACAGAGTGGGAAGAGAACCCCAGCCTTATTTTAGATCAAGCCTACCTTGATGAGCTGGCGAAAAAGTTCGAAAGCGACCTCAAAGCAAATAAGCGCCGGCTTCAAGTGGCCGATATCCCGAACAATACAAAAGTTGTGAGAAGGCCTATCTCCCGTGACAATATAGTTATAATGGACTTCATCGCTGACGGATCGAACGAGGCGGATTTTATCGATGCCGTCCGCTATGGTAGCGCCAAGTTCGAGAATACCGGCCTGCGCCGGTTGATAGATGAATACGCCTCAGGCGCATTTAACGGTAAATGGTCGCTGGAGAGACGTGACGTTCGCGTGGGCGAGAGGACCATAACATTGGATCCGTCGTTAGACCTTAGATCTATCCTGAGACAATATCTGCTTTGGGGGAACGACGGCGTTGATCTTTTGAGAAATAAGGATGTTTTGAATTTGAGGATGCTCGAAGGAGAGAACGATCGCGGATCGGTGCGAATAGCAAGGGTCTATGATATGAATGGGAGGGCCCACCTTGTTTTGGATAGGTTCAATCCGGATTTCAAGCTCGATGTCGATCCAGAGAAGCTGGTTGACGGCGTATTAACGGCCGTTTCAGAGATAGCCACGTCGAGGGGGTATATTTTCAAACTCGCATCCGGAAGAGACGCGACTTTTTCAAAGGTCGGGAAATATAGAGATGTCTTTAACGCAAGGTTCAAGCGGCAGCGCCTTTCAGAGAGCGCCCCGGTTCTGTTAAAGGACAAGCGCGGCGCTTCGCTCCTCGCCGGTGTGAATGAACATCTAAGGGGCGAAGTTCCGTTCACCACGCTAGCGGCGTCACTGACCGGAATGCCGCAGTTCGAACTCGGCGCACGGATATTCTCAACCGAACTTGCAGAGGTGCCTCCGATAGACGCGCCAAGAGAGGGACTGCTGCGCTATTTTGCGATAGCGCCGGAGTTAAGGACCTATTTCACGAACCTGTTGCTGAAACTCGAACAGGTCCTTGGCGAGCGCGTTCAGATGCTAAGGCCGCACCACATTACCGAACCGATGCGGGGATACCTTGCCTCGCCCGATCTGAGAAAGCTGTTGGAGACCTCGTTCGTTGACCTGAAAGAACTCGTCTTCGAGCACGACAGCCTGGCCGCGCTCGTCTATAACTCCGCGCAGAACATGCTCTTTGGCGGCGAGGACAAGATCGACTTCTATCGCGTTCATATCAACATGACCACGCTCAACGAAAAAGACGACACGAATTTTCACGGCGGCCTCTATTTGAGCGTGGTCAAGCAATGGTTTCAGGAGAATTTCGGAAAGGTTTATACCGTCCAAAATCCGGAGAGGACGACGTTCGAGTTCATCGCCCAGTCGCCGCGGCAGGTCCGGGCGGCGCTGGCGAACTATGAGATCGAGGTCAGGGCAAGGATGGTTCAGGCGGCAGGTGTCGATCCGGAGATAGTCGATCGGTTCATGCCCAAGGTCGTTCTATCGACCAGGTCTTTGACACACGCTAATTTCTTTCACTATGCGGTCAGAACGGACGAGGACAGAGAGGCCTTTAAAGAGGTCATTGAACTCATCGAACGCACCGGATGGCCCGGTGTTTCAGCCGTCCTGAACGAAAAATCGCCGAGGCTTAACAATATCTTGAACGCCATGATATTCAAGGCTGTCCTTGAATTGAACGCGGAGCTTGCCGCACAGACGAACTATTTCGAAAAGAGGGTCGGCTTCGGCAAGATGGTCTATTTCGAGAACGAACTGCCAAATGAAAACGAACCGGGATTCGCGGATTGGAAACTATCGTTCCTTGAATCACGAATGGGGTTCGTCGGCCCCGGGAGATACGACCCGGCCTATCACAACAAAGAGCTTGCATCGTCGCCGATCTTGGAAGGCTCGTTCCTTGACATAGGCCTCGACCCAAGACGGCCGCAAAGCGCCTATAGATACGATTCGACACTCCACCCCCTTGTGAACCGCCTGCTAAAGGCCTTTCCGCCCTATCGGCGCATAGCTGGGTTCATATCTAGGCGGGGCACAGAACGCGGCGACCGCGACGAGGGCGGACTGATAGAACAATTTTTGAGAAAACAGGACCGGCTTGCGCGCGCCGGGACGGAAGACGTTCCGATCCTGCTTGTGGAGTGGAAAGAACTGGCCTCGGAGCTTCTGCATGCCTTCAGGAATTTTTACAGATGGGCGATCACCGAGCCGGCCACGGCCCCCCCGGCCAGGATCGCGACCGCGGCATTCACCTTGCCGAAGGTGAGCTTGGGGTCGCCCAGCCGGCCGAAGAACTCCTGCAGCACGGTGATCTCGGCCAACATGCGACGCTCGGCCGGTGCATTGCGCGCGGCAGGCCACGCCGCTTCGAGATACTCGAACGCCTCGGCGATCTCCGGCGCCACGATGCCGGCCAGCCCCCAGTAGACATAGGAGCCAGGTCCGCCGGCCGTGTTGCCGGCGGTCGAAAACTGCATCGCGCCCCTCTGCTCGCCGGAATTGGACGTCGACATCTGGGCAAAGCCGAGGAAATTGCCGGCGTCCTCGAGGGCGCCGCCGATGGCGCCACCGACCGCGGCCAGGCCTTCGCTCACTTTCTCGCCGGTGTCCTCGATCACCTCGCCGACCTTCTCGACGCCCTGCTCGACGGCGTCGACGACCTTGCCGCCGAATTCGCCGATCGCCTTGCCGCCTTCGTTGAGCCAGCCGCCGATGGCGTCGATCAAGCCCTGCGGATTGGGTGGCGACGACGGCAGGATCGTGGCGTCGCGCAGGACCATGTAGGCCGTCAGCGCGGCCTTTACCGCTGCGTCGAGCGGATCCGTGCCACCGTCCGACGCGGTGCCGCCGCCAGCTCCCGGCGTACCCGGTGCGGGAGGCAGGGCAGCCAGCACCGGCGCCATGATCGCCTGCATAAGTAGCCGTTTCGCGGCGGCGAAGCCGGGGTAGTAGTCGGGGCAATACATCACCCGGCGGAGCTCGCATTCGTGGCAGAGCAGCCATTCGGCCGTGATCTCCGGCACCGGCATCGGCACCAGGAGATAGAGATTGGCGTCGATCGGCTGAGTGGTGACCGTGAAGTCCTCGGTGACCTCGAAATAGTGGTAGGCGACCGAGTGGCAGCGATTGGTGTTGGCAATGATCTGCTTGGTCGCCGTTTCGGTGCCGATCTCCTGCCCGGTCTCGACGCTGTTGGTGCGCACCGCCTTGAGGCTCTGTGCCGATTTCATCATGGCGCTCTGTACGAACTCGTTGGTCGAGTCCATGGCGTGCGTCATGGCGTCCGAGAGGTTGCCGCTGATGCCGAGATTGCCGCCGAGCTTGATCGGCATCTCCTCGATCGGGATCGTGACCCCGCCGTTGGCACCCGCCGTGGGCGTGACCGACGCATTGGTCTGGTTGGAGAAGTTCATCTTGGCGGCGAGTGTCCACTTCTCTTCGCCGGTGATCTCGGTCGACAGGTTCTGCTCGATCGACTCGACCATCGTCTTCTTGATGGTGCGGCGGTCCCAGCTCTTGGTTTGGATCTCAAGCTGCTCGCCGGGCGCCAGGGGAATGCTGCGCACCAGCCGGCCTCGTCGGTAGCCCTCCGAGTGCCAGACCTGCTCGAACTCCAGGCCGACCGCCCAGATCGCCTTCTTGAGGTCGAACTCCGCCACGGTGGCGAAGTAGTTCGAGGCTGCCGCGATGATGGCGTCGATCTGGGCGTGAAGGTCGATCGCGAACGCGGGCCCGCCCGGCTTGGCCATGAACATGACCGGCTTGCTCTGCAGGCGCCGGAGTGGTTGGCCGGTGAGGACGCTGCCCCGCACGGTGAATTTCGTGCCGATCGGATTGGCCCACTTTCTATCGATCGTGGCGAGCGCACCGCGCGCGGGCTGACGGCCGCCGACCGGCCGCTTGCCGCCGGCATTGCCACGTCCCGGCTGCGAAGTCGTGTCGATCGGCAACGGCTTCATGGTGCGGCCGATCGCCTGGAAGCGGCTGTCTATGGCGATCTGGGCGCGTTTGTCGCGCGCAACGGCCGCCCAGCCGGGCAGCGTCGCGTAGCCGCCGCCGGTCGTCGAGGTCTTGCGCGGCGGCTCTTGCCGGAAGACCACGAAGCGATTGAAGTAGGTGACTTCGTCGTCCGCGGCATCCGCCAGGATCTCATCGCAGCCAAACAGCTTCGACGGCAAATCAATGCTGCCCAGCGCACGCTTCGCCGTCAGCTCCTCCATCCGGCGCCGACCATACGACTTTGGAAATTGTGCCATGTGAGTGCCCCCGCTTGCTTTGTACGCAATGCCGGTGACCGGTCGGCAACCACGGAGTCGGTTGTAATTTTAGGGGGTTCTTACTGTCCGGGCCAGAGACGATGAGTTCAGAGACTCGGAAGATACTTTCGATCGAAGGATTCGGAGGCCGAGCCTCACCGCTTCACCTCGACATTCCAGAACGCCGTTGCCGACGGTGGTCGCACCCAGCCCGACGTCCGCGTGCTGACGGCCGAGGCGCTGAACCATTCGCCCAGTGGATAGTGCGTGCCCTCCTGCATGGCGCGGGTCTGGATGGCGTCGGCGATGGCCTGGCGCCTGGCGGCGTCGGGCTCGCGCGCGAAGGCGTCGCGCAGCTCTTCCAGCTTGGCGTCGCACGGCCAGCCGGCCGAGGCCTTCTCGCAGCCGGCATTGAGGAACAGCGAGGTGACGGGATTCACCACGTCGAGCACGCCGGTGCTGGAGAGGGTGATGTTCCAGCCGCGGTCGGGCGGCGGGTCCTTGCGCATGACGCGGGCAAGGTGGCTCTGCCAGTCGGCCGGCCGCATGTCGACGGTGAAGCCGACGCGCTCGAGCTGGGCCTTGGCGACCGGGCCGAGATTGGCCAGCGAGGCGAGGTCGCTCACCTGCAGCAGCACGATCGGCCGCCCATCGTAGCCCGCCTCCTTGATCAGCGCCTTCGCCTTGGCCACGTTGCCCTCCAGCAGGCCCTGCGTGCCGGCGTCGGAGGCGAGCGGCGTGCCGCAACCGAAGTAGGATTTGCAGAGGCGCCAGAACACCGGATCGCCGACGGCGGCTTTCAGGAATTCCGTCTGGTCGATGGCGTAGCCCAGCGCCAGGCGCATCTTTGGATTGTCGAACGGCGGATGCAGCCAGTTGGGTCGCATGGCGTACTGGTTGGCATAGGCGCCCTTGACCACGGTCACGCCCTTCCTGTTCTCCAGCAGCGGCAGCAGATCGTGCGCCACCGCCTCGACGGCATCGACTTCGCCGCTTTCCAGCGCGTTCACTGCCGTCTGCGGATCGGCGATCGACAGCCATTCGATGCGGTCGACCTTGGCCACCTTGCCGCCCGCGAAGTTGGCGGGCAGTTCGGCGCGCGCCACGTACTTGGGATTCTTGACATAGACAACGCGGTCGCCGGGCCGCCATTCGTCCGCCTTGAACATGAACGGTCCGGAGCCGGTCGCGTCCTTGATCTGCTGCGTCGCCGGCGCATCGGCCACGCGCTTGGGCATCATGAAGGGCACGATGCCGGCGGGCTTGGCGAGCGAATCGAGCACCAGGCCATAGGGCTGCCGGAGTTCGAGGCGGATGGTCTTGGGATCGGGCGCCGAGAGATCCTTTATGTAACTGAAGAGTTTGATGCCCATCACGTCGCGGCTGCCCCAGCGGCGGAGCGAGGCGACGCAATCCTCGGCCGTCACGGGCGCGCCGTCGTGCCAGGCGAGGCCGTCGCGCAGCGCGAAGGTGTAGACCAGGCCGGCGGGATCGACGCTCCATTTGTCGACCATCTGCGGCCGCGGCTTGAGATCGCCGTCGAGGCCGAACAGCGTGTCGTAGACCATGTAGCCATGCGTGCGGCTGATCTGCGCCGATGCCCAGATCGGATCGAGGATTTTTAGATCCGAATGCATGACGATCTTCAGCGTCGATTGCGCCGATGCCGGCACCGCCAGCAGGAGTGCGGCGAGAAGGGTGAGAAGTCTCATGAGGCGTTTCCTCCGATAAACCTCATCCTGAGGAGCGCGCGCAGCGCGCGTCTCGAAGGATGGCAACAGCGTGCGGTGTGGCCCATGCTTCGAGACGGCCGCTGCGCGGCCTCCTCAGCATGAGGTTGTTGTTGTGCTTGCTCACGCGTCTGCTTTCTCGGCGGCGAGGCCGTTGATCGTCTGCAGGGCGTAGGCGCGGAACTGGCCGAGGATCATGCCCTTCCAGTCGTCGGCATCGACGTAGAAGGCGTCGCGTACGGCGCGGCGAATTTCCTTGCGGAGCGCATCGGGCGCATCGGAATGTCCGGTGAGCCACGCCTCGCCGCGCAGCGCGCGCCGTACGGCGGGGTTGGGCAGCGTGCCGTATTCCAACGTGGTGGGCGTGATCGCGGCATCCGGGCATTCCTCCGGCGCCATGCCGGTGATGTGGCCCATCGTGCGCGGCGACACTGATTCGGTCATCGAACTCACGATCAGGTCGCGGCCCCACCAGGCCTGCGCCCGCGCCAAGGTTTCGGCGCTGTGGCGGCCAAAGATCTTCTCGCCGTGGCCGTAGGGGCCGAGGCCGGTATGGACGTCGATCCAGGCGATGTGCCGGCGATGGGCGCCGTGCTTGCGCACGATCGTTCGCGCCGTCCTGTTGCTCCAGGCGGGCGCGATGCCGGCATAGAAGAGACCGTCTGGATGCACGGCCTGGCCGGTGGAGACGCCAGGATCGCGTTGCTTCGCCAGCCGAGCCATGGCGGCGGCGAGCCTCTCCTCGGTCTCCGCGGACGGTGGCCACTCCTCGGGCACCAGTAGGTCGTGGACCTCCTCGTAGACGGAATTGGCGGGATAGGGCCGACTGAAATCGCTGAAGTTGCGGTTGAGGTCGATGTTGTCCTCGTTGGTCCGCTTCAGGTGCGAGAAGCCGTAGGGATTGACGGCGTGGATCAGCAGCACGGCGATCTTGTTGTCCGTCGCGCGCTGCAGCAGCGGGTCGTTGAGCAGGGCGAGCTGGCAGGCCGAGCCGGAAAATCCTTCCGGCCCGTGCGTTCCTGAACTCACGATGAACAGGCAAGGCGCATCGGCGGCGCCGACAAGTGCCGTGTCCATGGCGATCTCCTCGCCCTCGGCGCCCTTCAGCGGATGGGCGTGGGACTCGATCGCGGCTCCTCGCACGCGGGCTGCGGCGAGGAAGCGTTGCCGTGCCTCGCGGTAGCTTTGGGAGAAATGAGCGGCGGTCATCGGATCCTTTCGTCGAAGAAGTCGAGCGCGCGGAAGGCGCCGCCGATCGCCGGCAGGAACCACGGCTTGCCGGTATAGAGCGGGATTGCGGGCAGCGGGGCGTCGCCGAACGGCATGCGGGTTTGTGGGCGCCCGTGCAGGCGGCCGGCGATCGAGCGGCCCATGGCGTCGCCCAGGAAGGGCATCATCGACACGCCCGAGCCGTTGCAGCCCAGCACGAAGTGCAGCCCGTCGATCTCGCCGGCGTGCGGCAGGGCGTCGTAGGTGAAGGCCACGTTGCCCTGCCAGGTGTGCGTGACCTTGATGTCCGCCAGCTCCGGGAATCGCTTGACCAGCGAGGCATGCAGCAGGCGGGCGCGCTTCTCGCCGTCGATCTCGGTGAAGCGGGCGCGGCCGCCGAAGATCACGCGCTTGCCGTCGGGCGAGAGCCGGTAATAGTTCAGCACCCGGCGTGTCTCCGAGAAGGTGCGGCCCCGCGGACAGAGTTTCAGCGCCAGACCCGGCGGCAGTTCCTCGGTCGCGATGACATGGCTGGCGATGGGCACGAGGCGGCGCTGCAGCCTGGGCGTGAGACCGCCGGTGTAGCCGTTGGTGGCGATCACGACATGGCGCGCCTGCATCTCGCCCGCGGTCGTAGTGATCCGCCAGCCGTCACCCGAACGGGCGAGACCGGTGGCGCGGCAGTGGCCCGCCAGCGTAATCGAATTGCGCCGCCGCGCCGCGGCCAGCAGGCCGCCGTAGAACAGGGCGGGATGCAGCTTGCCCGCGGTCTCCAGCACCATGCCGCCGTGATAATAGTCGCTGCCGATCTCCTGGCGCTGCTCTTCGCGATTGACGAGATAGCAGTCGGCAGCGCCGCCGGCGCGCAGCTTGTCGTAGCGCTTGCGCAGGCCCTCGTAGTGCGAGGCGGCGCAGGCGCCCAGGAAGCGGCCGCGCTGCTCGAGACGGCAGTCGATGTTCTCTTTTTCCACCAGATCGAACAGTCCGCGGTAGGCCTCGACCGCCCAGCCGACGACATCGCGCACCAGGTCGGGTGCGTAGTCGAGGCTCTTGCCGGTAAAACTCTTGCCGATGCTGAGGCCGGCACTGATCGCGCCGCCGCTGCGCGTGCTGGCGCCCGAGCCGAATTCCTCGGCTTCGAGCACCACGCTCTGGATGCCCGAATCGGCCAGCGCGCGCGCGGCGGCAAGGCCCGCGTAGCCACCGCCCACCACCACGACGTCGGTGCGGGCGGGCAGCGAGGGTGCTTCGATCGCCTGCGGCCTGAAGGCCTCCCACCAGTAGGGCTCGTCCTTGAAACTGCTCGCCAGGATCGACTGGCCACTCCTAGGCATGAAAACGCTCTTCGACAAAACGTTGAGGGTAGGGACTTTTGGCTTGTCGCCCCAGGACGTCAAAGTCATTGTCGAGGCAAGGCAATTCCCCGGAGTTATGATGATCACGTCGCGCCAGCTCGAAGCGTTTCGCGCCATCATGGCGCACGGCACGGTGACGGCGGCGGCCGAGCGGCTGGGTGTGTCGCAGCCGGCGGTGAGCAAGATCCTGGCCGGACTGGAACTCGAGATCGGCTATCCGCTGTTCACCCGCATCAAGCGGCGGCTGGCGCCGACTAGCGAGGCGCGGCTGCTCGCGGCGGAGGTGACGCGGCTCTATCACAGCCTCGACCGCATCAGCGAGATGGCGCGCGAGATCCGCGACCGCCAGGTGGGCGACCTGCACGTCTATTCGACGCCGGCGCTGGGACGCACCGTTCTGCCCGACGTGATGGCGGGCTTCGTCAAGCGCCACGCCAGGGCGCACATCGTGTTCCATGTGCGCAGCTCCACCTACATCAACCAGAAGATGGTCGACCAGCAGATCGACCTCGGCTTCTCGATGATGCCGTTCGAGCATCCGTCCATGGTGACCGAGGAGCTGAGCCGCGCCGCCGCCGTCTGCGTGCTGCCGGCCGGCCATCGCCTGGCGCGGCGGAAAGTGATCCGGCCGGCCGACCTGCGCGGCGAGCGCTTTCTCTCGTTCCCGCTGGACGGCCGCATGCGCCACCTGATCGACGCTGCTTTCGAGCAGGAGCACATCGAGCGCAGCCTGCAGATCGACGTCTATTCCTCGGCCGACGCCTGTGCGCTGGCGGCGCGTGGGCTGGGCGTCTCGATCGTCGAGCCCTTCACGGCGCGCGACTATGCGCGCGACGGCATCGCCGTGGTGCCGTTCGAGCCGCGCATCCGCTACCTGTTCCGCGCCATGCGGCCGCGCTTCCGCAAGCCGTCGCGGCTGGCCGACGCCTTCCTCGATGCGGTGAAGGTTCATCTCAAGGCCAAGGGCTGGGCCTAGGTGCCGGCGGCGAAGCCGGGCGGGAACTCGGCGGAGGCGTTGGTTTCCTTGTCGAAGGCCTCGGCCAACTTGATCAGATGCGCCTCGGCGTACCACGGCGCCACGAAATGGATGCCGATCGGCAGGCCCGCCTTCGAGCGGCCGAACGGGATCGAGATCGCCGGATGGCCGGTCATGTTGAAGGGGATAGTGTAAGTGTACCAGGCCGAGCGCAGGTCGCCGATCGGCTTGCCGTCCACGACGAGGGGCGCGAACTGGTCCTGGGTGGCGAGCGGCGCCGGCGTGGCGACGGTCGGCGTCAGCAGAAGGTCGCAGTCGCCAAAGAGCTTCTGCACCGACTTATAGGCTGTAGTGCGGTCGAGCAGCGCCCGGCGCAGCATCACCACGTCGATCGCCTCGCCCTCGTCGAGCGTCCTGGCAAAGGACGGATCGAGATCGCTGCGGCGGTTCTTCAGGATATCGCCGAAGCGCTCGATCTGGTTGGCGCGCAGGATCAGCCGCGCTACGTCGAGCTTCCAGTCGACCTCACGGCCGTCCATCTCCTTCAGTCGCGCGCCCTGTCTGTCGAGGAAGGTGAGGGCGGCATCGAGCCGAGCCTCGGTGTCGGGATCGAGATAGCCGCCGGTCATGCGGCGGATGACGGTGATGCGCTTGCCGGCGATGGGATGCTCGCCGGCGTCCTGCGGCCAGGCGAAGGGTGTGCGGCCGATGGCGGCGGTCCAGGGATCGTCGCGATGGCCGCGCGACATCGCGGCAAGGCCAGTGCCGAGATCGGTCGGATGGCGTGCCATGACGCCCAAGTAGGTCAGTTGGCCGAACTGGTCGGGCGGCACCTCGTGCGGCACGCGGCCGAGCGTGGCTTTCAGCCCATAGACACCGCAGCACGCGGCAGGAATGCGGCCCGAGCCCGCGCCATCGGTCGACATGGCGATCGGCCCGAGGCCGAGCGCGATCGACACGGCGGCGCCGCCGCTCGAGCCGCCCGACGTATGCTCCGAATTCCAGGGATTGCGCGTGATGCCGTGCAGGCGGCTGTCGGTCAGCACCTTATGGCCGAACTCCGGTGTCGTGGTCTTGGCGAACAGCACGGCGTCGGCGGCGCGCCACTGGGCGATGGCGTCGGCGTCGGCCACCGGCACGTTGTCCTTCATGGTGAGCGAGGCGAAGGCGGTGCGCAGGCCCTTGGTCAGGATCAGGTCCTTGGCCGATACCGGCACCGCGGCGAGCGCACCGAAACCGGTGCCGCGCTTCCTGCGGGCGTCGAGCGCGTCGGCCGCCTTGCGTGCGCCGTCGGCATCGAGCGTGGCAATGGGATTAAAGGGCTCGGCGCGCTTGCAGCGCTCGAGCAGCCCCTCGACGATGTCGCGCGCGGCGACCTTGCCGGAGGTGAAGGCCTTGACGATGTCGGCGACCGGCCGGCCGGCGAAATCCTGTGCGGACACGATGCGATCCCCTCTCCTTGCTTGCGAAAAATATGAAGAACGAGGAGGCGAGCGGACAATTCATTCGTCCCCGAAGATCATTCCTTCGGGTTATGAGTCCATCACTGTTGCCCGCTCTGCCCGTCACTCCTACAGTCCGGCGGGGAATCAATGAAGAGGCTCACATGAACGCCAGAAAACTGAACCGACGCCAGACCGTGTCCTTGCTGGGAGGTGCTGCCGCGCTCGGTGCTGCAGGCCCCGCCTTCGGCCAGGCCGAGCCCGCCAAGCCCGCCCAGCTCGTGGTCAATCATTCCGGCGGGTCGATGGGCACCGCCATGCGCAAGGCCTTCTTCAACGGCTTCGAGAAGAAGTACGGGATCAAGGTCGTGGAGACGAGCCCGGTCGACATGGGCAAGCTCCGCGCCACCGTCGAGTCGGGCAACGTCGAATGGGACGTCACCGAGATCGGCGGCCAGGATGCGATCCGCGCCACCAAGCTCGGCCTGCTCGAGAAGATCGATCCCAAGGTCGTCGACCGCTCCAAGTATCCGCCGACGGCGCAGAACCCCTACGTCTTCGCCTCGTCGGTCTACACCACGATCATCGGCTACCGCACCGACGTCTTCAAAGGCGGCACGCAGCCCAAGAGCTGGGCCGATTGGTGGGACACCAAGAAATTCCCGGGCGCGCGCTCGATGCGCAACCATCCGACCGACAATCTCGAGTTCGCCCTGATCGCCGACGGCGTGCCGAATGACAAGCTCTATCCGATCGACTTCGACCGCGCCTTCAAGAAGCTCGATCAGATCAAGCCGGCCGTCACCGTGTGGTGGTCGACCGGCCAGCAGCCGGCGCAGCTCCTGCTCGACAAGGAGGTCGTGCTGGCCACGGGCTGGAACGGCCGCTTCTACGACATCATCAAGAAGGGCGCGCCGATCGAGATCGAGTGGAACGAGGGTGCGCTGAAGCAGGGCAGTTTCGCCATTCCGCGCGGCGCCAAGAGCCCCTACTGGGCCAACAAGATGCTGGCCGAGCTCGCGATCCCGCAGCAGCAGGCGGTCTATGCCTCGGAGCTGGGCTATCCCGGTCTCAACCTCGAATCGCTGAACTACGTCGACGCCAAGGTGAAGCCCTATCTGCCGACGCAGTATCTCGACAAGCAGTTCTGGGTCAGCGACGAATGGTATGCCGACAACGGCGCCAAGGCGCAGGAGCTGTGGAATGCCTGGATGCTGAAGAAGGCCTGAACTCAGCGTGGCGTCGGCGGGCGTGGAAGGATCGGCCGAGCTCCGGATCGACGGAGCGGCCAAGCGGTTCGGCGAGGTGGCGGCGCTCGATGGCGTGTCGCTACAGGTGGCGCCGGGCGAGCTTTTGACCATCCTCGGCCCGAGCGGCTCGGGCAAGACGACGCTCTTGAAAGTCGTGGCCGGCTTCGAGAGGCCGGACGCCGGATCGGTGAAGATCGACGGCGTGGAAATCACCGCCCTGCCGCCGGCCCGGCGCGACATCGGCATGGTGTTCCAGAACTACGCGCTGTTTCCCCATCTCACGGTGGAGCGTAACGTGGCGTTTCCGCTGGAGATGCGGAACATCGGCAAGCCGGAGATCGCGCGCCGCGTGGCCGACGCGCTGGCCCTGGTCGAACTGGCGGGCTACGGGGAGCGCCTGCCGCGGCAGCTCTCGGGCGGCCAGCAGCAGCGTGTGGCGCTCGCCCGCGCCATCGGCTTCAACCCGCCCCTCTTGCCC